>ENA-OQMX01000203-OQMX01000203.1-human-gut-metagenome-genome-assembly--contig:-NODE-203-length-15429-cov-7.501764_pt1 | contig 15429 bp, 15 predicted proteins | sample MGYA00242622_ERZ504866 | MGnify/ENA primary metagenome ERZ504866 (study PRJEB26092, sample SAMD00036422) | human gut metagenome | host: Homo sapiens | study: EMG produced TPA metagenomics assembly of...
GAAAGGGCAGAAGCTCCCAGCCCAGGGCATCGCCCTGGGTAGTTTCGTATGTGGACTGTCGCCCTGTAAGGGCAAAAGCTTTCTATTTCCCGAACCATATACGAAAAAAGGACTTCCCTTAGTGGAAAGTCCTTTTCTGAGACTGTGACTCGCATGGGGCTCGAACCCATGACCCCAACATTAAAAGTGTTGTGCTCTACCAGCTGAGCTAGCGAGTCAATCTCTAACTTTATGTTCAAAAGCGAGTGCAAAGGTACGACTATTTTTTGAAATCACCAAATATTTAGTCGTTTTTTTATTATTTTTCTTCTATTTTACCCGTTTCTGTGGCAGTTTCCGGTGGATCCTGCCCTAATTTCTCTTCATATTGCGGCTTTTCTCTCGTTACATACCGCTGCCAATAAGCTATGAGAAGGGTGGTGAGCGGAAGGGCAACAATCAGCCCCAGGAAGCCCAGTAGAGCTCCCCATATAGAAAGACTCAGGAGCAGGATGGCTGGGTTCAAGCCCATCGCCTTGCCCATAATCTTCGGCGTAACCACCATATCCGTAATCACCTGCACCACGCAGAATACCAATACCGCCAGTCCGAAGACTACCCAGAAGTTCTGTCCCGTATCTGCCGCCTTGAGCATTGCCAGGAATGCCGTAGGAATGAGGGCAAAGGTATGAAGATACGGTACCAGGTCCATGATGCCGATCAGAATACCCAGACCTATCGCCATCGGAAAGCCGATGATGGTGAAGCCGATGCAGAACATGATGCCCATACAGAGCGCCACCATTCCCTGGCCTCGGATATAGTTGTTGAGCTCGCGCTCTACATCCTTCATCAGTGCCGACCAGAACGGACGGTTCTTCTTCGGGAAGATGCGCACCCAGTTGGCTGTCAGGGTTTCGTAATCGAGCAGGATGAAGAACATATATAATAAGGTAATCATGGATGCCACGATACTCATCAGCACGGTTGCCGTCTGGCTCACTACCGAGAATACCTTCGGCATCGTGGTCTTCAGGGCATCGCTGAAGTCCTTGCTCTTCAAAAACCGTTCTATGGTGGTCTGGTTGTCCTGCAGCCACTCCTTGATCAGCATCGTGAGATTGTTGGTATGGGTGGTTTGATGAACCCATCGGGTCAACACTTCTCCCAGTTTGTCAAACTGGTCGATCATCGGTGGGATGATGAGCCAGATGACACCCCCCACGATGGCAATCGCAGCTCCCATTGCCAGAAGAATGGAGATGGCACGAACCTTGACATGGAGTTTATTCTCGATGAACTTCACGACGGGATAGAGCAGGTATGCGAAAAACCATGCTATAAAGAAAGGAAGCAGTACCTCACTCAGATAGTTGGTGATGTAGAGTACTGCAATGACGAGGGTAACGATACCAGCCCATCTGATGAACTTGTCGAATGTAATCTCCTTACTCATTTACCTTGAACTTTGAATTTTGATACTTTCTTCTATTTCTCCTGGCTGATGGCTTTCTGGTAGCAGTCTCTGCAGAGCGGCTCGTATTCATCCTGCTCACCCAGGAGCACGCGCTTGTCGTTAGCCACCAGTCGATGGCTGACGTATGCCAGTGCACCGCACTTCACGCAGATGGCGTGCACCTTGGTCACCTCGTCGGCGATGGCACAGAGCGCAGGAATCGGACCGAAGGGAACACCCTTGAAATCCATATCCAGCCCCGCCACGATGACGCGTACGCCGCGGTTGGCGAGTTCGTTGCAGACCTCAACCAATCCATTGTCCAGAAACTGAGCCTCGTCGATACCGACCACGTCGATATCCGAAGCCAATAGCAAAATCGATCCGGAAGATTCAATAGGAGTAGATCGGATAGAATTCTGGTCATGGCTCACTACATTGTCTTCGGAGTAGCGCGTATCTATCGCCGGCTTGAAGATTTCCACCTTCTGTCTGGCGAAGCTGGCACGCTTCATTCTTCGGATTAGTTCCTCGGTTTTTCCGGAGAACATCGATCCGCACACCACTTCAATTCTTCCGGGACGGTGTGCCTCCCCATTCAGTATTTCAGTCATTTCGGGGACAAAATTACTAATAAGGTTTTAAAAAATGCAAAGATACGCAGTTTTTTTTTGCTATGAAAGATTAATTAACTACATTTGTACCCACTTATGGGCATATTATATATCGTACCGACTCCAGTAGGCAATATGGAGGACATGACAATGCGAGCCATCCGGGTCTTGAAAGAGGCAGATATGGTGCTCGCTGAGGACACTCGGACATCGAGCGTCCTGCTTAAGCATTTCGATATTAAAAATCGATTAGTGGCGCATCATAAGTTTAATGAGCATGGCACATCGGCTGGCATCGTAGAGCGATTGAAGGCTGGTGAGACCATCGCCTTGATCAGTGATGCAGGAACCCCAGGCATCAGCGACCCTGGTTTCTATCTGGCTCGTGAGGCTGCGAAAGCAGGCATCACCGTGCAGACCCTTCCGGGACCTACGGCTTGCATCCCAGCCATCGTGTCGTCCGGATTACCTTGCGACAGATTCTGCTTCGAGGGATTCATCCCGCAGAAGAAGGGCAGACAAACCTACCTGGAATCACTCAAGGATGAGGTGCGCACCATGATCTTCTACGAGTCACCCTATAGAGTGGTGAAGACCTTGCAGCAGTTTGCCGAGGTTTTTGGAGAAGACAGACAGGTGAGCTGCTGCCGTGAAATCTCGAAGCTGCATGAGGAAAGTGTGCGTGGAAGCCTTGCCGAGGTAATCGCTCACTTCCAGGAGACGGAACCGCGCGGCGAGTTCGTCATCGTGCTGGCGGGTAAGGATCCCAAGCAGGCTGAAGGAGGAATTGAAGGAAAAGCGACGCGAAGAGCGTAAGAATAATAAATAAAGTAAAGTATTTAATCATAAAATTAACAAAAAGGTAGAAGGATTATGAAAAAGCTATTAATGATGGCGTGCCTCGCAGCCTTTGTTTTAACAGGATGTAACGACGGCAAGAACAATGCCGCTAACAATGCGGCTCAATCAGATTCGCTCAACAGCATCATTGCGCAGAAGGATAGCGAACTGAATGATATGCTGGGTACTCTGAATGAGATTGAGGATGGTCTCAACCAGATCAATGAGGCTGAGAACCGCGTGGTGCTCTTGAAGAATGGCGAGGGTGCCACCAAGAGACAGAAACTCAAGGAGGATGTGCAGTTCATCGCTACTCGCATGAAGCAGAACAAGGAGCTCCTCGCCAAGTTGCAGAAGCAGTTGGCTAACAGCTCTATCCAGGGCGACCAGCTCAAGAAGACCATCGAGAACCTGCAGAAGCAGCTGGTTGAGAAGGAGAAGCAGCTCCAGGCACTCCGTGAGGAGTTGGATAGCAAGGATATCCACATTGCAGCTCTTGATGAGACTATCAACAACTTGAACACCAAGACCAGCAACCTTACCAAGGAAAGCAGTAAGAAGACTGAGGTGATCAATGCTCAGGATAAGCAGCTCAACACTGCATGGTATGTATTCGGTACCAAGAAGGAGCTGAAGAACCAGCACATCATGGAGAATGGCAAGGTTATGACTGGTAACTTCAACAAGAGCTACTTTACAAAGGTAGATATCCGTGAGGTTTCTGAGATCAAGCTCTATTCTAAGTCAGCCAAGTTGCTCACTACTCATCCTTCAAGCTCTTATACTCTGGTTCGTGATGCCAACAAGCAATATACGCTCCGCATCACCAACTCTCAGATTTTCTGGAGCACCAGCAAGTACCTGGTTGTTCTCGTGAAGTAATGATTATCTCTTTCTCTGAAAGAAATCCTGCATGAGTGCGCGGCACTCATCTTCCAATACGCCCGATGTAACTGTTGTCTTAGGATGCAGTGCATCGGGCGCATATTTTGTATAGCCCCTTTTTTCATCTCCGGCACCATACACCACACGGCTGATCTGCGACCATCCCAAGGCTCCGGCGCACATCACGCACGGCTCTACGGTGACATAGAGGGTACAGTCTTTCAGGTATTTTCCGCCCAGCATGTTCGCTCCGGATGTAATCGCCTGCATCTCGGCATGGGCTGTAACATCGGTAAGCATCTCCGTAAGATTGTGGGCTCTCGAGATGATGCGGTCCCTGCAAACGATGACGGCACCTACCGGAATCTCGTCTTCGTCGAATGCCGCCTGCGCCTCCATCAGCGCACGGCGCATATATTCTTCGTCTTTTTTCAGATTGTCTTCCATATTTCCATTCTTTATGATTTCTCTTTTTCTATTTTTGTGCAAAAATACATAAAAAACTTTGATGGATGAAAGAAAAGTATTATTTTTGCATAGTAATAGTGCCTTTTGGGCGGAAAATGATGCCGCCAGAGGTAAACTAAAGAGAATAATCTATGGCTGAACATAATGATTTGGGCAAATGGGGAGAAGATGAGGCTGCGCTCTATCTGGAAGATGAGGGCTATACCATCATAGATCGTGACTGGAGGCTAGGCCGCCGCGACTTGGATATCCTTGCCTATACTCCCGATGGCAACACCCTGGTGGTGGTAGAGGTGAAGACCCGCACCGGCGAGGAATACCAGCAGCCCGAAGAGGCTGTCACCCCCGGCAAGATGAGGAATCTTGCCATAGCTGCCAATGCCTATGTCAAGGAATGCCAGGTGGACAAAGAGTTGCGCTTCGATGTCATCTCCATCGTGGGAAGCGAACATCAGGTGAAGAGCCTGCAGCATCTCAAGGATGCCTTCAATCCGATGCTGATCCTTTGAGGCAGATGCTTACATATATATAATAAGGTGAAAATGGAAACAAAGATCATAAGAATGCAGGAAGTGGATTCTACGAATACCTTCCTGAAGGGAATGAAAGCCTGCGAGGATGATACGCTCATCGTGGCTGTAGCCGATTATCAGACGGCAGGCAGGGGACAGGGCACGCATACCTGGGAGAGCGAACCGGGCAAGAACCTCCTGTTCAGTTTGCTGATGACTCCTACCTGGGTGCCCGTACGCCAGCAGTTCCTGCTCTCTGAGGCTGGAGCCCTAGCCGTCAAGGATGCCCTGGATACCTATACCGACGGCATTACGCTGAAATGGCCGAACGATGTATATTGGAACGACAGGAAGATCAGCGGCACGCTGATAGAGACTTCTATCGATTCCAAGGGCATCAAGCGGTGCATCTTCGGTACCGGGGTGAACATCAATCAGACCGAGTTCCACAGCGATGCGCCCAATCCGGTATCCCTGGCTCAGATTCTGGGTCACGAGGTGGATAGGGAAGAGGTGCTGCAGAAGATCATCGAGGCATTCAAGAAGTATTATGAGCTGCTCCGCCGTGCCGACTATATGGATGTTTCGGGCATCTATCATCTCTCGCTCTACCGCCGCAAGGGATTCCACTGGTACGAGGATGCCGACGGCAAGTTCGAGGGTGCCTTCGTAGAGGTGGAAGATGACGGCCATCTCATCCTTCACGACAGGAAGGGAATGATCCGGTCGTATGCCTTCGGCGAAATCAGGTTCCTGATTCCTTCAGCAAATATGAAACAATAAACATTAAACAAGATATTTATGGCAAAGTTTAAAAGAATTCTTTTGAAGTTGAGCGGTGAGAGCCTGATGGGCAAGCAGAGCTTCGGCATCGACCCTGAGCGCTTGAGTGATTATGCTAAGCAGATTAAGGAAGTTCACGAGATGGGCGTGCAGATCGGTATCGTGATCGGTGGTGGTAACATTTTCCGTGGATTGAGCGGAAGCCAGAAGGGATTCGACCGTGTGAAGGGCGACCAGATGGGCATGTGTGCCACTGTCATCAACTCTCTCGCCCTGAGCAGTGCCCTCGGTGCGCTGGGCGTGAAGAACAAGGTGCTTACAGCTATCCGCATGGAGCCTATCGGTGAGTTCTACACCAAGTGGAAGGCAATCGAGGCAATGGAAGACGGCTACATCTGCATCTTCTCTGCAGGTACAGGAAGCCCATATTTCACTACCGATACCGGTTCTTCACTCCGTGGCATCGAGATTGAGGCAGACGTGATGCTCAAGGGTACCCGTGTGGACGGCATCTATACCGCCGACCCAGAGAAGGATCCTACCGCTACCAAGTTCAAGGACATCACCTATGATGAAATCTACACCAAGGGCTTGAAGGTGATGGACCTCACGGCTACTACCATGTGCAAGGAGAACGACCTTCCTATCTACGTATTCAATATGGATGTAGTAGGCAACCTGAAGAAGGTGATGGAAGGTGAGGAGATTGGTACACTCGTACACAACTAATCATCAGAGATCATATAAAAAAGATAAGGCTTACTTCCCGCCGGAAGTAAGCCTTTGTTATTCCCCAATCTTTTTATCATTTGAAGAAAGCTGATACCCTTCTTCAAAATTTCCATGTCCTTCCGAAGAAAAAACATGACAAAACCTATGTTCTTATTTCTTTTTCAAAAACATCATCCAGGAGAGCAGTACGTACATCAGGATGATAGGCCACCATCCCTTCAGGAATCCTCTTGCTCCTTCGGCAGCCACAGATACCGCAAGAACGGCGATGGCGAAACCGGCAAAGCAATACTTCACCTCGTTGCCCTTGAACGACCACTGCTTGAACTTCAGGGCGAACAGCGGCAACTCGCATACCAGCAGGAAGCTGGTGATGAAAATCAGCGCCAGCACGAGATATATCGACCAGCTCTGGTTGGTAATCCAGCTGGGGCTGCTTACTACCAGCGAACCCCAGAACAGCGCATTGGCTGGCGTAGGTACGCCGATGAAAGAGGTAGTCTGGCGCTCATCCAGGTTGAACTTCGCCAGTCTCAGGGCAGAGAAAGCTGCGATGATGAAGGCTACGTATGGCAACCAGGGGCGCAAAGGCTCCAGAAACTCCGGATACTCCATTACAAAGAGTTGTGAGAATACGATGGTGGCGGGTGCTACGCCAAAGGTCACATCGTCGGCAAGCGAGTCCAGCTCCTTGCCGATAGGCGATGAAACGTGCAGCAAGCGGGCGCTCATACCATCGAAAAAGTCAAAAACAGCTCCAATGATAATCCACAACAGTGCCATTTCGGGATTTCCCCCGAAGGCAAACGATGTAGCAATGCAGCCTGAGATGAGGTTGCAGCAGGTAATCGTGTTTGGAATATGCTTCTTAATACTCATTTTTTCTTATTTCAGTTTTGCTATGATTGTCTGATCACCTGTGGTTGACTGTCCCATCTTCACGCATACTTCCGTGCCGAGAGGCAGATACACATCCACTCGTGAACCCAGTTTGATGAATCCGAGATGCTCATCGATGTAGCACTCTTCTCCCTCCTTGGCATAGGTTACGATGCGGCGGGCTACGGCACCGGCAATCTGTCGGCACAATACATCCACACCCTCAGGGGTGGTGATCATCGTGTCGGCGTGCTCGTTCTCCTCGCTCGCCTTAGGCAGCCATGCCTTCAGGAACTTTCCGTCCTCGTGCTTCACGAACTTCACCTTGCCATCCACCGGAAACCAGTTGGCATGTACGTTCCAGAGGCTCATGAAGATGGAAATCATCAGTCGCCTGTCGTTGAAGTAAGGTGCATTCTCCACTTCCTCTATCACCACGATCTTGCCGTCGGCAGGAGCTACCACGAGTTTCTCGGTATCTTCCACGTTCAGGAATCTGATCGGGCATCGGTAGAAGTTGAGCACGATACCATATACTACACCGAAGACCACAAGGAATGCCCAGAAAGGTATCTTGTTGTCAAAGGCCATCCACAGTACTGCTGCGACAGCCACCAGTGCTATACCGCCGAACACCAGCTGGTCGGTGCCTTCGCGGTGAATTCTTATCTTTTTTAGTTTCTTGATTTTTTGTCCCATGAGAAAGGTTTACGTTTTTATTTTCGGTGCAAAGGTACGGCATTTTTATGGTTTTTGCAAATTTTTCTCCCATTTCTTTTGGCAATATCAACTTTTAGCAGTAACTTTGTTCTCAAATTACGAATTTTAACGCAAAAAATGGAAGATTTTGTTCATTTACACGTCCATACACAGTATTCCATCCTCGACGGCCAGTCCAAGATTCCACGTCTGGTGGACAAGGCCATCAAGGATGGTATGAAGGGTATGGCAGTAACCGATCATGGTGTGATGTTCGGCATCAAGGAGCTGGTTGACTATTGCGGAAAGGTCAACAAAGACCGCAAGAAGGAGGGGCTCGAACCCTTCAAGCCCATCATCGGTTGCGAGATGTATGTGGCACGACGCACCAAGGGCGACCGCGAGAAGGACAAGGGCGATATGAGTGGTTACCACCTCATCGTGCTCGCCAAGAACTATAACGGATACAAGAACCTCATCAAGCTGGTGAGCAATTCGTGGGTGGATGGATACTACATGCGCCCTCGAACCGACCGTGCCGACCTGGAGAAGTATCACGAAGACCTCATCGTCTGCTCGGCATGTATCGCCGGCGAGGTGCCAGCCAAGATCCTGAAGGGCGATATCGCCGGAGCCCGTGAGGCATGCGAGTGGTATCACAATCTCTTCGGCGATGACTATTACCTGGAGCTGCAGCGCCACAAGGTGCCCGATGATCCGAGCCTGCTCGCCAACCGCGAGGCTTACGAACTGCAGCAGAAGGCGAACAAGGTGCTCATCGAGTTTGCCAGGGAATACGGCATCAAGCTCGTATGCACCAACGACTGCCACTTCGAGGACAAGGAGACTGCCGAGGCGCACGACCATCTGCTCTGCATCGCCACCGGCAAGGACCTGGACGATCCTAACCGCATGCGCTACTCCAAGCAGGAGTGGTTCAAGACCCGCGAGGAGATGAACGAAGTGTTCTCTGATATCCCAGAGGCGCTCTCGAATACCCTCGAAGTATTGGATAAGGTGGAGATCTACAGCATCGACCACGGTCCTATCATGCCGTTCTTCCCCATTCCGGAGAGTTTCGGTACCGAGGAGCAGCTGCGCCAGAAGGTGTCGGAAGAAGACCTCTACAGGGAGTTTACCACTGATGAGAACGGAGAAAACCAGCTGTCGCCCGAGGAAGGTCAGAAGGTAATCGACCGTCTGGGCGGCTACGACAAGATATACCGCATCAAGTTTGAGGCAGAATACCTGCGCCACCTCGCCTACGAGGGAGCCAGGAAGCTTTATGGCGATCCGCTGCCCGAGAATGTGGATGAGCACGTGAACTTCGAGCTCCACGTGATGAAGACCATGGGTTTCCCGGGCTACTTCCTCATCGTGTCCGACTTCATCAGGGCGGCACGCGAAGAGCTGGGCGTGATGGTGGGCCCGGGCCGTGGATCAGCGGCAGGTTCCGTAGTGGCATATTGCCTGGGAATCACCAAGATCGACCCTCTGAAGTACGACCTGCTGTTTGAGCGTTTCCTGAACCCGGACCGTGTGAACCTGCCTGATATCGATACCGACTTCGATGACGACGGCCGAGGCAAGGTGTTGCGCTGGGTAATGGATAAGTACGGTCACGAGAACTGTGCCCACATTATTACATACGGTTCGATGGCCACCAAGAACTCCATCAAGGATGTGGCGCGCGTAGAGAAGCTGCCTTTGGACAAGGCGAATGCACTCTGCAAGGCGATTCCCGACCGTCTGCCCGACGGAGCGAAGATGAACCTTGCCAACGCCATCAAATATACCCCGGAGCTGAAGGAGGCAGAATACTCCAGCGACCCCCGCGAGAGCAATACCATCAAGTATGCCCGCATGCTCGAGGGTACCATCCGCGGCACGGGTATCCATGCCTGCGGATTCATCATCTGCCGCGACCCTATCAGCAACTGGGTGCCTGTATCTACCGCCGATGACCCTGATTTCCCGGGACTGAAGACGGCAGTAACCCAGTACGACGGTCACGTGATCGAGACCACCGGACTCATCAAGATGGACTTCCTGGGTCTGAAGACCCTCTCCGAGATGAAGGAGGCGTGCAAGGTTATCAAGCAGACCACGGGCGATGTCGTAGATCTCGATACCATCCCTATCGATGATGAGCTTACCTATCAGCTCTACCAGCGCGGCCAGACCATCGGAACCTTCCAGTTCGAGTCGCCGGGTATGCAGAAGTATCTCCGCGAGCTGAAGCCTACGGTTTTCGAGGACCTCATCGCCATGAACGCCCTCTACCGTCCAGGACCTATGGATTACATCCCCGATTTCATCGCCCGCAAGAACGGCCAGCAGGCCATCACCTATGATATCCCCTGCATGGAGAAATACCTCAAGGATACCTACGGTATCACGGTGTATCAGGAGCAGGTGATGCTCCTTTCCCGCCAGCTGGCAAGCTTCACCCGAGGCGAGTCGGATGCCCTCCGTAAGGCGATGGGTAAGAAGAAGAAGGCTATCGTAGATGCGATGAAGCCGAAGTTCATCAAGCAGGGACAGGAGAACGGCCATGATCCGGCTGTGCTCGAGAAGATCTGGGGCGACTGGGAGAAGTTTGCATCCTACGCCTTCAACAAGTCGCACGCCACCTGCTATTCCTGGGTAGCCTATCAGACTGCCTATCTCAAGGCACACTATCCAGCCGAATACATGGCTGCGCTGATGACCCGCCGCTTTGCGCAGATCACCGAGATTACCAAGCTGATGGAGGAGTGCCAGTCGATGGACATCAAGACCCTGGGACCGGATGTAAACGAGAGCTACCGTGCCTTCGGTGTGAACGAGCATGGCGAGATACGTTTCGGACTCTCCGCCATCAAGGGAATGGGAACTCCTGCCGCCGATGCCATCGTGGCAGAGCGCCTGAAGAACGGCCCTTATAAGAACATCTTCGATTTTGCCGAGCGCGTGGATTTCTCCAATGTCAACCGCAAGGCATTCGAAAGTCTGGCTCTGAGTGGCGGTTTCGACAGCTTCGGCATCCGCCGCGAGCAGTACTTCGGCAAGAACAGCAAGGGCGATACCTTCCTGGATACGCTCGTAAGATACGGCCAGCTCTACCAGCAGGAGCAGCGCGAGGCAGCCACCTCGCTCTTCGGAGGCGTAGAGGCGGTGGAGATAGCCACCCCTCCTATACCGGAAGCTGAATCTTGGAGCACCATCGAAAGGCTCAACAGGGAGCGTGAGCTCGTGGGCATCTATCTCTCGGCTCATCCGCTCGACGATTACGAAATCATCCTCCGCAACCTCTGCAATACCCACTGCTCTGAACTGGGCGACAAGGTGGAGCTTGCCAAGAAGGAGGATGTGGTGTTCGGCGGTATCATCACCGGGGTGAAATCCAAGTTCACCAAGACCGGAAAGCCGTGCGGCTTCGTCACCATCGAGGATTTCGAAGGATCGGGCGAGCTGGCGCTCTTCGGTGAGGACTGGGGCAACTGGCGAGGCATCATGGTAGAGGGCAGCACCATCTTCGTTACGGCGAAGTGTGTGTCCCGTTACGGCAACAGCAACTATCTTGACTTCAAGATCAGCACCGTGGAGTATCTCCAGACCGTGAAGGAGAACCGCCTGGAGAAGTTTACCATCATCGTGGACAGTACGGTGATAGACGAAACGCTGGTGAACGATATCAAGACGCTGGTGGAGAATGATGAGGGCAAGGCACAGCTCTTCCTTCAGATTCACGATGCCGAGACCAAGACCAATGTGCTGCTGCGTGCGCAGGACCGCACGGTGGGAGTGAGCAGGGATCTGATACAGTTTGTCAACGACCATCCGAAGATGTCGTATCAGATCAATTAAAAATAATTCATGAGAATATTATTAACTATATAAAAAAGGAAGAAAAAATGGAAGTAACAATTACAACCGAGAATTTCGAGAGTTACAAGAATGGCGAGTTGCCATTGGTAGTAGATTTGTGGGCTACATGGTGTGGTCCTTGCCGCCAGATTGCTCCTATCGTGTCAGAATTGGCAGAGGAGTTTGACGGTAAGTTGGTAGTTGGTAAGTGTGATGTAGAGGAGAACGACGACATCGCAATGGAGTTTGGCGTTCGCAATATCCCTACCATCCTTTTCTTCAAGGGTGGCCAGCTCGTTGACAAGTTTGTTGGTGCAGCCAACAAGTCAACCCTCAAGGAGAAGTTTGAGGGTCTGCTGTAAGAGAGGGCAGAAGACTAAAAAAAATACGTCCCGGTGCGGCATCAGCTGCATCGGGACGTATGCTTTTTTGTTAGAATCCGAATTTGCGAAATAGCCTCTAGAATTCTACGCTTCTGCTACCATCTTCCTCCACGGTGATGGTCACCTTGGTGCAATCCTCCGGCAGCAGGTCCTCGATGAGTTCCGGCCACTCCAGGAAGCAGAGTTTCCGCTGTAGAAGTAATCCTGTATCCCATATCATACACCTCATCAATCTTCTTGATGCGGTAGAAGTCGAAATGGTAGATAGGATCGCCGTTTCCGGCAGTGTATTCGTTGACGAGAGCGAAGGTAGGCGAGGTGATTACATCCTCTACGCCCAGTTCCTCGCAGATAGCTTTTACGAAAGTTGTCTTTCCGGCACCCATCTTGCCATAGAAGGCAAAGACCTTGCCGTCGCCCATGTTCTGCAGGAATTCCTTGGCTGCAGCATGGATGTTGTCTAATGAATCAATCTTAATCTTCATATATTTAATTTTTAATTTAATTTCTCTTTCTCGGTGTCAGGGTGATGATCGGAATGAGCATTTCCTCATCGAGATGCCACCGTGCTGGAAGTATCCTTGTAGTACGAAACGTAATAATTGTAGCTGTTCGGATAGGCGAAGAAGGCGTCTCCGTAGGCAAAGACATACGATGTACTCAGGTTGGGAGCAGGCAACTGTGCCCTTTTCGGGTCCCTGATGGTGAAAACCTCCTTGGCATTGCAGGCCAGGTTCTTGCCCAGCTTGTAGCGCAGGTTGGTATTCGTGTTGCGGTCGCCGATGATCTTGATGGGCTTCGAGGCGCGGATGCTTCCGTGGTCGGTGGTGATCACCACCTTGCAGTCATCCTGCGACAGTCTTCTGAACAGTTCCGAGAGCACCGAGTGGCGCAGCCAGCTCTGCGTGATGCTGCGGTAGGCACTCTCCGTATTGGCGAGCTCGCGTACCATCTTCGATTCCGTCCGGGCATGCGAGAGCATGTCGATGAAGTTGATTACCAGCACATTCAGGTCCTTCTCCCTGCATTCGTTGTAGTGCTCCATAAACCGGTCGGCGCCCTGCGAATCGTTTACCTTGTGATAGCTGAAGCTGTATCGCTTGCGGTATCTGTCGAGCATCGTCTGTATCAGCGGCTCCTCGTTCAGGTTCTTGCCCTCCTCCTCGTCTTCATCCACCCAGAGCTCCGGAAACATCTCGGCAATCCTGTTGGGCATCAGACCACTGAAGATGGCGTTCCGGGCGTATTGCGTGGCGGTAGGCAGGATGCTCATATACATATCCTCGTCAATGTCGAACAGCTCGCCGATGTCAGCCGCCAGCATCTTCCACTGGTCGTATCTGAAGTTGTCTATCACGATGAGGAACACCTTCTCGCCCTTGTCCAGAATCGGGAAGATCCTGTTTCTGAAGACATCCGGGCTCATCATCGGGCGGTCGTCGGAAGAAGATGCATTCCCATTCTTCCCGGTATTCCCATTCTTCCCGGCATTCCCATTCCTCATCAGGTCTATCCATTCCAGATAGTTTCTGGCGATGAATTTGGCGAATCCGATGTTAGCCTCCTCCTTCTGCATGGCGAGCATCTCGGTCATCTGGCTGTCGGTATCGCTCAGTTCCAGTTCCCATTTCACGAGTCTTCTGTATATCTCCATCCAGTCGCTGCAGGTACGGCAGTCCATCATCTTCAGTGCAATCTGCTGGTAGTCCTGCTGGTATCCGCTCTGCGTCATCTCGGTCACGATATCCTTTTGGTGGATGTTCTTTTTCAGCGAGAGCAGGATTTGGCTCGGGTTGACGGGCTTGATGAGATAGTCGGCGATTTTCGACCCGATAGCCTGGTCCATGATGTTTTCCTCTTCGCTCTTGGTACACATCACAACGGGAGTAGCGGGCTGGATGTCCTTGATTTGCTGCAGGGTCTCCAGACCGCTCAGTCCAGGCATCATTTCATCGAGGAGAATGAGGTCGAAGGATTGCTGTCGGCATAGCTCGATGGCATCCGATCCATTGCTCACCGTGGCAACCTCGTAACCTTTTTTCTCCAGGAAGATGATATGCGCCTTGAGAAGCTCAATCTCATCATCGATCCATAATAATAATCCGTTGCTCATATTGCATTATCCTTTTAGAGTATCTTTTTGCTGTATCCTTTTAGGATATGTTTTATTTTCGAGGTGCTAAAGTACAAAGAATAATTGAATGACGGAAGAGAGTTGTGGTTAAAGAAACTTAATTGAAAAAAAAAGTGCCGATAAGCTTTACTTACCGGCACTTCTTGTTAGTGTTTGTAATGTTCTACGCCATGCAACTCGTCACGCCCAGAGAGGCGGCGATGGCGGTCAAGATAGATAGTACTATCTGAAATACAGTTTTCCAAGTTTCTTTCTTCATAAGCAGTTTTTTTTAGTGATTAATTCCGTTAGGCGTTTCGGCGATTTGTAATCCGTTAGGCGTTTCGGCGGATTTGCAATCCGCCGTTAAAAAACGTCCTAACCTATTTGGGCTTTGCGGATTTGCAATCCGCATCAAGCAAGATTTACAAACTTACGTTGTCGCCGCCGCCGTCAGTTCCGCCGCCAGTGCCCTGGCTGGTGCCACCGCCGCCCTGGCTGGTTCCGCCGTTATCCTTGTTAGTCTCGCCGCCAGCGCCCTGACTGGTACCACCACCGCCCGGCGTATTTTCAGTTCCGCCGCCATCCTCAGCTCCGGTGGTATAGTCATCGTATGCCACGATCTTGGTGAGCTTCTTCAGCTCGGCGTTGCTCCAAGATTTTGTGTTTCTCACAATCAGGTGCACGCCCTGCACGCTAGCCGCCGTCACCTTCTCCTTGCTCACCTCGCCACGCGAAGTCATGCCGATGGAGAACAATCCGAGGTCGGAGAAACGCACGCTCTTGCCATCCAGGATCAGATGCTTCAGGCAGTCGAGAGTATCCATCAGCACACCATGGATAGTACCACGGCTGTATGGAGAGTTGTGCTCAGAAATATGAGTCACGAAATCCTCGAAACTCATCTCACGGTCGCTCACGGCAGTAGCATACCAGAGCTTCTTACCAGCGTTCTCACCCGTCTGAGGGGTACGCATAATCTTACGATACTTACTAGTTCCTTGTCCCATAGTCAATCAGTTTTTAAAGGGTTAATAATTATTTTTTAGAAAGTGCAGCCTTTCTTCTAACGATAGTGCAAAGGTACTGCAAATATCCGATACCGCCAAAAATCACCCCGCAGAGTTCTGTTAAACGCCGTTAACATTTGCGCCGTTTTCCGTTAATAAAAACAAGTCTATCAGTTAGCTATGAGAAAACTATGAGTAGCCGGGAGTTTCCCTATGTTTTCGGTAGA
>ENA-OQMX01000204-OQMX01000204.1-human-gut-metagenome-genome-assembly--contig:-NODE-204-length-15415-cov-3.044937_pt1 | contig 15415 bp, 16 predicted proteins | sample MGYA00242622_ERZ504866 | MGnify/ENA primary metagenome ERZ504866 (study PRJEB26092, sample SAMD00036422) | human gut metagenome | host: Homo sapiens | study: EMG produced TPA metagenomics assembly of...
GATATCAAAGACGATGGCGCTGCCGAGCGCCGGCAAGATGACAGCAAAGCACAGGTCGAGCCACATATCGCCTGTCATCGAGACATCGGTCGGGATAAAGAGCTCGAACAGCGAAACATAGGCAGACAGCGCAAACGAGGCAAAAGACACTCCACAGGATTGTCTTGACGCGCGCTCCAAAAAGATAAAGCCCAAAACGACGAGAACCGCGTTGATAATCCACATAAAGACGCCGACGGGCAGGGTCGGGAACAGCGTGGACAGAATAACCGACACGCCCGAGGTGCCGCCAAAAGCAAAGTGATTAGGGGTTTTAAACGCAACGATGGCAAAAGCCGTAAGAATCAGGCCCAGATTGAGCTCGGCGAAAAAGCGCGGGAAGCCTGGCTCCTGGCTACGCTTTTGGCCGGCACGCTCGCCGCGCTCGATATCGGTGCGATCAACCACGCGCTCCATCGGCACCACGGGAGGACGATGTACCTCCTCGGCAGCTCGCGATGCCGCCTCTGCCGCGGCAGCCTCAATCGCCCATGCCTGGCTTTCTGTTTCGTGCTCGTCAGCCATTACGGCAACCCCTCGTTAACAATTTGGAAACAATGCGCCCATTAGGGTAACGCGGAACACGACGATTGCAACCCCTAGTTAGACGAGCGGTATGCCTACATCGGGGACATACAAATAACGGCCGGCCGCACATACATCCGTGCGGCCGGCCGTTTGACGTTTTCGCAGATAAAACCTGCCAAAATAAACATCCCTTTTTGGTAGGTTACTCGTGCTGGTTGGTGCGGTGCTCGTACTCCTCGGGGGTGATGACATCCTCGATGCGCAGGTTGACGCCTGCCACCTCAAGGCCGGTCATCGCAGCCAGACGCTCGGTCACGCGCGCCTTAACGTCGTCGAAAATCGCAGGCGCGTAGGCGCCGTACTCGATAATGACGGAAATGTTGACGACCACGCGGTTGTCATCGGTGACCTCGACCGTCACGCCCTTGGTCAGATTCTCGGCACCGAACTGCTCCTGCACAAAGTGCATGAGGTTGCCCTTCATGCCCAGGACGTGCGGCACCTCGCGGGTGGCCATGGCGACGATCTTCTCGATCACACCGTTGGAATAGGTCAGCGAATCCTCAGACTCGTCTGTTTCCTCATCGTCCTCGTCCGCATCGTCGGCGGGTTCGGCCTCGACGAGCGCCTCGTCCTCGAGCGTTACGTCCTCGGCCTCGGCAGCGACGGTCTCGTCCGCCTCGAGCTCGGTATCGGCCACATCGACCTTCGTGTTAAAAGCCATGGTTCCTCCTTATGCCCACCGCACACGCGGCGGTCGAATACATGCTAGCGGCCGCTAAACAGACGACCGAAGAAGTTGACGATCCCGTTCTCGCCGTCTCGAATCTGGCCAATCACGGCGCCGATCAGCACAAAGAATGCGATGACGAGCGTATCCCACAGGCCGAGCGTGAGAACCAGCACAGCGAGCACAAAACCAGCGACGGCTCCGAGCGTGGTATTGGGATGACGGACGGCATAGCTCCAGATAGCCGCCCCCGTACCCTTGATGAGACCCATGGCCTCATCAAAATCGTCGGCGACCGCGTCATGCGACTCGGCACCCTCTACCTTGGAATCGACGACCTCGCCTGCCGGCGCAGCACTCTGATCGATGGTCAGGCGCGGGGTGCGAACGGTCTTGTCTTGATTTGGTATCACTCACCGGAAACCTCCACGGTCTGGACGGTAGTCTTGGACGGCAAAAAACGAACGCGTGCGGTCGTGCCCGGCGTGCCGAGCATGGTGTCGCAGGCCTCCTCGATACGTTGCTGCATCGCGGCTGCAAGGGAGGCCACATCCCGGTCGTCGAGCGCGATGGCGTCGACCTTAAAACGGACGCGCGATTCGTCGGAGCCCTGCACGCGTGCCTCGACATGCTCGACCATCACGCGGTCGTCGTGCTCTGCCGCAGTGCGAGCGCACGAGGAGAGGGCCGCGAGTGTGACCTCGATATTACGCTCCCCCGCGGATGCACGCAGGACGGCTCGCGACGAGCAAACATCAGGCGGAAGAAACCCACGAGTACGCCGAGCGCCACGACACCGCCGCACGCCGTAACAACGATGCGAGGCAGCGGATCGCGCATCAGCAGCATAAAGCGATAGGTATATGGTCCCCAAAACTGGCAGACTAATGTGCCCAGCGCCACGACGGCGGCGGCAAGATACACGATCGCCAGGGCTCGTTTGAGCACGCGCATGCGGCGCTCCCTTCAAATCTCGATCCTCAGAATGCAAAACGATTCGCATCATTATAAAAGAGCCGGGTCCGGTGCCTCATGCACGCGGATCCGGCTCATCTATTCCACGAGGCTTGCATGCTCGCTTCATTATGCCCAGATATGCACGGCTCAATCCGTGCTGGCGCTACTCCTCCTCGAGGGCAGCGATGACCTCGTCGGTCATGTCCATGGTGCTGTAGACGTCCTGGACGTCGTCGAGCTCCTCAAGACGGTCGATGAGGCGCTGGACCTTCTTGGCGTCGGTACCAGAGACCTCGGTCGGGGTGGTCGGGACCATGGTGGTCTCGGAACCCTTGACCTGGACGCCCTGCTCCTCGAGCGCCTTGGAGACAGCCATGACGTCGTTCGCAGCAGTCCAGACGATCCACTCCTCGCCGGCGTCCTCGTAGTCCTCGCCACCGGCCTCGGCGATGGCCATCATGAACTCATCCTCGTCACCGGCAGCACCGTTGGCGATCATGGTCTCCTTCTTGGCGTTCTCGTCCAGGACCTCCTTGGCAACGACGATCTGGCCCTTGCGCTCAAACTGGAAGGCGACGGAACCGGAGGTGCCCAGGTTGCCACCAGCGTGGGAGAAGGCGGAACGGACGTCGGCAGCAGTGCGGTTGCGGTTGTCGGTCAGGCAGTCGACGTAGACGGCGACACCGGCGGGACCGTAGCCCTCGTACACGATGTTCTCGTAGACGGCGGCATCGGCACCCGAACCAAAGGCCTTATCGATAGCGGACTTGATCTTGTCCTTAGGCATGGACTGAGCCTTGGCCTTAGCGACGGCAGCGGCAAGGCTGGCGTTGTTCTCGGGCAGCGGGTCGCCGCCGAGACGGGCAGCAACGGTGATGTTGCGGCTGAGCTTGGAGAAGAGGGCGGAACGCTTGGCGTCCTGCGCGCCCTTACGATGCTTGGTTGTGGCCCACTTAGAGTGTCCGGACATACGTGTCTCCTATCGGTTTCGACCTAAAGCCCAGCGTGGATGCTCGGGCAATATAAACAAACGTCGTTATGATATACCTACCGGCCTGCAAGATAAACCCCAAAATGAAGGCGTCGTGATGATGCAGCCCCTTGGCGCAAAGCAACCTGTCCCCGATATGCCAATCTTGGGCTAGGCCCAGAGGAGGTCGCTGCGGGTGATCGTGGCACCGATGGCGAAGGGCATGCATGCAATGACTGGGTACAGGTAGCGCATGTAGGTCGATCCGTTACATGGACCGATCAGGCACACGGCGAGCACACCCAGCAGCGGTATCCAGATGGCCAGCGCGCGCCACGAATGGCGACGCAACAGGTAGACCACCACGGCGATCATAATCCACACGTAAGTGGCCGAGCTCATGGTGAGCGAGATAAACGGGATGCGCTGCACCGCCACGCGGTACAGGTTAATCAGGTGGTCGCACCAGCGCACGGCTTTGCTATCGACCGGATGGAAGTCAAAGTACTTGAGGTTATCGGGCTTCGCCATGATCTCGGCACTGCGCGCGGTGCTGTAGACCCACGCATCGCGAGCACTTGGATAGAAGTACCCGTAATAGTTATTGATGAGCGCCGAGATATAGCACTCGGGGTCCTTTTTGAACATCTGGGCCCACACCTTAAAATAGGCCTTGATGTCCTCCTGCGAGGCGTACTCATTGAAGCAGTTTTTGACGGCATCCGATTTGTCGGGGTTGTAGCGACGACCCAGGTTCTCGTACTTAAGCACGCGATCAATCACAGCGTGCTCCTCATCGGTCACCAAGCCGTCGCAGGGAGCTTCCTCAATCGTGCCATCGTCTTTGACCTTGGGGTTAACGCCCGAATTAAGGCCGTCGTGCTTTTGGACGAAGCGCGCCGTCTGCTGAAACGGAATCGAGAGGATCTCGCGCTTGGAGCCCGGCGTGATATCGTGCGCCGGCATAAAGACCTTGGTGAAGTACATATTAGAGGCAAGGCAGAGCGCGAGCACCGCGAGGACGCCAACCCAGCGGAATCGCGGCGTGACGCATGAGACCGCGGTGCCCGTCTGCTTAGCCGCACGACGAGCGACATGTACATCCCATGCGCAAAACGCCGCCGCAATCACGCAGGCCGCCAACGGAAAGACCAGACCGCCATTGCGCAAAAACGTGGAACCCATGGCAGCCAGCGCAAGCAACAGCCAGTCGTGGCGCGCAAAGAGCACGGGCCTCTGTTCGCCCGCACGCTCGGCATTGGCATCACGACGGGGCAAGCCACATGCCACGAGCTTGACGGTCTGTACCAGCAGCACCAAAAACGCGTCGGCAAAGAGCACGTCTTTGGTGAGCAACGCCGCGTAGTTAGAGAACATCGGCATAAACGCAAAGAACAGCAGGATCACGCCGCGGACCGGCAGACTCACGCCCAGTTTGCGCAGCGACGAAATGGAATAGGCCATGCAGGCAGCCGTGATGACAAATTGAGCGCAGGTATAGATGATGAGGCCCGCGTTAGCGCTGTTGAACAGCGAAAGCCCCAGTTGCACGCACGAGCCGATGATGGCCGTGTGCACCACCGGATGATGGCCGTTGAGCAGCACGTTGGGGTTAAGCAGGCGCAGGTAATCGCTCGTGCCGTTGGGGTAGTTGAACCATTGGCGGATCTGCGCGCCCGTATCTCCCATAAAGAGGCCGGGCAGCGAGGCGATAAGCGTGGGCGTCCAGGCAATCATGAGCACAAGAAACGGCCCGACAAAGGGATGGACCGAGAGCACGGCGTGGGCAGCACGCCACACGCGGCCAAAGTGGGTCTCCGAAAACGGAATGCGGCGGGAGCTCAACCAATCCAAAAACTCAAAAGCCAGATAGAAGGCCACAATCGCCAGAAGCATCCAGCCCGCGCCGCCAATCCAGGCGCAGATAACGCGTGCCTTGTCGCCCAGCACAATCTCTGCCGAATCGGCAAGGTCGTAGCTACGGCCGAACACCATGCAAACGGCAAAGAACAGCGATGGCAGCACGACCGACGGGCGCCAAGCGTCACCGCGGCCAAAGAACACATAGCGAAACGGCAGCGTGAGCAAGCAGGCAAGCGCGAGCAGCATCACTGCGTCGGTATGGCCGGCAAACGAGAGAAGTACCTCGTAGCACACGTAGAGCGTGCCCGTCGCCTTGGGGTCGATCGCCAGGACCGCGTTGCTCGACACCGGGGCGGGATCGATGGAAAACGCCGTGGTCGCCAGCAGGGCGAGCAAAAATGCGATGAGCGTCTGTTTGGCGGGATAGCGCTTAAACCAAACGATGCGGGCGGCGTCGCGCGCAGCCGTTGCGGAGAGGTCGGAATCCTTCACAGTCCGAATAGCCTTTCTAGAAACCTGCCAAAAAGGGCAGGTTTATTTTGGCAGGTTTTTATCTGGGGAAACGTTACGGTTCTGTCATCGTTGCCCGGCAAAACCACCACAAAGGTGCCTGTCCCCCTTGTGGTGGTATGTGGCGGCTAGGCGTCGAGGTAGACGCGCTGGGGACGGTTGCGGTGTCGGGCGAAAATGATGAGCGCCAGGCCTGCGATTACGAGCGGCAGGCTCAGCAGCTGACCCATGGTGATGACGCCGCCCAGCAGGTAGCCCAGCTGGGCATCGGGCACGCGCACAAACTCAATGAGGAAGCGGACGATGCCGTAACCCATCACAAACACGCCCATAAACGTGCCCTGGGGCAGCAGCGGTTTTTTGCGGCTGAGCACCTGCAGAATGCAGAAGAGCACGATGCCCTCTAGGAATGCCTCGTAGAGCTGGGAGGGATGGCGCGGCATATCGCCCGCGGCGCCGCCGAAGATCACGCCCCAGGGCAGATCGGTCGGCTTGCCCCACAGCTCACCGTTCACGAAGTTGGCGCAGCGCCCCAGGCACAGGGCCAGCGGAGCACCGATGACCGCGAGGTCTGCCAAAGTCCACGCATCGAGCTTGTACATGCGACACACGAGCACGCCGCCGATGATGCCGCCCGCCAGGCCGCCATGAAAACTCATGCCGCCCTCGTTGGTGGCAAAGATCTCGAGCGGATGCGCCCAGTAGTAGCCGTCACCGTAAAAGATGACGTAGAACAGACGGGCGCCAATGATAAGGCCAAAGACCGCACCGACCACGACACTCGTCAGGTCGTCAACCGTAATGTCGAAACCCCAGCGACGCTGCGTGCGATACATGACGACCGCCGTGAGCAGAGCTCCGACCACATAGGCCAAGCCGTACCAGTAGATGGTGATGGGCCCCGCCGAAATGGCGACGGGATCAAGCATATGGTAGAGGTCGTTGAGCATATCGGTCCCCCTGCTCCCTACATACAAATGCGGCCGCGGGCCTTTCGCTCGCAGCCGCACATTTGGGCGTGACGTCTATGCGGAGCACATCGCCCGCAGCTTTCGCTTCTTAGAACGGCGCATACTCGTCGTACAGGTCCTCGGCATCGCCGGAGGCATTGACCTGCTCGACACGGGTAACGCCGGGTACGTGCTCCTTGAGAATACGCTCGATACCCATGGACAGGGTCAGTGCGCTCATAGGGCAGCCGGCGCAGGCACCCTGAAGCTCAAGCTGGACGACGCCCTCGTCGTCGACGCCCACATACTCCATATCGCCGCCGTCAGCCTGCAGGTTGGGGCGGATCTCCTCAAGAACCTTCTTAAGCAGCTCTTCGTTAACAGCCACAGGGGCTCCTTTCTCACAATAACGCGGGCGCGCCCGCGGACAGAGCTATGTTACTACAGCCATGTACCCGCTCACGAGCCGTCCATGCGCGCGGACACGACTTTCACGAGCAGTCAATTTGGGACGGGGCTTTTTAGCTGCTTTTGCCGACGCCCGGCGCTAGCACACGCTGCCGCTACTGCCGAGTTTGTTCCCCGGTGCCGATGTGGACATCGACGATAACCTGGCGGTAGCTGATGCCGCAGGAGTCGAGAATGCGGCGACTGATGCGGCCGTCGTCGGTGTCGGCGTACTTATTGTCCAGGTAGACAACCTCGCCCACGCCCACCTGCGCCAGGATCTTGGCGCAGTCATGGCACGGGAACAGCGTGACGTAGACCGTGGAACCCTCAAGGTCTTTGAGCGAGCCGCGGTAGTTGAGCACGGCGTTGGCCTCGGCATGGACTACGTAGTTATGCTTGTCCTGCAGCGGGTCATCGCTCGTGCCCCACGGGAAAAAGTCATCGTTGAGTGCCGAGGGCGTACCGTTGTAGCCCACCGAAAGGATGCGGTGGTTGGTGCTGGCGATGCACGCGCCCACCTGCGTGTTGGGGTCCTTGCTGCGGCGCTGCGCGGCGATGGCCACGCTCATAAAGAACTCGTCCCAGCTAATAACGTCGCGGCGCTTTCCCGACGTGGTTTGATGAAGATCGTCCGACATGGCAGACACCTCCGAAATCGCAATAGTTTGACCCATTGTAGCAGGTGGAAGGTGGAGACGTTTTTGTCCCACCGCCCCCATCGCTACGCGCGACGGGGCTTTTGATTGATGCGGTACAGTTCGGCGAGACCCCGTAGCGTCAGTGCGTCGTCTACCGTCAGGCTGTGACCGACCAACGCCGCGAGCGCCTCGGCATCGTCGCCGGTGATGACGATGGGCACGCTGCCCTCCCCCGCCGCCTTGGTCGAGCGCATCTCGGCAAGCACCATGTCGAGCATGCCGTCGATGCGGGCCACCTCGCCCAAGACCACGCCCGAGCGCATGGCCTCGCGCGTGTTGCGACCGATCACATGCGTGGGTGCCGAGGGCTCGACCTGCGGCAGGCGCGCCGCAGCGGCCGAAAGCGAGCGGGCGCCAAGTGCCAGGCCCGGCGCGATAACGCCGCCGACAAAGGTTCCATGCGCATCGATGACCTCGATATTGGTCGTAGTGCCCAGATCGATCACGATGCACGGAGAGCCGTAGACGGCACGGGCCGCCACGGCGTCGGCGATGCGGTCGGGACCGATCTCTGCTGGATCGTCGTAGTGCACGGGCATACCGGTCTTGAGGCCCGGCCCCACGGTGAGCACGCGCCCCGTGCAGGTGCGGGAAAGCGCCGCCTTCCACGGGCGCTCGAGCGCCGGCACTACGCAGCTCAGCACTGCGGCTGCGGGAACGAGCACGCCCGGCATGCCCGCATCGGCTGACAGAGCGCCCATGACCTGCGTGAGCCTCATGCGCGCCTCGTCGGCTGTGATGCTCGACGGCGTCGTGATCTCGCACGTCGCAAGCGGGCATTCCTGCGCCGCGGCCGAATCCTCGGCAAACAGGCCAAAGCGAATGAATGTGTTGCCCACGTCGACCGTCAATATATATGCGCACCCATTAAGCATCGTCGGCGCTCCTTTCGTCTGCCCAGCAGTATATCGCCTACCCAAACCAGCTAAAAAGCCCCGTCCCAAATTGACTACCTTGCGGCTATACTGATGCGCGGTCGTACGTGAGCTCACGCGTCGGCCCTTGGTAACCCGACTTCCCGCGCCGTATCCGTAGCGGCGCTTGCGGGGGAAGCGGATATACGCAAAGGAGTTCTATATGAGCAATCCCTCGAACCGCACCTCGATGCGCGGTCAACTCACGCTGCGCGGCGTCGTCATCGGCGTCCTTGGCTGCGTGATTATCACGGCAAGCTCGGCCTACACGGCCCTCAAGATGGGCGCCCTCCCCTGGCCGATCATTTTCGCTGCCGTCATTTCGCTGTTCTTCCTGAAGCTCATGGGCAACGCTAGCCTCAACGAGGCCAACGTCACCCACACCATCATGTCCGCAGGCGCCATGGTCGCCGGCGGTCTGGCGTTTACCATCCCGGGCGCCTGGATGCTGGGCTATGCCGACCAGATCAGTTGGCTCGACATGTTTATCGTGGCACTCGCCGGCACTATCCTGGGCCTACTGGCCACGGCACTCATCCACCGTCACTTTATCGTGGACGCCGCGCTGGAGTTCCCCACCGGCAACGCCGCAGCTCAGACCCTACGCGCGACCGAGGCCGGCGGCAAGACCGGCAAGCAGCTCTTTGGCTCCATGGCCATCGCAGGCATCTACAGCGTGCTGCGCGACGCCCTGGGCGTGGTGCCCAGCATGCTGTGCACGCTCAACATCCCCGGCGTGACCTTTGCCATCTACAACTCGCCCATGTTGCTGTCCATCGGCTTTTTGGTGGGCTTCGCCCCCGTCGCGTTCTGGTTTGCCGGCGCGCTGCTGGGCAATTTTGGCATCATCGTCGGCGGCACCGCTGCCGGCCTGTTCGATGTTGTGACCGCGCAGGGTATCGTCAAGTCCCTCGGTATGGGCCTTATGATGGGCTTTGGCGTCGCCGTCGTCCTTAAGGACATCCTGCCGCAGGTCGCCGGTATCGTCCGCGGTCTTGCAGCCGACAGCTCCACCGACACCGACGAGCAGTCGCTCATCTCGGGCTCGCTTAAGCTCGACGCCGGCGTCATCGGCCTGGGCACCGCAGCCATCGCCGTGATCGTTGCCATCGCGCTCGACCTCGGCCCCGTTCCGGCCGTCATCGTCACGCTGTTCACCTTTGTCACCACCATTATGAGCGCTCAGAGCTGCGGCCAGACGGGTATCGATCCGATGGAGATCTTTGGCCTCATCGTCATGCTCATCGTGGCAGCTTTCGCGCAGCTCGCGCAGGTCAAGCTGTTCTTTATCGCCGGCATCGTGGCCGTGGCGTGCGGCCTTGCTGGCGACGTCATGAACGACTTTAAGGCCGGAGCCGTACTGGGTACCAACCCGCGCGCACAGTGGGTCGGCCAGGCCATTGGCGGCATCGTGGGCGCCCTGGTCGCTGCCGCTGTCATGGTCGCGCTCGTCACCGCCTATGGTCCGGACGCCTTCGGCCCCGACAAGAGCTTTGTGGCCGCGCAGGCAAGCGTGGTCGCCACCATGGTCTCGGGTATCCCGAGCGTGCCGTGGTTCGCAGGCGGCTTTATCGCCGGCATCGTCATGTACTGGCTCGGCATTCCGGCCATGATGATCGGCCTGGGCGTGTACCTGCCGTTCTACATGTCGCTCACGGCCTTCTTGGGCTCCTGCGTTAAGCTCGCCTACGACAAGTGGGCCGCACACCGCGACGCCGCCACCGGTCTTTCGGACGAGGAGAAGGCCGCCAAGGATGCCGCCTTCCAGGAGCAGGGCCTGGTCGTTGCCAGCGGCCTGCTGGGCGGCGAGTCCATCGTCGGCGTTATCCTGGCGTTTGTCTCCGTGGGATTGAGTCTGCTGGGCTAAACCTAACAACAACGTACCCGTGCAGAGCGCGGGGTCGGAGACCATCCGGCCCCGCGCTTTTTTGTATCTGCCGAAACCCTCGGCTTCAACCTCATTTGACGCGCCCCCTTTACCTACTCGTCTAAGTTTCACGTCAAGATGACCACCCCGCCTGCCGCGGTGTAGAGTAGAGGCAGCGGGCGCGATGCATAGCCCGCGGCGAAGCGAGGTGAACATGAAACTCGATAACCAGCAGCTCAAGCGACTGCGCGAGCGCCATCACCGGCGCCACGGCATCCGCCCTGCCTATAGCGAGGTCATGGAGAACGCCGGCCGCTTCCTGAGGCGCGCATTCAACATTCGCGAGGGTCGCGCCCCCTATCACGTAATTCGTAAGCGCTTTGTAAACGGGGCGCGCCTAACCGGCTCGCACCTGTGCATCCTCATTATCGCCATGCTGATCGCGAGTGTCGGCCTCGATATCGATTCGGACATCGCCATTGTGGGCGCCATGCTCATCTGCCCGCTCATGGGCTCGGTCCTTGCCATGGCATACGGCATCGCCACGCTCGACCGTGAGATTGCCGTCGAGGCCATTGCCGGCCTCGCGCTGCAAATGGTCTTTTGCCTGATCACGTCCACGCTGTATTTTAAGCTCTCGCCCCTTGGCACCACCACGGCCGCCATCATCGACAACTCGACACCCACCGTATGGGACCTCGCCGTCGCGCTCGCGGGCGGCTTTGCGGGCGGGCTGGGTAACTCGCGCGACCAGGAGCCTTCGACGCTCATTGCCGGTGTAGCCGTGGCGACCGCGCTCATGCCGCCCCTGTGCGCGGCGGGTTACGGTATTGCCATCGCGAGCGGGTCGCTGTTTCTCTCGGCCCTCTACGAGTTTGGCATCAACGTGGTCTTTATCGCGCTCGCGGCCGAAGCCGTGCTGCTTCTATTGCGCGTGCCGCTCAAGCGCGACCTCAACGGCGACGGCATTGTGACTGCCGAGGAAAATGCCGAGGTCGACGAGCTGTCACGCAAGGTGCGCCGCCGCATTATTGTGGGCACGGTGATCTTTGCCATCCCCTGCGTCGTTATGACCGCGGGGTCCATTGGCTCGGCGCAGGCCGGCGTGCAGGACGGCTACGGCGTCACTGAGACCACGCGCGAACTTGCCGCGGTGCTGCCGGGCTTTAAGGATTACACCGTTGCCGTCGAGACCTCGGCCACCGAAGGCGAGGAGGAGGGCCTTGTCGAGCGCGAGGTTGTCGCCCATGTGACGACAAGCGAGGCGCTTGGGGCACACAACCGCCGTGTAGCCCGCAAGCTCATCGACCTTAATGTGCCCGAGCTCGATCGCGTGGAGTTTGACGTGAAGTGACCTGATGTAGGGCGCAGTTCATGCCCGCGCCCCGCTCGCTGATTTATTGCCGTGAATCAGCTGTCCGCATCGACATCGCCAGACTCCACTGTAAACGCCGGACCGGTACTCACCAGATAAAAACGGGTCACCCTGGTATCTCTAAATAGGTAGAGCAAGCCCTGATCGCGTCGGCGCGAAATATACGCCACGTGGACCGTACCGAATTCTTCGCCGTTTTCCTTCTTTAATATCAGGATGTTGGGGTCATCCGTACGCTTAAACTGCCCGTCTGTGCAGATTCCGTCTTGGTCGACCAGCTGCCATCGACAGTTGTCCTCCTCAAGAAAAGCCAGCGTTTCCCGACTTGTTTCGTCATCCCGATAGTAACCGTCAATGGCAAAGCCTTCGGAAGCACATTCCTGCATATAGGATGTTTCTCGACTTATAGCGAACTGCCCTATAGCGCCCAGGAGCACAGCTAGGCAAACCACTGCAAGGGTTATCGAAATAACACGGCGATCCATGTTAGCCCAACCGATAATTGTTTAACGGAGCACGAAACATACCCGGAACCTCCGATATCAGGGGGAACATCACCTACGGCCTGCCGGTAATCATATGTTTCCAACATCAAACCATATGACTACAACTCGTTGGAGATAGATTCCATAAACGGACAATGATATACGGCGAACGGCTACACTTATCAATAAACCCAGAGTTATGGAGGCCGTTTTTCGTACTGCAAGATCGCAGTTTTCGGAAGTGCGGTGAAAAATCGAGTTCTGCCGACCAGACTGACTTTTTTAGCAACAAAACCGCAGGTCACAAGAGTTCAAAAGAGCAGTGTGCTCGAAGGTTCGGAGTTTTCCCCGCACTTCCGAAATCCGAGTCCACGAAAGGCGTCGGCAAGGCCATTTACGCAACATGTATCCAGTAAAAAAGGGCCGCAGCCGGTACGGCTACCACCCTTCCGTCTCATATCTAGCCCGAAGCAGGTCGGCTACTTCTTAATACCGCGTCACAGACGCTTTGCGACCGATGCCACGGCCTCCTCGCTAACCGAATCGCAGGCAGGCGAAGGGCTGCGTGCAGATGATGTTGGACGCACCGCGATCGATCAGGTCGAGTATCTCGGCCGTGAGCAGCCAGACCTCGCCCATGTTATTACATACCGAAAGCACCGTGCGGGCCTTGTCGGCCATGGCGCCAACACCTGAAGATTTTGTCCGTAACTCAAAGAGCTAGGAGGTTGATAAAATCCAGAAACATCATGGCTAAAAGAGACGGGCACACTGTCCCTGTTTTTCGCACGAGCAGCGCAAAAATAAGGCCCAGACAAAGATAGCCCCCCATCATTGCAATGATGTAATTTGTGGGTGCCCCGATCAAACACTGTTGAGTCACGAGAAGCAATGCCCATAGAATCGACTGTACAAATGCCCTTATGCAAAACGGCCGAACTATTCCGACGATTGTGTATTCAAATAAAAATACGTACCTAAATAACAGCTCATGCAAAACTGAAACCGAACAGACCAATACCCATCTGGATATTGATTTTCCACCTATATCGAGCATGGCGGCCATAATAATAAATACGATGAAAATGAACTGCCATCCCAAAAGAATCCCACGCTGCTTGGTCTTATCACGGGAAACAGCGCCCCGAGTTGCAAAAAGATAGACTACCAACGCACAAAAGAGCGCCCCTGTAGAGCACAGCCAAGCGGGAGATCCTTTTGCAATAACCCAAATGGCCCACGGCACGCTAGCAACCATCGTACCCAGTAGATAACGTGCCCCCAGGCGCATTATTTCAGTCGCTTTTCCCAAGCTCTACCACCTCATCACTAGCTGCTATTAGGTCCATATCGTGTGTAATAACAATGACAATCTTGTGCTTGCGCAGTTCCTTCACAGCATTTATCAGAGCTTCTTTATGAGCAATATCAAGTGATGCTGTTGGCTCATCGAATAAATAGACGTCTGCCTTCTTTTCCAAGACCCGCCTAATTTCCAATTGTTTCAGTTCCCCAGGAGACATTCCTCCGCACCTCTTCTTTTCGATAGAAGGAAAATTTCTATCGCTAAGAAAATCCTTTACTGATATCGGGGTTTGTTCGGCAAACGAAACTAGATTCCGCCTAAGGTGCTCGCAGTTGATTTCTTCTTGGGCCTTACCGTTGTAGGAAATAGCCCCACCGTAACCCGAATTGAAACAACCCATTAATAAGTACGCAAGGCTCGTTTTGCCCGAGCCATTAATCCCCACAAGAGCATAGAGCTTTCCTTTGTCAAACCTGAGATTCAAGTTATTGTAGAGACACTTTTCATTTAATGTAAACCAAAATTATGCAGTTCGATGTAATCGATCTCCAAGAGCTCCTCTCCAGCAACAGCCAAAGGCAATTTAGAGGCATTTAGACGAGATATCGATGAGAAGCAGTCTTGTACGCTACTACCTATACCGTAGATTGACCTCACGGCAGATAGCATTAAAGCCATGTAGCTCGAAACGGCAACAAGTTGGCCTACACTCATGCTTCCATGCATTACATAGAAAGCCGAAATCAAAAGAATAGTCACCTGGGACGCAGCCGCAGCAAAGGAATCCGTTGCCTGAAATCTCGAAACGACACTTTGATAGGCGACTCCGGCGTGCAGCAAAGACGAAAAAAAGCTATCTATGGATTTCAATGCTCTTTCGAATAGCACATTAACATACAAAAATCTCTGATGCGCAAGTACGGACTCCACTTTTCCGAAATACAGGGACTGCTCCTCCTTAAAGGTCAGACCTGAAACAAAAAGCGGTTTTCTGAATAAAGCATATGCAATTGCATACAAGATGCAAAATGTCACGGAAACCCAAAAGAGCGCTACGGAGCATCCATAGAGAAAAATAAAACTGATACCTAGCTGGACAACCGCAAGAAGTACCGTCTGGAGCACCGACAATCCGAAGGAAGCCACAGTATTGGCATCTGAACAAATTTGTTGAGTTTTTTCAGCTGACTCCTGCTCAAAATATAACTCAAAAGGCATCCGAACGAGCTCATCGATTTTACTTCGAACAATCGAGTATGCAGCCACGGTCGTTATCCGCATTGAAAGAAGGGTGCTTAAATAACTGACAACAATATCGATTAGTGCCGCAAAACCAATTAGAGCGCTGCTAATCATGATAGTATCGTAAGATGTTCTTTTAGATATATTGTCAACCAGAGCGCTCGTAAGCAGCGGGGATACAGAAGCCATCATTCCAGATATTATTAAGCACAACGCGAAGACTATAACCAGAAGCAATTGGGAAGAAAACCCAAGTCTGAAATATGGCAGATAATCGAAGAGCGCCGTTGAGTCCGCATCACTTCTTATGCTTGAAATCATAGGCCGCCCTCATTACTTTTATACAGTTCTTTCTTGCAGATACGCAGCTTGTCTTATTTTCATACAGCCTGGTGAAGGGACAGCCACCCATGCACATAGGAAGAAGCGAGCAGTTAAGACATTCTGAATCTGAACAAAAGTCGTAAGCATTCCATTTGGAAACTTCGAATGCGTTACTCGCTACGCTTTCAAAGATGCTGCCATAACTTC
>ENA-OQMX01000205-OQMX01000205.1-human-gut-metagenome-genome-assembly--contig:-NODE-205-length-15398-cov-2.895488_pt1 | contig 15398 bp, 27 predicted proteins | sample MGYA00242622_ERZ504866 | MGnify/ENA primary metagenome ERZ504866 (study PRJEB26092, sample SAMD00036422) | human gut metagenome | host: Homo sapiens | study: EMG produced TPA metagenomics assembly of...
GGATGCCGGGCAAAACAGAATGCCGCGCCGATGCAGCTCCCGTATCTGCTCAAAGATTTCGTCTTCCAGTTCCTTTTTTGCCGTATTGCAGCAGCGTACCGTCAATATCGCTGCAAACCAGTCTGATGTCCATGGCTGTTATTCCCTTTCCGTTTTTCTTATTTTACCACGGTTTTCCGCTGCGGAAAAGCCCCGGGCACGGCTTTTGCTTCCCTTCCCTGTGCCGCTCAGCGTTTGGGCTGATACTGCATACTGGACACATTATAAATGGTCACGAAGGCCTTGGGGTCCTCGCGGTTGATAAAGTTCATCAGCTTCTGATATTCGCTCTTGTCCACGATGGTAATGATCTCGTTGTGCTTTTCCAGATTGTATGCACCGATGGCCTCGTACATGGTCGCACCGCTGTGCAGGTCATGGAGGATGAACTGACGCAGCGCCTCCTCTTTTTCGGTGATGATGCAGACGCGGCGTTTGATGCTGTTATCAAAGATGAAATGGTCCAGCACGATGCCGTTGAAGTAAGTACCGAGGATACTCAGCACCACGGTCTTTTTATCGTAGACCAGGGCCGCGGAAAGCGCCACACACATTCCCGACAGAGACATGGCTTTTCCCAATTCCATGTGCAGGTACTTGTTCATGATCTTTGCCACGATATCCAGCCCGCCGGAGGATGCATTGCGGTTGAACAAAATACTCAGCCCGATGCTGACCACCAGAATATAGCACAGCACGTCCAGCTCCTGACTGCCGGTCATCGAGCCGAACTCCGGGAACAGCTTTTCAAACAGCCCCAGAAACACCGGCAGCAGCACACTGGTGTATACGGTCTTTGCGCCAAATTCTCTGCCGCAGGTAAAGAACCCGATGATGAGAAGCACGACGTTCAGGATCATCGTAATGACCGACAAGGGCAGCGGCACAAAATTGGACAGCACGATGCCAAGGCCGGAAATGCTGCTGACGGATGTATGGCTCGGCACCAGAAAAAAGAAAACGCCCGCCGCAATGATCGCCACCGCCCCGGTCAGGACTGCCGTCTCCCTCAGGACTGCGCCGGTCTTTTCTTTTACATCACTCATCTTTGTCCCCCTAAAATCAAATTTGTTTCACCGATTTCCTCATCTTTGTCGATGCGGACAAGGAGCTTACCGCCAAAGCGTTTGTATTCCATAGTGAAGTACCTCCATAAATTCCGAGTTGCTGTTACTCAGTATACCATGGTTTTCCCTTACGGAAAGATAGCGAAACAAAATGCCCCCGGAGGGCTTGTTGCGGCTCTCCGGGGGCATCTTATGTGCGTTGTGCTTTGGCGCACACGACCGGCGTTTTACTCGATCTCGATCAGATTCGGGTTCTCAGGCAAAGCCTTCGTCTGCTGAGGAGCAGGCAGCTCGACGTGCAGGACGCCATCCTCGAACTTTGCGTGGATGTCTTCCTTCTTCACATCGCCCACGTAGAAACTGCGTGCGCAGGTGCCGGAGAAGGATTCGCGCCGCAGATAGCGGCCCTTCTTATCCTTTTCGTCGTTGCTGTGGCTGCGCACTGCCTGAATGGTCAGGTAGCCGTCGTTCAGATCCATCTGAACGTCTTCCTTCTTGCAGCCCGGCAGGTCAACAGCTACTTCGTAGCCGTTGTCCGTCTGTTTGACATCGGTCTTCATCATGTTTGCACCACGCTTGCCAAAGGCGCCACGAGCCTCACGGTTCATAGCACGTTCCAGTGCAGCGTCATTCCAGAACGGATCGAAGAAATCATCGAACAGGTTTTCATGGAAAACAGTCGGCATAAGCATAAATCATTCCTCCAATCCCGGCGTTCGGGTCGGGGCAAAAAATCTGAAGCGTCCACTCGGAAAGGCTTTCCGGGGAGCCTAGCGGCTCTCCTCTTGCCCTTCCTCCTGAGCACGCCACTGTTATAGCACCGTTCATTAGCAGTGTCAATAGAAGAGTGCTAAAATTCATGAAAGAATAATACTTTTATAAAATCCTATGCAATCTTTTCAAAATTCAGTCGTATCATCGTGTTTTTATCATTTCTGTCGGTACATCGGCGTAGACAGATATTTCATGCCGTTGTCCGGGACGATGGCCACGATGTTCTTTCCCTGATTCTCCGGTCTGTGGCCCACCTGCACCGCTGCGTGCAAAGGCGATAGACTGGTTTGCGCCTTTCCCTCCAAAGCCCCGCTGCATGGACTTGGCTGCAAGGGTCTCTTTGGGCGCGAGAAAGTGCTCGACCTCATAGGTATAATCGTAGTTGAGGGAACCAAACGAAAGGATTTTCATGGTATGTCTTTTTTACTCCATTCTCTGAATCACCGCACCCAGCCATCGGCACAGGGTATCGCCTGCCTGATTTGCGATCTCCAGCACGCGGGCGTGGCTATGCTTGACCGTCTGGATGCCGGTGGCCATGTTAGTGATGCAGCTGACGGCCAGTACCTTCATGCCCATGTAGTTGCAGACCATGGTTTCCGGCACGGTGCTCATGCCCACGGCATCGGCTCCCATCCCCGCAAAGGCGCGAATTTCAGCCGCCGTTTCATAGCAAGGGCCCATAAAGCCCATGTAAACGCCCTCCTTGTAGGCAATGCCCAGTTCATCGGCGGTCTGCTTGGCAAGGTTCCGCAGTTCCAGACTGTAAGGTTCGGTCATGTCCGGGAAGCGGGGGCCGAAGCGCTCATCGTTGGGGCCAATGAGGGGGTTCGTGCCCATCATGTTGATGAAGTCGGTAATGAGCATCAGGGTGCCCGGCGCAAACTCCCGGTTGATGCCGCCGCAGGCGTTGGTCAACACCACCTTTTCCACACCCAACAGCTTGAACACATAGAACGGGTAGCAGACTTCCTTCATGGAGTAGCCCTCATAGAAATGGAAGCGGCCTTCCATGGCGTAGACTTCCGTGTCCCCCAGCTTGCCAGCCAACAATGCACCTTTGTGTCCTGCCACCGTGGATACCGGGAAGTTGGGGATATCCTTGTAGGACAGTTCTTCCGTGTCCGTAAAGTCCGCGGTCAGCTTGCCAAGGCCGGAGCCCAGCACCACCGCGATCTTCGGGCGCTTTTTCGTGTGCATCTTGATATATTCCGCACTTTCCAGTGCCTTTTCATAAAGATGTTCCATACCGTTCTCTCCTTTTCCCAAAAAATTCGATATACTCTCTGGGTTCAGTATATCGGATTTTTCAGGCCGATGCAAGACGCCCTTCATCGAGTCTTATTAAAAACCAAGGAGCAGATACTTCACATCACGAGTGTGTTGTATCTGCTCCTTGGTTCTCCGAATGTCTTATCTCTGGCCGATATTCCACCGAAACAGCTCATATCCTTCCCGGATATCCTCCGGCAGACGTTTCAAAGTCTCGTCCCGCAGTTCCTGCGGCATCCCGTAAAAAGCTTCGGCAATGCCGCCGGTGATGCAGGCAAGGGTGTCGCTGTCGCCGCCCAGAGAAACTGCATTGCGAAGTGCATCCTCAAAACTGACGCTTTCCAGAAAAGCAATGATTGCTTCCGGCACAGTTTCCTGACAGGTCTCCACATGATGATAGGTCGGCCGAATTTCATCGCAGGTACGGTTCAGGTCATAACCGAAGGTCTGCTCCACATATTGTTTGATTTCCGGCTTGCTGTGGCCGGTACGGGCCAGAAAAATCACTGCCGCCGTGGCCTGCGCGCCTTTGATGCCCTCCGGGTGGTTGTGGGTGACTTCAGCGGTCACTTTTGCCATTTCCAGCGTTTTGTCCAGCGTATCGAACAGCCAGCCCGCTGCCGACACCCGCATAGCCGAGCCGTTACCGAAACTGCCATAGGGCTTCGGATTTTCTGCGTGCAGCCACCGGCGGAACATCCCGCCGTAACCGGCATGGGGATATTTACGGCCCCAGAGCCGCATTTCATGCTGCACTGCACAAAATGTTCTCTCCGGCAGACCCTTTCCGTCAATCAGACCAACTGCCACCGCAGCGGTCATGACGGTATCATCGGTGAAGTGCGATTTCTCGCTCAGCAGCGGAAAATCCTTGTGCTTGTAATTGTTGTGGTCAAATTCATTAGGATAAACAGGATAACTATATCAGCAGGGACCTCCGGGCTCCTGCTTTCTTTCTATTTTGCCGCCGTTTCGTGCATAATGCCGCAAAAAGCGTCATTCTTGAAAACTTTTTGCCACAAATTGCCAGATTTTACTTGACATTGTCCCTTTTAGGGTCTATAATGAGGGTACAAGAAAACGATATGACCCAAAACGGGTAGGAGGATAAGAATATGTTCAAGAAAATCGTGAAGTCCATTGCCGCCATCAAGACCGAGAACGACCGCGACGAGTGCTACTGGCAGATTGACCGTGCATTCGAGGAAGGGCGCATCTCCTTTGAGGACCACGAGCTCCTCTACGGTCTGGTCGGTATGGTTGAGGTCGCTTAATTTTTTTGCTTTCGCGTGTCCCTTTTAGGGACGTCAATCAAGCAGCAAGACCCGTTTCGGGTAGGAGGTTTTTATGAACTTGTTCAAGTACACCGGCACTGTCTACTGTCTCACCATTCGCAACGGTGTTGCCGACACCGTCACTCTCTACAACAGCGGCGATGAGAGCGTCGCTCCTGTCCGTCTGGACGTTCGCGGAGCGCTCGCTAACTACCTCCGTGAGTTCGAGAGCGCCGACGCAGAAGAGCGGTACATGCCGCTCAACTGGTACTTCGACTTCAATATGCTGCTCCGGCGCATCGAGGTCCCGGGTCACGCCACTCCCGATTCCGGGTTGTCTGGCTTTCCCGCTAAGGTTGTGACCCAGTCGCTGGATGAGCCCGACGAGCTCATCTGGTTTGGCCCCCACAAATTCATCAACGAGCTCGCGCCTCTCCCGATGGATTTCAAAGACCGCTGCGATTGGTTTGATTGGGAGAAAGAGCACAAATTCTAAGGAGAGTTGAACAATGAAAGAGTTTAATGAGCTGCCTGCATCCATCCAAAGCGAAGTCAAGAACCAGCTGAAGGCATACGACAAGTGCTTTGTCACCTACGAGAACGCAACCTATCACGTTTCTCCGTCCATCGCCATCACCGCGAGCTATGCGGCAGACCATGAAGTAATCGGCACTTACACCGCAAAGGAAATCTATACCGCTGAAGAGCGGATTATCAACTACGTTGAATCTTTCCACGAGTTCCCAATCCAGTACAAAGGCAAGCGTGACTATCGCTGGCTGAACAGCCTCACATGGGGCAGTAAAGTCAAGATGGAGAATGGGAACCTTGTGAATGCATAACCCGCCCGACGATGGCCCTGTGGCAGGGGCCGAAACCACCTCACAGCCAGTGAGGCAAGGTCGCGGGAGCTAAACCGCAAAGGAGTGTTGATTATGAAGTTAAAGACATATACGGCCACGTTCTGGCGCGGAAATCCTCAGTTGAAGGATGGCGGCTACACCACCGAGCGTAAGATTGAGGCCGTCTCCATCACGCAGGCGCGCAAGATTGCTCGTGAAGAGCACGAGAACGGCTGTGTGTACGGGACAATGACTCTGCTCGATATCGTGAAGAAGGTGTGAACAATGACAGTTCTTGAGCGTTTGAAAGCCGCCGGGTATGACCCGGCCGTGTCCCTGTTCCCTGACAGTATCGGGAATGCCGGTTCCATGGAGTGCGAGCGCATCCAGATTCGCACGTTCTTCTGCCGTCCTCGCGAAAACGAGGCCGCCATCGGGGTGACTGCAACCGCGATGACCCACTTTTCCGACGGCTCGACCCGTCCGTACCCGGACGGCTGGCCGCGCAGCCTCGAGGCCAGCGTCACGCTCTACTTCGCTGGCGACGCAGAATTTCATTATATCGGCAACGTCGCCACCGACCTTGTCGGCTCCGATGCCGAGTTCCGATACAGGCTCTTGAGCCGCTGTATTCAGGACTGCAAGTATTTCCTCGGCTGCGGCTCGCGTTTCAGCAAGTACCTCTGGGGCTGCTGCGTTGAGAATCATATTCAGGCCATGCGCATCCTGTGGGACAGCTTTTCCGACGACGAAAAAGCCGGAGTGGACCTCTCTCGAGGAGATTGAGCGGTTCAGCAAAAAGATGCTTGAGGAGGAGATTTACTGATGGCTGCCCGGTAATTTCAAGTTGTTCCTTGGCTGTCTCGGAAACGGCGTAACGGTCTGCAACTCCGCCGTGATGGAGGACGGCGATTTCAAGATGGTCGACCCACATCTCCAACGAGGGAGAAATCACTTGGTACGTCGGCGAGGATTACCCGCCTGCAGATGCTCTCGCGAGAATCCGGGCCTGCGCAGAGCAGGAGCGGGTAAAGTACGAGACATGGCTCAACAGCCTGTCTCCGGCCGCGCGCCGGGAGTACCAGCTTGAGCAGTTGCCGCTCCCCGAGTTGCTCGAGGAGCTCCGCAAGGCGAAAGAGGAAAGAGAGGGAGGCTAATGGCCCGCGATATTCACGATTACGACAGCCTCAAGGAGGCGTACAACGACCTGCTCATGTTCGAGCGGTTTCCCGGTCCGGTGCATAGTGAGCGTGTCGAGGAGTTCATCATCCAGCTCAAGCGCGACATCCGGGAGTATGTCAATCGGGATTCCGATTACCACATCGTCCGCGACGAGCTCGATTCTTTCGTTGAGCTTGTTGAGCTGCCCGACTACACCGCAGACTATTCCGAGGAGCGGGCTCTCTTGTGGTTCAAGATGTACCGGTCCTACCGCCTTTTCGACGAGCTGGGCTGCGGCGGGCAGTTCTTCACCACCGGTGTCAAGCTCTTCCGCCGTCGCGGCTGCTGGTACGCCTATCATTTTGTTTCTGTCGATATGTAAGGAGGTTCGCATGGAAATCAACATCACATACAAAAACCAAGAGCACGAGGCTGCGTTCCTGTCTGAGCTTCAGCGCATTCCGCACATCGTAAATCCCGAATCCGGGCGCATCAATCCGTATTGGGGCGCGTCCCTGTATCTGCTCTCCGCGCTCACGCGCTGGCCGGAGCTCCGCATCGCCGTCATCGGCGAGGACTACATGGCGTTCACAGCAGCAAAGGAGGCTTTCAATTTGAGCCAGAACGAGCGCATCGTCGTCGAGTTGGCTGCCGCTTTTTACAACGCTGGTTTGTGGGAAATGCCGGGTTTTGAGATGGTGTCTGGAACGTGTGACACCGCTTTCAAGCTAATCATCGAGGCGTTCCGCCTGCGCCGCGCAAAGCTCTTTTACAAAGATGGGGAGGTGTCCGCAGAATGGGAAGAAGAAAATGAGCCTCCGACGCGCCGTCACCATCCTGCGCCTTGTCGCTGCAGATGACCTGTCCTCCGGACGGGCGATTGACGGGCAGAATGAGGCTGCCGCCGTCGTGCTTGAAGATTACGAGAAAACAAAGAAAGAGCTCGCGGACTGGGAGAATGCTTCTCCCGAAGAGCTCGCCGATGTTATAGCCGGGATGTAAGGAGGTCTTTACCGTGGCCGCTGTCTATCGGACGTTGTACGAAAAATATGAGCAGAACGACGTTTTACACGTCGGGATTCAGGAGGTTGTCGAGGCCGAAAAGGAGATTGACACGTTTCTCAAGTCTCTCGACCGCAACCAGCGCGACCAGCTCGACACGCTGCTGGGGCGTCTGTCCCGCGCCTACGAGATGCAGGGCTTTCTTTTTGGAGGTCTTGCATCCGGTGCGAAGTGGAACGGCAAGACGGCTCCCGAACCGGGCGACGGCTACGGCAGGAGTGTCCGGGCTTATCATGGCTCAACACTTGCTCCGGTCTGCCAGATTGACCGCAAGACAAATCAGGTCATACATGAGTATCCGAGTATCGCTGCTGCCTCTCGTGCTACCGGTCTGGATGACAGCGCAATCGGAAAGGTATGCAAGGGAAAGTTGCCCCATGCGGGCGGTTTTCTCTTTCGGTACATCGAGCAGTAAATCTTTCACAGGTACGCAAAAATATTTCAAGTTTTTGCCATTTTGCTCTTGCTTTCCACGCGCTCGCGTGGTATAATATAATCAGTTGAGGGGGTTGTTCCTCAACGAGTAAGGTGGCAAGGCCAGAAAGGAAACAAAATGGACGACGAAATGAATACCGCTGAGGTGCTTCGCGACGAGGCAAAGGAGAACCGGACCCGTGAAATTCTTGAGCTTATGCGTAACAGCAAAACGCTCGAGGAGGCCATGGAAAAAGTAAAAGCCCTGCTCAACAAGTAAGCAGGGCTCTCCGATGAAGAACAAAGGCCGATGACGGCGGCCTGAGTTCTGAAACGCTGGGGGAGTGAGAAAACGGCTTGCAACGCCTCACTCCTCCGGCATTTTTATAATATCAGAATCAAGGGAGGATTTCAAGATGGTGTCTATGCCACTTACAGCTCGCATAATCTACCTGCGAGAGTCTCGTGGACTGAACCGCACCCGGTTGGCGCAGCTCTCCGGCGTCTCGCTGCGGACACTTGAGGACTGGGAGGCCGGTCGCCGTGTCCCGCGTGACGTCTACCAGATTCATGCTGTCGCTGCTGCGCTCGACATGAGCATTGAGGATTATCTTGGGCTATAAAAATTAGGAGGTCCGGCGATGTGCCGGGCCTCCCGTTTTGTTATTCGGGCATAAAGCCGTAACCGGCCTCAAATGCCGCTACTTCTCGGAGGTAGGCAACGCGGCCTGCTGCGCGGTCGATGGCGTCGCGCAATTCGCGGTTTTCCACCAGCTTGAGCAGCGCGGTGAGCGTGTCCTCTGCCTGCATGATTTCGCGGGTGTCCTGCGGGTTGACCTGCTCCATGTAGAGCTCATAAATAGACTGTTCCATGCTTGCCTCCTATGCCCGCCAGCGGTCGAGCCGCTGCCGCGCATACAGGATTTGCGCCGCGTGGTTCTTCCTGCTGCGGGTATTTCGGAGCAGCCAGTGTGACGGGAGGGCTGTTCGTGGTCCCCGTATAGCCCTCTCCATCACCTCCCTGTGGGCCGTCTCCCGCAGGCTGATTTTAACTTGCTGGCTATTTGCCGGTAGCTTTTCGGAGTGCTTTCTCCTGCGTTGAGCCGTAGAACGCCACGAGCACGGCTCCGGGGCCTCGATTTCGGGCTTTTGTGGTCTATCCGTAAAGTTTGCCGCCAAGCCGCCACGACGCTTTGTGGGTCTCCGCAGGAGGCTTTCGTCACTTGCCGGGTCATCTCACGATTTCCGCCAGCCTCTCGATGGTAACATCTGTCTCGATGTACGGGCTGCTGCCGGTGTCTTCTGTGTAGGTTCCGGTTACACCATCCGCGCTTTTCCAAAGTATCAGGTTTTCCACCTTGCTGCTGTTGCCCTCGCTGAACTCCTCGACCTTGTACTCCGAAAGCGTGATGCCAAGCTCTGCCGCTTTGTCGAACACTGCCTGCGCCGTCTGCTCCGCCACTATCGGGAGATACAGGCCGCCAGAGGAAACGGTTCGGACGGTGAGTGTGTACTTGCTGCTGTAATAGAACGCATCAATCGACGATATGTAGGCCGCGCTTTCTTTGTCCAGCGCGTTCAGTGCGGTTTCTTCGAGGACGCTCCGGTTCGTCTCCGGCGTCGATACTCTGGTTGTGCTGGTTGTTCTCTTTCGGGGTGCTATAAGGTCGAATCCGCCAAAAAGCATGAACGCAAAGAACACAGCAACAGCTATGGCTATGACGTTCGCCTTTTTGTTCTGCTTTTTGCTCGGCTCCGCTGCCGGGTTTTCTTTTTTGGGCTGCTCTGGTTTCTGCTCCGGCGACGGCTCCTCTTTCACGCGGTCCGCAAAGCTCACTTTTTCTTTGTCATCGCCAAAGTATGCCCAAAAGCACTTTTCCCGTTCGTCCACATACAGGCGTGTCATGTACTTCCAGCCATGCTCTGTGTGGTATTTTCCTAGTACCTTTTTGTGCAGAACATCTATCACAGCGAATGTTCCGCTGTCCTCATCGTTCCGGGCGTTGTGCGCTGTCTGGCACACGGCGTATCTTGAGCCGTCTGAAAGGGAGGCCGCGTTTACAAAAGATTCTGTTTCGTACACAAGCTCCGGGGTGAATGAATCGTCCGTGATGTAGAATTGCTTTCCCCAAAAGCAAGCAATCTTGGAATCCCTGCTCATTACGAAGTTGATTTCGAGCGATGGCTTGTACGCGCACTGCTGTTTCAGCTTCTCCCGTACCTCGTCCATTGGGATGCTGGCCGGGTCTACGAATCGCGCGCCGCTACTTGTTGCCCCCCCCCCGAACAGTTGTTCGTGGGTGAGGGACGCAGTTGTGTTACCCATAACTGTTGTCCTCCTGTCCTGTGTTGGTGGTCGTGCTTTTATGATAGCACCTAACAGGGACAATGGCAACGGCTTTCGCGCCAGCGATTGCAAAATCGCTGAGTATAGTATATTCTCTACTCTATTCTTCTTTACTCTACTCTACTTTGTTGATTGTTTCACCGGAAATAGCCGGAAATGCTGTTTTCAGTGTATATCCGCGCGGATATGTGCTCAAACCGGTATTTCCGCTCCGGTTATCCTGATTTTCGTGGTATTTTGGGACAACTGCGTGTGTTGTCTCGTGTGACCCTTTTATCAACTTTTTCCACCCAGTTTTCCACTTTTCGGGTCATTTCGGTATTTCCGCGCCGTTTTTCTGCGGTTATCCACGGAAATGATAGAAAATGTATCAAAAAGTGCATTTCTGCCCCGAAAATGTCTTTTTACTAGAATAACCGCGACGGAAATGCCATTTAAGTGCGTTTCCGGGGAAGATATTGCAAAAAAACGGCAATAAAAAAAGAGCCTCCCGGCCCTCTTGTGCGAGGAATACCGGGAGGCTCAAGCTGTTATGGGGTAGCCGCTGGGGCGTTCTTAGCGAATCTGGCTCTTGACCTTCTCGTAGGTCTTGTCAGCTTCCAGCGCGGCGGTGGTGAAGGAGTTGTTCTTCCACCACGCCACCAGCGCGGCCACAGTAGTGATGCCAGCGGTGACGAGCTGCTCCACAGTCTGGCTCTCGATGGGCAGGACAGGCTTGCCGCAGGCAGAAAGCACCTGATTGGTCAGCGCCAGCAGCAGGCAGGCGGTGCGGGCAACGGTCCCAGCAGAAATCTTGAGGTTCATAATCGTTCCTTTCTCCGGCTACGCCGGTTCAATTATCATTGTCTTTGATGGGAAGGGCTTTTGCACGGTTATACAGCTCCGTGCCAGTTCCATTTCCACCGAGGGCGTGATAGCTCTTGTATAGGTATTCAAGGTTTTTCAGTCCAGAGGTATCAATATATCCAAGCTTGAGATAATGATGGCAGGACTGGTAAATGCGGTCGTGCAGGATAGCGAGCACGCCATCCAGCAGAGCTTTATACTTAACAGCCACCGCAATGATGGCCGCGCCCAGCAGGCCGAAAGCCCACTCAGCCCAGTATTGCAAAACAAATTGCCACATCGGCATCACCTCCTCCCTCACAGATACTTGTCTGCGCCGGAAATGGTTTTCCACGATGCAGGACCGCAGATGCCGTCCACCGTCAACTTGTGGGCTGTCTGCGCCTTAATCAGGGCATTCTCGGTGGCCTCTCCAAAGATGCCATCCGGGGTCAGCTTGAGGAGCCGCTGAAGCATCTTCGTCGCAGCGCGGTTTGCGTCTCCGGTGCAGCCGCGCTTGATGGTCGGCATGATGAATTTCAGGTAGGTGGTACTGGGATAGTGCTTCTTCGCGTCGCAGAGCCATGTGGCCTTCGCATTGCGCGTGTCCGCGTGGCAGAAAGCGTTTCCGTCATACCAGTAGATGCCGATGCCGCCAAACCCTGCCGCCTGCGCGAGGATGCCAAGTGCAACAGGGTTGATGCTGCGGTTCATAGCGCGCCAGTCGGCGGCCATGCCGCAGCAGTGCTTCGAGCTGGGACTGCCACCAACGGCCTTACTGGCGTTGTGTATGAGGCAGCGGTAGCCGGAAGTAACTTTCAGCTCGCGGCCTACCTTGTCGCGGATGGTCTGGAGCTTTTCCGCAAGCTCAGTGTCAACGGACTGCTGTGTGCAACCGCAGGGGCACTGGAACTCCTTCCGCGTGAAGTTCTTCGTCAGCGCGGTGGTATCGCCGCGCCGGAATGTGATGACGGGCACTTTATCATCTCCTGTCTTTTTCAATCAACGGACAGCCTTGCATGGCACAGTCCACCATCAACACGCCGAACTCGGCCCGTTCGGTGCTCATGTTTTCGCCCTGCGCTTCAAGGCGGGTCAGCAGCCGCTCGACCAGCTCAGGCCACGTCATAGTCGTCACCGGTGATGCGCTTGTAATCATCGGCGGTAATCTCGCCCTTGTTTACGCGCTCGGCCAGAACTTTCTTCACGCCAACGCGGCGGGATGCGGGCATCTCTGCCCAAGTCTTAGTGCCTGCAATCAGGCGGTTTGCCCAGATAATGTTCATGGTGATACCTCCTTATTCCTTGTTCAGCGCTGCGTCCAGCTCACACAGCGCGGTTTCGATGTCGGTCAAACGCTTCTCGTTGGCCGCGTCCTGTTCGCACAGGGCATCTTCCATTTCAGCCACACGGTCGGGCAACTGTTCGTGCTCCTGCTGCTTCTTGGCTGCGGCTTCCTTCTCCTGCCGGGTGGGCAGATCGTGTTTCTTCCAGTTCAGTGCCATTGTCCTGCACCTCCTTATTCAAAAGCGCCGCTGACGGCTTCGATGTAGCCGCCCTCGCCGGATTCGCCGCGCTCCACGCTGACGCGGAAATTGAATGCAGCGCCAGCCGTGGCGGTCTTATTCTCAAAGACGATGTTCACGCCTTTTTTTACCTCGGTCGTGGCATCCTGCCAGACCGGGGAGCTGTCGAGTGCGTTGTTGGTCACTTCGGCTTTGAACTTCGCATCATCGGGGATGGAGCCGGTCACCTGAAGCACGGCAACGGTAATGTCGCCGTCCACAGCCAGCGGTTCAGCCAGCGTCACGCTTGCGGCGTGGACGGCTTTGGTAAAGGTCGCGGACGTGCTGACGGTTTCCTTGCCGTCGCTCACCTCAACGGTGATGGTGTGGTTGCCGTTCAGGATTTTCTGGAATCCGGCAGCGCTGGCCGTCTGCTCAAAGGTCAGGGCCGTGCCGCTGGCAACGCCGGTGCGGGTCTTGGTGGTCTTGCCGTCCAGCTTTTCGGTGACGGTCAAGGTGTCGCCGTCGGCATCCCTGACGGTGTACTTCCACGCAAAGGCCGCGTTCTTCTGCCCCAGAGCTGCGCCGTCCGTGCTGACGGTAGGTGCAGTGTTGACACTGACCGTGCCATCGTCAGAGACCACGAGTGTAGAGGGAAGAATGAAAGCGGGGCGAACACCGTAGGAATTGCTGTAGTACCAGTTGTAGTTAGAGCCATCCGAATTGACGTACCAGACGCTGATGGTGCCGTAGGTGTACGGAGAGCGCAGCCACCAGACGGCAGCGGAGCTGCCATTGTATGCAATACGCTTGCTGTTACCGCCGGAGCTATTGCCAAAGTATGCCAGCCTCACACCGTCCTTCGGGAAATAGCCGTTGTCGCTGGTCGTCCAGCCAACCTCATAACCAGACAGCAGGAACACTTTGGTGCTCAGGCCGTTGGAGCCGGTGGCAAGGCTGCCGCCGGAACCAGTGCCGTTCTGGTACGGGATTTTCACCTGCTTAATAGCTGCACGGATGTTGCTGTCGATGAGGTTGTAGAACGTCCCGTTCAGGTATGTGTGGATGCTGGAATCCTTGTAGGAGTTATTGTTGCCGAACGTGGACGTTGTGTAGATGTCCTTCATCAACAGCCACGTTCCGGCGCAACTCGAATCATAGGTGCTTGTATTCGGATTGCCCTGCTGCACAACAATAAAATCTTTGGACGCGCCGTTGACTTTGATTTTGACAATGCTGCCAACGGCTTTCGTGCCCAGTTTTACGTTTGCCATTGTTACCTCCTTGTTTTCGTTCAGGCCCACGGCAAAATGCCTGCGGGCCGCGTGTTCTGCGATACAGAGAGGGACAGGGCTTTGTGCTGCTTCTTGTAGATGCAGCGGCATTGCCTCGCCCGCCGTCTGTCACGCGCGAGTTTGTTCGAGTTGATTTTTCGATGGATAGGGATTTTACAGTCAAGCAATTTTTCGAGCCGGTCAGCGTACTTGCGGCGTAAAGAGTAGGTTTCACCATGGGCGGCATGGGCATCCCACGCATCAAAGCTCCGCAGGATTTCCTGCTTGGTTACTTCGCCTGCGGGGTATGCTGTTTCCCAATACTTGATCTTGTTCTTCATCCGCTTGGAGCTATCCCGGCGCAGCTTTTGGATGACCGCGCCGGTGTCGGTCAGGTAGCTATGGAATCCCAGAAAATCTATACCGTTCCGCAGCGGGAAAATGGCGGTTTTCTGGTTCAGCTCAAGGCCGTAACTGTCCATGAGCGCCCGCACATCCCGGAGAATGCACTGCAATTTCCGCTTGTCCGAACAGATGATGTAGAAATCATCCATGTATCGGCCATAGTATTTGATGCGGTACTTTTCTTTGATGATGTGGTCGAACTCGTCCAAAAACATGAGGGCGAAAAGCTGGCTCGTCTGGTAGCCCAGCGGCAAGCCGTCCTCCATTACGTCGATGTAGATGCAAAGCAGCTCATAGACACGCGTGTCAACGCCGCGCTTGTCCAGCACGGCTTTGAGCTTGCGTTTTAGCTTCCGGTGGTCGATGCTGGCGAAGAAATGCCGCACATCGCCTTTCAGCACCCAGCCGTCCGCGCCGTGACCCTCACGGCGGTAATAATCCACCATGTGAGTTTTCAGGCGCATCAGGCCGTCGTCTGTGCCTTTGCCGGTCTGGCTTGCATGGCTGTCCCGGATAAAGCTCTTTGTCAGGGCATCATACAGGATGTTATCGACCAGAGCGTGCAGCACCACCTTGTCCACAAATGCGGGGGCGTGTACCATGCGGCGCTTCGGCTCGTAGACGGCAAAGACCTCAAACTTACTTGGCACATAGCATATCTGTTGCCGAATATCGCCTCCCGGCTGGCGTACATCGCGCACGGCCAGCTTTCGGGACAGCTTTTCCGTGCAGGCCAGCGCCTGCGCTTCGTACTCGATTGTTTTGCTTTTACTGCGCTTTCCCTTCCGGGCTTCAAGGTAGGCTTTGTAAAGCACCTCAAAGCTGCACAGTTCTTCGTATGTCAAAATGACCCTCCGCTGGTTCGCTGGTGCGGTAGCGGGCTGCATCCGGAAGGGATGGCCCACTCAGCGGGATGTGTTTATCGCTTTCCTGCTGCGGCAAAGCGACGGGATATAGCCTCCTTTGGATGGGGCGCACTACTTTCAGCCGGGCTTACTCGTTTCACGGTTCCATCAGAGCGGGGCGAACACCGTAGGAATCGTTGTAGTTCCAGCCGTTGTTAGAGCCATCCGAATTGACGTACCAGACGTTGTCGGTGCTGTTGGTGTACGGAGAGCGCAGCCACCAGACGGCAGC
>ENA-OQMX01000208-OQMX01000208.1-human-gut-metagenome-genome-assembly--contig:-NODE-208-length-15297-cov-3.016744_pt1 | contig 15297 bp, 21 predicted proteins | sample MGYA00242622_ERZ504866 | MGnify/ENA primary metagenome ERZ504866 (study PRJEB26092, sample SAMD00036422) | human gut metagenome | host: Homo sapiens | study: EMG produced TPA metagenomics assembly of...
AGCCAGTGTACTCCCGGCGTTCCAGAATCAAACTTACTGCTCTTTTATCCCAGCGATAAGGGGTCTTCCGGGGCAGGTGCGTTTGTGCTCCGGCCATGGCTCAACTTGTAGGCGGTAGGAGTCAGACTTTATCTGCCCACAGTTGGTTCGCAATTTGGGTCGGCCCACGTCCCTCCATGCACATGGAGAAGATGCGCTTCACAATCGCAGCCGCTTCCGGGTCAACAAGCCAATGCTTCGGGTTCTCCGGGTCTTTTACATAGCCGTACGGAACATTAACCGTCAGCGGTACTCCACGCTCTCCCTTGGCCTTCTGAACGGCCCGAATCTTGCGGCTGGTATCGCGGGCGTAAAACTCGTTGAACCAGTTCTTAATGCCCGCAAAATCGTTGTTTACGCTGTTCGGGTCAATGGTGTCGTAGTTGTCGTTAATGGCAATGTAGCGAACGCCATACTGGGGAAAGGTGAAGTTGGTGTACAGACCAGTCAAGGCAGAATTGCGCCCCAGTCGGGACAAATCTTCTTGTGTCAAGTAGGGACTAAAAAAATTTTGAGAATTTACAAGCCGTTCATAGGTGGACAACCACCCGTGAACGGCTTGCGTTTTCTCTATGCTCTTTTGCCGTTCTTTGTGCGACGTTTCTTATACGCCGTCTCAAACGCCTCCATCATTGGAGTGACCGGAAGCTCGTTGTCAGGCTTGGACAGATACTCGAACCGGATGCCGTTCTCCCTGAACTTTCGCTCAAACCTTATGAAAGAGGAAGTGTCCCGGCTAATCCGTGAGGTGTCACGGGTGAGGATCGTACCGATGTCCTGACGCTTGGCTTCGTTCAGCAGGAAGTTCATGATACCTTCCGTATGGACGCCGGAGATGCCGTCTGCCGCCACAGCAGCAGCCACCTCATAGCCTTTGTCCTTCGCATAGCGTTCCAGCTCTTCCCGCTGGTCTGCTGCCGCAAGCTGATCCGCACAGGCAACGCGGATATAAAGAAATACTTTCATTTGGCTTCTCCTTATGATGTAGTGAGGAAGTCCTTGAACTTCCAGACGATTTCTATGTTGTCGAGATCGTAAATGTAGACCGCAGAAATGAATGCGTGGGTCAGCTCATAGGTCAGAGCTTTGCAGTCGGCGTACTGATCGCAGACAGCATCCAGCTTTTCATCTGAACAGGAGGTCTCGGAGTCAAGCTCCTTCATCCGCTCGTGACTGCGCTGGATTACTCCATCGTTTTCAGCAATCTTCACATCCGCTGCCGCCTTCTGCTGAATGTACGCCTCCTTCGTGATGCTTCCGGCTGCATACTTCTCGTAGAGCCTCAGCTTGGACGCCTTGTGCTGCTCGTTCTGCTTTTGCAGAGTGCGGATTTTATCAGCACTTTCCTTGATGGCAGATTTCCGCAGATCACCGACTTCGCGGTTCTGTATTGCTTCCTTCTGTGCCAAAGCAAGAAACTGAGTAAGGGCATGGAAGACAACCTTCTCAATATCCATTTCCGGAAAGCTCCTGCCAACCGGACAGTCTGTGTTTCCGTTGTTGACCGAGTGAATGCACTGGAAGTATCGAATGCCAGCCTTGTTCTTTCGGCGTGTCATAGCACGTTTACAGTTACCGCAGCGGACGAGTCCCTTGAGCGGATAGTCATGCTGCTTGCGCGTGGGATTCCGTCCTCCGCCTCGAATGACCTTCTGAGCAAGCTCAAAGTCTTCCTTGCTGATAATCGCTTCATGCGTACCTTCTACGATAATCGGCTCATTGACAACACGCTTTTTTGAGCCGACACCGCAGGACTTCATTTTGCGGCTGACCAGTGTTCCGGTGTAAACAAGGTTTTTGAGGATGTTATAGACCATCACGGTTTCCCAACTGATTTTCTCGCTCATGTTACTGAACTTCTTCTTGTCGGGATGCTTGCTCTTGAAGTATTGCCCCGGCGTCGGGATGCCGTCATCATTCAGGCTGCGGGCGATCTGAGAGGTGTTGCTGCCTTCCAGCGCCTCGCGGAAAATACGACGGATCACATCAGCCGCCTCCGGGTCTACGGCAAGTTTGTTCCGAATGGTGGGATGCAGGACGTAGCCGTATGGGGCGTAGCCACCGACATACTTGCCCTGCTTCATCATCTGGATTTTTGCCGATGTGGTCTTTACGGAAAGGTCTTTGCTGTATGCGGCGTAGATGATGCTGCGCATAACCACTTCCAGACCGCCCGTTGTGCCTTTGTAATCGTCACTGTCATAGCCGTCGTTGATGGAAATAAAGCGGACGCCCATGAATGGAAAAGTGCATTCCAGATAGTTTCCCGTTTCAATGTAGTCACGAGAAAAGCGGGAAAAGTCTTTGACGCAGATCAGGTTAATCTCGCCGCGCTTGACCTTCTCCATCATCTGCGTGAACTGAGGACGGTGAAAGTTCGTGCCGGTATAACCGTCATCCGCAAACTCAGACCGCTGACAGCGAGACAACTCTGGATGAATGTCAGAAAGCGGTTGATGAGCATACGCTGGTTGCCGATGCTGTCACTTTCCGCTTTGCTTCCATAGCCGGTATCTTCATCAGCCATTGAGAGGCGGATGTAGATGCCGATGTTGTATTCCTTGCTCATTTACATCGCCTCCTGAACTTCCTTGATACTCTGAACGGTCAGAGCGTAAATATCGCCGTATTTCATGACCAGCTCGATTGAGCCGTCCTCATGGACTTTCACAAGCTCTACGGACTCGTCAACCAAATCCTGAGAGAGTTTTGCTGCACCGCTGACGGATTTCATCAGCGTAAGCCACTTGTTGTCCTCGGACATTGCTTCGGCAAACTTGACCTTCCGCTGAACCGCTTCATCCAACCGCCGGGAAAGGTCGGCATACTGCTCATCGTAGGCTTTCTTGGCAAAGGCGTATTCCTCTTCATCGAGAATGCCTTCCGTGAAGTCCTCGTAGAGCCGGGTACGTTTCTTTGAAACACCGGTGAGTTTCAGATTCAGGCTTGTGATGAGCGCATTCTGCTGATCGTGGATGCTGCGTTCGCCTTCGCTGTTTCTCAGCTTGGCAAGCAGCTTGTCGTAATTGAGAGCCGCCTTGACTTGAAGCTGGATCGCCGCAAGCACATCGGCTTCGAGTTTGTCCTGCCGCGTATAGTGTGGCGTACAGAGATTGCCGCGCTTGACGGATGAACTGCACTCATAGAAGGCGTACCATGCGCCGTCCTTACGCTTGTCAACGCGCTTGCGATGGAAATAGAGCTTCCTGCCGCAGTCTGCGCAGACGATTTTGTCTTCAAAGAGATTGATCAGCGTAGCGCGGATTTCCTCCGTGCGCTCCATCTTCTCAACCCTTGTCCTTGCAGCAGCGTTCCGCATTTCTTGTACCTTCTGGAAGTCCTCACGGGAGATAATCGCCTCGTGAGTATTGGGAAAAACAATCCATTCCTCGCGGTCGATATGCTGATTCTTGACGCCCTTATAGATGGCGTTCAGCGTCCGTCCGAGAACGGTATCTCCGACGTAATGGGGATTATCCAGAATGGTAGTGAGTGAAGATTTGTTCCAAATCTTCTTTGCCGTAGCATTGCCTGTGCGGACGCCGACCTGATACTTCTGAAACTCCGGATTGGGCGCGTTCATTGCATCAAGCCGGTCTGCAATCGCAGGAAGGGACAATCCTTCAATTTTCCATTGGAAAATCTTCCGGACAATCGGTGCGGTTTCTTCATCGAAAACCATATTGCTGTGTTCTTCATCCCAGCGATAACCATACGGGAGATTGCGCTTCTTGAACTCTCCACTTTCCATCTGTGCTTTGAGCGCAGTAGAAACCTTGCGGGAGATGTCCTTCGAGTAAAGGGTGTTGATCATGTTTTGCAGAGGGATGATGAGGCTTTCGCCGGAGCCGTCCGTATCAAAGTTGTCGTAGTTCTCTTTGATGGCGATAAACCGAAGCCCGATCTGCGGAAAGACCCGTTCCAGATAGGTTCCAGCCTCGATGTAGTCACGCCCGAACCGGCTGAGATCACGAACCACAAGGCACTTGATTCTGCCGGTGCGGATGTCGTTCATCAGACGGTTGAACTCCGGTCTGTCAAAAACCGTACCCGTTCGTCCGTTGTCCACATAGGTATCTATCAGATTCAGATAGGGACGCTCTGCAATGTAGGACTTGCAAATCTCAATCTGATTTGCGATGACATCCACCTTTTCAGACTTGCCGCTGTTTTCAACGGAAAGACGGGCATAGATGGCTGTTGAGAAGACCTCGGAAGAGACAGATTCAACAACCGGCTCTTCGACTGCAATTTGTTTTCTGCTTTTTCTTGCCATTTGCTCATCCCTCCTTTATACGGCAATATCCAGTTCGTCGGCATAACCGAGAACGTATTCAAGTGTCTGCTGGTATTCATCTTTGTACTTGAAGACAATTTCGATTGCATGGTTTTCGTGAATCAGAATGCGGTCAACCAGCGACATCAGCACACGGCGGTTCAGTTCTTCGACGTTTTCATACTGCTTGAAAAGCGTTACCCAGTTCCGTTCAGTCGTACCGGTTGTCACCGTCTGCTTCATTTCTTTTTTAACCCGCAGAAGCGCGTCCTGCTTGTCCTCAATGATTTTGGTGTAACTCTTGCGGAACTCGAAGTATTCCGACTTATCAATGACGCCGCCGATGAAGTTCTCGTAAAGCCCCAGCTTGAGCTTTTGATACCGCTCAATCTCTTCCTCGATTTTGGCAATCTGGGCTTCGTAATTGAAAGCCTTGCGACTCTGAGACGGAAGCCGCTCAATCATTGCAAGCGCGTGTTCCAGATTGATGACAAGCTCAATTTGGTCATGAATGGCACGGAAGACCTTTTCCTCAACCTCTTTTGCGGCGATGCTGTGCGGGCTGCACGTCCGGCTGTGCTTATTGGTGGAGCAGACGTAGTAGATATACTTTTTCGTCTTCGACGGGACGGTCTTGCGGATCATTGGCTGCTGACAGTCTCCGCAGAACAGGAATCCGGAAAACAGATGCGCCTCGTCCTGTTCGGGTGAGCAGCGCATATCCCTTTGCATCATGACCTTGACTGCCATGAAGTCCTCGTAGGACACAAGAGCTTCATGCGCATTTTCAACCTTGACCCATTCGGATTCATCCTTGCTTTTCACAACGCGGACTTTGTAGTTGGGAGTGCCGCGCTTGCCTTGCGCCAGAACGCCGATATAAACCTCGTTGGTGAGAATACGCTGGACGGCTTTGTATGTCCATTTTGCGGTATCGCCGGTTTTGAAGACGGTATCAAACTTCACACCGGCGGAATGCTTGTATTCCATTGGGGACAGGACGCCCATCTGGTTCAGACGCTTTGCAATGCGCCCAATGGAGAAGCCGTCCTTGTACATGGAAAAGATCATCTGCACATATTCGCTGACCGCTTCATCCACGATGAGCTGGTTTTTGTTCTCCGGCGATTTCATGTAGCCGTAAGGGGCGAACGAACCGACGAACTCACCGCTCTTCTGCTTGACTTCCAGACTGCTTCGGATTTTCATGGAGATGTCCTTGCAGTAAGAATCGTTAATCAGGTTTTTGAACGGGATAACAAAGGAGTCGGACTGCGGATCACCGGTCAGACTGTCATACGCATCATTGATTGCGATGAAGCGTATGCCGAGCTGCGGGAATATCTTCTCAATGTAACGTCCGCCGTCGATGTAGTTTCTTGAGAAGCGGCTGAGATCCTTGACTACAATGCAGTCAAGCGCACCCTTGCGGATTGCCTCTTCCAGCTTTTTGAACTGAGGACGATTGAAGGAAACGCCGCTGTAACCGTCATCAACAAACGGCTCACAGACCAGCTCCAAATCGTCGTGCCTTGCGATATAGTCCTCGCAGATGGCTCTCTGGCTGGCGATGGAGTTGCTTTCTACTTTGTCTCCATCCTCACGGGACAGACGGCAGTAGATCGCCGTGCGGTAAACCTTATCTGGCATAAAAATAACCTCCGTTTTTCTGTTTGGTGTGGTACATCAAATCAGAAAGACGAAGGCTTGCTTCAACTCTTATGAAGAGAAACACGAAAACGCCACATGACCATCAGGGCAAGCGGCTTAATCCGTATTCTTCTTTTTTTGACCGATTTCATTATACCACAGGCTCAATCGCTTGTCCATAGAACCGGGTGAAAAGATTCAGACTGTTCATAAATCAAAGACCTCTCAGATAGTGTTCCAGACAATCTTCCATTGTCGTGTCCGTCTCGGCAAAGCTGATCTTCACCGCAGTTTTCCCGTCCAGATAACAATAGGGATTTCTGATCTGCTTGATGAACTCCCTCAGTCTGACTTCTTGCGGTGCCGCAGGATCAAGCCGGATGCTGCTTCTTTGAACGAGTGTGCTACGGTCAACCGTTTTCGGGCTGACGCTTTTCATTGTTTCAATGCCCATCATATTCTAAGCACCTCCTGTTTCGTGAAAATATTCAGGACAAAAGGATATGGCAGAGCATCTTGTGAAGATACCCTGCCACATAGTTTTCATCCTGAAACTATATAGTAAGTTTCTTTTGGGTTTGTTTCATTGTCCGGCATATTTGCAGCTCGCGCCCCTGCCAGAAGAACTATGCAGTTCCGGGAATGCTGCGGACTACCAATGGTCAATCGGTATCATGGGACTCTCACCCCTCCGAGGATCGCTCCGAGCCGCCCATTCAAAGAAAAGACGGAAGTATCATTATACCCGGCATCTGCATCGTCGCAAGCAGCCGCACCACACGACTGTTATAGCTCTCCGGTGGTCGCTCACTCCCTTTCGGGAGGTCTTGGCGTCGGAAGCTGTGTTGCTTCGCAGAAGCGGAAAGATCCGCAGCACTGAACTATTCAGTTTTCAAGGAACAGCGAAGTGGTCTGATTGACCCTTTCACTTTACAACGGACATCTTTTTGCCGTTTGTTGAGTACCGCTCAAAAAGTTTTTTGAAATTTTTCTGCACCGCTGCTTTGAGGTCAAATGCAGCTCTGATGCCGATGCCTTTCCTCCGGGCAAACTCTCGAAGAGTCAGCCCTTCACGGGTCATCGCAAGATACAATTCGCGCTGCTTCTCGGTCAGAATAGAAAGAAGCTCCTTCTCCTTGAGGGCGGTGATCAGTTCCTCCATGCAGTCGCGGGAGTCTGCCAGCCATGCAGCGGACTTCACATCGTCCTCCGGCATAGCGTCAAGGGACAGCACGGTATCAGAAATTTTCTCTGCGCCGTCTCATCCTCAGAGGTGTTGTCAGAGCCATACGAGCGTCTGATCCGCTTTTCCTCTGCGCGAAGGATTCTCATAACCTTGCGGTCAACCTCGGAAACTTCGCCGGTTCGTTTCACGCGCACCATGCACTTGCCGTCCTCCGTAGTCCAGAGGTCGTAATCGAACGCGATAGGGGTTTTAGGGATTTTCATTGTTCATCCTTTCCGCTGCGCGGGAACAGCGGGAAGGGTGAAGACAGAAAAAGAGCCGCATGACGGTGAGGTTTGAATCCCATGCCGATAAAACAGAGTAATTAAACTCTGTCTCATGCGGCATTAGGATGACTTCACCTATCAGGCGGCTCCACAGCTCAGCTATGACATATATTTTATTTTAGAACAGAGGTTTGTCCTCTGGTTCTTACTTGGTACGCGGGCGCAGTCTTCTCATGTTCAGCACATCAAAGACTGTGATCCGCCCGCATTTCTTGCACTTGGCTTCTACATGACCTCTCGTGTCCTCGTAGACAGCAATGGCATTATGCTGACAATACGGACATTTCAGGTATCGGGGCTTCTGCTGGGAAATGGCAACTCTTGCCCTGTGGATTTTTTCGATCAGCTCCGGCGTCGGTTCCTGAACCCGAATGGATGCTCTCTTCATTACCACACCTCCAATGGGTCAACATACTCACTGAATGGACGATCTACCATGTAGCCGAGCTGACGAAGGCGGATAGACGCTGTTGTCTTGGAGACACCGAACAAGCGGCAGAAAAGGCGCAGCGTTAAGTGATCACCATACGAATACCTCCCCTCGTAATTGATCAGCGGCGTTTCTGCAAACCGACGCATTGCCAGGTCAACCTCTTTTTGAGGAAGCAGGATCGCCGCGCCCAAGACATTTGCTTGCCACTCGTTCCAGTCCTCGCGGGTTTTCAGCTCTCGCGGCGTATAGGCTGTCCGTGCGGAATATTTCATTTCGCAGGACGCCTTTACCTCTTCCGATTCCAGTTGGAAGAGAATCTGATGGGCGCACTCGTGGGCAAGGGTAAATCTGCGCTTGGCGCAGAGCCGCTGCACGTTGCCGGATCGAATGAAGCTCTCGTCCAAGATGACCTGATTACGCTTCAAAGCCAGTGTGCGCGTAATACCAAGTTCCGTGATCTTGTACTCAGTGTCGGCATAGGCAGTGACACCGCAGATGCTTCCGTCCGGCGAGAGACGGGCGAATGATACGCGAAGACCGAGATAGTTCTTTGCAAACTGATCAATGGGTGTTGGCAAAGCTGATCGGTCGGGCTTGTCCGCCTCATCCCCGAAAAAGAACCGGTTGAAGTCCTTCGTTGTTGAGGCTGCAATTTCTTCAAGTTGGCGCTGGGATAAAATCATGAGCAGTTGTCCTCCTTTGCTTCGACGAACCACTTGTCTCCTTCGTGGAAAAGAAATGACTCCTTTCCGCGAATCTGAACTGTGTAACGGATGCCTCCGCCCCCAACCTTTTTGGATGTGGCGCGGCATTTGTAAAGAATCTGGTCGATTTGAAAGATTACACCGTTGTCCCACCAGATAAGGCGAGGGAGGATTGCCCCTTCCTTGTCCACATCCAGCGTAACCGGAACGTATGCCTTTCTGTACTGTGTAGCCATTTGCGTTTTTCTCACTCCTATTCCCTCATACCGGTGTATGCCGGTACGGATGATCTTCGGCAGCATAAATGCCTGTCCATTTGAACTGCTCAAAAGATGTAACTTTTTCGTGTACAACTACTCATGCCCCTTGACAGGATGAGCAATTCAGGATATACTATGAGTAGTTGGATTGCTCAGTCATTATTATACGCACTTCAAGTGCCTTTGTCAATAGACTTGCGCAATTTGATGTCGCAAACTTTTTGTGAACAGGAGTGATTACCAAAATGACGTTTGGAGAGAAATTCAAGGCTGAACGGGAGAAGCGGAAGCTGACCCAGCAGGAAGTAGCCGATGCACTGGGGATCAACAGGCGTATGATTACCCGGTACGAGAACGGCATTTCCTTTCCCCGTACCAAGGACGCTTACAGAAAAATCGCGGAATACTTCAAGGTGGATGTGAACTATCTGCTGACCGAGGACGAAGAGTTTGTGGTTCAGGCATCCGAGCAGTACGGCTCCCGTGGCATGAAACAGGCAAAGGACCTGATTGAAGGGATGTCCGGTTTGTTTGCGGGCGGTACGCTGTCCGAGCAGGACAAGGATGCGGTGATGAAGGCGTTGCAGGATATATATTGGGAATCCAAAGCCCGGAATGTTGAGAAATACACGCCGAAGAAATACAAGAAGACCGGTACGGACGCAGAGGAATAACTGTCTACGTCTCGGTTTCTTGACGGATTTACTTTGACTGTTTTCAACATGAAAGGGGTGAAGGTCCCGTGATAATTCGCTCCGAGGAAATATACAAAAAGGCGAACAGTATTGTCAAAAGCTGTGGAACAAGAGATACCTTGAAGATTGCCCGTGAGCTGGGCATTCATCTCCATTTTCTTGACAATCTGAACGATCTGCTCGGAATGTACACCTACCGCCATAAAGAGCGGCATATTCTTCTGAACTCCAACATGGAGTATCTGATCATGCAAATGGTCTGCGGTCACGAGATCGGGCATGATACCTTTCACCGCGATCTTGCCAAAGGAAACGAACCGCTCCCGGAGTTCGTGCTGTTCGATATGCGCACAAAACACGAATATGAGGCGAATGCGTTTGCCTCACACCTGATCATTGACGATGATGAGCTGATTGACCTGATGAAGCAGGACTACGATGTGGTGCAGCTCTCGGCTGCAATGGGAACAAACATTAACCTGATGCTGATCAAGCTCAACGAACTGAACCGCATGGGCTGGCAGCTCAACTTGCCTTATGTACCGCACTCTGACTTCCTGAAAAATGTCAGACCGGAGGGATGAATGAGGATGAAGGATCGTAATTAGATGAACAACAACGACTACAAAGAAGCCCTTTTCTATGCTGCTTCCATCTTTAACGAACGCTTGGGGGCAGAGTTCAGTGAGGACAACCTTGTACTGCGCTGCTTTCAGACGGAAAACCAGCAGGAAGTCTTTGAGCAGTTCTGCAAGCAGTATTTCCCTGACCGGCTGGAAGACCGCTATACAGAGGACGGCTATTTTGACTTTCACGCCTCTGCCTTCATCGGCAAAGAAGACGGCGTTGACGGAATCCTGCTGCGGACAGACATAGCGCGTCATCCGGCAGTGTTAAAACACATTCTTCTGCATGAGCTGGCGCATATCTTCTGCATCCGCAACGAGCTTGACGGAGATAACTTCTATGAGCAATACTGTATGGACGATACCATCAGCCGCGAAGAGAACGGAACCATTAACGCCGGTTATGCGGTCTGGCGGGAACTGATTGCGGAGCTGATTGCATTTGAACTGGATGACAACTGTGATATGGTTCCGCTCCGACGCAAGAAAGACCTACTCAGCTATTACGAAGGAGAACTCCTGACCGGCAACGGGAAAATGGGCGTCAGCATGATTCTCTGCGAGGCAATGACCAGTGCTGAGGGCGAAGCGTCCATGACATGGGACGCTGCTAAAAGCAAGTTTGCACGGTTCAAGCCCTTTGATGATCCGTTGTACATGGACTTGCTGGGCTTGGTTTTTACACACGTTAGGGAATGCTTTATCGAGATTGACCGCGACTTTATTTATGAAATTGGAGTGTTGTATCTGAGCATTGCCGCGCAAGCGATGATTGCGTCCCTAAAGAACAGATTGCAGGAAGAATAGACAGACCGATAGAGAGAAAGGACGGGCAATGATATGAAATATAAGCTGTTTCGCTCCCCCGGGGATCTGGACAAGGCAGTCCGGAAGCATGAGCTGGTTGCCGTGGAAACCGGCAAGAGCATTGATGATGTGGCAGATGCGCTTATCCGTGCCGTTCGGGATGATCTTGCGGAAATGCCGGAGTATGCGCACTGCGAGACTGCCGTATACGCACCGGAGCCGATCAAGTCGTTTCGCCGGGTGAGGCGTTACCGGTATGAGATGATGGGTATTGTCTACCCGAAGTACGCCGAAGAGAACATACTGATTGACTACGGAATTATTGAGGAAGAAGAGTCGTGAGCAAGGAACAGTACATTGAGTTTCCGGAGGAATACACACGCCGGGAGCTGAACGCCCGGTATCGGGAAATCCCGCTGAAGGACACGACCTCGCGCCTTCTGCGCAAATATTTCAATGCAATGGCAAATCTCTACGGTATCATCCCGCTGCACAAGGCAAAGGAGATTGTCTTCTCCCTCAGCCCGAAGCTGGTAACGGAAGATGAATTTCTTGCCTTTGCAGAGATTGCCCGTCATGAGTGCGAGGGCTACTACATTCTGGGCGGGGATGAGCTTTACACGGATGTCAGGCATACAAAGCCGCTTGACCGCGAGATCATTGATGTCACCCTGATTGGTGATTCCATCGACCTTTTCATAGAGACGAAGCGCAGCCAGCAGGATAAGCCCTATTATGTGCCGGACAAGAAGCATCTGCTGGAATACGATGATCCCTTCTACTGCGAGGACACTCCGGAAAAGGCTGCGCTCCGCCGTTTCATGGAAGAACGGGTTGGTCTGAGCGGTGACAAACTGGAAGACGCCTTTGACGATCTTCTCTACGGCGTCCGGTCTGTTTCGGGCAGTGTGGAGGGCGTTCTAAGTCACTTCGATAAAAGGAACATCCGCTTCCGGTCTGATCGGGACATGAATCGGTTTGTTGAACTTTACAGCAAATTCAGCAATACGACGCGGATGCCCTGCAACCGTGGCTACACACCGGATGAGATGATGCCGATGACGCCACCGGAGGAACGCTTCAAGTCGCTCTCTCTGGGTCCGAACATCCGAAAATCCCTCCAAACCGGCGAAATGGACATTGAGGACTTCCGCAAGCAGATCCTCACAATGGAGCTGCCCAGCGAGGCATTGCGCTTTGACCTTCTGAAACAGCTTGCAGACATCAAGCCCTCCGCTCCCCAGCCGGAGAAGCAGAAGAAGGTCGGGCGCAACGATCCCTGTCCTTGTGGCAGCGGGAAGAAATACAAGAGGTGCTGCGGAAAATGACGATCCCATTAAAACAGGTCATTCAGGCAATCGAAGAAGCAAATGAAGTCTTCACGAGCTTCTGGGACGCAAAGACCGGCAAGACCGTTTATCTTGCCGATCCATTGGTGACTGATATGACGGAGGAAGACAAAGCTCTTGCCGCCGCAATAGAAGATACGCCGGAGCGGTTTCTTCGCTTTCCGACCAAGTATGAGATTCATCAATACCGCATCATGGAGGATTTCGTTGACCAGCTCTCTCTCGGAAAGGTGCAGAAGGAACTTGCCTATGCTATCCGGGGAAAAGGCGCGTTCCGCCGATTCAAACAGTCTGTGCGCTATCACGGGCTGGAACAGCGTTGGTATGACTATTTGGCGGAGGCGTACCGGGACCTTGCGATCCGCTGGTGTGCAGAGGAAGGCTTGGAGTACATGGAATGAAAGAGAACGAGAAAAAGACATTGCTGCGGAGCAGTGATGATCTGATTGCTGCCGTCGAGCAATACGGCTTCCTGCCCTTCTTTCGGAACGAGATTCACGGCTTCTCCATCGAGGAACTTTGCCCACCTGAGTTATGGTTTGCGGATGATGTAGATGGTCCGTGGGAATGGAAAGGACCGGCTGCGCGGAGCGGCAAATGTCTCTACGGCAAGATTTTCAACAAGAAGGCTGGCTTTGTGAGCCGGGAGTGGATACCGGACTTTGCGAACTTCCGGCGTGACGGCTATGACTTTGACGCCCGTTGGGATGACGGCTTGGCGTCCTACAAGGACAAGGAACTTTATGAAGCCATAGCCGGTGAAGGCAGGGTGCTTTCCAAACGGCTGAAAGATGCTCTGAACTACCGCAGGGGCGGCAACACCGGCTTTGAGACGTGTATCACGAGACTGCAAATGCAGAGCTATGTCTGCATCGCGGATTTCGTCTATATGCAGGACAGATACGGAAGACCTTATGGCTGGGGTGTCGCAGAGTATGCGACGCCGGAAGAACTTTTCGGGTACGACCTTATCACATCTGCATATCAGCGAGACCCGCAGGAATCCAAAGAGCGCATTCTAAAACATCTGCAATCACGTCTGCCTAACGCGACCAAAATGCAGCTTGAGAAAATCATAAAGGGGTAACGCAATGGACGATATTATCTTTGAGAAGGATTACCGGGAAACCGAGTCTGCCGAATACGATAAATGGTGCGATGAAGTGTTTGACCGTGCGGTCAATGGTGGTATGCTGAAAGCGTACTCCGAAGCGATGGACAAGATACCAAAGATCATTGTACCGGAGGACAAGAAGAACTACGAGTATCTTCTGGAACGCTGTGATGCTTTTGTCAAGCAACACCGTGGGTTTATCAAGGGAATCGTGGACTATCATCGTTGGCACGCGGAAATCAATATGTTTCTTCCGTTTGCGGAGTTCGATGACTCAGAAGACCTTGCTTTTTTGAAAGAAATTGCAGAAAAATCGCAAACCGTCTGCTTCTCCCCGGAGGAAGAAGGTGGCATCCGCGTTCATATTTTTATCAACTACTTTGAAGAATTGATGTTAGCCGAGCACAAGTCATACATCGAATACGATGCTATTATGCAGGACAAGAAACTATCTGAGCTACTTGGCATACCGGAGCTTTCTGACGAGGAAAAAGAACTCGCCCTGAAAATGAAGGGCATACTTGACCGCATTGATGAGGAAACAAGGATTGACCGTACCACGGCTTTTCGAGCCGTACTTGATAAGATGGCAAAAGAGCCGGAAGAAAACTGGGCGCTTCACTATATGGCAACATTGCTGGAAGCTCTGCTATACTTCATGCTGAATGAAGGAAATGAAAAGATTGATGAGGAAGAACACAATGAGTAATAAACTTGTAGCATATTTTTCTGCGTCCGGCGTGACCGCGAAGGTTGCCGAGACGCTGGCAGAGGCAATCGGCGCAGACATCTTTGAAATTGAGCCGAAGGTGCCTTACACGGAAGCTGATTTGGACTGGATGGACAAGAAAGCCCGCAGCACGATTGAGATGAACGATCCTGCCTCCCGTCCTGAGATTGCCGTCAAGCGGGACAACATGAAGGACTACGATACCATCTTTGTGGGCTTCCCGATCTGGTGGTATGTTGCGCCGACGATTATCAATACGTTCCTTGAAAGCTATGACCTGACCGGCAAGACGATCATCCCGTTTGCGACCTCCGGCGGAAGCGACATTGGCAAGACGAACGAACGCCTTGCGTCGAGCTGCAAAGGCGCAAAGCTGATGGACGGCAAGGTTTTCAAGGGCAGCGTCGGGCATCAGGAGCTTGCGGCGTGGGTTGAAGGACTTGGACTTTAAGGGACAGACAAATCGAAATTTATAAAGGAGAATATTGATGAAACTATTTTTATGTTCGCACTTTTCAAGTGTAGGAAGTCTGATAAAGGAAGAAATTGAAAATAAGAAAGTCGCATTTATTCCAACAGCTTCACTGCGTGAAGGCTACACCGGTTATGTCGGCTCGGCTCGAAAATTATTCAAAAAGTTGGGAGCAATCGTAACTGAAATTGATATTTCAACGGAGGCTTATTCAACGATACAGTCTGTTTTTGAAGAAGCAGATGTGATATATTTTACCGGCGGAAATTCTTTCTTTCTTATGGACCAGCTCCGTAAAACGGGAACTGATGGGCTGCTGAAAAAGGAATTGGCAAATGGAAAATTGATGATCGGCGAGTCGGCAGGCGCAATTATATGCGCTCCAAGCATCCAATATATCGAGCAAATGGATGAAAAGCCAGAGGACTACTCACAAGAAGATGATGCAGGGCTTGATTTGATTGATTTCTATGTTCTTCCGCATTATCTTACAGCACCATTTAAGAAAGTTACCGAGAAAATAATGACTGAGTTTTCGGATTTGAATCTATGCCCAATTAACAACCGTCAGGGAATTGTAATTGATGGTGAAGGTTCAAAGGTTATTTGCAAAGACTAATTTGAAAATTC
>ENA-OQMX01000210-OQMX01000210.1-human-gut-metagenome-genome-assembly--contig:-NODE-210-length-15250-cov-3.173114_pt1 | contig 15250 bp, 13 predicted proteins | sample MGYA00242622_ERZ504866 | MGnify/ENA primary metagenome ERZ504866 (study PRJEB26092, sample SAMD00036422) | human gut metagenome | host: Homo sapiens | study: EMG produced TPA metagenomics assembly of...
TGCCGTAGCACCCGAGCTGGACGAGGCCGCCAAGGCTGCAGCCGAGCGCGAGGCTCGCCGCCAAGCGCTCTACGAGGAAAACGAACGCGCCGAGGACGAGCGCGCCCGCGCTGAGGCAGAGCGCATGCGCGATGTGGACGACGAGGACGAGGACGAGAAACCCCGCGACACCTGGGCGACGGTGCGCCGCCTGTGGAGCGAGGCTGCCGGTGACCATTGGCGCTTCTATATCGTGTTCGCGAGCATCGTGTTCTATGCCATCTTTAACACCGCTGCGCCGGCATATAGCGCCCGCGTGATCGATGAGCTGTGGGGCCACATTCAGGTGGCGTTTGCCAACGACACCACCTTCAACATCACCTGGGAGAACTGCGGCAGGACCATCTTCATCTACTTTATGATCTGGACGGCCGCTGCCTCGTTCTACGCGCTCCAGAGCTTTTTGATGTCGAGCGTGGCCGAACGCCTTAACCTGCACCTGCGTAACCGCATCGCTCAAAAGCTCAACCGTCTGCCGCTTGCCTTCTTTGATGCGCATCGTCCCGGCGAGGTCGTTAGCCGTGCGACCAACGACTTAGACAAGATGTCTGAGAGCATGCAGCGCGGCTTGCTGCAGCTTCTGGTGTCGATCGGTACCGTGGTGGGCGCCGTGAGCGTGATGTTCGTGTTTAGCGTGCCGCTCACGCTTGTCTTTTGTTCTTTACGGCGCTTTCGCTGCTGGTGACGAAGGTCGTTTCGCGCCGCACGCACGATGTGACGGGCGAGCGCCAGGAGTGGGTGTCCAAGATTACGAGCGCGGTCGAGGAAGGCTACTCGGGCCGTCTGGTGATTCGTGCGTTCAACCGTGAGCGCCAGAGTTCTGCCGAGGTGCACGAGGCTTCGAAGGAGCTGGCGCGCGTGAGCACCAAGGCCGACTTTATGATCAACGCCGTCGGCCCCGCGGTGCGCTTTATCGGCCGCCTGGCGCAGATCGTGATTGCGCTGGTGGGCTGCAGCATGCTGGTCGCCGGTCACATGACCGTCGGCGTGTTCCAGGCGTTCTTCCAGTTTATCTACGAGGCATCCGAGCCCATGACGCAGCTGTCATTCACTTTCAACTCGCTGCAGAGCGCGCTGGCGAGTGCGGAGCGCGTGTTCGACCTGCTCGATGAGCCCGAGATGGAAGCCGATCCGCAGCCGAGCGAGGCTGCCAATCTGCCGGGTCGCGTGGAGGGCCGCGTCGCTTTTGAGCATGTGCGCTTTGGCTACACGCCCGAAAAGCCGCTCATGCGCGACGTGTCGTTTACCGCCGAACCGGGTCAGAAGATTGCGGTGGTGGGAACCACGGGTGCGGGTAAGACCACGCTCATCAACCTGCTCATGCGCTTCTACGAGATTGACGGCGGCCGCATAACGCTCGACGGTGTGGATACGCGCCTCATGAACCGCGGTGAGCTACGTCAGCAGTTTGGCATGGTGCTGCAGGACGCCTGGCTGTTCGACGGCACGATTGCCGAAAACATCGCCTACGGCTGCCCCGAGGCAACGCGCGACGAGATCGTGGCTGCCGCCCGCGCCGCGCAGGTCGACTTCTTTGTGCGCACCATGCCGCAGGGCTACGACACGCGCGTGGCCAATGATGCCGAAAGCATCAGCCAGGGCCAGCGTCAGCTGCTGACCATTGCGCGCGTGCTGCTCAACAACCCGGCGATTCTCATTCTGGATGAGGCGACGTCGAGCGTGGACACGCGTACCGAGCTTGCCATCGGCCGTGCCATGGACGCGCTCATGCATGGGCGCACGAGCTTTGTGATCGCACATCGCCTGTCGACGATCGTGGATGCCGACCTGATTCTGGTCATGGATCACGGCAACATTATCGAGCAAGGCACGCATAAGGAACTGCTGGCTGCCGAGGGTGCTTACGCCGACCTCTATCTGAGTCAGTTCGCATAATGTGACAAAGGGACAGTCCCGCATGTCACATTGGAAACAAGGCGCGCCGGGGATTGATTCCCTGGCGTGCCTTTTGCGTCGGTGCCGATGTTGTTTTGTGCCGCTCGCGTTCCTAGTGCTCGTCCACGAGCTTGGCGACGAGGGCCTTGAGCTCGGCCACCTCTCGCTCGAGTTCCTTGACGCGGCGGGCATTCTCGGTGATGCCCTGGCGGTTGAGGGCGCTCTGCTCGGCGGCGTCATCGGGCATGTACTCGCGATGCTGCTTGGCGTCGAAGCTCTCCTCGAACACGCGGCAGCCGTTGCGCTTGATGATGCGCCCAGGCACACCCACGACGGTGCAGTTGTCGGGCACGTCCTTGACGACGACCGAGTTGCCGCCGATCTTGACGTTGTTGCCGATGCGAATGTTGCCGAGCACCTTGGCGCCCGTGCCCACGGTGACGTTGTTGCCCAGGGTGGGGTGGCGCTTGCCGGTCTCGTTGCCGGTGCCGCCGAGCGTAACGCCCTGGTAGAGCACGCAGTTGTCGCCCACGACGGTGGTTTCGCCGATGACGACGCCCATGGCGTGGTCGATAAAGAAATGCTTGCCGATTTGTGCGGCGGGATGAATCTCGACGCCGGTGATGTGGCGGGTGATTTGCGAGAGCACACGGGCGAGCGAGCGATGACCGTGCTCCCAGAGCCAGTGCTCGGGCACGTGGTTCCACTTGGCGTGCAGGCCAGGATAGGAAAGGAAGATGACCAGACCGCTTTGTGCGGCGGGGTCCTGCGCCTGGACGGTCTTGATGTCCTCGCGAATGGTATTGATAAAGCTCACCGGCCGCCCTCCCTTAGCGCCATGGCAATGCGATTCAATAAAGTATAGCGATTCGCTAGGGATTAGGAAGAACAATCTTGGCGGCTTTGCGCGACAGGTGTCAGTTATGCAAACTTGCTGGTAATGAAGTAAGACTTTTGAGGGGTTTGGCCCGTGCTCGCGCCGCAACCGTATACTGGTCAACTTGGACGTATCCGCGCCCACAACTGAGAGGTTTTACTTCATGGGTTTCATCAATTTCATTGCCGAGCTGCTTAAGGATCCGCGCGCTGCGATCGCCAGCTGGATCGCCGCCGGCCCGCTTATGGCCTACGGCTGCGTGTTCCTGATCATCTTCATTGAGACAGGCGTGGTGTTCTTCCCGTTCCTTCCCGGCGACTCGCTGCTGTTTGCCTCGGGCTTCTTTGCCCACAACGGCGGCTTTAACATCGTGGCGCTTCTGGCCACCGCATGGGCCGCAGCCATCCTGGGCGATCAGTGCAACTTTATGATCGGCCACTTCTTTGGCCGCAAGATCATCGCCTCGGGCAAGGTAAAGGCCATGACGCCCGAGCGCATCAAAAAGTCCGAGGATTTCCTGGATAAGTGGGGCCATCTGGCCATCTTCCTCGGCCGCTTCTTCCCGTTCATCCGCACCTTTGTGCCTTTTATCGCCGGCATGGGCGGCATGCATTGGCGCAACTTCGTTGTCTTTAACGTGCTGGGCGGCATTACCTGGTCGACGGTCTTTACGCTGCTGGGCTACTTCTTTGGCGGCATTCCCTTTGTGCAGGAGCACTTTGAGCTGCTGATTATCGGCATTGTCGCCGTGTCGATCATCCCGACCGTGGTCGGCTTGGTTAAGGCTAAGCTGGGCAAAAAGAACGCATAGCTCGAGCCGGCGCACAAATCGTGTCGTTGAGGCCCGTCACCGTTTACGGTGGCGGGCCTCTTTAGTTTCGGTCAAATGAAAATACTTTAGTTAGTTAAAGAAAAACGTTTTATCCGACGCGCGTGCGGAGTACAATCTCGTGCATGCGAATCGACGTGCCATCGGCTTTGATGCCGTTCGCGTGTCCCGTCCGGCTCTACGCTCCGGGCGTGCGACGTTGCGACGCGGTCGGCCTCGGTCCTTGCGTGCGAGTTCGCGAGTATGCAACTGTGTATGTAAGGAGCGACATATGACTGTCGAGAAGAAGGATATCGATTGGGTAGCCTCGGCTTTGGCTACATGAAGACCGATTACAGCTACGAGGCTCATTGGAAGGACAGCGAGTGGGACGAGGGCGGCCTGACCACCGACCACACCTTGCATGTCTCCGAGTGCGGCGGCATCTTCCATTATTGCCAGGAGGTCTTTGAGGGCCTGAAGGCCTACACCGCCGAGGACGGCAGCATCGTCTGCTTCCGTCCCGACATGAACGCCGAGCGCATGTATAACTCTGCCCAGCGCCTCGAGATGCCCCGTTCCCCAAGGATAAGTTTGTTGAGGCCGTCAAGCAGGTCGTTTCTGCCAACGCCGCTTGGGTTCCGCCCTTCGGTTCTGGTGCGACCCTGTACGTGCGTCCGTTTATGATCGGCTCCGGTGACGTGATCGGCGTGGCTCCCGCTCCTGAGTACACGTTCCGCATTCTCGTGACCCCGGTCGGTCCGTACTTTAAGGGCGGCCTCAAGCCCGTCAAGCTGCGCGTTTCCGAGTACGACCGCGCCGCACCGCACGGCACCGGCAATATCAAGGCCGGCCTGAACTACGCCATGTCCCTCAAGCCCACGATGGAGGCCCATCGCGAGGGTTATGCCGAGAACCTGTATCTCGACTCCGAGTCCCGCACCTATGTCGAGGAGACCGGTGGCGCGAACGTTCTGTTCGTGAAGGAGAACGGCACCCTCGTCGTTCCTCAGTCGCACACCGACTCCATCCTGCCCTCCATCACCCGCCGTTCGCTCGTTCAGGTTGCTCAGGACCTGGGCATGACCGTTGACCAGCGTCCTGTCGAGTGGGCCGAGGTCAAGGCCGGCACCTTTGTCGAGTGCGGCCTGTGTGGTACCGCTGCCGTCATCTCCCCGGTGGGCGAGATCGACAACAAGGTCTACGGCGCCGACGAGACCGTGACCTTCCCGGCTGGCTACACCGAGATCGGCCCCGTGATGAAGAAACTCCGCGAGACCCTGACTGGTATCCAGTCCGGTGCTGTCGAGGATAAGCACAACTGGGTTTACACTGTCGCGTAAGCTGACTTACCTGTCCGGCCCGAGGGCGGCCTTCCTTTCCGGCGCGTCCTCGGACATGAAAGAACCTCCGCTGCGCACTTCGTGCGGCGGAGGTTCTTTCGTCCTGCGGAGTGCGCCGGAAAGAAAGGCCGCCCTCGGGCCTGCGTTACCTCGGCGCTGCCGTTACGGGCAATATAGATCTGAATAAAGATGGCGCGCGGCCTTTTAGGCCGCGCTTTTGTTTGCGTCGCGCCATGTGGGGGTGGTGGCGACGTGCATTTTTGCGAGTATTCTGCAATCGAAGGCCCCTGCATACCGACGTTCGGGCAAAAATCCGTGCCCGTCGATGCTTTTCGCGAATAATAGGCGGGGTTATGGGCTGCTGGGTCTCGAGCTGCAGGGGTATTCGCTATCTAACGCCCCTGCTGCGGCGCTCGAAGCTGTCGGGCATGCTGAATACTCCCAAAAATGCACGGCGCCTTGAGGGGGACCTTCGCGACAAAGGAAACCGCCCCGTCGAAGTATGCATTCGACGGGGCGGTTTATGCATATAGCGGATTAAGGATGCGCTGGCAACCTGCTAGAACTTGACGGTCGGTGCCTGGCGGGCGGCCTCGGCGGCCTCGAAGCCCTGGCGCTCCTTAAACTGGAAGATGCCGGCAAAGATAACGGCCGGGAACGTCTGGATGGCGTTGTTGTAGCTGAGCACGCAGTCGTTGTAGCTTTGGCGCGCGTAGCTCACCTTGTTCTCGGTATCCTCGAGCGATGCCTGGAGCTGCGTAAAGTTGGTGTTTGCCTTAAGGTCGGGGTATGCCTCGGCCACGGCAAAGAGCTGGCGCAGCGCACCGGTCAGCACGTTGTCGGCTTCCATCTTGGCCTCGGGGGTGGTGGCGTTTACGGCGGCGTTGCGCGCGTTGACCACGGCGGCGAGCGTGTCCTGCTCGTGCTTTGCGTAGCCCTTGACGGTCTCCACCAGGTTGGGGATCAGGTCGTTGCGGCGCTGCAGCTGCGTGTCGATGTTCTGCCAGGCGTTATCGATGCGATTGCGCTTGGTGACCATGTTGTTGTAGATGCCGGCGATGGCGCAGACAATCACAACGACAACAACGATACCGATGATGATGGTAGCCATGATGTCTCCGTTTCGAATGGCAGCGGCGTTTTGCGCCGGCCGTTGTTGGTATAGCGTATCTAGTATACCCGCAACCTTTGACGGTGCCGAACTTTCCGGTAAGCGTTATGTTTCAACCAGGGAGGGGACGCCAATAACGAACGGGTGGTACAGGTGTAAGATATGCGACAGATTAAGGAATGCTGTCTACGCCTTGAGGATGGCGATACGGATGGACCTTCGCATCAAGAAAACCTATCGTGCCCTGTTCGATGCCTTTACCGAGCTTTTGGAAGAGCATCGGTTTGAGGATTTGACGGTCGCTATGCTGTGCGACCGTGCCATGATTCGCCGCACGACGTTCTATAAGCACTTTCGCGATAAAAACGATTACTTCGCCTTTTATATCGATGAGCTCATGTCGGGCTTGCCGCAAAAACAGCCCGATGAGGCCGGCGCAGTGTCTGCCGAGGACGTGCGCGCGCTTCGGCACGCGATTTTGGACGATGCCATGGATTTGATTCTGGCGCACGAGCAGCTCATGGATAACATTTTGGCAAGCAGCATGTCGGGCATGCTGACCAACGTTATTTGCGACCGCATCGCCCGTTCCATCCGCGAGCGTGTGATGAACGTGCTTGCCGAGGATGCCCTGGCCCCCGTGTCACTCGAGACGACGTCTGAGTTTGTCGCCGGCGGTATTATTCGACTTTTCACGATATGGTGGGAGTCGGGTCACGACCTCGAGCGTCGACCCGAGATGGCCGGCGTGGTCGATGCGCTGTTCGAGCGAACCATGACGCCGGTGCATCACTAGAAGTGGCGGAGAGAGGGGGATTCGAACCCCCGGAACGCTCTCGCGCTCAACGGTTTTCAAGACCGCCGCATTCAACCGCTCTGCCATCTCTCCGTGAGTCGTAATGATAGCATCGTTTTGAATTTGCAACAGGGAAGGCGAACGATGACGATCACCGAAATCGACGAGAAGTTCATGCGCGAGGCGCTGGCCGAGGCGCGCGCCGCCGCTGCGGTGGGCGAAGTGCCCATTGGCGCTGTGGTGGTGCGCGCGGGTGAGATTGTCGCGCGGGCGCATAATCGCCGCGAGCTCGACCAGGATCCTTCGGCGCATGCAGAGTTCGCGGCCCTGTGTGCTGCCGCTCGGTCGCTCGGTCGCTGGCGCCTTTCCGATTGCACGGTCTATGTAACGCTCGAGCCCTGCTGCATGTGTGCGGGGCTTATGGTCAACGCGCGCGTGGGGCGCTGCGTGTATGGCGCGGCTGATGCCAAGGCGGGCGCGCTGGGTTCGCTGTATGACCTGAATGCCGATTCGCGCTTGAACCATCGGTTTAACGTACATGCCGGCGTGCTGGCGGATGAGTGTCGCGAGATGTTGAGCGGCTATTTTAGTGGGCTGCGTGGTACCGATGGTGCTGGCTGCGGTTGTGGGGCCGATCTTGAGGCACATACCGCTCATGCCGAGGCGCTCGCGTGTGCTGGAGATGTCGCCGTTGAAGCGGTCGATTTTGGTGCCGTGTGCCGCCGGCCCCGCCGTGTGCTGCTGGCGATCGATTCCTTTAAGGGCAGCGTGTCGAGTGCGCAGGCGGAGGCGGCGGTTGCCGAAGGCGTGCGCCGCGTTTGGCCCGATGCCCAAGTGGCCACGTTGCCGCTGGCAGATGGTGGCGAGGGAACGCTCGACGCCGTTGCCGCCTGCGGTGGCGAGCTTGTGACCTGCGAGGTTGCAGGTCCCTTGGGCGAGCGTGTGCCTGCCCGGATGCTGGTTGATGTCGAGCATGAGTCGGCTGTTATTGAGATGGCCGAAGCCGCGGGCATCGGGTACTCGCCTTGCACGGAGTCGTCGGCGCTGGCTGCTACAACCTATGGCGTGGGCGGGCTGATGCTCCGTGCGGTTCGTGCCGGGGCAAAGACTATCTATATTGGCTTGGGCGGCAGCGCCACCAACGACGGTGGCGCCGGTATGCTGCAGGCGCTGGGCGCGCGCCTTGTCGATGAGCACGGCCGCGATATCGCTCCCGGTCTTGCAGGCCTTGAGCAGGTGGCGAGCGTTGATTTGGCGCCAGCGCTTCATGCTTTGGATGACGCTCGTATCGTTGTGCTTTCGGATGTCGAGAATCCGCTCGTGGGGCGTCGGGGCGCATTGGCGGTGTTTGGTGGGCAGAAAGGCTTGCCGACGGGTGACGCCGAGGCGCTGAGCAGGTGCGACAGTTGGATGGTCGGCTACGGTCGTCTGCTCGATACGGCAATTGTCGAGGCTCGGGCCCAGGGGCTGCTGCGCGTGCCCGAGGGTGCACGGACGTTCGGCTCGGTGCTCGGCGTGCCCGGTGCCGGTGCCGCCGGCGGCCTGGGCGCCGCGCTGCTGGCGCTCGGTGCCGAGTTGCGTTCGGGCGTGGAGACAGTGCTCGATCTCGTGGGGTTTGACGAGCGTGTACGCGATGTCGACCTGGTCATAACGGGCGAGGGCAATATGGACGAGCAATCCGCCGCTGGAAAGGCGCCGGTTGGTGTGGCTCGCCGCGCCAAGCGATATGGCAAGCCGGTGGTCGCCGTCGTGGGCGGTCGCGCTGTCAACCTGGATGCGGTATATGGGCAGGGTGTCGACCTTGTCCTGCCGATCTGTCGCAAGCCTATGTCCCTTGAGGCGGCGCTCGATCCGCGCGAGGCCGAGGCGAACCTCGTCTGCGCCGGCGAAGCGGTCGCTCGATCCTATGACCTTGGCCGTATCTAAAACCCATCCCCTCGATAAGTTGCGGTGAAATACGGAGTGTTTTTGCCTTTAAGGGACCAATTCAGTCCGTATTCCACCGCAACTTCGAGAATGGTCATTCGAGGTTGGCTGCCTTGGGTCTCGAGCCGGACCGCCTGCCACGAAAGGCGACCATCTACTACGTTTAACCGGGTGCCCTCGACCATCCCGGAATTTGGGAAATAAAAACAGCAGGTAGAGAGCTTGCCGCTTTTCGAAAAAGCACGCTATGGTTGACCCCTGCGACCAAAACGTAGTAGATAGGCCCTTTTCGTGGCGCAGCGTCAGACCAGTCTTTTTGGAACGGGGCTATTTTGGCTACTTGTCGATCTGATTGCCCGAGTAGTCAAAAAGCCCCGTTCCAAATTAGCTATCTTGCCCCATCGGGCGGGAGCAGGTAAGATATACCGAGCGCCTAGCGCGTTCGATGGGTTCGGATGACGACATGTTCCGAATCTGGTCAGGTCCGGAAGGAAGCAGCCATAAGGAGCCTCTGTCGGGCATCCGAATCCATCGAGTGCGCAGGCGTTTTTTGGTGCCGCGGCTACCCGCGAGTGCCGGCAGGGCGCTTGGTGTCTCGCTGGTCCTCGGCTTCGCCTGCGGGATCGCTCGACTACCAAGCGCCCTGCCGGCACTCGCGGGTAGCCGACCAAAACCGCCTGAAGGGTCACGTTTATCTGAATAATTTAATCCCGTGCCTTTTGCTGCTCGCTGGCGTTGTCTGGAGCGCGGTGGCTACGTGGTTCAAGAGGCGGCGGTGCTGTTGTTTGAATTCTTGCAGTTAAAGAGGCCCGTTTCTCTGGGTTGGGGAAACGGGCCTCTTTTTGTCTCTGGGCTTGTGGATTGGCGAAGACAATAACCGCTGGCAGCTATTTTGAGTTCTTGATGCGGCGTGTAGCCGTGGCGGTTATTCCGAGGCCTGCGGCGGCGACTGCTGCGAGTGCGATTGCGCTCGGTGCAGTGTCGCCCGTGTTTGCGAGCTTGTCGGGCTTGCCGCTGCTCGCGTTCGCTTGCTTGGTGGAGCTCGGCGTGGCGCCTTTGCCGGTCGCGGGCGAGCTGGCGGGCGGTGCCGGTTCGGCGGGTTGCGCCGAGTTGGAGGGAGGCGTCGTCTCGGTCGGTTGCGTTATCTCGGGCGAAGTGACCTTGTCTGCCGCGGCTTTCGCCTCTTCGTATGCCTTGCAGGCGTCGTCATAGGCCGCTTGCGCCTTTTCCAAATCGTCGAGGAGCGCATCTCGCTTGGCTACATCCTCATCGATGTGGGCTTTGGCTTTCTCCGCCTCACTTTCGAAACGCTGAACCTGTCTTTCCTGGCTTTCGAGCCGGCGTTGGCAGTGGTGAAGATCATCTTCACAAGATTTTTCTCGCCTTTCTGCCGACATGATCTCACTTCGCAACTGCTTAATAGTTTCGTTAGAAGCTCCGTCGTCGATTGCCTTATTTAATTCTGCCTGAAGGCCGCTTGTCCGGTTGTGGGCCTCATCGTATTTGGCTTGGGCTGCATCGACGTTCGCTTGCATGGCGGGAAGGGGTTTCCTCCATTTGGCGGCTTCCGTCACCACCATGTCGTAGATCTCTTGAAAAGCGGCAATGTCATCATCAATTACCGCAAGTTTCTCAGGACTTGCGGCGTCTTTTGCGGCCTCGAGGTTTTTGAGCGCTTCCTGCATGGCTGCATACGCTTTTTCTTTTGCGGCGGCCGCATCTTCCGACTGCAAGGCAACTGCACCGGTGGGGGAACTGGTTTCTGCCGCGATCGCCGTTACGGGGGGGCGATTCCCGCGACAAGTGCCGCGGAAAGGGCGATGCCCACAGTTGCTCGTCTTGCTCTTCTTGCGAGAATGTCGTTCATCTCGGCACCTCATTTCAAGGGTCGGCGGCTCGGCTGGTAGCACTACTGTAAGTATACCAAGCGATTGGCGCGCCGCTGACCGGGCATGCGCACCCCTCCGCTTCTCTGGAAACCGAATCCCATTAGAAATGACGAGTTGTTTACGCTTCTTTTGGGCTCACCGTACTATCATGATTCGAATTGAGTGTGAATGATGATAGGGAGCGCCTTTTTATGATTGAGCTGCTCAGGCGTTTTGGTGGTAAGTTTCGCCGGTATATGGTGATTGGCCCTGCGTGCAAGTTGATTGAAGTGATCTTTGACCTGCTTACGCCGCTGGTGATTGCCCAGATGATCGATAAAGGTATCGGCGCGCACGATGTGAACGCCGTTGTCCACTACGGCGTGGTGCTCGCCGCCATGGCTGTGATCGGCATCTCGTTTACGCTCGTCTGCCAAAAGATGGCGGCGCTCACCTCGCAGGGCATGGGCACCGATATCCGTGGTGCGCTCTACCAGCACATCAACAAACTGAGCTATGCCGAGCTCGATCGCTTTGGCACGCCGTCGCTCATCACGCGCATCACCAACGACGTCAACCAGGTGCAGCTTGCCGTGGCGCTTGGCGTGCGCATGCTCATCCGCTGGCCCTTCTTGGCGGTGGGCTCCATGGTCGCGGCCCTTGCCATCGACCTTAAGCTCGGCATGATCTTTTTGATTTGCACGCCCGCCATCGGCTTTGGTGTTTTGGTTTGTCATGGCGCGCTGTATCCCGTACTACAAGCAGCTGCAGGCAAAGCTCGACCGCATCGCGCTTATCTGCCGCGAGGGCCTTTCGGGCGCCCGCGTGGTTCGCGCCTTTGTGCGCGAGGACCATGAGCGCGAGCGCTTTGCCCAAGCTGCCGATGACCAGGCCAATACTGCCATCGCGGTGGGCAAGCTCTCGTCGATTCTCAACCCCGTCACGTTTCTTGTGATGAACCTGGGCGTGTGCGCCATCCTATGGGTGGGCGGCATCCAGGTCAACGTGGGCGAGCTTACGCAGGGCCAGGTTATGGCGTTCGTCAACTACATGACGCAGACCCTGACCTCCATCGTGTATGTCGCCAACCTGGTCGTGGTCTTTACCAAGGCGAGTGCCAGCGCGTCGCGTATCAACGAGGTGCTCAATTGCGAGCCGAGCATCACCGACGGGGGCAACCAGCCGGTTGCGCTGCCCAAGCCGGGCGCGACGGGCAATGCCGCTCCGGTCTCCGCGCTGAGCTTTGACCATGCGAGTTTTTCGTTTGGCGCGGGCGCGGCAAATGCCGTCAACGATGTGACCCTGGAGCTGCCGCTGGGCAAAACGCTCGGCATTATCGGCGGTACGGGCAGCGGCAAGTCCACGCTCGTCTCGCTCATCCCGCGCCTGTACGATGCGAGCGCTGGCAGCGTGTGCGTGATGGGCGCCGATGTGCGCGCCTGGCGGCTCGACCAGCTGCGCCATGTGGTTGCGACCGTTCCGCAACGCGCGTCGCTCGTGAGCGGTACTATCCGCAGCAACCTGACCTGGCGCGACGAGGCGGCGACCGACGATGAGCTCTGGGCGGCGCTCGATATGGCGCAGGCCAGCGAATTCGTGCGCAACAAGCCCCAAGGCCTGGATGCCCCGGTCGAGGCGGGCGGCAAGAACTTTAGCGGTGGCCAGCGCCAGCGCCTGACCTATCCCGCACGTGCCTTGGTGGGTTCGCCTCAGATATTGATCATGGACGACTCCGCCTCGGCGCTCGACTTTAAGACCGACGCGGCGCTTCGTCATGCCATTCGCGAGCGCAGCGTGCGCGGTGCCGCCGAGGGCGGGCTGCCGCTGACGACCGTCATCGTGAGCCAGCGCGTCTCGACCGTGCGCGATGCCGACATGATCTGCGTGCTCGACCACGGTTCGGTCGCGGGCCTGGGCACGCACGATGAGCTGTACGCGACCTGCCAGCTCTACCGCGAGATTTGCCAGTCGCAGCTTCGCCGCGAGGAGCTCGAGGGTCAGCAGGGGAGTGCGGCGCCCGCGTCCGTCCCAAGCGCCCCGATCGCCTCCACATCCGCCTGCGCAAAGGAGGGCTGCTAAATGAACCCGTACACTTCTTCCGGCTCGGTCGCTACGATGACGGCCAACGTGTCCGGCAACGATAACCTCAACGACTTGGGTGACGGTCCGCGCCAGCCCGGCGATCCCGAGCGCTATCCCGTGGGTGCGGTGACCCGCCGCCTACTGGGCTATGTTCGTCCGCACCGCGTCTCGTTTACGGCGTCGTTTGTGAGCGCCGCCATCTCGGTGATTCTGCAGCTCTACACGCCCATCCTCATCGGCGAGGGCATCGACCTCATCGTTGCCGCCGGGCAGGTGGACTTTGACGCGCTGCTGCCGCTCGTTACCAAGCTCGCGATTGTCGTGGTGGGCGCGGCGGCCTTCCAGTGGCTGCAGGGCTACTGCGTCAACCGCCTGTCCTACGAGACGGTGCGTGACATGCGCGTGGAGGCGAGCGACAAGCTCAGCCGCATGCCGCTCAGCTTTATCGACAGCCACGCCCACGGCGACCTTATGAGCCGTGTGGTCAACGATGTCGACCAAGTGGGCGACGGTCTGCTGCAGGGCTTTACCCAGCTTTTCACCGGTGTCATCACCATCGTTGGCACGCTCGCGTTTATGCTCTCCATTAACCTGACCATGACGCTCGTGGTGGTGCTCGTCACGCCGCTTTCCATTTTTGCAGCCGGCGCCATCGCCAAGCTTTCCAACAAGAGTTTTACGGCCCAGCAGCGTGTTCAGGGTCAACTGGGCGGTCATATCGAGGAGTATGTGGGTGAGCAAAAGCTCGTGGACGCCTTCGCCTACGGCCCGCACGCTCAGCAGCGCTTCGATGCCCTTAACGCCGAGCTCTATACGGCAGGTGAGCGCGCGCAGTTTATGGGCTCGCTTTCCAATCCCGGTACGCGCTTTATCAACAACATCATCTATGCCGTGGTTGCTGTGATCGGCTGCGTGGGCGTGATCACGGGCGTGCCTGCGGCGCTCACGGTGGGCGGCGTGCAGATCTTCCTGTCCTACGCCAACCAGTACACCAAGCCGTTCAACGAGGTTACCAATGTTATTACGCAGATTCAGACCGCGTACGCCTCGGCGCGCCGCATGTTTGCGCTGCTCGATGCCCGCGAGCAGGAGCCTGATGCGGCGGATGCCGTTGAACTTGCCGCCCCGCAGGGTGAGGTGACCTTTGAGCACGTGGACTTTAGCTATGTGCCCGATCGCAAGCTGCTGCAGGATATCTGCATCGAGGCCAAGCCCGGCATGCGCTTTGCCCTCGTTGGCCCCACGGGCTGCGGCAAGACTACGCTCATCAACTTGCTGCTGCGTTTTTACGATATCGATGCCGGACGCATTGCGGTGGATGGCCGTTCCTCGCGTGACTACACGCGCGCAAGTCTGCGCCGTGCCTTTGGCATGGTGCTGCAAGATACTTGGCTGTTCGAGGGCACCGTGGCCGAAAACATCGCCTACGGCTGTCCCGACGCCACGCGCGAGCAGGTTATCGAAGCCGCCAAGCGCGCGCACGCGCACAAGTTTATCGTGCAGCTGCCAGGCGGCTACGATACGGTCATCGGCGAGGACGGCGGCACGTTTAGCCAGGGCCAAAAGCAGCTGCTGTGCATCGCACGCGTCATGCTCACCGACCCGGCGATTTTGCTGCTGGACGAGGCGACTTCGAGTATTGACACGCGCACCGAGCTGCAGGTGCAGGCGGCATTCGACGAGCTCATGGCCGGTCGCACAAGCTTTGTGGTGGCGCACCGCCTGTCGACGATCCGCAACGCCGACTGCATTCTGGTCATGCGCGACGGCCAGATTATCGAGCGCGGCACGCACGACGAGCTGCTGGCGGCAGGCGGCTTCTATGCCGAGCTCTACCGCAGCCAGTTTGCCCAGTGAGTAAGCCCGTGGGGCTAGTTAATCAATCGACAGACGGTGGTTTACATCTGTCACGTTAGTACTAAGATATTCATCTAATAAATTGCATTAGTGGCTTTAATTTTGGGGGAAACGAGGCAACGTGACTATGACGTGCTCTTTGGTGGTTAACAGCAAGAGCGGTAATACCAGGATGGTTTCGGGCGCGATCAAGCGCGCTCTGCAGGCTGCGGGCGTTGAGTTTGTCCATGCCGCGGCGTTGAGCGACGATGCGGATGCAGATCAGGTTGCGCTCGAGGCGCAGGGCGCCTGCGCGGCCGACACGGTGCTCGTCGGTTTTTGGTGCGACAAGGGCGCGTGCACGCCTTCGGTCGCGGCGTTGCTTTCTGCCTTGCACGGCAAGCGCGTGTTCCTGTTTGGCACCTGCGGCTTTGGGGCCGACCAGAGCTATTACCAGCAGATTATCGACCGCGTAACTTCCAATCTGGCCGTGGATGCCGAGCTTGCGGGCTGGGCGATGTGCCAGGGCAAGATGGGTCCCGCGGTTAAGCAGCGCTACGAGGCAATGCTCGAGCAAGATCCCGACAACGCCCGATTTAAGATGCTGCTCGACAACTGGGTTGCCGCAAAGGACCATCCCACCAAGGAAGATATGGATAACATGGCTG
>ENA-OQMX01000216-OQMX01000216.1-human-gut-metagenome-genome-assembly--contig:-NODE-216-length-14934-cov-3.150672_pt1 | contig 14934 bp, 10 predicted proteins | sample MGYA00242622_ERZ504866 | MGnify/ENA primary metagenome ERZ504866 (study PRJEB26092, sample SAMD00036422) | human gut metagenome | host: Homo sapiens | study: EMG produced TPA metagenomics assembly of...
CCCGGTCATCGCATTGTCTATTCTGCATTTCTCATTGTCTGGATTACATTTCAGTTTTTAAGCCGATTTTTTTCTGTGTTTTTTTATTATTTTTTGTTGAATTCTATTATTTTTTATTATATATTCATTTAAGTTTAGTAAATATATTTACTAACCATATACTATTTCATTCTAATAAGGGAGAACACAAGATGAAATACCGTACCAGACCATCTGAAAATATATGCTCTTTGGAAGAACTTTTTACCAAATATCTGGGGCTTGATATTCCTATCGTCCCACAGACTTCGTCGTATTCCAACAAGCATACTTTCAGCCAATTATTCTTTTCACAGAATCCGAATCAATTTACTGATATTGACAAAATAATGTCTTTTTCTGTTTTTAAGGATGAGGAAATCGAAAATCTTAAGAGTGATGCCTATTCAGCACAGAAACCACTGTACTATCTCTTGCATCCGGATGAGAGCTATCCAACGGGAACCAAATTGAGTGTATTTTTTTCCAATCTTGCCAACAAGAATTTCTCGGGAAACGAACAACCTCTGCCTATCAGATCTCTGTTAAGCGCAATTGACTATGAGAAACTTTGCACACATCTCAATACACTTATAGAAAACAGAACTGCTTTTAACCCGGATTTTATAGTAGAACTCCAGACATACCTCAGTAATGTAATTGCTACGGACAGCAATCTTAACCATTATTGTACTTTATTTAAATGTACATCTCCGTCAGAATATCTTGCGACCATTTTACTATATGCTCTATTCGATGATGTCAACTTCCCTGAATATGCATCGGAGGTTGCCATCACAAGAAAAGCATCAGTCAGCAGACAATCTAAAACAGCAGCCGATCTCAACAACCCTCACTTTCAAAAGCTTATGAACGATGCCCACAGGGTTGACAAGCTGCAGGCATTTGCTACATACACACTGATCGCACTGTATTCTATCCAGATGCTTGCGACCATATTCTCATCAGTGTGGATAAGCTGCTATGATGAAACCAGTTTTAAAGGAACTTTTTTCAGCATCGTGATGTTATGTGCGTCCATAATACTGACGGCATTGAGATTTATACCATTCTCACTTCATAAGAAATACTCGGATCTGAGTCTTGTACTGGAGCATTCTGTACTTGACGAAAATCATAACACCTACTGTATCACATACAACCATTTTCAGAACTGTTCGAAATCATTCAATGCCATACAGCATAATCGGAGAATGATCATAATACTCTTCTGCATTGTGAGCTTGCTGTACGTTGTTGTATCTTTTGTATTTAACAGCTTTCCACTCCTGGTAGCACTGGTCAGCATAACATTTGGCGGCGTAATGCTCATAGACAGCATGCTGTACGACCACATTGCATACCGAAAGTATGATCTTTCTTTTCCGATAAGGATACCAGACATACACCCTCTTCGGGATTTGGTGTTGCACGCATGTGCTCGTGGGATTACGATCCGAAGATGGATTCTTTTAGACATACTGGATACAATAGGCTCACCAATTACAGTGAGGACTGCATACGGCATATCTATGATCAGGTATCCGATTGCTCCAAATACAGTTGGGCAACCCTGACCGCATTTATCATCACCCTGTCATCCATAGGTGTAATAGCAGAGATCTTGCAGCTAGTAAAGCCTGATTTCAGATACTTCCGTATGCCAACCGCATCAATGCTGTATTCTGTATCAATGATCCTTATACTTTTGAATGGAATACTCAACATCCTGATACTTCTGAGAGCCAGAGCTCACTATCAGAAAATGGCTGATTTCTCATACTATGCCGGGAACCCAGATTCCGATAACTGCGCAGTGAGTCAGCTTTTCAGGCACCATATGTATGCAGGAAATATATCAGATCTGGCAATTGCCAGAGGAATCTACAACTACAACTTTTGCATGTTTGAAAGCGGCATCTGCACATCTGACATACAGCCTCCTGATGACAGATATCATCCAATGTATATTGTCAAACAGAAGATTCACCTAATCACCGATGTGGCTATATGTATATTGGTGGCGTACTTCAGTATGGCTGTATGGCACACCAACAACCTGTCGAACATCATTGTACTGCCAACACTGGTGATCATATATGTCGTGTATACATTTCTTCTGTATCCGGCACTCAAATACAGAAAGATAAAACACAATATACGCAAACTTCTAAACGAGAAGAAATAGACATAATAAAGCTCCCGGAAATGATACATACTGATCGTGTACCATTCCCGGGAGTTTTTCACACCTGACTGTCTGATCTGATCTTCAGATTTCTATTCAACACTATCATTGCTGTCACAAGAGGTATACTGATAAATATCAGTTTTGTCCACCGCATTCCGGATATCCCCACCACAAGACTGATGGCAAATATTCCAACCTGATCTCCTATTCCATAAGCAAATGTGGACATCGCCGATGCTCTGCCTCTTATCTCCGGGGCGGCACTCTCCATCACCATCATATTTATGAGCTCCTCTGAGGAATAATAAAATCCACTCATGCATCCCCACAGTATTCCCAGCAAAGCAGGCGATGTTATATGATCAACGCCAAATATAAATACACAGCCTGTCACAAGGCTTAGCACGATTCCTGCCGCAACCACATATTCACGGCGCAGTCTGTCAGCCGCAATGCCTGCAATAACATTTACCACAAGCGCAATCACCGGCTGCCACAGCAGAACAATATTGACTTTTTTCTCAGTCATTCCGCCAAATGCAAGAAGTGGTTCATTGTAATACTGTATGCCCGCCGTGGCAAGTCCAACAACACAAATGGAAATCAGCAATGCCTTAGTTCTACTTTGTTTACATAATTCTTTAAGTGTATGTATAAAATGTATTTTTCCATCTTTTGTGAAAATTTCATTACTTATATCATATAGACTTGAAGTTTCAGAAGACCTGCTATGTCCCGCTGCAGCTCTCAGCGCCACGTATATTCCCATACACACAAGTATTCCAACACCGCCGACAATTCCCACAATATATATGTCCTGCCAGCTATACCCGGATCTATTGGCAATCCAAGATCTCATCAGCGGGATACACATGGCAGCCGCCATGGCTGTTCCTCCGCATATTCCCCTCACAGTGGCACGCCTGTTTGCCGGGAGCATATCCACTATGTATATCATATGGATGTCCAGCGAATAACCAAGTATCAGTATTCCATTTCCAAGAAGATAGATTATAAGGCTGTCTGCCAGCATACAGATGACACTGCCCACCACAAGAAGGGCTACGTTTATGAACAGCATCACTTTTCTTCCCACTATGTCCGCATAGGATCTCACAAAAGGCGTGAGCATTCCGATGAGATAAAATGGCAGCATCATCCTGCTCATATACGCCACTCCTTCATCCGCACTCATTCCGCGGGCATCTATAAGAAATGTTGTAACCGACAGCGACTGCGTCCTACCGAATATCTCTGTGCAGTAGGAATCTATGAACTGGATTAGTATTATTACGGCGGCAACGGCAATAGCCGTTACCCCCAGATTTTTCTTATTGCGATCTACTGTACTGTTATTCATCCAACCCTATTTTCTCCTTATAGTACATAAAAAGGGAAGCTCATCGCTTCCCTTTTTGAATAACCACTGGCCATTCGCCTTGATATCACTCAAAGCGTCAACGTCTCTTACTTACTAACCTTCCTGAAGTTCTTCTTACCACGTCTCACAACAACGCCCTCGCCATCGAACTTCTCCTCTGGAATTGTAGTCTGGACATCTGTTACCTTCTCACCGTCAACAGCAACACCGCCCTGCTCAACGGCACGTCGGCCCTCATTACGGGATGTGACAAGACCTGACTTAACGAGAACTGACACAATGTCAATAGCGCCGTCCTTGAAATCGTCTGCTGCAAGTGTCACTGATGGCATGTCTGCTGCAACACCCTTGGAGAACAGTGCTCTTGCACTCTCCTGTGCCTTCACAGCCTCCTCCTCGCCGTGCACAAGCTTTGTGAGCTCGTATGCAAGGATCTCCTTTGCCTGGTTGAGCTGGCTGCCCTCCCAGCTATCCATCTTATCGATCTCCTCAAGTGGAAGGAATGTCAGCATACGGATACACTTTAATACATCTGCATCTGCGACATTTCTCCAGTACTGGTAGAACTCAAATGGTGATGTCTTGTTAGGATCAAGCCATACAGCACCCTTCTGTGTCTTACCCATCTTCTTGCCCTCTGAGTTGAGCAGGAGTGTGATGGTCATGGCATATGCGTCCTTGCCAAGCTTTCTTCTGATAAGCTCTGTACCGCCGAGCATGTTGCTCCACTGGTCATCACCGCCGAACTGCATGTTGCAGCCGTACTTCTGGTACAGTGCGTAGAAATCGTAGCTCTGCATGATCATGTAGTTGAACTCAAGGAAACTGAGTCCCTTCTCCATACGCTGCTTGTAGCACTCTGCGCGGAGCATGTTGTTTACTGAGAAGCAGGCTCCCACATCACGGAGAACATCGACATAGTTAAGATCGAGAAGCCAATCTGCATCGTTAGACCCAGGTAGTGCCTTGTCCTCTGAGAAGTCGATGAACTTGCTCATCTGCTTCTTGAAGCAGTCGACGTTATGCTGAATAGTCTCCTTTGTCATCATCTGTCTCATATCTGTACGGCCTGATGGATCACCGATCATGGCTGTACCTCCACCTATCAGCGCGATAGGCTTGTTGCCTGCCATCTGAAGTCTCTTCATCAGACAGAGCGCCATGAAGTGGCCTACATGCAGGCTGTCAGCAGTCGGATCAAAGCCAATATAGAATACTGCCTTACCATTATTTACTAAATCTCTAATTTCATCTTCATCTGTTGTCTGCGCTATAAGCCCTCTGGCTACAAGCTCGTCATAAATCTGCATGTCCCTCTAGACCTCCTGTATTTATTTATTCAATGTGCGGTTCACTAGCACCACACAGGCAAATATTATAACATTTTGCTATGCACTGTGGCAAGTATATACACACAATTCCCTGTATTATTTTCTTATAAATCGTCCTTCACACGTCATTTTCTGCCGCCATCTGCAAATTGACACATATATCTCCGGCACAGACCTCCTGCCATTGCTATGAGCAGGAATATGTATGGCGTTGTAAGTGACTGGTTCAGATTGACAGATGCCTGAACGGCATACCCGGTTATCCCGAACAGCACAGCTATCATACCGCCCTCATCCGCAACGTACCCAATCAGACACTCCAAGCCAGTCCTTGAATCTCTTGCAGTCCTTGAATCTCTTGCAGTCCTTGAATCTCTTGCAGCCCTTGAATCTCTCGATGTCTTCTTCTCCTTCGATCTTTTTCCTGCAGATTGTCCGCTTGCGTTTTCATTCTCATTCATCACAGCTCCTGATACCGCAGTTCTCACAAGCACACCACCTGTGGTAACCAGCAGTCCTACGTAACTCACTGCACCGAATATTCCTGTGGTTATCAGATACTGCAGATACTCATTGTGAGCATTATCATATATAACACCCACCGTATTCATCATATCGTCATAGTACCTGTCGGTCATGATCGCCTTCACTGATTCATTTCCATAACCGAACAGCCTCTGTGGAACACTGAAATCACTGTACGCCTCCATGAGTCTCCTCCACACAAAACCCCTGTAGTTTCCCCAGGAATCTTCAAATGAAAATATACCCATGTGGTTGTGCACCGCATATATAACAACAGCCACGATGCCTGCAAGTGATACGCCAACCGATACAGCAAGAGCTGCCTTTCCGCGGAACTTTACAGTCCACTTTGAAGCCAGCCTTATGGCCGCCCATACAACGAGAACGACCACGGACACTATCCACACCACCCGACTGTCACTCACAAAGCAGCTCAGTCCGTCAAGCTCCGAATATCCGCCGTCTGTCTGTCCCAGCATAATACTGATCGCCAGGACTCCGCACGCCGTGACCAAGCACACATCCGCAAATTCTCTTATCCTTCCACGGTATGACGCCCATATCCACGCAGCTATCATGGCACCGCCCACACCTGCGTATGCAAGGTTTGCATTGGATATGATCACCGCACCCGTTCCCGTGAGCACTGCGATAACTGCTGTTATCCTTATCAGTATGCTCTCTTTTCCCGCCGAGCTGATATACGCCCCGGCTGCCACCGGAACCAGCACGCACAGGAAGCTTGCAAATATGTCGATATTTCCAAATGTGGATATGTATACATTTCTAATGCTCTGCATCAGTCCGTCCCTGAGTCCAAGGAAATCATATCCCATGAACTGGCATATGCCGACAATTCCCACAAATGAGCCCGCAAGCATGAATATGACCACCACATACCGCCTTATCCTGCAATATCTCGCCATACACACATACAGGAAAAAGGTCAGCAGCACGAACTGAAGTCCGCACCTTCTGCCCTCCTCGCCTGTATATGCTGCTGCCTTATTCCCTGACATAAAGAATGCCATAACATTTGCCAGAACAAATCCTGCCATGAATATATCCATGGCCATGATATTATGCATATCCATAAAATGTCTCAGGCGTCCAATAAACCTGCTGCCATGTGCCGCCCCTGCTGAAGCATCTACATTCCCGCCTGAGCTCTGCGACCCATGCCCTGTGCTGACATTCCGTCCCAGCACATCCACCAGCACCGCCAGCACCATGAGCACCGCATATATGCACAGCGCAATATAGAACGCCCTGTACTTGGTTACTGTTATATCAAAATATTTGTCATGCATTATCAAGGGATATGCAGCCCCCATATATATAAGAAATAATGTGGTTATTCCGTTCTGAAGTTCCCGCCTGCCGTCTCCTGCAATGTTGTCTTTTCTGCCCATACGGCTATACTCCTTTTATAAAAGCGGTGACAATAATCTGAGTATCGCACCAAGTATATTCACCCTGCTTATGTTATTTCTGCACCACGGAATATCTATCTCCTCCGACTCGGCAAATGTATCCATCATATCCTTCTTCACATCTTCTATGGCCTTGCAGTCATACAGGAGAGTTCCACACTCAAAGTGGTGATAGAAGCTCCTGTTATCCAGATTGATGGATCCCACAGATGCAAGCTTGCCATCCATGAGCAAAGTCTTTGAATGTATAAATCCAGGCGTGTACTGATATATCTTCACACCCGCCAGAAGCAGCTCCTTGTAGCTAAACTGGGTCATCTTGTATATATATTTCTTGTCCGGGATGGCCGGCGTAACAATACGCACATCCACGCCCCTCTTGGCTGCCAGCTTCAGTGCCATCATGAGCTCGTTACACACGATAAGATATGGGGTAAATATATAAATGTACTCCTGTGCATCATTTATCATCTGCATGTACAGATTCTCACCCACATTCTCTCGCTCAGAGGACTGGAACTTGTACGGCTGAACATATCCGTCACTTACGCCACTATAGTCGATTTCCGCCGGTCTATAGTTGTTGTAGCTTCCCTCTGAATATCTGAAGCTGTTCCACATCTGAAGGAACATAACAGTGAAGCTCCAGGCGCCCTCGCCCTCAAGTCTCACTCCACTGTCCTTCCATTTGCCGTACTTCTCTATCTTGTTGATATACTCGTCAGCCATGTTGTAACCGCCGGTGTGAGCTATCTTGCCATCAATAACAGTGATCTTCCTGTGATCCCTGTTATTGAAGATAGTGGCAAAGAATGGAACCACCTGATTGAACGCCATACATTTGATACCGTAGGATTCAAGTTCCTTCCAGTAATACTTCGGCACATTGAACACAGATCCGATGTCATCATACATGAACCTGACATCAAGTCCCTCCGCAGCCTTGCGCTTCAATATCTCAAGTATGGTATCCCACATATAACCCTTGTCCACGATGAAATATTCCATGAATATATACTTCTCCGCACTCTCCAGGTCTCTGATGAGATCATCCATCACATCATCGCCTATGGCATAATACTTTACACTGGTATGCTTGTACAGAGGCGCCTCAGCCACATTCTCCATATAATTACATATCCTGTATGTAGGCTCCGACTTTAAATTCTCCGCTGGGACCCAGTTGTCCCCCTTGACGTTCTCATATACCTCCTGCTGGAGAACCCGCAGAAAATTCTTTCTGAGTTTTTTAGGTATCAGCACATGTCCATAGAGCACATACATGAGACCTCCCAGCACCGGGAATATGAGTATCGGCACCATCCATGCCATCTTTACCATAGGGTTAGTATCCTTTGTTATAAGATACATTACAACTATTACGCTGAGCAGCTTGAGAGCACCCGATATATAGATATATCTGTCCTGAAGAAAAACAACCCCCAGTATCATGATCGCCAACTGGACGACCACAAGAAAGCACGTTATTACCATTCTGCTTAGCAATCTGTTCAGTATCTTCTTCATATATTTCCTGCCTTTACTGAATTGATGTCACCTTATAATCCTGATCCTCTACTGTCTTCTTGAGCACGCTGTCATCAACGTCTGCCTTGAGAGTGACAACCGCTGTTCCTGTCTCATGGCTGACTACAGCCTCCTGCACCTGGTCAAGGGCCTCAAGACTCTTCTTGACTCTGGCTTCACAATGTCCACACATCATACCTTCGATCTTCATTGTCTTTGTCATAACTTTGTCCTCCTTGATTCTATATCTTTTATTTTTATCATAAATGTCTGTCAAATTCAACCTCAGCGCATTTGTAACAACACAAAAACTTGACAGGCTCATGGCAAACGCTCCGAACATAGGATTGAGCGTCCAGCCAAATATCGGGATCCACACGCCGGCGGCAAGTGGTATTCCAATTATATTATATATAAATGCCCAGAAAAGATTCTCTTTTATGTTCTTAACTGTTGCCCTGCTGAGTCTTATGGCCGCCGGAACATCTGTGAGCTCACTCTTCATGAGAACAACATCCGCAGCATCTATGGCTATATCCGTGCCTGCACCTATGGCTATTCCTATATTTGCCCTTGTGAGTGCAGGGGCATCATTTATTCCATCACCAACCATGATCACATGCCCCTTCTGCATGAGATCGCGCACAACGCTCTCCTTGCCGTCCGGACGCACGCCCGCTATTACTCTGTCTACGCCGACCTGCTCTCCTATGGCCATGGCGGTTCTCTCATTATCACCGGTTAACATAACTACTGAAAGTCCCATCGACTGAAGCTGGCTTATGGCCTCAGCGCTGTCCTCCTTCACAGTATCCGCCACGGCTATTATTCCGAGGACTCTGTAATCTCCGTCAGTCTCCTCGGCAAAGAACATAGGTGTCTTTCCCTGCTGTGATACCTTCTCTGCGTTATCCTTCATCGCCTCAGGTACATCCGCATAGCCCTTTATATAATCCATATTTCCTCCGATGATCTTTCTGCCGTTCAGACTTCCCATCAGACCGTTGCCCGCAACAGCCTTGAAATCGGATACCTCATAATTTTTATCCTTCTGTGCATCACCTGTCTGGTAATTCTCACTGTAATATCCAACCACAGCCCTTGCCAGAGGATGCTCTGACAGCTTCTCCAGAGCCGCAGCCTTCTGCATCAGCTCGTCATCACTTACTCCATCTGCCGCCAGTATATCCGTCACTACCGTCTCTCCCTTTGTGATCGTTCCTGTCTTGTCCATGACCACTATGCTGCTCTTTCCTGTCTCCTCAAGGGCGGTCGCCGTCTGAACAATATTCCATGCTTGGCACCTATTCCATTTCCCACCATGATCGCAACAGGTGTGGCAAGCCCAAGGGCACATGGGCAGCTTATAACAAGCACTGATATTCCTCTCGCCAACACATAACCGGCATCCTTGCCCACTATTATCCACACTATCATCGTGATAAATGCTATCAGTATGACAACAGGTACAAACACTCCCGAAACCTTATCAGCAAGCTTTGCTATTGGAGCTTTGGTAGCCGCCGCATCACTTACCATATCTATTATCTTGGACAGTGCGGTATCCGCACCTACCTGTGTAGCACGGCATTTCAGATAACCCGACTGGTTGATCGTCGCCGCAGACACACGGCTTCCTGCAGTTTTGTCCACAGGTATGCTCTCACCCGAGAGAGCTGACTCGTCCACGGCGGAATCCCCCTCAAGGACTACTCCGTCCACAGGAACGCTCTCACCCGGTCTAACGGCAAATATATCTCCAACCGCAACTTCGTCTATATCCACGGTGACCTCCTCACCATCCCTGATGAGAACGGCTGTCTTCGGGGCAAGATCCATCAGACCTTTGAGTGCGTCCGTGGTTCTTCCCTTTGAATATGCTTCAAGCGTCTTGCCGACTGTTATAAGCGCCAGTATCATGGCCGCAGATTCAAAATAAAATCATGCATGAGCGTCATGACACGCTCACCGTCACCTGCTGTCTGCGCCGCTGTCATGGCATAGAGCACGTACACGCTGTATATGAATGAGGCACCTGAGCCCATGGCCACCAGCGTATCCATATTAGGCGAGCCGTGTATAGCTCCCTTAAATCCACTCACAAAGAATCTCTGATTTATCACCATCACAATTATGGTTAGCAGCATCTGCGTGAGTCCCATCGCCACATGATTGCCGTCAAAGAAGCTTGGCAGCGGCCAGTTCCACATCATATGTCCCATTGATATATACATGAGGGGAATAAGAATTATAACTGATGCCACCAGTCTCTTCTTCATTTTTCCAAATTCTTTGTCCGCCTCACTCTCACCGGAACCGCTGCTCTTCCCACCTGAATGTGAAGTATTTCCGCCAGCAGATCTTCCACCCGCCAGACTCGCACCGTATCCTGCCTTCTCAACTGCAGCCACTATAGTTCCGCTGTCGGCTGTTCCATCCACCATCATGGAGTTGGTCAGGAGATTCACCTGACACGAGGTAACTCCCCCGACATTGGATACGGCCTTCTCGACTCTTGCACTGCATGCACTGCATGTCATTCCTGTCACATTGTACTTGTCCATATATTTCACCTTTCTTTATCAAGCATCAGTCAGTTCGTAACTGCACTTGCCAATAACTGACATATCTATTTCATGAGTCTGGTAACCGTATTTACCAGATCCTCTATAGTATCATCCTTGCCATTTCTTATATCGTCTGCAACACAGGTCCTGATATGTTCAGCAAGGAGCTGTCTGTTGAAGCTGTTGAGTGCCGCATTGATCGCCGACACTTGGAGCACGATGTCTGTGCAATAGGCATCATTTTCCAGCATACTCTTCACGCCTCTTATCTGCCCCTCTATCCTGTTCAGTCTGTTGAGAAGCTTCTTATACTCCTCGTCTGTCCTTGTCCTCACCCTGGCTTCCACATCGCTTATCTCTCCGCCATGATGACAGCAGCATTTCTTCTGTTCTTCCATATATCTTTCCTCCATCCTTATTGAACTCCAGCCATGCAAAATTTGCCTTCGGCAAATGGCTGGAGCTACATGTCAAGTTTTCATAGAAAACTTGACACATCCCTTACGGATCAACCTGATTTATTACATTTATCGAACTTCATATTTAAGAATTTATCCTGAATATGAACTCCTCATTTGAAAGCCTTATCACACTGTTATCAGGGATAGCCACATCAACATTGCTGTACACCTGAGTTCCGTTCAGGAATGTATGGTTTGTTGAGTTGTTATCTCTCAGATAATGTGTTCCATTGATACTGGTGATATAGGCATGTCTTCTACTTATAGACTTGTTTCCTGTTACCTTATAGTCAACACCCTGATCAGCCTTACCAATACAGAATACCTGTTTATTAATCTGAACGCTCTCACCCGTAGTCTTTCTGGTGAGGGTCGGCTTGCTGCCTGTGACAAGTGTTCTGTTGCTGAACAGTGTTGTAGGTGGCTCCTCATCCGGCTGCTCACTGAGTCTCTTGGCTTCCTCCGCCTTGATCTTTGCAAGGTCTGCCTGTCTCTTAGCCTCCTCAGCATTCTTGCGGGCTGCAAATTCTGCCTGCATTCTAGCCTCCTCAGCATGCATCTCCTGCTCTCTGGCACGTCTTATCTCATCTGCATACTGCGATGAAACCTTCTCTGCCCTGATTCGCTCCTCCTCGGCATTCCTGAACATTTCTTCAGCCTTAAGCCTCTCACTGTCATCGGAATTGCCCTGATATGAGTACATATCCTGAGCTGTGAGTACCGCTGTCTGCTCATAATCCTTTGCCTCAGCAGTGACCTTCTGTCTCCATATCTCGGCTTCGACCCTTGCCGCCTCGGCCTTCATACGGGTCTCCTCTGCCTGTCTGGCAACTTCCGCCTGATACTTTGCTTCCTCTATCTGTCTCTTTACCTCATTCTCGGCCTGCATTCTTGCCTCTTCAGCCTTTCTGGCTGCCTCCTCGGCTTTGTGGATTGCAAGCTCTTTATTATTCTCATTTGAAGTGAGTACCTTACTCTTGCCCTTTTCACCCTGTATTATAAGGAGCTGACTTGATGCTCTGAGATCTGACACAAATTCATTGAAATGAAATGCATCAAACTCCCTGTGATCGTTGAAATAATCAACTATCTGGTTAGCACATTCTATGGCTGGTGTGTGTGCATAGACAAATCCTGACAAGATGCTCTTCACGAACTCCCCAATGTCCTTCTTGTCAAATTTGCTTTCAAGTGGAAGATACAGAAGCTGTATGGAGAAGTCACTAAATCTCACATACATATAATTCGTATCCCACACTACCTTCTCGAGTGCTAGTCCATTCTGTATGACTGACACAAGCTGCTTGCTTATGCTGAATATGTATTCCACCAGTTCATCCCTGAAAACCGGTTTCTGCATTATCTGACTAAGACTCATATCCCCATCTATTGAGAATTCGAGTTTTCTTTCCCCCTTAACAAACACTTCCCTGCACATGCTTGTGTTGCCTGCAAAAGGCACATTATAGGCATTCATTTCATATTTGCTAATAGGAGTAACCTGATCAAGTTTGTATTCAATTTTTATTGAATCTTTTAAAATTTGAGTCATACCCCACCTCCTACTATTTCAATAGCCAATATACCTCTACAGTATAACAGACAAAAAAAGCATATTCAAGGTTACAAAAAAAGGAGATATATATTACATATATCTTCCGCTTGAGAGGTGCGAGCCGGATTTGAACCGGCGATGACGGTGTTGCAGACCGGGGCCTTACCACTTGGCTATCGCACCATATTATTTAATTAAAGCTCCCCGAGTAGGGCTCGAACCTACAACCCCTCGGTTAACAGCCGAGTGCTCTACCATTGAGCTATCGAGGAATAACGTCATAAGCATCTCCCAAAAAGGAAACGCAGAAGGAGGGATTTGAACCCTCGCGCCGCGCAAACGGCCTACACCCTTAGCAGGGGCGCCTCTTCAGCCACTTGAGTACTTCTGCAAAATGCCTAAATAAAAATCTCCTACCAAAGAGTATTTAATTTTTGACGCTTGTTTATAATACCAAACCTGGCAGTGAATGTCAAGGAGTTTTTACAAGAAAATAATCAGCCAAAAAACGACAAAAAGGCGGATACTTTTTTGTATCCGCCCTCTTATCGTTTTGTAGATGTTTCTTACTATCTTATCTATAGTAGTAACTGCATCTTATATACTCACAAGCCTGTCCTCTGTAGGTCTTTCCTCCTACCTTGACAACAGGGATAACATATACTCCAAATGTAGAATATGCCTTAAGACCTCTTATTGTATAAGAGCTGCTCTTAGCACTTACCTTTTTCTTTATCCATTTTGCATTTGAAGCGTATGGATTCTTTGTATAGTATACAAGATAATACTTTGTATTTGCTACTTTCTTCCATTTAACCTTTGCAGCAGTGCTGCTTACAGAAGTTACATTACTCTTCTTTACACATGCCTGAGGTATGATTGTCTTGAATGCTGACCAATCGCTCCAGCACTTAGCACCACCATTTGCCTCTTTGTATGCACGGATTCTTACCTTGAATCCCTTGTTGTTGATTGCCTTACGAACCTTTGCGTTGTTGATCTTAACTCTGGTCTTTGTTGTAGCCTTTGTTGTGTATAATCTGGTCTTTCCGTTGAGAGAGTAGATCTGAACCTGATATCCTGTAGGATAGTCATAGTTTGGATTTGCCTTCCATCCGATTGTTATTACATTTCCACTCTTAGCTGGACTCCATATAAGAGTTCCTGCCTTTGCATCGGCAACATACTGTGGGTTAACAGGTGCTGAGTAGAGTGTACCTGTTGACTGTCCATAACCAAGTGCTATGTAGTTTGACTCTGATCTCTTATATGAATATACATAATATCCACTATAATGTGTTCCGGCCTTTGCAGGTACAGTTGCCTTGTTTGTAGTAACATTATACTGAGCCTCAACCTTTGAACCGCTGATCTTGGCAACTACATATCCTGTTACACCTGAAACTCTGTTCCACTGTAAACCGATCTTATTCTTTGTGCCTGAAGTCTGCTTTATTGACTTGTAATCTACGCTCTCAGGAGTTGTTATGACCTGAAGAGGATCTGACTGTCCAACAAGCTGCTTGTTGACATATGTCTGAACTATTACATAGTATGCTCTGCCGGCCTGAAGATTGTAAATATACTTCTTATTTGATGTTGAAGTATAAGAACTTAATGCCTGATATCCTGAAGATCTATCCTGGGATAAATACACTAAGTATTCCTCTCCATAATTACCGCTCCACTGAACTGTGACACTTGTCTTGGTATCATCTGTCTGCTGAAGATTTGTTACTGCTCTTCCTGATGCTGCCGATGCTGTTATTGTCATTGCAAAGAGCATGATTGACATGATTGCAAGGATCAATAACGATCTGTTGAAAACTTTTTCTCTTCTCATTAAATCTCTCCTTTTTCTTCTTTCCCTTGTTAATACAACAATTAATTTAATATGAGACTAACTCATATTAAAATTTTACAAGTTTAATATATTTTAGTCAAC
>ENA-OQMX01000221-OQMX01000221.1-human-gut-metagenome-genome-assembly--contig:-NODE-221-length-14862-cov-3.986834_pt1 | contig 14862 bp, 17 predicted proteins | sample MGYA00242622_ERZ504866 | MGnify/ENA primary metagenome ERZ504866 (study PRJEB26092, sample SAMD00036422) | human gut metagenome | host: Homo sapiens | study: EMG produced TPA metagenomics assembly of...
AAAAGAGCAGCACCAAGGCGCTTATCGGCCGTTATCGTTGTGCTCGTGGCAGTTATCATCGCCTTGGTCATCTTTTTTGTGATCAAGCCTTTCGACAACGCCGCCACGCAAACGACTGCCGAGATTACTAAGCTGCACCATGATGTTGACGATGATGACCTCAAGCCTCTCGACGACCCCAATAGCCTCTACGATGATGACGACGAGGACGACGAGGACGACGGCGAAGCAACCCTCTCCGAGCAGAACCTCTACCGTCGCCTGAGCGAATACTACGATCTGCTCGAAGATCTCGATAGCCAGGTCCGCGCCTGCGCGCAGGCCTTCAATGGCAGCTATCTGGAAGAAGATCGCACCGCCCGTCAAAATCTCGCCGACGTCGCCGAGCGCACGGAGGACACCATCGAGCAGTATTACGACATCGTCGAGGACCTGGACGTCCCGACGAGCTCCAAGAACTACAGCTCCTGGAAAGACATCGTTGCCCTGTATGACGACCTGGACCACCGCATTGACGCGATCTGCGATGCCTGGGAGATCAGCCTGAAGTACGCAAAGCCCGCGGACCACAAGAATGAGATCGTGGCGCCGCTGTCACGCGACAACGTGGCGGGCACCAATGACAATAAGTACCGCCTAGACTTTGAGGACCGTTATCCCGGCGCCAAGCCCGTCGAGGTGAACTAGTCGCATGCGACGTTCTTAAACAGCTAGTCATTAAAGAACGTCCCCAATGACTACGCAAAAAACGAGCGAGGATCATGGGACCCTCGCTCGTTTTTGTTTTAGGCGATGTTTCGACCGTGCGGCTACTTGTCGGCAGCGGTCTTTTTGGTGGTCGACTTCTTCGCGGTCGTCTTCTTGGCGGCAGTGGCTTTCTTAGCCGTCGTCTTCTTCGCAGTCGAGGTCTTCTTCGCCGTGCTCGCCTTGGTCGCAGCCTTGCGGCCGCGGGCGGGCTTCTTCTCCTTGGTCGGGCAATCCATGTTGACGCAGATACGCCACGGACCGCGCGCCGTGTTGACCACCACGATGGGGGCGCCGCACTCGGGGCAGGTCTCGCCCGTCGCCTCGAGCTTGCCGCGCGCCGGCAGCGGATAGCTCACGCCGCAGTCATCGTAGTTGGTGCAGCGGATAAAGCGCTTGCCGCTCTTCTCGCTCTTGTGTGCAATCAGATCGCCATGGCGTCCGGCCTCGGCGCACACCTTGCACTCGCCCACCTTAAGGTCGGGCTCGTAGTTGGTGGGGCACGTCGGGTTCACGCAGATCTCGAAGGCCTTCTGGCGGAACGGCTGGCACTTAATGCGCGGTGCACCGCATTCGGGGCACACGGCCGCCTCGCCCTCGAGCGGGCTCACCTTGACGCCGCTCGGCACCGGATAGGTCACGTCGCAGTCGGGCCAGCCCATGCAGCCGATAAAGCTGCCGCGGGTCTTGGCGCTCGTCTTCATAACCAAGTCCTTGCCGCACTTGGGGCAGGCGCCCACGCGCGCATCGGCCGTGACGGCGTCGCTGATGGCGTCGCCCAGCTCCTGCGTATGCTTGAGCAGCTCGTCGAGCACGCCGGCCAGCAGCGCGCGCGAGTGCGTCACGACATGCTCTTCGGTGTCCTCGCCGCGCTCCACGCGGGTCATGTCGCCGTCGAGCTCGCTGGTCATATCGGGGCTCGTGATGCGCGGGGCAAACCGCGACAGCGCATCGATGATGGCGATACCCAGCTGGCTCGGCTCCACGGGATCGTTTTTGAGATAGCGCACGACATACAGGCGCTCGATGATGCTCGCGCGCGTTGACTTGGTACCCAGGCCGCGCTTTTTCCATCTCCTGCACGAGCTTGCCCTGGCTGTAGCGCGCGGGCGGCTCGGTCTGCTTGGCCTCGAGCTTAATGTCGAACACGTCGACCGTATCGCCCTGCTCAAGCGGCGGCATCTGCTCGTCGCGCTTGAGTCCATACGGGTACGCCTCACGGAAGCCGGGGGTCACGAGCACGTCGCCCGAGGCCACGAACGGCTCGCCGTTCACGTCGAGCTCGAGCTTGGTGTTCTCGATGGTCGCGGGACCCATGAGCGTTGCCAGGAAGCGACGGGCGATGAGGTCGTAGAGCTTGCGCTGGCCACCGTCGAGCGTGGACGGATCGCCCTCGCCCGTAGGATAGATAGGCGGGTGGTCGGTGGTCTCGACCTTGCCGCGCGTGGGCTTCATGGGACCGGCGAGCACCTTTTTGCATACGGGCGCCAGCGCCGGGTTGATCTTTGCCAGGTCGCTCACCACGGCGCCCAGATCGAGCGTCGCAGGGTACACGGTATTGTCGACACGCGGGTAGCTGATGAGACCGGCCATGTAGAGGGACTCGGCGATGCGCATGGTACGCGCAGGTGAGATGCCCTCGGCTGCGGCGGCAGCCTGCAGCGAGGTGGTCGCAAACGGCGTGGGCGGCTGCTGCTTGCGCGAACGCTTGGTCACCGCGGCGACGGTTGCCGTCGCAACGCCGTCGACATGGCCGTACGCCGCCTCAGCAGCATCCTTGTCGGTAAAGCGCGCCGTCTTGTGCGCAATCTTAAAGCGGTCGTCCTCGGCAGCACCCTGTGCGGCGCCCATGCCGCGGATCTGCCAATAGTCCTCGGGCACAAACGCCATGCGCTCGCGCTCGCGCTCGACCACCAGGGCAAGCGTCGGCGTCTGCACACGGCCGGCAGAGCGCACGTTACCAAAGCCGCCAAACTTGGCGAGCGTCAGGTAGCGCGTGAGCACCGCACCCCAAATGAGGTCGATGTGCTGGCGGCTCTCGCCGGCGTCGGCCAGATTCTGGTCGAGCGAGACGAGATTATCGAAGGCCTGCGTGATCTCGGCCTTGGTAAACGAAGAGTACTGGGCGCGGGCAACCGGCAAGTCCGGCGCCACCTCGCGCACCTTGTTAAGGGCGTCCGAACCGATTAGCTCGCCCTCGCGATCGAAGTCCGTGGCGATGATGACGCTGTCGGACTTCTTGGCAAGGTTCTTGAGCGAGCGAATGAGCTCTTTCTCGGCCGGCAACTTAATGACGGGCGCCCAGGTGAGATAGGGCAGGCTCTCGAGCTTCCAGCCCTTGATGGAGATGCCATCGGCAAGAAACGGCTTGCGCTTGGTATCGTAGGGCGGACGCGCCAGGCCATCGGGTATGTCGGCCGGCAGCATCTCGCCGTCCTCGGTGACCGAATACCAGCCCAGCTTTTTATCGAACAGCACACTGTCGCAAAAATCGGGCGCAAGGATGTGACCGGCAAGGCCGATCGTCACGCACTCCTCGCCCTTCCACTCAAAACGGTAGATGGCGGTGTTGTACACCTTGTCCTTTTTGGGCTTGCCCGTGGACAGACGCTCGGCGATCTGACGCGCGGCGTCGTTTTTCTCGGCGATGATGAGCTTCAAAAGAGGCTCCTATCTCGTATCTCTGCGGCTACGCCCGCCCGTATGGCGGCCGACTTACGCCCTTGCTTGCTCAATCTGCCCGATGAGCCAATCGCACCAGGCATCCATGCCCTCGCCCTTGCGCGCGCTCACGGCAAACCGCGGCGCCTGCGGATTGAGGTCATCGAGTGTCTTAGTATACCTATCCATGTCAAAATCGAAAGCCGGGGCCACGTCAACCTTGTTGAGCAGCTGCGCGCCGGCGTGTTGGAAGATGCCCGGGTACTTGATGGGCTTGTCGTCGCCCTCGGGCACCGAGAGGATCATGATGGACAGGTTCTCGCCCAGGTCAAAGTCGACTGGGCAGACCAGGTTGCCCACATTTTCGATAAAGATGACGTCGATGTTATCGAGCCCAACGGCCTGGTCGAACGCGTCAACGGCTTCCATGATCATGTTGCCCTCGAGGTGGCACAGGCCGCCCGTGTTGATCTGGATGGCAGGCATGCCGGCTTCCTTCATGGTGATGGCGTCGACGTCCGAGGCGATATCGCCTTCGATGACGGCGCAGCGCAAGCCGGCCTTGTCGCGCAGGCGCTCGTTGGTGCCCAGAATCGTTGTTGTCTTACCCGAGCCGGGGCTCGACAAGACGTTGATCACGTAGGTGTTTGTCTCATTAAATCGCTGACGCAGCTGATCTGCCAGGCGCTCGTTGCGCGACAGGATCGGCGACGCGATATCAATCGTTTTCTCGGCCATACTCGGCGCTCCTTACTTCTACCATTTATACCCCGTCCCCAGGTTGCTGGCGGGCTAATCGTCGGGGGTCTCGATCTCGATACTTGCGATGTCGAGTTCGCGGCCGTGCAGCAGACGCACGTTGGCGCCGCCACACTGGGGACAGCGGCAATGGAAGCGGTCGTGCTCGAAGACCTCGCCGCAGTCCAGACACTCGCTTTGTGGATGGACCTCCTCCACGGCAAGCTCGCAGCCGCGCGTGAGCGGGTCCTCGTCGCGAAATGTCTCCCACGCAAAGTCGAGTGCTTCGCGCACGACCTCGGTCATATCCCCGATACGCAGCGTTACCAAAACGGCGCGCGAGGCCCCCGCCCCACGCGCCGCGCGAATCACTGTATCGAGTATGCCGTTGACAATGCCAACCTCGTGCATACCGATTTACTCCTCGTCGTCCTCTTCGTCGTCCGAAAACAGGTCCAGACGGCTCACAAACAAGCCCTCCTTGCCCTCGCGCGCGGTAATGACCACGCGAGCGATGGCGAGCGAAATCTCGTAGAGCGAGAGCAGGGCGCCATACATGAGCCCCAGCGTAACGGGCGAGCCGTCGGGCGTAATCACAGCCGAGCCCACAAGCAGGCCAACGTATACATAACGCCAGGCACTGCGGAAGGCCGCGTAGGACACGATGTGGAAGACGGACAGGTAGAAGATGATGAGCGGCAGCTCAAACGCCACGCCAAAGCCAATCATAAAGAGCAGCTCCATGTTGACGTAGTTCTCCAGATCGGGCAGCGCCGTAGCGACGGCCGAGGTCTCGCCGATGAGCCACTCAAAGCCTGCAGGGATGATGATGAAGTAGCAAAAGATTGCGCCCAGGAAGAACAGCACCGTCGAGGCGAGCACCGTGGGCACGACCCACTTGCGCTCGTTGGGGCGAAGCGCCGGCAGGAAAAACGCCAAGATCTGCCAGATGATCATGGGCGTGCACATGACAACGGCAATTTTGATGGCCAGCGAGAAGCGCAAGCCAAAGCCGCCGAGCGTGGTAGTGATGTAGAACTTACCGTCCGGCACAAAGGAGCGGATGGGATCTTCCAGGATGTCGAGCACAACAGGCGTGGCGAAATACAGCACGATAGCGGCGGCAAACACCGACACGACCACGATGGTCAGGCGGCGACGGAGCTCTCCCAGGTGATCGAAGAGCGGCATACGCGCAGGTCCGATAGGCATTACTCATCGCCTCCCTTCGGGGCGTCGGCGGCAGCAGCGTCGTCTTCGGCCTCGAGCTCGCGAGCGAGCTGGTCGACGACGGCCTTGCGCTTACGGGGACGACGGGCGTAGAGGTCAGCCGTCGTGGGCTCTGCAGGCTCAGGCTCGGGCTCCGGCTCTGCAGCAGTCTCGGGCTCGGCAGCGGCATCGGCGGACCCGGCGTCGGTGCCCTCGGTCGCAGGCTCCTCGGCAGCATTCTCGCCCCCAGCAGCACCCTCGCTTGCGGCCTTCTCGGCGGCAAGGCGGGCGCGGCGCTCCGCAAAGGTCTCCTTCTTTGCGGGCGCGGCCGTCTCGACGGCATCCTCGTCCGCATCGGAATCGTCATCGACGGCAGCCTTCTTGGGCTTGACCGGAGCCGAAGCAGCCTCGCTTACCGGATCGATGATCTCGGACTGAACAACGGCCGTCATCTTTTCCTGCGTCTCGCGGAACTGACGAATGGCACGGCCGATCGTGCGGCCCATCTGTGGGAGCTTATCCGGGCCAAACAGCAAAAAGCCGAAGACCACGATGATCGCGAGCTCACCCTCTCCAATACCAAACACACATACCTCCAAGGCTCGATGTGAGTCGAGCCCGCACCGCGCCATTCGGCCGGAACTCGTCTATTCATTCGGTCAAGTATAGCGCCCGGACGCCAAAACGTCCGAGCGCATCACAAACATATGCCAAACGGCACGCCCTTTTGGGGGCAAAGATTATGCCGCCGTGATCGAAATCTCCTGGTCGACGCCCAGCAGCTGAACCACGCGCATCACCTGGGGCTGCACATTAGTGCAGCTAAAGCGCTTACCGTGGTCGTCCGCGTGGTGCGCGGCGCCCACGAGCACGCCAATGCCCGTCGAATCGATGTAGCTCACCTGGGCAAAATCGAGCTCAACGGCCTCAGTGGGCTGCTCGAGCGCCAGGTCGATAGCATTGCGCAGGCTATCGGCGTTAGAGATATCGATCTCGCCGGTTACCTTAATGGTGTAGATCTCCGGCGTGGGGTTGGTGGAAATACCCAAATCCATGTATACGCTCCTTTACGTATCGAAAGTGCGGATAGTGCTGGGCGCGGACTTGCGGGGCTCTAGGCGTTAGGCGCGCTCGGCACGAGCAAGCTCGGCAGCGACAAGCTTAACGGCCAGCACCAGCACGTCGAGCGCGGCCTCCAGGTCCTCGACCGTGGGATAGCTCGGCGCAATACGGATGTTGGTGTCGCGCGGATCCTTGCCATAAGGCCAGGTAGCACCAGCCGGCGTGAGCTTGACGCCCAGGTCGGCACAAAGCGCTGCGACCTTTTGGGCCGAGCCCTCGGGACCATCGAAGCTCACAAAGTAGCCGCCGCGGGGATGCGTCCAAGTGGCGCAGCCCGTGTCGCCCAAACCCTCGGTGAGCTTGCGCTCGACGGCCTCAAAGCGTGGGCGCAAGAACTCGGCATGCTTTTTCATGTGCTCCTTGACCGCCTCGATGGTGGGAAGGAAGCGCACGTGACGCAGCTGGTTGAGCTTGTCGGCGCTGATAAGGCCGGCCTTCAGACGCTTGGAGAACTCCGCGATAACCGCGGGGCTCGCACCGATAAAGCCGATGCCGGCGCCCGGGAAGGTGATCTTGGACGTCGAGGCAAAGGCCACCACGCGGTCCTCGGTGCCCGCCGCGCGAGCGAGGTCAAAGATGTTTGCGAGCTCGTCGGTCTCGTCGTACAGGTCGTGCACGCAGTAGGCGTTGTCCCAGAAGATGCGGAAATCGGGCGCGGCCGTGGGCATCTCGACCAGGCAACGCACGGTGTCCTCGCTAAAGGTGATGCCCGTGGGGTTGGAATACTTGGGCACGCACCAGATACCCTTGATGGAATCGTCGGCGGCAACGAGGCGCTCGATCTCGTCCATGTCGGGGCCATTATCGGTCATCGCGACGGGGACATTCTCGATACCCAGGTCGGCGGTGATGCCAAAGTGACGGTCGTAGCCGGGAACAGGGCACAGGAACTTGACTTTCTTGCCGTCGTGCGCGGCCTCGTAAGCCTCCCAAGGCTCGCTGCCGCACGAACCGCAGCGCCAAAACATGCCGGCGATATCGTGCTCGATCAGAAGGCTCGACGAACCCAGTACGAGCGTCTGCTCGGCAGGGCAACCCAGGAACTCCCCCGCCAGCTTGCGCGCCGAGGGAATGCCCTCAAAGCAACCGTAGTTTGAGCAGTCGACGTTGCCGTCGTGCAGATCGGCATCGGCATTGAGGATATCGAGCATGGGTCGAGAGATGTCCACCTGGGAGGGCGACGGCTTGCCGCGGGCCATGTCGAGCGCCAGGCCCTTGGCCTTGACCTCGGCGACCTCGGCTTTGAGCGCCTCGATGGCGGCATCGAGTTCGGTGGTTTCCATCTTCTGGTAGATCGTCTGCATGGGTGCGACCTTTCGCGAAGCGGGACGTTGCAGTTCGTCTAAGTATAGACCGCCACCGCCGCAACGGCATGAAGCCGTGATAGATTAAGTTCATCGCAATGATTTACGAATCGCCGCGCATGCCGGCGTGGGGCGCCCAAGGAGGCACTATGGAGTACGGATCGTTTCAGGCCGAGGAATTCGGCGACCTGCAGCGCCTGGTCGACGGGCTGTTTTACGACCGCCACGCCATCGACCGCCTGGATCTCATCGTGCAGGCCGAAATCTTGGACCTGGCGCCCGATCTCATGGAAATCGTCAACCTGCTACCGCCCGGCTATTACGACCGCCAGTCACTTTGCGACCAGCTCAACTCCGCCTTGGCCGCCCACGGATGGGGCGCCGTCTACGGAACGGTGGAATAAGCCTAGTCATTTAAGAACGTCCCCATTGACTAAAACGCCGCTTGTGATGGTGTCCACAGGCGGCGTTTTCAAACTTGTATATGCTTTTACTTGTACTTTGGGCGCGGGGGTGTTTGCAGACCACGCTCATGTAGATCATACCGAGCACGGCGGCGGTGACCGAACCGGCAAGGATGGCGGCCTTGGCAGCCAGAACCTCAAACTGGGCCGTCGGGAAGGCAAGACCGCTGATGAGAATCGACATGGTAAAGCCGATGCCGCCCAGAATGCCCACACCGGCAATCATGTGCCAGTTGACATTGTGCGGCAGCTCGCAGACCTTGAGCTTGACCAAGGCGAACGTCATGCCAAAGATGCCGATCGGCTTGCCCAGCAGCATGCCAAAGTACACGCCGAGCGTCACCGGGTCGGTGAGCAGCGTGCTCATGTCCACGCCCACTAGGCGAACCTGTGCGTTCACGAACGCAAAGATCGGAAGAATCACAAAGTTGACCGGCGTGGAGATCAGACGCTCCATGCGGATGAGCGGCGGGGTGACGCGGTGCATGACGCGCTCGACCTTAGTGGTCGAGACGGTAAAGTCATGCTGGCCCAGGATGTGTGCCTCGTCATCGTAGCGGTCATCGAGCAACGGCAGGCACTCGCCCAACCAATCGGTAAGGCTATCGAGCTTGACGCCGCACTTGGCCGGGATGGTAAAAGCCAAGATGACGCCGGCAAGCGTGGCGTGTACGCCGCTCTTGAACATGCAGAACCACAACAGCAAACCCAGTACCGAATACGGGGCAAGGCGGTAATGCTGCGTCTTGTTGAGCCACACGAGCGCGCAGGTCACAAGCGCGGCGGCGCCCAACCAAAACGGATTGGGGCTCTGACCGTAGAAGATGGCGATGGCGGCGATAGAGATGAGGTCGTCGGCGATGGCGAGCGTCGAGAAGAACACGCGCACGCCGTTGGGCACGCGATTGCCCAAAAGCGACAGCACGCCCAGTGCGAAGGCAATATCGGTTGCCATGGGGATGGCCCAACCGTTGTGAGCGACCGGCATGGTTAAAGATCAGGTAGATGCAGGCGGGAACGACGACGCCACCCACGGCCGCCAGCATGGGAAGCATGGCCTGACGCGGATTCTTGAGCTCGCCGACCGTCATCTCGTACTTAAGCTCAATACCCACCAACAAAAAGAAAATCGCCATGAGAAAGTCGTTGACGAAAAGCTCAACGGTGAGACCGGCCGTAAGGTTGCCCAGACCCACATACAGCGGGGTCTCCAAAAAGTGATGGATGGCCTCGTAGGCATCGGTATTGGCGCAAATGACGGCGGCGATGGCGGCGAAGACCATGACGGCGGCGGAAATCGTGCCGTTCTCGGCGATGCGCTCCCAGATGTCGTGACGCTCAAAACGCTTGCGCTCACGGACGTTGAACAGCTGCTCGGGTGCTGCCATGGGCGGCTCCTTTCACGGGAAGGCTCCCGTCTTAAAAAAGCACGGCCCGCCCAAGTGGCGGCGCCGCGCTCTAACGTATTACGCTTGCATCTAGCCTACCCTGCACGACAAGCACGCAGGCGTGGCCGAAAAGCGGAACCACAGGTTGAACATTATTTGCCCAACGGCACGGGCACGCCTGTCCAAGAGACGACGCGGCGCCATGCACAAAAACGACCGGAGCGCGGGGCGTCCGCGATCCGGTCGTGGCGTTTAGTGAACTAAACCTAGCAGGCGGCCATGATGGGGGCAGCGACCTGCTTCTTACGGGAGAGGACGCCCGGCATCCAGACGCCGTCGTGCTCGTCGGCAATGCCCAGGCCCTTCTGAGCGGCCTCGGTCTCGCCCTCGAGCAGGACCTGCGAGCCCTCCTCCATGATGTCGGTGATGCACAGGACAATGCCGTCAGCGCCCTTCTCGGCAGCGTAGGCGCGCATGGCCTCGCGAATCTCGTCGATCATGCCGAGTGCGCGGGTCTTGTCGACAGTCTCGTACTGGCCGATGAGCAGCTTCTTGCCGGCGGGCTCGAACATCTTGATGTCGTTGCCGACCATCTCGGCAGCGGTAAAGGAGCCGGACGGACGGGTGAGGAAGACCTCCATGCCAAACTTGACCGGGTCGACGCCCACCTGCTCGCCGAGCTTGGCGGCGACGGCGCGGTCGACATCGGTGGTGGTGGGGCTCTTGAGCATGAGCGTGTCGGTCATCATGGCCGAGAGCAGCAGCTTAGCCTGGACGTCGGAAAGCTCAACGCCGAGCACGCCGGCGAGCTTGGTGACGATGGTGCAGCTGGAGCCCCAGGGCAGGCAGATGTAGTGCAGCGGGCCGGCGGTCTCGAAGTCGCCGATGCGGTGATGATCGACAACGCCAAAGACCGTGGCGTCCTTAAGGCCGGCGACGGACTGGGCAGACTCGTTGTGGTCGGTGAGGACGACGAGCTGACCGGCCTCGACGGACTCGATCACGCGGGGCTCGGCGATGCCGGCGTCGGCGAGCAGCTTGGCGGACTCGGCCGGAAGCTGACCAAGGGCGCAGGCCTCGTAGGTGTTGCCGGCATACTCAACCTGGTTGAGCAGCTGGGACAGGACGACGGCGCTCATGATGGCGTCGTTATCGGGGTTCTGGTGACCAAAGACAAGAACGTTTGCCATGGATATCCTCCACTTGATATGTGTACTTGGACGTAGCTATGGTAGCACGCCGATGCCGAGCCTTCGCAGACGGAAGGGTCACGGCATATTTTGGGGCAGGCATGGGGGCCAAGACTGTCCCTTTTGCACCGTGTTGGTGCAAAGTAACCTGACCCCCTTGCACCAGCTATTTACCGGCGGCGCGCAGGGCTACGTAGGCGGCACCGATGATGCCGGCGTCGTTTCCGAGCGAAGCGACCTTAATGGGCGTCTCGCGCGAGGCAGAGAGCGCGTACTGCTTAAAGTGCTCGCGAACCTTGTCGAGATAAACATCGGCCGAAGCGGACGCGCCGCCACCGATCAGGAACATCTCGGGGTCGACCACGTTGGCGATAAGCGCCAGGGCGCGGCCAAGGTAGTCGGCCATGGTGTCGGCTGCGGCCAGCGCGAGCTTGTCGCCCTCGCGGCAGGCCTGGAACACGTCCTTGGAATCGGAGGGGCCGGTGAGCTCAATGGGCTCGACGCCCGCCTTCTTGCACTCGGCAAGGTAGTTGCTCACCACGCCGGTGGCGCTGGAATACTGCTCCAGATGGCCATGGCCGCCACAGCCGCAGGTGCGCTCCTCGGCCGGGTTCAGGCACATGTGGCCAATCTCGCCGCCGGCGCCCACAACGCCCGATACCACGTCGCCGTTAACGATAACGCCGCCGCCCACGCCGGTACCGATGGTGACCATCACCACGTTCTGCACGCCCTTGGCAGAACCGAGCCAGGCCTCGCCCATGGCAGCGGCGTTGGCATCGTTCTCATACTTAACGACCGCATCGGGGCAGTGCTTCTGAATGGCGACCCTCAGCTCGGGCAGGTTAATGGCAATGTTGGCCTTGACCTTGGCATCGCCCGACGCCGGGATGGGACACGGAACGGCCAGGCCAATGCCCGCCACAAAGGCACGCGGAATCTGTGCCTTGGCGACCACCTGGTCGATAGCCTCGGTCACCGCGGCAAAGCCCGCGGCGTCAACGATAGGAGGCGTGGGCACGCTGGCCTTGGCAAGCAGGTTGCCGTCCTCGTCGAACAGGCCCTCCTTAACCGAAGTGCCGCCGACGTCGATGCCGATGTAGTACTGCTTAGGTTCCATGGGAGCCCACCTTTCTCGTTTAAACATTGCCTGTATGGTACCGCTCTCAAGGCAAAAACCTACCAAAAAGGGACAGGTTTGTTTTGGCAGGTTTTATCTGGGGTAACGCAATTGGCTGCCCAACAGGCCGCGCAAGACCATCCCCAAAAATAAAGGCGCCGGGAGGCGGAGGCTCCCGGCGCCCGTCAAAGGGACTATGTTGTCTGTTGGACCGCACGGTCCGTCGCGGCGATAACGCCGACTAGGCCTGAAGTGCCTGCAGCTGCTTGTGAACCTCGATGAGCTCCGTCGCCATGACGCGCATGGTCTCGGTGCCGGCCATCTGGTCCTCGGCATGCAGCAAAATCAACGGGGCCTCGCCGTTACGTTCGCCGTTGGCCTCCTTCTTCAGAAGCCCCATGTGAACATCGTGGCCACCGTTATAGGCCTCGTCGCCCTGCTTGATAAGCTCCTCGGCGGCGTCAAAATCGCCCTCCTTGGCCTTTTGCACGGCATTGATGTACATGCTCTTGGCGGTACCGACGTAGCTGATGATCTCAAAGCAGGTCATCTGCAGTTCGTTCATATCCTCCATGCAGAGCACCTAGCCCATCACGCTGACGCAGTGGTCGATGATGCCGGCAGCGTTCATGCGGCCGTAGTCGACCATGTTGATGACCTCGACCGGAAAACGACCGGCGGCCTCCTTCTCAAAATCGCCCTTGGTGTAGCCGATCTGCGGACCAAGCAGCAACATGTCGCACTCGTCCAGGTGATCGTGGGCCTCGTTCATGGGACGAGCCTCGACCTCAATATCCAGACCACGGTTTGCAACCTCGGCCTGCATCTTCTGGACCAGCAGGCTCGTGGACATGCCGGCATTGCAGCAGAGCATGATCTTCTTCATGGTTTCCTCCTTATAACTGCGCGGCGCGCAGACGACAACTGGTTGTATTCCTTGCGGCTATTGTGCCCGCTCCCCTGTATCTTTACGCAAGGGAGAGAGCCGCGGGCACCGGCACCGCGTACCGGCGCCCGCAAAGGTGAAAGGGACGAACGTTAGGCGTTCTACTCGGCGAGAGCCTCCTGCTTGGCGATTGCCTTCTCGGAAATCTTCATAAAGGGCAGGTAGACGGCCATGCCAATGACAATCTCGAGAGCCTGCCACACGCCGGCGCGCCAGTCAAAGCCCGTAGCGAGCAGGGCATTGATGACGGGAGGCATGGTCCAGGGCACCTGGGCGATGCAGGGGCTGATGATGCCTGCGCAGGTAAGGCCATAGGTGATGCCGATGAACAGATCGGGAAGAAGGACGAACGGGATCATGAGCGGCAGGTTGTACACGATGGGGTAACCGTAGATAACCGGCTCGTTGATGTTGAACAGACCAGGCAGGATAGCCATCTTGGAAACGGTCTCGGAAGCCTTGTTCTTAGAGAACAGGAGCGTGTCGAGCAGAAGCATGAGGGTGCAGCCCGAGCCGCCGATGAGGGCGAAGCTGTTAACGATCTGCATGTTCATGTAGTGATCGGGCTGGATGGTGCCACCGGCGGCAAAGGTAGCCATGTTGTCGACGATGAGCATGGTCAGGATCGGCTCGACGGTAGCGCCAGAGATGGTGGACTGGTGAATACCGACGCAGAACAGCAGGTTAGCAAGGGTGTAGATGAGGATAACAGCCCACGGACCGGCGTTCATGATGCTCTTGAGCGGGTTGGAGATGCACGTGGAGATGATGGTGCACAGATCGGTGCCGGCGCACACGGCGAGCAGGGCTGCGGCAAGAGCGAAGATCGCGAGGTTGAGCAGCATCGGGATCATGACGTTGAAGGAGTTGGAGACCGCGGGAGGCACGCCCTCGCCCAGCTTAACCTTGAGCTTCTCGACGCCAGAAATCTTGATGAAGAGCGAGACGGAAAGCAGGGCGATGATAATAGCCGAGAACAGACCGTTGGTGCCGGTGTTGGCAGTCGAAAGGGCGCCCGTGACCTCGGCGGAGGTGATCTTGTCGGTGAGCAGCGGGCTCGTGGCGGCAAGCGAGGCGGTGATCTGCTGCGGCATCATGATGACGAAAGCAGAGATAGCGACGACCACGCAAGCGAGCGGGTTATCGAAACGCTTGTTCTTAGCGAGGCTGTAGCCAATCAATCCGGCCAAGATAATGGCAGAGACGTTGAGGGTGCCCAGCGTAATTGCCGAACCCCACGTCTGAAGGTTGGCAAGGCCCGCCGCATCGAGCGGGAACAGAGGGAACACGACGTTGTTAATAAGAACCGCGATACCCGCAAGGATATAGAGCGGCGTGATGGTCGCGAAGGCGTCACGCAGGGAACGCAGGTGAACCTGGTTTCCCACCTTCGCAGAGACCTCGGCAAACTTGTCGAGGAAGCTCTTTCCGTTGTCACTGGCCATGATTGCTCCTAACTTTCAAATCCGGCCTTTTCCTATGCGCACGGTGGTCTGTCGCCCTCTGCCACCAGATGTGCCATGTGTTGCGCGCAGCGGCGCGCGGTCTGGGCGTTCGCCCGTTCGCTAATCAACCACGTGAGTCGTGGCGACCTGCTTGAGCCAAGCTGCCGACTTCTTAAGGCGGCGCTTGTAGCCGTCCATAAGGTCGACCTCGACAAAACCGTAACGGTTCTTAAAGGCATTCGCCCAAGACCAGTTATCGATGACGGCCCAATAATGGTATCCACGGCACTTGGCGCCCTCGGCAATTGCCTTGGCAACCCACTCCAGGTGCTGGCGTACAAAGTCGACGCGGTAGTCATCCTGGATGGTTCCTTCGGCGTCTCGGTTCTTGTATTCGTCCATGATGCCGATGCCGTTCTCGGAAACGAACCACTCAAGATCGGGGTAGTTCTTAGCGCAGTCCATGCCAAAGTCGTAGAGGCCCTGCGGGTAGATCTCCCAGCCGCGGCTCTCGTTCATAACGGCGTCGGG
>ENA-OQMX01000222-OQMX01000222.1-human-gut-metagenome-genome-assembly--contig:-NODE-222-length-14817-cov-2.158271_pt1 | contig 14817 bp, 15 predicted proteins | sample MGYA00242622_ERZ504866 | MGnify/ENA primary metagenome ERZ504866 (study PRJEB26092, sample SAMD00036422) | human gut metagenome | host: Homo sapiens | study: EMG produced TPA metagenomics assembly of...
CCTGGGCAAGATGATCAATACTACGCAGACGGCAAGCTGGTCGCTTACACACTGCCGTTGCATACCCCATCGGCATCATCTTTGCAATGCAATGCTGGCACTCTTCATCCATGCCACCAAGAAGCACACCGCTTCTCAGAAGGCATAAGGATGTCTGCCGCACCGCATAAGCCTTAAACTCTGACACCCCCGCCGCTGCACCCCGCAGTGACGGGGGTGTTTTGACATAACAGACAAACCTTTTGTGCAAATCTTAGCAGCAGAAGGGGTTGCATTTTGAGGGCTGCAGTGCGAAAATAGAACCGGTGATTTTATTTGGAATGGCTGCAGCATCTGCGGCTGGACCGGAAACTAACAGTAAAGAAGGGAACTTCCATGATCTTCAAACCTGCACAGCTGGGTATGGCAAAGCTTGATAATCAGGAGCTGGTGGAGGACAGAAAGTCCTGCAAAAAGATCGGCCCCTGCGGCGTTGGCAAAAAGGCGCTGTACCTCAACAGCTTTTACATCGACCGCCGCTATTATCTGCCCTATGGCAGCATCAGCCGCGTGTTCAAGCGGGTGGCTATGAGCTCCGGCGGCTTTACCGGCAAGGGCATGTTTGCCTCCATGGCCTACCTTGTGGTGGAGTACGATGGCGGCAAGCAGAAGCAGTGCAACTTCAAGGACGAGCGGGATGTGGACAAGCTGCTGGAGGTGCTGGCCAAAGAGCAGCCGCAGATCCATCTGCTCAGCGCAGCCGGTGAGCAGATGCTGCAGAAGAAGGAAGCCGAAAAGGCCTCCCGCAAGCTGCCGGAAAGCGAGCTGACCGACGATGCCCGTCACAGCATCACCGTGCTGCGCAGGGCAAAGGAATATCTGGAAGCAAAGCCGGAGATCGCCGATGAGCTGAGTGCAGCCGAGCGCCGCAAGCGCGCCCAGCTGCAAAGCAAGCCGGTGTACCGCTATGTGGCACTTGCCATCTTTGTTATGGGCATCGTCTCCGCGGCCTACGGCCTGTATGCCGTTACCACCCACACCGGCGGCTATGGCATCTACTTTGCACTGTTTGGCTTTGCAGCCATCTTCCTGTTCTCCAGCTACAACATGCTGCCCACGGCGCACAATAACAACAGCGCCATTATGAAGCGGGCCGATCAGGCCGATGCCGCCATGGCGGAGTATGTGAAGCACTACCCCAACGGCAGCTTCCCGGTGCCCAGCTGTTATGCCCACCCGATCGTCCTCAAACGGATGATCGATGCCGTGGAGGAAGGTCAGGCCGTGACCACCGCCGAGGCACTGGATGCCGTCAAGGCCCGCCTGCAGGCCGTCAATGCGGATGTGCAGGTGGAGCAGGAGGAGTACGACGAGATCGTCGCCATCAAAGCGCTGTTCCTGAACCACTATTATCAGTAAAACTGACCCTCTCTGTCATCGCTGTGCACTGCCACGCTTTGATGGAGAGGGTTTTTCTTGCGTTGTGGGGCGCTTCGTCTTATAATGAGCACAGAGAGTATTTTTGAAAAAGCAGGAGGTTTCCTATGGATATGGTCACATTGGGGCGCACCGGCATCACCGTGAACAAAAACGGCTTTGGTGCCCTGCCCATCCAGCGCATTTCCCAGGAGGACGCGGTCTTTCTGGCCCGCAAGGCTTACAAGGCAGGCATCCGCTTTTTTGATACCGCCCGCGCCTACACCGACAGCGAGGTGAAGCTGGGCGAAGCCTTTGACGGCATCCGCACGGAAGTGTATATCGCCACCAAAACGGCAGCGCAGAACGCAGAGGACTTTTGGAAGGACCTGCACACCTCACTCACCAACCTGCGCACCGATTACATTGACCTGTACCAGTTCCACAATCCCGCATTCTGCCCGAAGCCCGGCGACGGCTCCGGCCTCTACGAGGCTATGCAGGAGGCCAAAGCCAAAGGCATGATCCGGCATATCGGCATCACCAACCACCGCCTGAAGGTGGCCCACGAGGCCATTGACAGCGGTTTGTACGAGACGCTGCAGTTCCCGTTCAGCTATATCTCCGGTGAGCAGGAGTTGGAATTGGTGAACAAGTGCAAGGCGGCAAATATGGGCTTTATCGCCATGAAGGGCCTGTCCGGTGGACTGATCACCAACAGTGCCGCAGCCTATGCCTTTGAGGCGCAGTTCGATGGAGTTCTGCCCATCTGGGGCGTGCAGCGTGAAAGGGAACTGGACGAGTTCCTCTCCTATATCGACAACCCGCCGCGCATGACCGACGACATCCGTGCCGTCATTGAGGGGGATCGTGCCGAGCTGTGCGGCGAGTTCTGCCGCGGCTGCGGCTATTGTATGCCCTGCCCGGCAGGCATCGAGATCAACAACTGTGCCCGCATGAGCCTGCTGCTGCGGCGTTCGCCCTCGGCAGAGCATCTCAGCCCCGCAGGTCAGGCCAAGATGAAAAAGATCGAGGGCTGCCTGCACTGCAACCGGTGCAAGGCCAAGTGCCCATATGGTCTGGACACCCCTGCCCTGCTGGCCCGCAACTATGAGGATTACAAGCGCGTTCTGGCCGGTGAAGTAAAAGTTCAGTAACACAAAAGCTCCTGTCCATTCAGACAGGAGCTTTTGTGCTTTATGCGGCAGCTTTTGGCTGCTCAAAAATCCTCATCGATTCCTTATAGCAGTGTGCGAAGTACACGATCTCGGCAAGGGCGGTCAGCGCCCAGCTGCAGGGGTACAGTGCGTACAGCGAGGGAATGGTGTGAAAGTGCGCGAAGATGGTGTATACCCAGATCACCCGGAACACGCAGGAACCCATTACCACAATAATGGTGGGCACCACAGTCTTGCCAAGTCCGCGGGAAGCGGCGATGGTGCAATCCATAAAGGCGGAGATGCAGTAGGCAAAGCCCATCACGCCCACGCGCTTCATGCCGGCATCAATGACGGCGCTCTCGGTGGTGAACAGGGCAAGGAAGGTGCGGCCAAAGAGGAACAGGCTTCCGCCCAGGATCAGGCCCACACCAAAGGAGTAGGCCAGACTGATGAAATAACTCTTCTTTACGCGGTCCGGCTTGCCAGCGCCGTAGTTCTGGCTCATAAAGCTTGCACAGGCCATATAGAATGCGGCCATGCAGTCGTAGATCATGGCATCGGCATTGGCGGCGGCGCTGTTGCCCTTGACCATGAGAGAGTCGAAGGAGTTGACCCCTGCCTGAATGAACAGGTTTGCAATGGCGAAAATGGCATTCTGGAAACCGGCCGGAAGACCAAGGCCCAGAATGCTCTTTGTTGTGGCGGGGTCCAGATGCAGCTTTTTGGTGTCCAGCACGTAGCAGTCCTGCACTTTGGTCAAAGCGTGCAGGATCAGCCCGGCAGAGGCGCACTGCGAAATGGCACTGGCCAGCGCCACGCCTGCCACGTCCAGGTTGCAGACGATGACAAAGAACAGATTCAGAAGGATATTCAGCACACCGGCAAAGCTCAGGATGTACAGCGGCTTTTTGGTCTCACCGATGGCGCTGAACACGGCGTTGCCGAAATTGTACAGAGCCAGTGCCGGCATACCCAGGAAATACACCCGCAGGTAGAGGATCGCACCCGGCAGCAGGTCCTCCTTGGTGTTCAGCAGCCGCAGCATGGCAGGGGAGCCCAGCAGGCCCACAACCAGCAGGATCACGCCTGCGATCAGGCTGACGATCAGGGCCGAGTGGACGGTGTCGTGGACATCGTTCGGGTGTCTGGCTCCGTAGAAGCGGGCCACCAGCACATTGATGCCGTTGCCCAAGCCGATGAGAAAGCCGGTGAACAGTGTGACAAAGATGCTGGTGGAGCCCACCGCGCCCAGCGCTGTGGAGCCCGCAAACCGCCCCACCACCGCCACGTCCGACATGTTGAATAAGACCTGCAGCAGGTTGGATAATGCCAGCGGCAGGCTGACCAGAAGGATCTGCTTTGCCAGAGGGCCTTCTGTCAGGGATCTTGTGCTAGATTTCATGCTCTCTTTTTCCTTTTTCAGTCCTAAACCGTGCCCGCGCACACCGGGGCACAACACCTATTATAAGAGATGCGCACACTTTTGCAAGATGAATCTTTCAAAAAGGAAGAACAGAATGCGTCAGTGACTTGCTGGCGCGGGATCGGGCACGGAATCCGGATACAGAGCCGCCAGACGGCTTGATTTTTGCCTCCGGCTGTGCTATACTACATTACACTGGTTTGCCAGTAATGTGCGATCGTAGCTCAGCTGGATAGAGCGTTCGGCTCCGACCCGGAAGGCCAGAGGTTCGAATCCTCCCGGTCGCACCAAGAATCCCGACACACTTTCGTGTGCCGGGAGTTCTTTTGTTGCGATCGGGAGGATTCGAACAGCAACGACGACGACCGCAGCCAGCGGCTGAAACAGGGAGGAGTTGTTGGGGCCGCGTTCTGATTTTTCAAAGCCCTGCCAAGGGGTTGTAGAAAAATCAGCAAACGCAACCCGTAAGGCCCTGACCACCAGATTCCGCTGCGGTGCCCAACCTGTAGGAATGTCTACCGGGAGGCTGCCGCTTATTTTGCTTCACCCAATAATTCCCCTTTCGTAGTAACAGCGGATAACATGGATATCGGCTGCGTGGAACTGCTGCTCCGGGATGGGAGAAAAATTTCCATTGACAAAAACTGCCGCTCACCTGCGTAACGGAACGCAGGCGGGCGGCAGTTTGCACTATCGGCTCTGGGACTGCCGGAAATTATGAAAGACTTTCAATGATCTCCGCACTCTTTTCAATGCCGATGACCCCACTATCCAGCGCAATATGATAGTTGCGGCATTGCCCCAGTTCATATCGGTGTAGTAAGCGGTAGTAGGCGGCGCGGCGCTTGTCCTTCTCCTTCAGCCGGGATTCGGGAGATTTCTCCCGCTCGCCGTAGACTCGCACGATGCGGTCTGCCCGGAACTTCAGGTCGGCGTGGACAAAGACCTTCAAGCAGTCGGTGCGGTCTTGCAGGATGAAGTTCGGCGCAGCGCCCCACGATGACGCAGGACTCTTTTTCTGCCAGTTCCCGGATGATCCGGTATTGCAGCTTCCAAAGCAGGTCCTCGTTAGTGAGACCGAAGCTGCGGTCGGTGAAGGCAGAAGCAAGGAAGCCGCCGGGGGTGTACTCTCCGGCCTCCCTGACGTAGTTTTCGTCAAAGCCGCTTTCTGCAGCCAGCTTCTGAAGCAGTTCGGCGTCGTAGCATGGGATACCCAGATGCTCTGCCACCAGTTTGCCGATGGTTCTGCCGCCGCTGCCAAACTCGCGGCTGATGGTAATGATATGTTTTTCCATTAGACTTCTCCTTTCTGGTTCAGTTCACGGTAGGTTTTGAAGATCAGATAGCCTGCAATCAGGAAGGTGAGGATATCCGACATGGGCATGGAGTACAGTACGCCGTCCAGCCCGAAGAACCGGGGCAGCAGCAGGGCAAAGCCCACGCCGAACACCACCTCGCGCAACATGGAAAGCACCGTCGAGCTCAGCGCCTTGCCAAGTGCCTGCAAGAAAATAAAGCACGCCTTGTTCACGCACGCCGGAATCATCATACACAGGTAAATACGGAACGCCTTCACCGCAAACTCCGTGTAAAATGCGCTTTCATTTGCCGCGCCAAACAGCGAAATGAGCTGTTGCGGGAAAAACTCCACCAAAATCAGCGCCACGGCGCCCACCGCTGCTTCCGAGATCAGCAGCATCGTAAACAGCTTATTTACGCGCCTAAATTTCTCCGCACCCATGTTGAAGCCCACAATCGGTATGCACCCCGCCGCCATACCGACAACGATCGAGATCACAATCTGAAAGAACTTCATCACAATGCCGACCACTGCCATCGGGATCTGTGCGTACTGCGCCTGCCCGAAAATCGGGTCCAGTGCGCCGTATTTGCGGATCATGTTGTTGATGGCTGCCATAGCCGCCACAAGGCTGATCTGGGACAGAAAGCTGGTCATGCCAAGGGTCAGGGTGCGGCCGCAGATGGAGCCTTTCAGCCGGTAGTCGCCCTTTTCAGGACGGATGATCTTCATGTGCAGCAGATACCACACTGCCAGCGCTGCGGTGACCAGCTGACCGATCACAGCAGCCACCGCCGCGCCCATCATGCCCCAGCGCAAGCCGAAAATGAAAACGGGGTCCAGAATAATGTTCAGCACCGCACCCGCAAGGGTGGAGATCATGGCAAACCGGGGGTTGCCATCCGCGCGGATGATGGGGTTCATGGCCTGCCCAAAACATATAAAAGGGGACGCCCAGCGTGATATAAAAGAAATACTCCTGGGAGTGGTGGTAGGTTTCGGCGTTGACCGTTCCGCCGAACATGGCGAGAATGTTGTCCGCAAAAATCAGATAGAGCGCCGCCAGCACAATGCTGCTGACCAGACACATCACCACCGCATTGCCGACGCTCCGCCTTGCCTTGGGAACTTCGTTCTGTCCAAGGCTGATGCTGACAAAAGCGCAGCAGCCGTCACCGATCATCACGGCAATAGCCAGTGCCACAACCGTAAGCGGGAACACAACGGTGTTGGCGGCGTTGCCGTAAGAGCCAAGATAGCTGGCGTTTGCAATAAAGATCTGGTCCACGATGTTATACAGTGCGCCGACCAGAAGCGAAATAATGCACGGGATCGCATACTTCTGCATCAGCTTGCTGATGCGCTCCGTGCCGAGAAATTGATTGGAACTTTCCATGGAATTCACCTTTACCTTTCCATTTTGGGGCAAACAAAAACAACGGGCAGCCCTCATGCAACCGGTTTTACGCATGAGTGCTACTCGTTGTACGAAATCATTATAGCCTGCCTGTCTGGAATTTGCAAAGGCAGTTTTGCACAAGAATTGTACTGGGCATTCTGCGCAGATTGCACGAGGAAAACTTTGTGAAAGATGCCCTTTGAAGCCCGCCAACCTACCGTGGTACAATAAAGTAAAGAGCAAAATTACGCTGGAAAGTCTGTTTTTGCAGCCTTTTCATACAAGGGAAGAGGCAATACCATGTCACGGTTTCAAGCGGGAGCGCTGGTGGTCTACGGAAATCTGGGAGTGCACGAGGTGGAAGGGGTCGGGCTGCGGCACTTTTGCGATGAGCCCGTCAGAGAGTACTACACCCTCCGGCCCTATTTTTCGGATTCCCACGACCGCAGCTATATCCCCACGGCAAAAGAGGGTGTTCTGCGCCCGGTGACCCCGGCACAGCAGGCAGCAGCCGACCTTGCACGGATCAAAGCGGAGACGCTGCCCATCCCTACGGGAATTCAGACGGCGCTGGCAGAACACTATCAGGCACTTCTCCACACCAATGATTTTTACCAGTACCTGACCCTGTTCAAGGAGCTGGGGCAGAAGCAGAACCAGCAGCAAAGCCGTGGCCGGAAGATCAACGCTATGGATACCTACTTCTACCAGATGGTAGAGCGCGTCCTGCGGGAGGAGCTGGCGGTGGCGTTTGGGAAATCGCAGCAGGAAGCCGGCAGGCGTCTGCTGGAGATTTTGCGCTGAAGCCGCATGGGTACTTTTTGGTGCGTATATTCAGTTCAAGGGTGTTGTCGTGGTCGGCTCGATCTCCTACATTTATTATTTGGTGTTGATTGATCAATTTTAATGGAATCTTTATATTTCTACAATTTTCTTTACGGCTCTTTTATCTATTCCATGCTAATCTTTATGCACACGGATAGGTAAAGGAGCTTTTATGATTCAATATCCTCGTTACAGGCAGCACCGTTTTTCTTCTTTTCAGGTCATTATTGCAGGTTTTGCGGCAGTTGATCTGGTGGGCGCGTTGCTTCTGATGCTTCCGATTGCTGCACAGCAACGGTGCGTCACACCGTTCCATGAGGCGCTGTTTACTTCCACCTCCGCCCTTTGTGTGACCGGACTTGTGGTTCAGGATACCGGCAGCTACTGGTCGGCATTCGGGCAGAGCGTGATCCTTCTTCTGATCCAGATCGGAGGATTGGGCGTCATTACGGTGGGTGCTGCCTTTGCGCTGCTTTCCGGGCGAAAGATCTCCCTCAAGCAGCGCAGCACGATGCAGGAAGCTACTGCTGCCCCGCAGATGGGCGGCATCGTGCGGCTGACAGGCTTTATTCTGCGGATCACCGCCCTGTTTGAATTGGTCGGTGCTGCACTGCTGCTGCCGACATTTTGCGCCGATTATGGACTGCGCGGGATCTGGTATGCGTTGTTTCATTCCATTTCGGCGTTCTGCAATGCCGGCTTTGACCTGCTGGGAACAGAGGGGGCAAAATTTGTTTCGCTGACACGGTATGCAGGAAACCCATTGCTTACCACAGTGATTGCGGCCCTGATCGTCTTTGGCGGCCTTGGCTTTCTGACATGGGAGGACATTTGTACATACCGCCTTGACTTTCACCGCTATCGGATGCAGAGCAAGGTGATCCTTGTCACAACGGCGTTTCTTCTGGTACTGCCGACGCTGTACTTTTATTGCTTCGAGTTCACGGCAGGCTCTGCTCGACAGCGCATTTTATTGTCGATGTTCCAATCCGTTACACCCCGTACTGCCGGCTTTAACACCGCCGATCTTGCTGCGATGGGCAGCACTTCACAGGCATTGATGGTGGTTCTGATGCTGTTGGGCGGTTCGCCCGGCTCTACGGCAGGCGGCATGAAAACCACAACATTTGCCGTTCTGCTGGCCAATATGTGGGCGACCTTCCGCCGCAGAGAAGATGCCGAATTTTTCGGGCGGCGCATAGATGGTTCCGCGGTCAAGAATGCTGCCACGATCGCAGGGATGTATTTGACGCTGTTCTTCCTCGGAGCCTTTGTCATTGCTGCGGCAGAGCAGCTGCCGATGTCAGTCTGTCTGTATGAGACCGCATCGGCTGTGGCAACGGTAGGTCTGACATTGGGCATCACGCCGCAATTGGGCATCCTTTCGCAGGGGGTGCTGATCGCACTGATGTTTTTGGGACGTGTTGGCGGATTGACGTTGATCTATGCGGCATTTGGCAGCAGCCCTGCCCACTCTCGTCTGCCGCAGGAGAAGATCGCAATCGGATAAAGGAGACAGGTATGAAATCGATTCTTTTGATTGGGCTTGGCCGTTTTGGCCGCCATATTGCGCAGGAACTGAATGAGCTGGGTCATCAGGTCATGGCGATCGACAGCAACGAAGACCGTGTGAACGCCGTGCTTTCCTATGTGACGAATGCACAGATCGGTGACAGCACCAGCGAATACTTTCTGCGCTCCCTTGGTGTTGGCAATTTTGATGTGTGTATCGTAACCATCGGCGGCAATTTTCAAAGCTCACTGGAAACAACATCACTGCTCAAGGAGCTGGGCGCAAAGCTTGTGGTCTCGCGTGCAGAGCGGGATGTACAAGCCAAGTTTCTGCTGCGCAACGGTGCGGATGAAGTGGTCTACCCGGAAAAGCAGCTGGCAAAGTGGGCAGCGATCCGATACAGCTCTGAACACATTCTGGATTATATCGAGCTGCAGGACGACCACGCCATCATGGAAGTGACCATTCCGCCGGAATGGATGGATCGCACGATCGGCGAGATCAATATCCGAAAAAAGTATAACATCAATATTCTTGCGCTGAAAAAAGACGGAAAGCTCGATATGAGCATCACGCCGGATACGCAGCTGTGCCGGGATGAAAGTATGCTGGTTTTGGGAAAATACGCATCGATCCAGAAGTGTTTCCGGCTCTGAAAAGATAGGACGGATCATATGGATGTCGTTTTGTTACTGATGGTTCTTGGAGTCATGTTGAGTGGTTTTTGGGCAGCAGATGCGCTGGATCACATGCGGAAGGAGATCCTTCAACAGGAGGAAAAAGATGTGGCTGGTGGTCGTGACCATCAAATTGTGCTATACTGTGGGCAAGGCAGGTGATTTTTATGAATCAGAACGACCCACCCACTGAACATATTCTGGCGTGTCTGTCGTCCTCTCCCTCCAATGCAAAGATCGTGCGGACGGCAGCAACGATGGCAAAGGCGTTCGGCGGGACCTTTACAGCTCTGTATGTCCGGACGCCTGACTCGGATCAGATGGGAAAAGAAGACTGTCGGCGTTTGCAGCAGCACATTCGTATGGCAGAGCAGGCAGGTGCCGACATTTCTACGATCTACGGGGATGACATTCCGCAGCAGATCGCAGAGTTTGCCCGCATCTCCGGCATTACAAAAATCGTAACTGGGGCGCTCCAGCGTACATCGCCGCCATTTCTGGAGTGGACCGTCACTGACTGAAAAATTGACGTTGACTGCACCCAATCTGGATATTTATATCATCCCGGATGCTTCTGCAGAGAATGGCTACGGTTCAGGACGGAAGCTGTTCACCCGTCCGCTTCTGCCGTCTGTCCGTGATCTGCTGATCACCGCAGGCATCCTGAGCTGCATCACGCTCATCGGCTTCTTTTTCCTGCAGCTGGACTTTGCGCGTTATAACATTATTATGCTCTATATGCTGGGGATGCTGTTCACCGCATTGTGTACCAGCGGTTACACCTGCGGTGTGCTGGGCTCTGTTGCCAGTGTTGCGCTGTACAATTTTTTTCTGACGGAACCGCGCCTGACATTCCATGCGTATGATCCCGGTTATCAGGTTACATTTGCCCTGATGCTGACCTCTGCAATCATTACCTGCACCCTGACAACGCGGCTGAAGGATCATGCAAAAATGTCTGCGCAGGCAGCGTTCCGTACAAAAATACTGTTTGATACAAATCAGCTTTTACAGAGAGCAAAAAGCGAGGAAGAAATCCTCTCTCAGACAGCGTCCCAGTTGATGAAGCTGCTGAACCGGAGTCTGATCGTCTACCTGGAACAAAACGGAGGCCTTGGGGCAGAACAGGTTTTTGGAGTTGACGGGGAAACGGCGCAAAACATCTTTTCTGCACCGGAAGAACGGGATGCAGCAAACTGGACGTTTGCCAACAAAAAGCGTTCCGGTGCAGGCACGGATAGCTACCCGGATGCAAAGGGACTTTATCTTGCACTTCGGACCGGAGGCGGCGTGTTTGGAGTGATCGGGATCGATCTGTCCGAAAAACCGCTGGATGCCTTTGAAAACAGTGTGCTGCTTTCCATTCTGGGTGAAGGTGCGCTGGCCATCGAAAACCGCAGAAATGCGCTGGAAAAAGAGCAGGCAACCGTGCAGGCAAAAAATGAAGAGCTGCGGGCAAACCTGCTGCGCACGATCTCCCATGACCTGCGCACCCCGCTGACCTCCATTTCCGGCAATGCCAGCAATCTGCTTTCCAACGGAGAAACGCTGGATACAGAGACCCGGAACAAGATCTGCACCGATATTTTTGACGATGCACAATGGCTGATCGGTCTGGTGGAAAATCTGCTTTCCATCACCCGCATTGAAGATGGGCGGATGAATCTGCAGATCTCGCCGCAGCTGATGGACGAAATGATCGAAGAAGCACTGCATCATGTCAACCGGAAAAGCTGCGAACACACCATCACAACACAGTATGGGGACGAGATCCTCTTGGTCAATGTGGATGCACGGCTGATCATGCAGGTCGTTGTCAATCTGGTGGATAACGCCATCAAATACACCCCCGTGGGCTCGGTCATTCAGATTTCGGCTTACCGGAAAGACCATCAGGTCGTAGTGGAAGTTGCAGATAACGGTCCCGGCATTCCGGATCGCGCAAAAGCACAGGTGTTCGAGATGTTTTATACCGGGCAGAGCCGCATCGCAGACAGCCACCGCAGCCTTGGACTGGGCTTGCCCCTCTGCCGTGCAATCTTGACGGCTCACGGCGGAACATTGACCCTGCGTGACAACATTCCCAATGGCAGTGTCTTTTCCTTTGCATTGCCGCAAAGCGAGGTGAACATTCATGAATAAGCCGTCCATTCTGGTCGTAGAGGATGATGTTCCTGTACGGTGTCTGATCACAACGACCCTGAAGACCCACGGCTATAAATATCTGACTGCTTCCAATGGGGAAACGGCGATCATGATGACTACCAGCCACAATCCGGACATCATGCTGCTGGATCTTGGGCTGCCCGATATAGACGGCATCGAGGTCATCCGCAGCGTCCGCACATGGTCGAACCTGCCCATCATCGTCCTGAGTGCCCGGAGCGAAGATTCTGATAAGATCGAGGCACTGGACAACGGCGCAGACGATTATCTGACAAAGCCGTTTTCCGTGGACGAGCTGCTGGCAAGACTGCGTGTAACGCAGCGCCGATTGAATCTGCTGGCTTCTGACGGCATAAACAGTCCGGTTTTTGTCAATGGTCCTTTAAAGATCGACTTCTCGGCCGGGTGCGTCTGGCTGGGTGAGAATGAATTGCATCTGACCCCCATCGAGTACAAACTGCTGTGTGTGCTGGCGCATAATGTGGGCAAGGTGCTGACGCATACATCCATCACACAGCAAATATGGGGAAGCACGCAGGAAAATGACATTGCTTCCTTGCGTGTTTATATGGCATCCCTGCGCAAAAAAATTGGAACGATACCCGGATGCGCCGCATCTGATCCAGACCCATGTTGGAGTCGGATACCGGATGCTTCGTGTGGAAAACGATGAAGCATAGTAAAAAAAACAGGGTGCGCCCTGCGGACGCACCCTGCAAAAGACCACAGACAAGCGATATGTACAACAGGGCGTTCCCCGTCGGGAACGCCCTGTTTTTCTTTGTTGGTAGTGTGATGAGCCTGTTCCGCCTGCCATACTGAGGCATTTTTATGCGTTATTTTTTCATGGAGCTGTTTTGCAGCAGCCCCTCTCTGCCGTTAGCGGTTCTTATAAAGTTTCAGGTGCGGTCAACGCGCTTTTTGCCGAGGTATGCGGCCTTGACCTGTTCATTGGTCAGCAGTTCAGCACCCGTGCCGGAAAGGGTCAGGGTACCGGTCTCCAGCACATAGGCGTAATCGGCCACCTTCAGGGCCATGTTGGCGTTCTGCTCGTTCAGCAGCACGGTGATGCCCTGCTGGTTCACGGTGCGGATGATATCAAAAATCTCCCGCACCACGATGGGTGCAAGGCCGAGGCTCGGCTCGTCCAGCATGAGCAGCTTCGGCTTGCTCATCAGGGCGCGGCCCACGGCCAGCATCTGCTGCTCGCCGCCGGAAAGGGTGCCGGCGCTCTGCCAGCTGCGCTCCTTCAGGCGGGGGAACAGACTGTACACCCACTCAAGGTCTTTCTCGGTTTCGGCCTTATCCTTGCGCAGGTATGCGCCGATCTTCAGATTTTCCAGCACAGTCAGGTCGGCAAACACCCGGCGGCCCTCCGGCGACATGGCAATGCCGCTGGCCACGATTTGGTCGATGGGCTTGCCCAGCAGTTCCTGCCCGTTCCACAAAATGGAGCCGCTCTGTGCCTTTACAAGGCCGGAAATGGTGCGCATCAGGGTGGACTTGCCTGCGCCGTTGGCACAGATCAGGGTAACGATCTTGCCGTCCGGCACGTTCAGCGACACACCGCGCAAGGCCTGAATGCCGCCGTAGGAAACATGTAAATCCTTGATCTCAAGCATCTTCGTCCACCCCCAGATAAGCGTCGATCACCCGCGGGTCGTTCTGCACCTCGGCGGGCGTACCCTCGGCGATCAAGCGGCCAAAGTCCAGCACATAGACCCGGTCGGAAATATCCATCACCAGATCCATGTGGTGCTCGATCATGAACACGGTCAGTCTGAAATCGGTGCGGATGCGGTCAATAAAGGCGGTCAGTTCTTCGGTCTCCTGCGGGTTCATACCGGCAGCAGGCTCATCCAGCAGCAGCAGCTTCGGCTCGGTGGCAAGCGCGCGCGCGATCTCCACCCGGCGCTGCAGGCCGTAGGGCAGGCCAGTAGCCAGTTCATTGCGCACATCCTCAAGTCCCAGCACATGCAGCAGGTTTTCGCACTCCTCGCGCTGGCGCTTTTCCTCGTCTGCATTCAGCCGGAAGGTAGCGCTCAGCAGGTTGGCCGAGCGGCGGCAGTGCTTGGCGATGAGCACGTTCTCAAACACGGTCTGGCTCTTCCATAGACGGATATTCTGGAAGGTGCGGGCAATACCCATCTGGGTGATCTTATCGGGCGTGGGGGCGATCATGTGGGAATACTTGCTCGCGTTCTGGCCCTTATAGAGCTTTTTCATCTTGCCGTGGGGCGTGTTCTCAATGATCTTGCGTCCCTCGAACCACACCGCGCCGTTGGTGGGCGCATACACGCCGGTGACAACGTTGAACGCGGTGGTCTTGCCGGCACCGTTGGGGCCGATGAGGGAGACGATCTGATCTTTATCCACCTTCAGGTTCAGATTGTCCACAGCCACAACGCCGCCAAACTGCATCGTGGCGTTTTCAATGGTCAATACGTTTTCACTCATTTGGAACGCGCCTCCTTTTTGGCAGCTTTTGCAGTGGATGCGGGCTTTTTCTGGAACAATTCACGGTCGCCCATGATGCCCTTGCGGAAGAACAGCACCACCGCCATAATGATGATGCTGAACACCACCATGCGGAAGCCGGAGCGCAGCAACGGCACATGGAAGCCGCCGATCCAGGTCTCGTTGTCGAGGAAGCGCAGCAGCCACTCGGAGCTGGCGATGAACAGGAAGGACGCGATGATGGAACCGGACACCGAGCCAATGCCGCCAATGACCACGATCAGCAGGATCTCGTAGGTCATGCTGGATTTGAAGGTGGTGGCCTGCACGCTGGCCTGATACATGGCAAGCATTGCGCCGGAGATACCGGCAAAGAAGCTGCTGATGATAAAGCTCATGCGCTTGTGGCTGGCAAGGTTGATGCCCATGGCTTCGGCAGCGATCTCGTCATCACGGATGGCTTTGAAGGCACGGCCATAGGTGGAGTTGATGAGCAGCAGAA
>ENA-OQMX01000223-OQMX01000223.1-human-gut-metagenome-genome-assembly--contig:-NODE-223-length-14773-cov-2.383449_pt1 | contig 14773 bp, 20 predicted proteins | sample MGYA00242622_ERZ504866 | MGnify/ENA primary metagenome ERZ504866 (study PRJEB26092, sample SAMD00036422) | human gut metagenome | host: Homo sapiens | study: EMG produced TPA metagenomics assembly of...
TTCGCGTTTATCAAGGTGAACATTTAAGTATTAAAAACGGGAGTGAAAACAAATGATGACCATTGCACAGATCATGGAAAAGATGATCGCCTTTTCCGAAGGGAATATCCATGACATCACGCACCTGAGCTGCGTGTGGACCTATGCCAAAACCATTGGTGAGCTGGAGGGGCTGGACGCAGACACGCAGTTTATTCTGGAGGTGGCGGCCATCACCCACGATATCGCCTGCCCGCTCTGCCGCAAAAAGTACGGCAACACCAATGGTAAATATCAGGAGCAGGAGGGTGCTCCGCTGGTGCGGGAGTTCTTGGCGGATACCGGCATGACAGCAGAACAGATCGACCGGGTGGCCTATCTGGTAGGGCACCACCATAGTCCGGCGCAGATCGACGGCATTGACTATCAGATTCTGATTGAGGCAGATTATATCGTCAATGCGTCCGAAAGCGGGTACGACCAGCAGGCAATCCGAACCTTTATGGAACATACGATGAAAACGGCAGCAGGTATCCGGCTGACGAAAACAGTGTTTGGAGTGTAAAAATGATTCAGAAGCATTGCTTTGAATGCGGTACGGCATTGATTGAAAAAGAACTGGAAGAAGAGGGCATTGTGCCTTATTGCCCGAAATGCCAGCAATACCGGTTCCCGATGTACAATGTGGCAGTCAGCATGATTGTTGTGGATGAGGAAACCGGGAAAATTCTGCTCATCCAGCAGTACGGCAAGCCCTCTTATATTCTGGTGGCTGGATATGTGAACCGCGGTGAGGCAGAAGAACACGCCGTGGTGCGGGAAGTCCGGGAAGAAACCGGGTTGGAAGTAGAGCACCTCCGGTTCAACCGTACCAAGTTTTTTGAGCCGTCCAACACGCTGATGTGCAACTTTACGGCTTTCGTCAGAACCGCAAAGGCGCTGCATATCAACCACGAAGTGGACCGCTGCAAGTGGTTCACCCCACAGGAAGCCAGAGAAAACATCCGTCCCAACAGCCTTGCAGCGGAATTTTTGAATGCGTATCTGGACGAAGTGGGGAATAAGCCGATGGAGATGTGATCCGTGACGGAACCACGGGAATTTTGACGGAGAGTATGGAAAAAAGTTGGTTCGGCCTGTTTCGGTTGACTTTTTTATAAAGAATCGGTATATTGATACTATATAGTATCAATAAGTATCAACTGCGAGGTGGACAGAATGGATGGGGCACAGTTTGCCAAAATGCTTTCAGATAAGCATTTGTTTGAACTCAATCGGATGGAATACAAGTACTCGACTGTCAGCGTCAAAGAATTTGCCGAATTGCTGCGGCAAAACTTTGCGCAGCCTCTGCCGTTGACTGATTTTTCTGGAAATAAGCTGTTTTACCTGCCGAACCTCGCGCAAATTTCAACAAATGGTATGAAGCAGTTGCTCTCTGTCCCTGTCAGTGGACAAAACTTCGGTTTGTCGGCGATGACCGAGGAAATTTATGCTACTTTTCAAATTGAAAGTATCCGCTCGACCCGCAGCAGTATCCGTTATATCCTCGATGGTTATGCCCCTCGTGATGAACAAGAAGCCCGCATCTATGGTATGAAGCGCGGACTGGAGTTTATCGCGAATCGTCAGAATACGATCACCGAGGAGAATCTGCATTACCTATATCAGATCAGCACAGGGGATTATCTCCTGGATGAAGATCGATTACTGCCAAACCACTTTTATCGGCATGGCGAGGTTTTTATTGTGGGCGGTGAAGAACCCAGACCGGGACTTTCGGCAAAGCGGCTTCCCGGTGCCATGAAATGTCTTGTCGATTTTGCGAATGCCAATGACGGCATCAATGAGCTGCATAAGGCTGCCATTCTGCACTTTGCTTTTGCATACTACCACCCCTATTTTGACGGGAATGGACGCACTGCACGGCTATTCCACCTCTGGTATCTTGTTCAGCAGGGCTATCCTGCGGCACTGTTCACGCCGTTTTCCCGATACATCGCTGAAAACAAGGGCGCATATTACAAAGCCTACGAACGCGTGGAGAGAAATGCTCTGATTTCCGGCTATACGGATGTGACTCCCTTTCTGTTCTACTTCTGCAATGAGGTCTATAACCGCCTGCAGGTGGATGCAGTCCCGCCGAAAACTGATCTTGAGGTATATCAAACTGCTCTTGCGGAAGGAAAAATCACAGAAAAAGAACGGCTGCTCTGGGAGTATGTTCTGTCTGCTTATGGTGCAGAGGAGTTTACCACAAAGCAGCTGGAAAAGGATTTCCGAAACGCTGCGTATGCAACCATTCGGACGTTTGTGATGAAATTCCATGAGATGGGGCTGCTTACTGCAAGAAAAGCAGGAAACAGGGTGTTCTATCATGTCGGTGGGACTTCTGACGGTCGGCCATTATAATGAATCCAAAAGGAGAACGTTATGAAAACGATTCGTGTTGTGGCCGCTGTGATCTGCGACTCCATGCAGGAAAAGTACAAAATCTATGCTACCGCCCGCGGTTATGGCGACTATAAAGGCCAGTGGGAGTTTCCGGGCGGCAAAATCGAGCCGGGAGAAACCCCGCAGCAGGCTCTGAAGCGGGAAATCGAAGAAGAACTGGACACGGAAATCACCGTGGGGGATTTAATTGGGACAATCGAGTACGATTATCCGGCGTTTCATCTTTCCATGGACTGCTTCTGGTGTGAAGTGGTTTCCGGCGATCTTGTTCTGAAAGAAGCGGAAGCTGCGCGGTGGCTGACGAAGGAGGAGTTTGATTCCGTTCCGTGGCTCCCGGCGGATCAGACCATTTTGGATGTTATCAGAAGTTCAATGCAGCCAGTGAAACCACTCCATACCAGCGAATATGACAACGAACCTCTGCAGAGATGCTGAGGATTCCCGGAATGAAAGATGAACTGGGCCGTCCCATGACGCTGCTGGTGAAAGCCGCTATTCCGAAAAAATTGTAAAACAGAGGCCTCTGAATCTTTTCCTAATAAGAAAGAGATTCGGAGGCCTTTATTGGTTGATCGATGTGATCAAAATGATCACATCGATTCAGAAAAAACGCACTTGCGAACGAATCGCCGTAGAACATCGAACGCTTTATGGGCTATGCCAGCAAGGCTGAAATGCTCCGCATTGATATGGCTTTGCTGGTCAGTCTGGCTCTGAATGTTCTGAGCGGAAACCGCAGCGAATAGCGGACAACCAGTAACCCGTAAAAATGAGGTGATAGCGATGTAACCGGAGGTGAGTGAGCCATGCGAAAGAGTGCCCCCATTGAAGTGGTGGTACATTACCCCAAAACGAAAGAGGGATGGGACGAACTCGGAAAACGGGTCGCAACCGCCCACGCCAACTATGTGATCGAAAAAATCGACCGTCTGAACTGCCCCACATGGCAGAAGCTCGAATTGCTGCAGGCGGTGATCGATACTACCAAAGGAACTTACAAACCCAAGGAACACCAAAAGCCCGGCTGGCAGCCGAGCCGATAAACAAAGCCCCACGCTCAACATATGCTTTTCTGCTCTGACCAGAGACGGTCAGATTCAGAGGCAGTGTTGAGCGTGGGGCTTTTTGTGCTACATAAGTCTTTTGAAATGCGGCTGACACAACAAAGCTGTTGATTGCTGGCAGCCAATATGGTATCCTATGGCATTGCATAACACTCAAAACAGTTCCACTTTTTGCTGAAAGAGCGTATCGAAACCGTCCTGATGGAGCAGCAGAAAAAGCTTTTTGAAAAGTAAAAGCTCTTGCGTCCCGTGAAAAAAGAAGGTAATATAAATACAGAGCAAGACACAGAACGCAGGGAGGGATGAAAACCATGTTTTACGAGATCATGCACCGGGAAAGCTGTGTGGCACAACTCAGCACGACAGGGGAATGCAGGGTCTGCCTCGAGGATTTCATGCCCTATGATCTGGTTCTGGTGGAATCGGATGATTTTGACGAGCGCATCAATAATGTAACGAACTTTTACTATTGGTGCGCCTCCCGGATGTTGACGTTGGATCGCACCTACGCCAAGGAAATCCTGAACAGTATCGGTGCATCTCAGAGTGTTACGGACAGGGAACGAGCACAGATTGCATTATCCTACCATTGTCTGTCTTTGCTGGATGTGTTCTGGGTGAAAGAGAAAACGAGAAGATTCGATTCGAGGATATCAACCTTTTTGCACACTCCTTAAGCAATGCGCTTGTGGATATTGCGCTGCGGGGGCACCAAATGACGGTGACAAACGCCCATCTTCTGGCAAATGACCTGTCTACGGGCGGCTTGTACCCCAAAGCATGGGTGCGCAAAGAGGATGGATTCTATCTTTACAAGGATGGCGGCAGGGATGCGGTGGAACGTGAAGTGCTGGCAAGCAAAATCTGCCGGTGCTTTGACTGCCATCAGGTACTGTATGAGCAGGGGATGTTTGAAAATGAGCCGGTTTCTATCAGCAAAATCATGACATCTCAGCGATACAGTCTTGTGACCTATGCAGCCTATGACGTCTACTGCACGAACCATGATTGGAACACGCTGGATAAGATCTTAGAGTTGGATGCTCCCAGCTACTATATGATGAACATTCTGGATTATCTGGTGGGCAATACCGACCGTCATTGGGAAAATTGGGGTCTGCTGGTAGACAACGAAACCAATCAGCCCATCCGTCTGCATGACCTGATGGACTTCAACCGGGCGTTTCAGCAGTACGACACGCCAGAAGGCGCAAACTGTCTGACTGTGGGAAAACGCCATCTGAGCCAAAAAGATGCTGCAGTGGAAGCGGTGCGGAACATCGGACTGAACCAAGTCCGTCAGGTGGAGCACACCGTATTCTCCGAGCATCCGGCATGGAAAGCAATGTTTGAAGAACGACTGCGTGTTTTACGGAACGCCATGTAAGTCAGAGCGAATATCAGAATAATTGAAACAGAATGATTCCATAACGAAAGCCCGTCTGCGCTGCCACATATCGTGGCTTGCAGACGAGCTTTTTCGTTTGACCGGAGAAAAATTACCATACCTCACATACGAAGCATAGATGGAAAATCGGAACCAAGGTTTTCCACCAGATGGCAAAAGCACTTCTGACTGATGGTCTTTTGTCCACTCTCCCAGCAGCGGATGCTTGTCCGGCTGACCTTTGCATGGTCGGCAAGCTGCTGACGGTTCCAGCCTTTTGCCTCCCGGTATCTGCGGAGGAAGTCTCCGCCGCCCCGGTGCAGAAACAGGGTGTAGTCGTCCAGAATGTCCTCCACCGGGATGCCGTAAAGGGCAGCGAGCTTGTCCGCAAGTTCCGGCGTAAAGCTGCGGTGAAATGCGCCGCTTTCCAGATCCCGATAGAGCCGTTCCTCCATGCCAACCATGGCAGCAACCTCTTTTTGCAGCAGGTCAAGACCATAGCGGCACCAACGCAGACGGTCCCATGGGTTCGGGATGTCGGCGTAAGAGTGGTACATACGGTAGAACGCCTGCGCCTCTACGGTGGTGCGGGGGCCTGCCAAAGTTACCTGCAAGATGTATAGAGGGGTTAGACCACGACCCTCACATGACACCCTCTGAAGCAGAAAAAGGAACCGCTCTCTCGGCTCCAAAAAATCCATTTTGACGTAGATGCGTCATTGCGCGAAAGAGGTGGATTCTCTTTTCCATCCCAAAGTGCGCTGGGGAGAGGATAGCAAATGAGCTGCGGATGCATTTTCGCAGGGAGCGCAGAAATGGCGTGGTCGTTTCCCTGCAGGAAACACTGGAAGCGGGAAAGGAGGACAGCGCACTGACCCTTTCCGATGTACTGCAGGACGGTTTCTGCATGGAGGATGCCTGTGAGCGGCAGGACGAGGCCCGGCGGCTGCGCAGGCTGATCGAGGGCCTGCCCGCCCGGGAGCGCAAGCTGATTCTGCTGCGGTACGGGCTGGCGGGTCAGCCGCCCTGACCCAGCTGGAAACGGCACAGCTGCTCCAGATCAGCAGAAGTTATGTCTCAAGGCTCGAGACCCACGCACTGGAACAGCTGCGCAAAGGCTGGCTTCAAGAATCACCGGGAGAATAAAGGGTGCCGCCTGCGGGCGGCGTACATATCCTCTTTTAGCAGCTTTGCGGAGCAATGCGCCTGTTACCCGTATATTTTCCCCACGATCTTTCCGCGTGCTGCGGCGGGCAGAAGCTTGCACAAAAAGGCTCAGGAATTTATACTGCGCACCGGCAACATAAACGACTGCCGGTTTCTTTTTCTCCACAATACCGGCGATGTACCGTCCAATGCGTGCTGGGTCCATGCCGTTTTGCTCGTCATGCTCCATCTGACTGACGCTCCGGGAGATACGTCCACCGTATTCATCATCGCCGAGAATGCTTTTCTGACGTGCTTTTGTAAATCCGGTGCAGATGTCACCCAATTCTACGACGGTAACATGGATGCCGTAGGGCTTGACTTCGTTTGCCAGAGCGTAAGAGTAAGAAGAAACGGCGGCTTTGCTTGCAGAGTAGAAGGTCTGGAACGGAATGTGCGCTACGGCAGCAACAGAGCTGATGTTCACAATATGCCCCTTCCCTTGATGGCGCATGAAGGGGAGAACCGCTTTATTTACAGTGACTGTCCCGAAAAAGTTCACATCAAACTGTGCTTTGGCTTGCTCCATGGACGTAAACTCCACCGCACCGGAAATGCCAAAGCCTGCACAGTTGATCACTGCATCGATTTTGGTCTCTTTTGGATGACCTGCTGCACAGCGGCGTTGACCGCATCTTCATCGGTCACATCGACAGACAGATGGGTGACACCCTCCATAGGGATACTTCTGCGGCTGAACTCATAGACGATGCAGCCATTCTCTTTCAGAGCGGATGCCGTGCACCGTCCGATGCCGGAGCTTCCTCCGGTAACAATGACGACCTTGTTGTTTTCTCCCGCCATGATTTTTCCTCCTGAAAATGTTGATCTGGTTCGAGTATACCGCATCGCAAGATGACTGTCTATACGGATAGCCGGATTGTGGAAAAGTACAGGGATCAACTTGCGCAAATTTTTACGCAGATTGGCCTCTCTTTTTTACACAGCCAATGCCAATTAGCGCTTGAAATCGAAATGCTGCGCAAGTATACTATACTAGCTATGCTGTACAAGCTTGATCAAAAATCAGTATGCCAGTTGACCATAAAAGACATACCAGAATTGAAGTGCGCGGCAGAATCAAAACCCTACGAGGATGAAAATGAAATTCGATAGAAGACTTACAGATGAAATCTACACTTCCGATACGGTAAGGCTGGGAAAAAATGCATTTCAGGCCATGCGGGAGACGATCTATCATAATGGCGGTGTCGGAACCATTACCGGGTACTATGATGCCGAATTGTCGATCCTGTCGGTCAGTAATCTGTTGCTGCATAATCTGAACCACAGCTATGCATCCCTGATGGAACAGACAAAGGGTTCGCTGAAGAATCTTTTCTATAAGAAAGATGCCGCATTCCTCGACAATGCACGCTTTCGTCAGCTCCAAGGCGAAGGGGAAGGCCGGATCCTCACGGCAGATGGGGCTCCCGTCTATGTGCGTCTCTACAAAAAAGATGCAGTCGATACGGATGGAACACCGATCTGGATCATGTCAGTACAGATGAACTGGGCGTATGAGAACCTTGCGCTGGTTAATGAATCCATCCATTCTGCACTATGGTATTTTGAGTGTAATGAAAACGGTGAGATCGTTCAAGTGAACTGGAGCCATGCGTTCCGGCAGATCCTTGGATATCATGACATTCTGGATTTTCCGAACAAACTGGATTCGTGGTCGAACCTTCTGCACCCGGAGGACTATGACCGGGTAATGCAGCTGCTTTTGGAAACGATCGCGGACAAAACCAATGCTACAAAATATAATGTTGAGTACCGACTGAAAATGCAGGATGGCCAATACCAGTGGTTCCGGGCATCGGCGGAGGTGATACGCCGTCTGGATGGCTCGGCCAATCGAATTGCCGGAATCATCAGCAACATTGACGCGGAAAAAGAGCCGGATGCAGGCGCAGCGGGCAGCGGCATTTCACCGTGCATTTACCAGCGCAAACCTCTGCGAATACTATGTAAATCTGGAAAAGACACCTTCGATACTTTCAAAGTGGAACCCTCTTTGATGACGGCCTTTGAGCAGAACCACACATGGGATGGACTAGTCAGATTCCTTGTGGATAACTATGTGGTTGAAGAGGACAAAAAGTCTGTAACGGATTTCTACAATCGCGCCTACATCACGGAAAACTAAAGGGGCTTGAGACGGAGCTGCGTCAGGAGTGCCGCATCGTTCTGGATGGGGAGGAACGATGGGTCAGCAACGTGGTCATGCGCGGCGAGATCGAAGATTCCGAATATGCGATGATTTTTCTGCGGGACATCACAGAGTCCAAAGCAGAGACGGCACGGCGGATGCAGATGGCCTCAGATAACGCATCGATGGATCTTTTGATCAAGAGTATGGTGCGTCTGCTGGACCGCTTTGTCGTCTGCGATCTGGAGAATGACCGGTATCGGTTCTATAATCTGCAAGGTGAAATGATATACGCGCCGACGGGAACATATCATGGTTTTGTGGAGCAGGTGGTTGCAAAGTATAAGACACTGGAACCACTGGACGCACTGGCTGCTTTGATTTTGCCGGAAAATATCCGCAAGAATTTGCAGGATGAGAACGACATCTACAAATTTGAATACTGCTCCATAGATGAGAACACCTATAAGATCGCTTCCTTCATTCCGCTGGAGTGGAATGGCACAAAGCTGGTCAAAGCACTGTTGGCCTCGATGGATGTGTCACAGGAGAAAAAGGCCGAGATCGAATCCCATAAGGCACTGAAGGAAGCATACCGGGCGGCGGAAAACGCAAGCCGCGCCAAGACAGAATTTCTCTCCAATATGTCCCATGATATCCGTACACCGATGAATGCAATCGTTGGCTTGACCGCCATTGCGGGCGCGAATATCGAGAGCCAGGACAGGGTGGTCGAGTGCCTTGGCAAGATCACAAAATCGAGCCGTCATCTGTTGGGACTGATCAATGAAGTGCTGGATATGGCCAGAATCGAGAGCGGGCGAATGAGCCTTGCCGAGGAGGATTTCAGCCTGCCGGAGCTGGTCGATAACCTGCTCACCCTTACAAAACCGGCAATCGACGAGCACAAACATCAGCTCGAAGTCCATGTTGAGCACATCGAGCACGAAGCTGTCTGCGGCGACAGCCTGCGCATCCAGCAGGTCTTTGTGAACCTGATGAGCAACGCCGTCAAGTACACCCCGGATGGCGGAAACATCACCCTTACGATCAAGGAAAACCGAACGGCTTCTCGGAGCTTGGCTGCTACGAGTTTTCCATCGAGGACAACGGCATCGGTATGACGCCGGAATTCCAGAAGATCATGTTCGAGCCGTTCAGCCGGGCAGACGATCACCGGACGACCAAGGTGCAGGGCACCGGTCTTGGCATGGCCATTGCAAGAAACATCGTCAACCTGATGAATGGTGACATTCAGGTCGAAAGCGCTCCCAACAAGGGAACGAAGATCACGGTCACGGTCTATCTGAAGCTTCAGGAGAACGAGAAGGAACAGGAAAAAGAACTGCTCGATCTGCCGGTACTGGTCGTGGACGATGACAAGACCTGCTGCGAAAGCACTGTTGCAACCCTTCAGGAGATCGGCATAGCGGGCGAATGGGTCCTGACCGGCAAGGAAGCCGTGGAACGCTGCGCGGCGCGGCACAAGACCGGCCGCGACTATTTTGCGGTGATCCTGGACTGGAAGATGCCGGAAATGGACGGTATTGCAACCGCCAGAAAAATCCGGGAACAGGTAGGAGAAGATGTCACGATCATCATCCTGACTTCCTTTGATTTCAGCGAGATCGAAGAAGAAGCCAGAGCAGCGGGCGTGAATGCGTTTATGGCAAAACCGCTGTTCCGTTCTCGTCTGACGGCAACTCTGCGGCAGTTTACATCCGGGAAGAAGGAGAAAAACGCCCGGAACTATCTGGAAGACTTTGCGAAGGAAAACTATGCGGGTAAGCGGATCCTTCTTGTGGAAGATAATGCGCTGAACCGTGAGATCGCAACCGAGATCATAGGCATGACGGGCGTGACCATTGACATTGCCGAAAACGGAAAAATTGCAGTCGAAAAGGTGGTGGAAGCGCCAGAAAAGTGGTACGATCTCATTTTTATGGACATCCAGATGCCCATCATGAATGGTTACGAAGCCACTGCTGCGATCCGTGCGCTTGCCGGCAGCCGGGGCAAAGTGCCCATCATTGCCATGACGGCAAATGCCTTTGCCGAGGACGTGCAGCTGGCAAAGAACACCGGCATGAACGAGCATATCGCCAAACCGCTTGATTTGAATAAGCTGAACGATGTGCTGAAACAGTGGCTGTGATCTGTGCATTGCCGTAAGGCGCGTGATACTGTTGACCGGGCAATCAAAAAGCATGAAATGAAGAACGCCGAGGAATCCCTTCCCATGTGGGAGGAACCCTCGGCGTTCTTTAGTTTATATAGCAGCGGTCCTGTTTTATAAGCCAATCTTCACACAGCCGCTGGGCTTCGTCCTTTGTGCAGCAGGTGCAGTTGAAAAGTTTGCCACGGATGGAACAGTAAGTGTAGTGTACCTTCGGGACTCCATTGGCATCTCGAAAATCAACGCAGCGTTCCTCACCGGGCAGCAGATAGATCGTATCCACGTTCAGCAGCTCCTTTTACCTTCGTTCATGTGCCAAGGGCACAACGTTTGCTATTGTACCATGTGCCGTCCCAAAAGACCATTGCCTTTTTTGACCAAAGATACACGCAAAAATTTTTCACATTGAAATCACCCAACTGGCGTTGAATAAACACGGGTGGATTGTGTATAACAAAAATTGCGACAGGTATGCTATTGGTGTGTAACAAACACAATTAGAATGTGAGGTCGCTATGAATACGCTTTTGGGTCAACGAATACGAGAGCAGCGCAAAGAAAAAGGATGGACAATCGAGCAGTTTGCAGAACGGGTCGAGTTGTCAGCAAATTATGTTGGAGACTTAGAGCGCGGAGTAAAAATCCCTAAACTGGAAACCTTTATCCGAATCGTAGAGGTGTTGGACGTATCTGCTGATGTGCTGATCCGGGATTCCGTTCCATCCGCATCCCATGTGGCAGATGACGAACTGAGCAGAAAGCTGAGCCAGCTCACACCGGGGCAGAAGAAAGCTGCCATTGACATTCTGAATGCATACACCGACAACATTCCCTATATTACAAAATAGCACCTATGTCAGGGAGCGCAGCAAACGTGCTGACGCTCTTTCTTTTGCCCTCAAATAGTTTATAATCAACACTATAAGCGTGTATCTAACACCAATGGCAAGTATTTGAGGTGAATGACATGACAATCCTACCCAATATCGAAGAAGCAATGGAAGATGCCCGGAATGGAAAGTTGAGCCCGTATTGGCAGAATAATCTAAAACGTGAATGCCTGCATGGAGAGCTATCGGCTGAAGAGCGGCTGGCTCTTTCGGAACTGAATTGCATTTTATCCGAGACTCCTCAATGGAGTAGCGAAGAAGAACTGTGCCATGACATGGAGAATATCAGCGGCAGGGTTCGCTTCTGCCGCTTTTGGAATGAGCACTATTCCATGGTGCAGTTGACGGAAGATCGCAACGGAAAATACTCCACAGCCTACGTTCTGGATACAGAAACCACCCCGGATGTGCGCAAGGCGGCAGCATTGCAGGCACAGAAAGAACTTGCGGACTGTATGCAGGCGTGGGGCGTTTCTCTTCTGGAAACGCCAGTTCCTGAACAGATGAAGTACGATTCTCTTGCAGAAGCCGCTTCTCATCTCATGCAAGTTCTTAACGACCCGGAGCACATCACCGGGTAAAAAGCGTCCCGAAGGGATGCGCAGCCTGCATTGGAAAATGCAGATCAAAGGGGCTTGGGGCATTCCCCAACAAGCGTTTTGCAACGCAAAATAAGCAGATGTATATACGTCTGCACTGCTTGCTGGTACAATGTCATCGATGAAACAAAAATAGTTTCATCAAGGACGGTTATATGGTTGTGCCGATTTCCAAAACATAGTAATATTGAAGTATTAACTGGGGCTGAAAGTGGCAAAACTGCTTGCTTGGTTTCCATTCAGGAATTACTAACAGCGTAGACCGTCCGTTCGCTTCGTATACCGTCAGCGTCACAAATTGACACCAATTTATCATTCTTCACGAAGTATGTGCTAAAATCTCTTGACAGCACCTCACAAAATATGTTATCTTTTGTAAACATCCTTGAAAAGATATGACATTTTCTGGGGACCGAACACAAACCGATTTTTCTCTGGAGGAAAGACCCATGAAACAGGAGATCATCCGCAAACTGAGCGCTGCCGTGGCCATGAGCCTCGTTGTTGGCGTCTCTCTGGCCGCCTGCGGCGGCAGCAGCAGCTCCACCGCTGCCGGTGTGACTAAGACCGGCTCTGCCGAAGGCTTTGGCGGTGCTGTCACCGCCACCCTGACCGTGGATGCCAACGGCACCGTTACCGACTGCAAACTGGAAGGCGCACAGGAGACCGAGAGCATCGGCGGCGCTGCACTGGAAGAGCTGTCCAAGCAGGTCGTGGCCGCCAACGGCCCCGCCATCGACGGCGTTGCCGGTGCCACGGTGACCACCAAGGCCGTCCGGAAGGCCGTTGCCGCCGCACTGGGTGTGGAGCTGGCCGAAGAGGCCCCCGCCGACTCTGCTGCCGCAGCCCCCGCTGAGCCCGCCGCCATCGTCCCGGTGGAAGGCGGCATCCAGATCGGTCAGGCCTATGCTGCCGCCCACGGCACCAAGTGCTTCACCGAAGCGGTGGCTGTGGTGAAGGATGACGTCATCCTCGCCGCCTACCTCGACGATTTTCAGTTCACCAGCACCGATGCAGGCGTGACCGCCGTGCCCAACTCCGACTCCGACTTTGCCGCAGGCTACGCCGAGGGCAAGGTGCTGATGTCCAAGCGGGCCAACGCCGATTATTACAGCAAGATGATGGCCGAAAAGGGCGGCTCCACGGTCGCTCTGGATGCAAACTTCGACGCCATCCAGAACTTTGCCGTCGGCAAGACCATCTCCGAGCTGGAGGATGTGGCCGCCAAGGGTGCCGAGGCTGTGGACGCCGTCTCCGGCGCAACGCTGGTGGATACCGCCGGTTATCTCTCTGCCATCGTGGATGCCGCCAAAAACGCCCAGACCACGCAGGCCGTGGAGTTCAACGGCAGCTCCGAGGACCTGAAGCTGAATGTGGTCTATGGGGCCGCACACGGTACCAAGTGCTTCACCTCCGGCGCTGTCGCCACCGCCGGGGACACCATCGTGCTGAGCTACATTGACGAGTTCCAGTTTGCCGGTTCGGACGCCGGGGTCGTCGGTGTGCCCAACTCCGATTCTGACTTCGGCGCAGGCTACGCCGAGGGCAAGGTGCTGATGTCCAAGCGGGTCAACGCCGATTACTACAGCAAGATGATGGCCGAAAAGGCTGGTTCCACCGTTTCGCTGGATGCCAACTACGACGCCATCCAGAATCACGTGAACGGCATGAGCATTGCCGACGCCGAGGCTCTGAGCAAAGATGAAAAGGCTGTGGACGCCGTTTCCGGTGCCACGCTGGTGGATACTGCCGGCTACGTTGGTGTGCTGGTGGATGCCGCAAAGTAAGGCAGAAAAATAACGTTCCTCTGAACACAGCAGCGCCCGCCGGGAGATCTCCCGGCGGGCGCTGCTTATTTATTATACGCAGTTAGCACAATCTAACCATCTGGTGGAGAAAAGGCAGGCCACCTGTATGCAGTCTGCCTTTTGCCTGATGCGAAAGCCCGCAGACGCGCGGGGCTTACAGCACCAGCGAGGGCGCGGTGTAGACCCGTGCCTTCAGCTCGCTGTTTAGCATATACAGCCCCTTGCTGTCACCGCCGAACAGCTCCATCTTGGTGATGAGGTCGGCGGCGTTCTTCTCCTCCTCGCCCTGTTCCTTGATGAACCAGTCCAGCATCTGCATGGTGCGGAAGTCCCTGACCTCGTATGCGGCGGCGTAGATGGCGTCTATGCTGGCAGTGACCAGCTTCTCATGCTCCAGTGCCTTTTTCAGCGGGGTCATGTGGTCGCCTCGTTCCCACTCCGGCTTTGCGATAGCCTCAAAGGTGACGCCCTCGCCGTTATTCTGCAAATACTGATAAAACAGCATGGCGTGATCCCGTTCCTCCTGCGCCTGTACCCGGTACCAGTTCTCAAAGCCGTCCAGTCCGACGGCGGCGTAGTAGTTGGCAAAGTCCAGATACAGATAGGCGGAGTAGAACTCCTTATTGATCTGCTCGTTGAGCAGAAGAGATACGTTAGCGTTCATGATACTTCTCCTCCATAAGATTGTCTTTTCCTGCTCCCGGCATGGGGGCAGATATACCGTACCCAGAGCGATGCTGGGATGCTCCCTTTTCATCTCCAGGAACACCTGCTCCGCCTTGGGATGCTGCTGCAGCTCCGTTACGGCGGCCAATATCTCCTCTGCGTATTTTGGCATACCGCCAACCCTCCAAATGCAAGAATGAGTCTTATTATTTTGCTTTTATTATACCTATATTTTTTCTCTGTCAACAACCACAAAGGGCTTGTGCTCCAAAAGCTGCCTCGAAGTACCTTGACAGTTTTAACTGTATCTGTTATATTTCAGTATAAACTGTATCAGTAGCAAGCACAGTTGCATTGGAGGTTGATTATGCGCCAGATATTGCTTTTCG
>ENA-OQMX01000224-OQMX01000224.1-human-gut-metagenome-genome-assembly--contig:-NODE-224-length-14735-cov-1.989389_pt1 | contig 14735 bp, 14 predicted proteins | sample MGYA00242622_ERZ504866 | MGnify/ENA primary metagenome ERZ504866 (study PRJEB26092, sample SAMD00036422) | human gut metagenome | host: Homo sapiens | study: EMG produced TPA metagenomics assembly of...
GCTGCACCTTCAGAGCAGTGAGGTGATCCAGTGCATCCAGACCTTTGATGGTGGTAATGGCACCTGCGTCATCTTCGACTTTGAAATCCGGCGTAGACACGCCGTAATCGGCCTGCTGCGCATTTGCCACAGACACCAGCGTTGTCACCTGCGAAGCATTCAGCGTGACTTTAGCCACCTTGCCGTCCACATCGCCGGAGATCACGGTCAGGGTGCCGAAATCTTCGTCCACATCGCTCACGATGCCAACGGTGCTGGCATCCACGGTGTATTCCTCAATGTGGGGCGCGGTGTCAGTGGTGGCCGCAGCATCCATGGAGAGCAGGGCAATGTCGGCATCGGCGGAATCATCCTGCACCTGCAACGGCTGGCTTTCCGCGGCCACAGCCTTGGTCACGGTGCCATTGTAAATGACGATATCACCGGGCATTGCGGCATCAGACGGCAGATCACCGTCAAAATCCATGGCATAGCCGCTGCCGGTCTCTTCGTTGTACAGCGCGCTGCGCAGCTGGCTGTGCAAAGACAGCACGCTGGAAACCTGCGGGATAGCGCTCTGGGGGATATCGGCATATTTCAGGCAGTAGGAAAGGAACATCACGTCCCATGGGCCGTAGTCGTTGCCGTAGTCGTTGCCGTAGCGGGTGTAGTGGCGCACGGTCTCGCCGTCGGCATCGTCCAGCTGGAAGTTGCGCTCGCTCTGCTCATAGCCCAGCTGGCTCTCGGCTACGGTCAGCAGGTCGTCGGCCCAGTTGCCGCTCAGCGTGGTGCCGGTCTGTGCCAGCCATTCGTCCTCGTCCTGCGTGCCGTCCAGCGGGTCGGACAGGCAGTTCACCGTGTGGTGATGCTCCGGCAGGCCGCAGACCAGCACTTCCTCGTAGCAGGCATCGGTGTGGTGGTGCACCGGGGTCTCGATTACAGGATCGACCACCACGGGCTTTGCGGCCACCGGCTCCTCAAACAGGGCCACCGGGTCATAATCGGGGTTCACTTCTTCTACAAGCTCGCCCTCTTCCAGACCGCACACCAGCTCATAGGTGGTGGTGTAGCAGCTGTCGTCGTGGGTGTGCTCGAACAGCTCACAGATCAGGCTGCCGTCCTCAGGGTCAAAGCAGTCGTCGGTGTGCTCGTGCTCTTCTTCCAGGCAGGTCAGCTCCTGCACTTCCTGGTAGCAGTCGTCGGTGTGCTCATGGGGCACAAAGATGTACTCCGGCTCTGCGGAATAGGCTGCAATGCCGGGATCATCCGCATCCATGCCGAATGTATCATCAAAAGACATGCTGTCGTCCGTCATGGTGGCGTTCCAGTCCTCCGGTTCGCCTTCCTCATAGCCGCACACCAGCTGCTTTTCATAGCAGGCAGCGGTGTGCTCGTGCTCCAACTCGCCGCACAGATATTCGGCCGTTTTTGGCAATGCCCACGCCGTGCAGCTGCCAGTTCACGAACAGGCTGGTGGTAAGCGCCAGTGCAAGCAGCAGCGCAGTATAGCGTCTGGCGCGCTGGTGGTTCCGACGGAACTTTTTCTGATATTCTTTCACAATATCCCGCATGATTCCTAAACCTCCTTAGTGGATCAACGAGAAGTTGGACAAGGGCCATACCCGCAAAAAAACCTTGCCTACGATCTGACTTTTTTCCACACAGCCGATCACACTGCTGCGGCTGTCAATGGAGGTGGCCCGATGGTCACCCAGTACGAAATACCGGTTTTCCGGCACCTGATAGGGAAATTTGATGTCGCATTCGCCCAGAGCCAGTTCATCTACATAGGGCTCATCCAGCGTCTGGCCGTTCACAGTGACCACACCGTCCTCGTCCAGTTCGATCACATCACCGGGCAGGCCGATGATGCGCTTGAGCAGAAGCTTGTTCTGCCAGTAAAATCCGCAAAGGTCGCCGGTCTTCATGTCGCTGTCCTTGACCAGCAGAATGATGTCCCGATCCTGCAGAGTGGGGTTCATGCTGTCGCCGGAGACCTGCAGCACCGGCAGAAACAGGGTGGCCAGCAGCACGGCAACGGCCGCGACCACCAGCAGCGTGTAGACCGTGCTGCGCAGCACCCGCATATAACGGCTGCGGTAGGCCAGACGTTCGCGCTCTGCTTCCACCTCTGCTGTGGATGGAATGGGCGTGAACCTGATCTTTTGCTCTTTCATTTGGCACGCTCCTCCGGCAGGAATTCCGTGCTGTGATAGCCGTCCAGCAGTTCGCTGGCCCGGCGGTCAAAAGCGGCCCGGCGCTGCTGGATCTCCTGCTGCGTCCGGGCAAGCATTGCCTTGCAGTCCGCTTCGGTCTGGGCGCGCTTGCGTGCGGCGGCTTCCGTTTCCGCGTCGCACTGCTGCTGGGTGCGGGCCTTCAGGTTCGCAGCCTCGGTCTGTGCCTGTGTAAGGATCTGCTGGGCTTCGGCTTCCGCCTGAGCGCGCAGAGCGCTGGCAGCGGCATCGGTGTTTTTGTTTGCTGCGAGCACCGATGCAACGTATTCATCAGCCGCAGCCTGCGCCGCTTCAAACACCTTGTTCAGCTCCAGTGCAGCCTGCGCAATGGAACCTGCGTTTTCAATATGGATCTGCCGTTCCTGCAGCTGGGCAGACAGGGCAGCGTTTTCTGCCCGGAGCTGGTCCTCGCTCTGCTTGAGCGCCAGAATGATCTCGACTAATTCGGTGCGGCGCATGTGCCGCAGTTCACGGTCTGGCATAATGATCGATTTCTCCCGCAAAAAGTGGTTGGATTAGGCGAACGAAAACTTTCGACAAATACGAAAATTTTCGCACCACAAAACCACATTTGATATATCAGTTTTCGGCGTGAAAGCGCCAGTTTGATGAATGACCTTCCACCTTATATGTTAGCACAGTATGCGTAACAAAAGCGTAACAAAAATGCCTTTTCCGTGCATTTTTTGCCAAAGCCAAAGAAAAATTGTTTCTTTTGATGTAAACGATTAAAATGCGTTAAAACAAAAAGAACTGTCCCCACAACGGAGACAGTTCTTGAAAAACAGATGAAAATAGAAGCCGGATCAGAAGCTCTTCAGCAGATCGCCCAGAGTCAGGAAGGACTGGTAGATCACGTTGACATTGTTGATGATGGAGCTTGCACCGGAGAAGATGCGGGCAATGGCGTTGAACACCTTACCGACATTCAGGAAGCTGTTGTAAGCGTCGCGGGCACCACCGTCCAGATAGACCATTTCCTCTTCGCTGATGGAGGCATAGTTTGCGGGCAGTTTCATAGTAGACATGGAGATTTTCCTTTCTATTGATAAAATTGATACAGTGTGTGAAAAGACTTAAATAAAGGCAGCCACGGCCAGCGTGGTGATCAGAGCACCGGCTACCGTCAGAACGCTCAGAATCGGGCCGTCATCGTATTCCTGCGCGGTCTGTTCCGGCTGAGCGGGCGTGGATGTGCTGGTGGAAGTGGTGGCATTTTTCACGGTCCAGTGTGCGTACACAGTGGTATCACCGGTAAACACCGTAGAGGTGCTGATTTTTGTGCCGCCCACCGGCTCGGTATACCAGCCGTCAAAGGTGTAGCCTTCCAGCGCAGGCTGCGCGGGCAGGGCACTGAGTTTGCCGCTCAGATTGGTGGTGACTGCCACAGCGGAGCTGCTGCCGCCCATGGCATCCAGACCAATGGTGTAGACCTGCGAATCCTTGTCTTCTGCGGCAAAGGCAGAGGGCAGTGCACAGCAGAGCAGTGCAGCGCTGAGCAGACCGAGGACCAGCATTTTCAAGATCTTTTTCATATGACTCCTCGCTTTCCTGACGAATTGGGATGTGGTGCCTGCCGGGAACGGAAACACCAGAACAGACCTCGATGTCCCCGCCATGAGGCAGTAGACGAAAAAGCCGGGAAGAGGAGGTTTATTCAATCCTATATTTACCACATATAGTGTAACAAAAGCGCAACAAAATGGGCGTATTCTGTTGTTATGATGAAAAAATTGGTTTTTCACAAATTGCAGGCTGCAAAAGGCGGCACAGAGCCGCCGCAAAAGCGGAAAAGTGGAACCTTCCCCTTGTGGAAAAACAAAGAATATGGTATAATATCTTGCACGATGCGCCATCGCCAAGCGGTAAGGCAGGGGACTTTGACTCCCCCATCGTAGGTTCGACTCCTGCTGGCGCAACCAAAAGCCCCGTCATCCTGAAAAGGCTGACGGGGCTTTTTGCATCACTTTTCCACAAAATGCGGCTGAACGGTGCAAAGCTCAGCGGCGGCGGATCTTTCTGGTGGGCTTGCGACGGTTCCAGTTGTTCAAAAGGACCCACGCAAAGTAGATGATGATGGAAATAATACTCAATGTTATTACAACTTTGAGGTACAGACTGCCTAAGAACTCCTGAAAACGCGCCACAGTGAACAGCAGCGGGTTGCGGCTGACATCCTGCCCGGCGATCAGGTCCACCACGCCAATGGTCTCACCGGCAAGCTTCAGCTCCACGGTACCCACCACATCGCCCTGCTGGACAGGGGCACACACGGAATCCGGCAGGTGGAAATATTTCTGGGTCACGCTGCCGTCGCCGGTGGAAGGCAGCAGGGTCATCATGCTGTCGGCGGGATACAGCTGCAGGGAGCTGGTATCGGAGGAATACTTCACCGGGATCTCGGCCAGCGTAAGGTCGGTGTCCAGTGCGGCCTGAATGGAAAAGCTGTCGAACACCCAGTCCATCAGCTTCACGGTCTCGCACAGGGCCGGGCGACGGTTGGCGTAGCCGAAATCGTCGCAGGTGTCCGGGCTTTGCATCACGCAGAAAATATAGGTGGCACCATCCTTATTGGCCCATGAAACATAGCTCTGATTGCCACTGTCGCTTTTGAATGCGGTCACATCGCACATGCCGCCCTGCATGGCGCTGCGGTAGTATTTGCCGCCGCTGGATTTGCTCAGCGCGGCGTTCTGGCTGACCAGAACAGACGAAGAACGGTGTTTTTCTTGGCGGGCATGGTAAAGCTGGGCGCACCGGAAACCTCCACAAAGGCATCAAAGCTCATCAGATAGCGCAGGATCAGGTACATATCCACGGCACAGGTCACGTTGCCGCTGTCAATGCCGCAGGCATCCGTCCAGGTGCTGCCGGTGGTGCCGATGCGCTGGGACAGGGTGTTCATCTGGCTCACCCAGCCCGCGAGGTCGCCGCCGGAAAGGGCATAAGCAAAGGCCCATGGCGGCTTCGTTGGCGTTGCGGGTCAGCATGGCGTACATGGCTTCGCGGTAGGTAAAAGGTCTCGTTGGAGCGCATATCGGCGTTGTTGGTGTTATAAACGTAATCCGAGATGGCAAAGGGCATCTGGAAGGTGTCGTCCAGATGGTCGGCATAGTTGGTCAGCAGCAGGGCAATGGTCATGTACTTTGTCAGACCACCGGCGGATACCTGCTTTGTGCTGTCCTTATCATAGACAATGATATTGGTATCAGTGTTGACGATATAGGCACTCTGTGCCTGCACCTGATAGACCGGGGTGGGGTCGAACATAGCCCCGGCGGGCAGCACAAGGCAGCTGAACAGGACAGCGAACGACAAAACCAGCGCAAAAATACGTTTCATGTGGACAATTCCTTTAAAAAGCGATAATATAAAACAACAGGCAGCACGGCACAAGCGCCGTGCGCCGGATAAGAACGAGATCACAGCGGAAGGCTGTATTCTTTATAATAACAGGTTTGGCGGGGTGTGACAAGGCTTATTGTGCCGATTTCACATCCGGTCAGGGAGGACAGGAATGGTATATCTGACAGGGGACACCCACGGCGACATCGACCGCTTCAAGCACGGAAAGCTGCGCTGGCTGGGCAAACGGGATACCGTGGTGGTACTGGGCGACTTTGGCTTTGTGTGGGACGGCAGCAAGGAGGAACAGAAAAAGCTGGATTGGCTGCGCAAGCGCCCGTATACCCTGCTGTTTCTGGACGGCAGCCACGAAAACTACGACCTTTTAAAGCAGTATCCCACCGAGGAACGCTTTGGCGGCAAGGTGCAGGCACTGGGTGGCAATGTGTACCATGTGTGCCGCGGCAGTGTGCTGGAATTGGAGAACAAAAAATACCTGTGCTTTGGCGGTGCGGAAAGCCAGGATGTGGAGGATCGGGAACCCGGCGTGAACTGGTGGAGGGAAGAAATGCCCTCGGATGAGGAATACGCCTTCTGTGAGGAGAACCTTGCAGCCTGCGATTACAAAGTGGATTATGTGCTGACCCACGATGCGCCAAGCAGATTTTTGGATTTTACCGCCCTTGCCAGCGGCGAGACCAACCAGCTGCACAGCTTTCTGGATAAAATTTTGTTGAAGCTGACCTACGACAAGTGGTTTTTTGGCTGCTACCATAAGGATACCCAGCTTTCCACCAAAAGCCGCTGCGTGTTCTGCGATGTGATAAGCATGGGCGAACGGCACGCAAAGCGTTCCGTTCGATAACAGGGGCCGCTGCACTAGCCGTGCAGCGGCTTTTGCATTTGCTGTTGCTTGTGCGCAAAAAACCTCCGGATCAGTTCATGGCTCCGGCTTTCTCGAACATCTGCTGCACCTGCTGTTCCAGCAGTGCGTGCTCCGGCGCTTCCAGCAGCGGGTCGTCGGCCAGCATGGCAACGGCTTCCGCCTGCGCAGCGTGCAGGGTGCGGGTGTCGTTCATCAGGTCGGCGATCTGCAGGGTGGGCAGGCCGTGCTGGCGGCTGCCGAAAAAGTCGCCGGGGCCGCGGGTCTCCAGATCGTACTGCGCCACCGCAAAGCCGTCCGTGGTGCTGCACAAAAATTTCAGCCGCTTTTGTACGTTTTCGCTTTGGTTGTCGCTGACAAGAAAGCACCAGCTCTCCGCTGCACCGCGTCCCACGCGGCCGCGCAGCTGGTGCAGGGCGCTCAGACCGTAGCGCTCTGCGTTTTCGATCACCATTACGCTGGCATTGGGCACATCCACACCCACCTCAATGACGGTGGTGGACACCAGTGCGTCCAGCCGTCCGGCTTTGAAGTCCTCCATCACGGCAGCTTTCTCCTTGGGTTTGAGCTTGCCGTGCATCAGGCCTACCCGGCGCTCCGGCAGCAGGGCTTTGGCAATGTCCTCGTAGTAGCTCTTAACGGCGTTCAGCCCGCCATCCGGTGTGTCCTCGATGGCGGGGCAGACCAGATACACCTGCCGCCCTCTACCAATCTCCTGATCGAGAAAATGGTAGAGGTCGCGCCGCTTTTTGCCGGTGATGCAGCGGGTTTTGACCGGGGTGCGGCCCGGCGGCAGCTCGTCCAGAATGGAGATGTCCAAATCGCCGTAGATGAGCAGGCCCAGCGTGCGGGGAATGGGCGTTGCACTCATCACCAGCAGGTGCGGATTCGCGGCCTTTTCGGCCAGCATTCCGCGCTGCCGTACCCCAAAGCGGTGCTGCTCGTCGATCACGGCAAGACCAAGCCGGGCAAACTCTACGCCTTCGCTGAGGATGGCGTGAGTGCCCACCACAAGGTCGGCTTCGTCGTTCCGGATGGCGGCAAGGGTGGTGCGGCGTGCAGCGGCCTTCATGCCGCCGGTCAGCAGGGCCACCCGCATCCCGAAAGGGGCAAGCATCCGGTTCAGGCCTTCGGCGTGCTGGGTGGCCAGAATTTCTGTCGGGGCCAGCAGCGCGGCCTGGTACCCCGCTCGGATGCAGGCCCAGATGGCGGCAGCCGCCACCAGCGTTTTGCCGCTGCCCACATCGCCCTGCAAAAGGCGGTTCATGGAAGTCTCGCCCGCCATGTCGGCCAGAATCTCGCTCACGGCCCGGCGCTGGGCTCCGGTGGGGGAAAAGGGCAGGCTGGCCCAGAACAGGGACGGGTCGGCAAGCTGCATGGGCGCACCGGTGGCAGCGGCACCCCGGTTTTTCATCCGGCCAATGCCCAGCTGCAAAACCAGAAGTTCTTCATAGATCAGCCGCCGCCGGGCTGCATAGGCCTGCTCTTCGGTGGCAGGGCAGTGGATGGCCCGCACGGCATCTGCCTTGGAGAGCAGACGGTATTTTGCCAGCATTTCCGGCGGAAGAGGGTCGGGCAGAAGCTCTGCATGGGGCAGCAGCTGCCGCACGCACTTGGCGATGGCATTGCTGGTCAGGCCCTCGGTCTGGGGGTAGACCGCTTCAAAGGGAGAAGCCTTGATCTGCTCGGCGGTGCGCACCTGCGGGTTGACCATCTGGCGGCGCAGCATTCCGCCGGTAACGATGCCTTGAAAATAATATTCCTGCCCCAGCTGCAGCTTCTGGGCGGCGTAGGGGTTATTGAACCATGTGATCTCCAGACTGGCTACATCGTCCCCGGCGGTGATGCGCTCCATCCGCCGCCCGCCCGGCAGGATACGCCCGCCGGGTTTGGCGAACACCTCAGCCCTGACGACGCACTCCACATCGGTGGGCGCTTCGGCGATGGAATAGGGTTTGGTGAAGTCGATATATCTGCGCGGGTAGTGGCACAGCAGGTCGGCCAGCGTCACGATGCCCAGCTTCTCGAACCGCTCAGCGGTCTTGGGGCCAACGCCCTTCAGGTAGCGCACCGGCGTATCCGGGGTGAGGGTGGTATGGTTTTCGGCGGGCATGGCGTGTCAGCTCCTTTTTTGGATGCAATATAGCCATTGTAACACGGAGCGGCAGCGGATGCAAATGGCCCAAAAAGGAAAAACCGGCAGGACCTTTGCCTTTGGGCAGGAACTGTGGTACACTCGGAAGAAAAAGAGGGGAGAATATTTATGGAGATCCGTAAGGGGACCTTAAAGGACTTGGAGGCCATTGCAGCGGTGGAGGCGGCCTGCTTCCCGGCGGCAGAGGCGGCTACGGCAGAGGAGTTTGCCGGGCGGCTGCAGCAGTACGGCAATCATTTTTGGCTGCTGTGGGAGGGGGAAAGGCTGCTGGCCTTTGTGGACGGCTTTTGCACCGACTGGCCGGACCTGACCGATGAGATGTACGCCGACGCCTCCCTCCACCGGGAGAATGGTGCCTGGCAGATGATCTTTGGGGTAAACACCATCCCGGCCTGCCGCAGACAGGGGTACGCCGGGCAGCTGCTGCAGCAGGCCATTGCCGACGCCCGGGCCCAAGGCCGGAAGGGGCTGGTACTGACCTGCAAGGAGGCCCTGGTGCACTACTATGCAAAGTTCGGCTTTGTGAACGAGGGCGTTTCCGGCTCCACCCACGGGGGCGTGGTGTGGTACCAGATGCGGCTGAAGTTCTGAGGGGGACGATCTGGAATGGCCTACGCCTTGCTCCGGCCGTATTCAGCGGAAGAATAATTTTTAAGAGAGCAATGCCGGAGCGTCCGCGGAAGCTCCGGCATTGCATTTTCACTGGAGAGGGCGTAAAGGTAGACGGCATTTGCAGTGCCGCTTTCTGCGAAAGTGCGGCACTGCGGCAGACTTTTCGGCTTAACTGCAAAGTGACCGGTTTCGCCAGAGGCTCTCCCTTTGAGGAAAGACTTCCCCCGCTCCGGGGGAAGATGTCACCGCAGGTGACAAAAGGGGGAGTCTGTCACCGTAGGTGACGGAGAGGGCGAGGAGGCTGATAGGGAACAACGCAAAACAAAAAAATCCCGGAAGCTTCAGCTTCCGGGAATCTTTTGGAGGTGACGACCAGATTTGAACTGGTGGATGAGGGTTTTGCAGACCCTTGCCTTACCACTTGGCCACGTCACCATATTTAGGAGTGAATTTCCACTCCTGTTGGAGCGGCCGACGAGGCTCGAACTCGCTACCTCCACCTTGGCAAGGTGGCGCTCTACCAGATGAGCTACGGCCGCATATTCGGTGCATTTTACCTTGCACCCATCATTTCTGATGCCCTGAAAACAAGTTTCAAAGTAGGTGAAAGCTTGCGCTTTCTTGGTGGCGACCCGGATCGGGCTCGAACCGACGACCCCCAGCGTGACAGGCTGGTGCTCTAACCAACTGAGCTACCGGGCCATATTGGAGCAACTGTTGCTGCTCCGTTATGGAGCGGCCGACGAGGCTCGAACTCGCTACCTCCACCTTGGCAAGGTGGCGCTCTACCAGATGAGCTACGGCCGCATATTGGAAACCCTGCTGGGTTTCCTTGACTGGTGCCTCCGATCGGAATCGAACCAATGACACGGGGATTTTCAGTCCCCTGCTCTACCGACTGAGCTACAGAGGCGCACCGGACGATGATTATTATACCTGAAATTTCGATTTTGTAAAGGGGTAAATCCAAATTTTTTTCAGAAAATTGAAAACTTTCTTGATTTTGGTCGCTCCAGCGCGTAAAATAAGAATGACTTTTTTCAACCTGCTTTCGGCACATCCGGCACAGGACGTGCTGTGTGCGGGCGCGCCAAACAGAAATTGACAAATTCAACAACCTATGGTTTAATGAAAATGAAATAATTCAGGCGCTTTTGCCCTTTTTCTCTGTGTATACCTATATTATAGTAAGAAAAGGGCAGAGGCGTTTTATGATTTGACTACAGACGGCCTGCTTTTTGCAAGAAAAGCCGGGCCGGGAGGAGCAGCATGGCAAAAAAACAGGAATATGGCAACGAGAGCATTACTTCTTTGAAGGGTGCCGACCGTGTGCGTAAGCGCCCGGCCGTTATCTTTGGCTCAGACGGCGTGGAGGGCTGCGCCCACTCCATCTTTGAGATCGTCTCCAACTCCATCGACGAAGCCCGCGACGGCCACGGCGATACCATCAACGTGACCCGCTGTAAGGATGGCAGCGTCATCGTTGAGGACTTTGGCCGCGGTATGCCCGTGGACTGGAACAATGGCGAGGGACGCTACAATTGGGAGCTGTTGTTCTGCGAGATGTATGCAGGCGGCAAGTATGGCGAGGGTGAGGATAACTACGAGTTCAGCCTTGGCTTGAACGGTCTGGGCCTGTGCGCTACCCAGTATGCTTCTGCATGGATGACCGCCGATATCTACCGTGACGGATACCACTATCACCTTGATTTTAAAAAGGGCGAGAATGTGGGCGGCCTGCAGAAGGAAGCCTACAAGGGCCGCCGCACCGGCAGCATCATTCACTGGAAGCCGGACGACGAGGTGTTCACCGACATCGATGTGCCCGGCAGCTACTATAAGGATACCCTGCGCCGTCAAGCGGTGGTCAACGCAGGCCTGACCCTGAACTTTACCGATGAAAAAGAGAAGGACCCTGCCACGGGCAAGGCGTGGTACGAGAGCTGGTGCTATGAGCACGGCATCGCGGACTATGTGGCCGAGGTGGCAGGGGAGGATACCCTGACCCCGGTGTTCAGCTGCGAGAGTGAAGCATCCGGCCGAGACCGCGAGGACCAGCCGGATTACAAGGTGCGCATGAGCGCGGCGTTCTGCTTCTCCAATAAGGTGCAGATGCTGGAATATTACCACAACTCTTCCTGGCTGGAGCACGGCGGCAGCCCGGAGCACGCGGTGCGCACCGCCTTTGTCTATCAGATCAACAAGTACCTGAAGGAAAAGAACCTCTATAAAAAAGGTGAGAGCGCCATCAGCTTTCAGGATGTGCAGGACTGCTTGGTGTATGTCTCGTCCAGTTTTTCCACCCGCACCAGCTACGAGAACCAGACCAAAAAGGCCATCACCAACAAATTCGTCTCGCAGGCTATGACCGACTTCCTCAAGCATTATCTGGAAGTGTATTTTCTGGAAAAGCCGGACGAGGCCCAGAAGATCTGCCAGCAGGTGCTGGTGAACAAGCAGAGCCGTGAGCATGCGGAAAAAACGCGCCAGAGCATCAAAAAAACCCTGTCCACCCAGATCGACCTTGCCAACCGGGTGCAGAAATTCGTGGACTGCCGCACCAAGGATGCATCCCGCCGCGAGCTGTATATCGTGGAGGGCGATTCCGCTATGGGTGCGGTCAAGTCCAGCCGCGACAGTGAATATCAGGCCATCATGCCCATCCGCGGCAAAATTTTGAACTGCCTGAAGGCCGACTATGCCCGCATCTTTAAATCGGATGTCATCGTGGATCTCATCAAGGTGATGGGCTGCGGCGTGGAACTGGGCGGCAAACACAACAAGGAGCTGGCCACCTTCAATCTCGATAATCTGCGGTTCATAAAATCGTCATTTGTACCGATGCCGATGTGGACGGCTACCAGATCCGCACGCTGGTGCTCACCATGCTCTACCGCCCTGACCCCGACCCTAATCGAGAAGGGCTATGTGTATATCGCAGAGTCGCCGTTGTATGAAATTACAACGAAAGATCGCACTTATTTTGCCTACACCGAGCCGGAAAAGACAGCGTTTCTGGAAGAGATCGGCGAGAAAAAATACACCATCCAGCGCTCGAAAGGTCTGGGTGAGAACGACCCCGAGATGATGTGGCTGACCACCATGAACCCGGAGAGCCGCCGTCTGATCAAGGTGATGCCCACTGATGTGGTGCAGACCGCGCAGGTGTTCGATATCCTGCTGGGTGATAACCTTGCAGGCCGCAAGGAACACATTGCGCAGCACGGCGCAGAATATCTGGACGATCTGGATGTGAGCTGATGATTTTAAATTGCCTCCGCTTGCGCTCTGGCAATGACAGAGGTAACGTTATTTTAATTTGGTGATTTGTCGCAGCCTGCGGGCTGCTCCAAATCACGTTTTCACGAAGAAGGCCCCAACGGGTCACGGCATTTTAAGGGAAAAATGCAGAAAACCGGAACGGCTCCATCTGTGAAAGAGCAGCTCAGGATGGCCCGCAGGCCATCCTGAGCTGCAAAAATAAAAAATATTTTCCGCTGAATATGGGCAGAGCGAGAGCGGCGCCCATTTAAAATCGTCAAGAGGTTAGAAGATGCCTAGAAAATCGACCAAGAAAACACTCAAGCCGGTGCGCCCGCAGCTGGGCGACGGCGTTGAAATTTTAAATGCCGGCAGTGTGCTGGAGGACCCCATCACCCGCACGCTGGAAACCAACTATATGCCCTACGCCATGAGCGTCATCGTCAGCCGCGCGCTGCCAGAGATCGACGGCTTCAAACCGGCGCACCGCAAGCTGCTGTACACCATGTACGAGATGGGCCTGCTCAAGGGCGCACGCACCAAGTCTGCCAACATCGTGGGCAGCACCATGCACCTGAACCCCCACGGCGATGCCGCCATCTACGACACCATGGTGCGCATGGGCCGCGGCAACGAGAGCCTGCTGGTGCCCTTTGTGGACAGCAAGGGCAACTTCGGCAAGGCCTACAGCCGGGATATGTCCTGCGCCGCTGCCCGTTATACCGAGGCCAAGCTCGAGGGTGTCTGCGAGGAACTGTTCCGGGATATCGATAAGGAGACCGTGGACTTTGTGCCCAACTACGACAGCACCACCACCGAGCCGACCCTGCTGCCCGTGACCTTCCCCACCATTCTGGCCAACAATACCCTGGGCATTGCAGTCGGCATGGCCTGCAACATCTGCTCCTTCAATCTGGCAGAGCTGTGCGCCACCACCGTGGCCCTGATGAAAGATCCCAAACACGATATCTCCACCACCATGCCCGCCCCGGATTTCGTGGGCGGCGGCCAGATCCTGTACGATGAGGCCCAGATGCGGGAGGTCTATGAGAATGGCCGGGGCAGCATCAAGGTGCGTGCCCGGTACAATGTGGTGCCCGGCGAGAATATGCTGGAGATCACGCAGATCCCGCCCACCACCACTGTGGAAGCCATCATGGACAAGATCGCCGAACTGGTCAAGGCGGGCAAGATCAAAGAGATCAGCGATATGCGGGATGAGACCGACCTGAACGGCCTCAAGCTGACCCTTGACCTCAAGCGCGGCGTGGACCCGGAAAAGCTGATGGCCAAGCTCTACAAGACCACCCCGCTGGAGGACAGCTTCAGCTGCAATTTCAACGTGCTGGTGTCCGGTCAGCCCCGGGTCATGGGTGTGCGGGAGATCCTGCAGGAGTGGACCGCTTTCCGGATGGAGTGTGTCCGCCGCCGCACCTACTACGATCTCCACGGCAAGGAAAGCGGCTCCACCTGCTCAAGGGCCTTGCCGCCATCCTGCTGGATATCGATAAGGCCATCCATATCATCCGCACCACCGAGGAGGAGACCGAGGTGGTGCCCAACCTGATGATCGGCTTTGGCATCGATGAGGTGCAGGCTGACTATGTGGCTGAGATCAAGCTGCGTCACCTGAACCGGGAGTATATCCTCAAGCGGACGGGTGAGATCGAGCAGCTGGAAAAGGACATTGCCGACCTGAACGATATTCTGGCAAAGCCTGCCCGCATCCGTCGCATCATCATCAATGAGCTGAACGATGTGGCCAAAAAGTACGCCCAGCCCCGCCGCAGCGAGATCCTGTATGATCTGCCCGAGGAGGAGAGCGGTGCCGAAGAGGAATCCATCCCGGATTATCCCGTTACCGTGTTCTTCACCCGTGAGGGCTACCTGAAAAAGATCCGCCCCAGAGCTTGCGCACCGCCGGTGCCCACAAGCTGAAAGAGGGCGATTGAGATCATCCATCAGGTGGAGACGCGGAACAACGTGGAGGCCCTCTTCTTTACCGACAAACGAGCAGGTGTACAAGGTGCGCCTGAACGAGCTGGAGGACGGCAAGGTGGCCCAGATGGGCATCTACCTGCCGGGCCGTCTGGGAATGGATGAGGGCGAGAATATCCTCGCTATGGTCATCACGGGCGATTACAGCGGTTATGTCCTCTTCTTCTTTGCGGGCGGCAAGTGCGCAAAGATCCCGCTGGCCTCTTACGCCACCAAGCAGAACCGCCGCAAGCTGCTCAAGGCCTACTCCGACAAGGAGCCGCTGGCA
>ENA-OQMX01000228-OQMX01000228.1-human-gut-metagenome-genome-assembly--contig:-NODE-228-length-14505-cov-3.268744_pt1 | contig 14505 bp, 12 predicted proteins | sample MGYA00242622_ERZ504866 | MGnify/ENA primary metagenome ERZ504866 (study PRJEB26092, sample SAMD00036422) | human gut metagenome | host: Homo sapiens | study: EMG produced TPA metagenomics assembly of...
TTTTAATAAAAACGAATATCAAAATATAATTGATCAATATCCGGAGTTGAAAGATTGTTTTATATCGTATGATGATCGATGGGCGCTTAAAGAAAGAATTAATTGTGAGTTGACCGACGATATGAAAGTATCGTTTGATAGAGTAAGAAAAGAAAAGGCTCATGATCCAATTTTTACTCAATCATACTTAGAAACAGATATAAATGATTTTATTAATTTAGTTTCTAAAATGTTACCCAAAGTAATGTAGAAGGGCAATTGATGTGGGTGGAACCTATGCGAAACTTTGCTTTAACTATGATGTGATAATGAGAGATACAACTTTGTTGTATTTAGCATATCTAGCTCGTGATAGCAAACGAGTAGATATGGTTGCTGAATGGATTTCTGATAAAGCATTTAGATATGGATTAACATCAGAAAGAATAAATATAGACACTTTGGGGCAAGTATTAGAAATTATTAAAACAGCTGAAAGTAGGATATGAAGAATAATTTTATTTTAATTTGAAAAAATGTGTAAAATGCACTCTAAAAAACTTGAAAAAATGTGTTTTTAAGTTTTTGAACGTGTTTGGGGGCCAAAATTAATGTTTTCTTGAAACCGCAAATAAAACAATTCTTATACTTATAAACGAAGAGTCGCGAGAGCGGCTCTTTCGTTTTTATATAAGTGAGGTTTTATTATGGAAAAGAAACTATGTTACGAAGATGGAAGAGAATTGTTCGTTAATAAGCTCTGCAAGTTAATGAACGAGAGAAATTTTTCTTGCCAGTATCTGAGTAGTAAGATAAAAAGAATGATGGATATATCAACCGTATTATCAATGGTAAAAAGATCCTTCTTTTGAGGTGCTGTTTGATATCGCATCTGCTCTGAAGGTCACAGTAGCTGAATTGTTCGAATAAAAATTTGCATGACCTGTGGGGTCATGTTTCTGCTAAACCCATTGACCTAGTATTTCGGCAATGGTATAATGAGTACAACAAAACATCAGAACGGCTTGAAGCACAAGACAAGTCGAAGGGTGAAAAAAGAGTAGCTTTCTTAAGTAAACTGTTTTGGTTCTTCTATAGGGGCCACGAAAGTGGAGAAGAGGTTGGAACGGTAGCAAATAGGGAAGTCTTGTTTCCGTGCGCTGGAAGCAGTCTGTTGGATTCCGGATTTTGATGTTGTAATAGTGCTTTTCTTTTGCAACGCAGTTTTAGGGTGAACTATGCGTTAATACAAGGGCTATATAAATGAATTATTTATAAAAAGCCAAAATAATATTCGACTAACGAAATGCTTAAAGATGTTGATATGCCTTGTGAATTAACCAATATGGAAGGCTAACATTTTGAAATATCTTATTTTGTGACGGAACAGGTATGACTTTAACATAATTGTTGAATGAAATTAAAGGTTTGCGTAAACAAGGCTAATCCACATAGCGGTAATAAACGTCAAGACAGTTAGTATTGTGCTATTTCGTCTCTTTAATACAAATTATGAATAGGATTATAATTTAGGAAGAAAGGGCTGTGTTTTAAGGCTTAAACGCATTGTGCGATTTCGTCGCGCAGTCACATAAAAACAGGGCATAGCAAAAGCTATGTCCTGTTTTTTGCTTTAAATTAAAAAGGGATTCGAACCCTTATAATCTTTTGCAAGACGAAGTCTTGTCAACAGAAGTCTATAATAGGATAGTTTGCGGAGCAAACTCGAGGGCGAACGAAGTGAGCCGAATCCCTCACTCTCCGCCATAAAAAGTCCACCGTAATTTTGATAGAATTACCGTGTGCTTTTTCTGTATTATTCATTGTCTAAAATTTTATGTGATGATATAATGGTTAATGAAACAAATTTTATAAATTGCAATAACAAAATTTGTTTTAAGGTGGGGATGAATTGAACAAAGAACTTCAAAAACGTATAAAGCTGTTAAATTGCCGAGCGAATGCTTTCATTATATGCCTTGGGATTGCTGCTGTTTTTTTGCTTCTTGGAGGAGTTTGCGTATCTGACAGCGAGTCCCGTATTTTCGGGCTTATTTTGCTTGCAATTGCCGGAGTTAATATAGCCATTTTTGTTTATGTGATTCTTGCCGCAAAAAATGATGCAAAAGCATTTGAAGCAAGGCCGTGTGTTTTGTGTTCGCATACAGGTATTAAATATGACGATTTCATCAAAGAACTCGAAGATTTATCAAATAAAGGAAAACGGCTGAGCATATCAGAAAACCTACATTATTTCAAATTTAAAAAAGGTTTGTACCTTACAACGATTATATATAGAACAGACAACTTCTCAAAAAGAGAATTTGATAACGCAAAAAAACGTATTCTCCGAAAAGCAACGAAAGAATTTAATTTGTCGCACAGTAATTATGACAAATACAAAATTTATAAAACCATACAGTTAAACATCATCTGTCTTGATTCGATGAATAGTGAAGTTAACAGCCTTTTGTCACATAACGCCAATCACAATTTAATGCGAGTAGAGGGCTTGATGAATGTGGTCTTGGTCGGAGACAAGATTATTATCCCGCCGATTTACGGAGATTGCTACGAGACAATAGGCAGATACAAAAAAATAGTGAATTTTATAGTCGAAAATATTATTTGATTTTTGTTGTAAGCAAGTTTGTTTACTCTGCCTTTGTTATGTGTAAATATAAAAAAGCAACCTGTTTGACACCTTTTTTTCACTCGAATTCAAAGGAGCGATACACGCTTTTTGTTTTCTGCTTTATGCCTTGTCCGAATACCGTTTTTGTGATAAAATATATATTATTAAAAATATGTTTGTAGGGCGATATAAGATAAAAACGCCTGCAAAAATACTGATTATACGGAGAATTATATGGAGCTTATACGTTTGAGAGACAGCAGGGGAAAAATATTTGATACCGCAATGAAGCTCTATGAAAAAAGCTTCCCGAAATACGAGCGGAGGTCATATGACGCACAGCAGAGGGCCATGTATGATGAGCAGTACCATTTTGACCTTATATATGATGAGGGCGAATTTATAGGTGAAGTGCTTTATTGGGATACCGACAGCTTTATATATATTGAGCATTTTTGTATTTTAACCGAAAAGCGCAACCGCAAGTACGGAGAGCGCACACTCTCGATGCTGCAAGGCTGCAATAAAAACCATTATTTTGGAAATTGACCCGCCGAAGGATGAAATATCCGTCCGCCGTCGCGGATTTTATGAGCGAAACGGATTTAAATTAAACGACTTTGAGCATTTTGCGCCGGCTTACACAAGGGGTGGCTCTGATTTTGAACTTAAAATTATGACGTATCCCGGTAAAATCTCAAAGGAGCTGTATGATGATTTTTATGAGTTCCTTTGTGCCAAGGTAAAAATGTACATTTGACGGCGATGCTTTTAACGGCGTGAGCTGTAAAGGTTGAATTCCGCCGTGATACACATTGAGTTAAACGTCGCTGTTCAAAAATGCGCGCGTTACTTTGCAAAAATAAATATCTGTTTACAGAATATATTGATTTTTTTACTCTTTTGTTGACATTGTACATAAAAATGTTATAATAAAAGCACTATGATTTAAATGAGGTGGAACAATATGGGAGACTAAAAAAACCGTAATGCTGACCGGTGCCTCCGGTCATATGGGTTTCCACGGTTTTAAGGAACTTTACGCTAAGAAAGATAAGTTTAATCTTGTTCTTTTACTTCGCGGAAAGTGAAAAAAACCGTGTTAAATTCAAGGATTTTGAAAATGATCCTTCAGTCAGAATAGTTTGGGGCGATCTTACAAACTATGAGGATGTTCTCAACGCAGTAACAGGTTCTGACTATATTCTTCATGTAGGCGGCATGGTTTCTCCGGCAGCTGACTGGAAACCGTACAGAACACAGAAAACAAATATAGGTGCTGCTCAGAATATCTGCAAGGCAGTTCTTGCTCAGCCGGATCCCGACGCAGTTAAGGTCTGCTACATAGGCACCGTTGCCGAAACAGGCGGTCGTAACTATCCTATCCATTGGGGACTTGCGGCGATCCGCTCAAGGTTTCGGTATATGACCATTATGCTGTTTCTAAGTGCATAGCAGAGCGTGTATTCGTTGAGAGCGGTATTAAGAATTGGGTTGTTATGCGTCAGTCGGGCATACTTTATCCCAACATTCTTAAAAATATGGATCCTATTATGTTCCACGTTCCGATCAACGGCGTTCTTGAGTGGTGCACCGTTGAGGATTCGGGTCGTTTGCTTGCCAACCTCTGCGATGAAGATGCAAAAGGCAACCTCGGTTCCGATTTCTGGAATCACTTCTACAATATAGGTTCAGGTAAGGAATACAGAATTTCAAACTATGAGTTTGAGTGCCTTCTTCTCGGTACTCTCGGTCTTGCAGGCCCCGAAAAGCTCTTTGACCCCAACTGGTTTACAACGAAGAACTTCCACGGTCAGTTCTATGCAGACGGCGATAAGCTTGAAAACTTCCTTCACTTCCGTGAGAACCTCCCCGTTAAGGATTACTTCAACCGTCTTGCAGATCAGGTTGAATTCTACTTTAAAATTCCGAGATATCTTCCGAAGAACCTCGTTGCAGCTTGCGCGAAGCCCTTTATGAAGAAGATTGCCAAGACTCCGGACTTCGGTACTCTTGACTGGGTTGAAAAGAACAACAAGCAGCGTCTTGACATCTACTTCGGCGGCATGGACGAGTGGAAGAAGATTCCGTCAAAGTGGGAAAATTTCGACATCATCAAGTTCGATAAGGATAACAGCGCGGCTGAGCAGTTTAAGCTTGACCACGGTTATGATGAGACAAAGCCCGAAGCAGAGCTTGACATTGAGGATATGAAGCAGGCTGCTAAGTTCCGCGGCGGCGAGTGCCTCTCCGAGACAATGACTAAGGGTGATATGGCTACTAAGCTTAAATGGAAATGCGGCCACTGCGGCGCAGAATTCGAAGCAAGCCCCGCTCTTATACTTCTCGGCGGACATTGGTGCCCCGAGTGCTATATCCCGCATAAGGCTTGGGATTATGATGCTATCGCCAAGACAAATCCGTTCTTTGCTCAGGTTTGGTATCCGAACCACAGAAAAGACGAGAACAACCGTTACGACTTTGACGAGCTGTTCCACATAGACGGTGTTGCTTGGGACGACATTAAGAGATAATTTTGCAGAATTGCATAAAAGAACCGTGAGGTCTTATGACTTCACGGTTCATTTTTTGTTTACATGATTATTCTATTCCGATAACCTTGTAATCCTTGTCCTCAACGGCTTTCTTGAGAACGTCATTGTCGATTTCATCTTTAAGAGTAACCTTTGCGGTACCGCTTACATGGCTTACTTCGGCTGACTCAACCTCGGGTAATTCTTCAAGAGCTTTCTTGACTGCAGCTTCACAATGTCCGCACATCATACCTTCGATTTTAATTGTCTTTTCCATAGCTTTTGATTCCTCCGTTACATTTTTTAAATGATTTTTTATTTTATGGTCGTGGCTTGCGTCACGAAGCTTAAACAGATTAAGTCTCAGGGCATTGGTTACAACGCAGAAGCTTGAAAGGCTCATTGCCGCAGCTCCGAGCATGGGGTTCAGCGTAAGACCGAGAGGGATAAATACGCCGGCGGCTATCGGAATACCTATCGTGTTGTAGAAGAACGCCCAAAACAGGTTTTCGTGTATATTTCTAAGCGTCGCTCTGCTGAGCCTTATGGCTGCGGGCACATCGGAAAGACGACTCTTCATCAGAACGACGTCGGCTGCATCTATGGCAACATCTGTGCCTGCACCTATGGCTAAGCCTATGTCGGCTATTGTAAGGGCGGGTGCGTCGTTTATTCCGTCGCCGACCATTGCCACCTTGCCGAGCTTTTTAAGCTTTTTGATTGCCTCTTCTTTACCGCTCGGTAAAACCCCTGCGATTACTTCGTCAACACCGGCTGATTTACCTATTGCGTTTGCGGTACATTCGTTGTCGCCCGTGAGCATCACAACGCGTATTCCCATATTCCTGAGCTCTTTAACGGCTTTAGGGCTGTCGTCTTTAATGACGTCCGCCACGGCTATAATGCCGAGAAGCTTCCCATCCAGAGCGAAGAAGAGGGGAGTTTTACCATCGCCCGACAGCCTTTCGGCAATTTCCTTGATGCCGGGCGATATTTCGGCCTTTGTTTTTATGAAGTTGAGATTACCTGCGAATATATTCTTTCCGTTTACGGTGCCGCTGAGGCCGTTTCCGGGCAAAGCTTTAAAGATAGATACGTCGTCGCAGATGATATTTTTGCTCTCCGCATATGAAATTACAGCCTTTGCAAGCGGATGCTCACTCTTCTTTTCAAGAGACGCCGCAGCTTTAAGAAGCTCATTTTCTGTTGTTTCACCGTTTGGGATAATGTCCGTAACTCTCGGCTCGCCCTTTGTTATTGTGCCGGTCTTGTCGAGTGCCACAATCTGTATTCTGCCTGTTTCCTCAAGAGACGCCGCTGTTTTGAAAAGAATACCGTTCTTTGCGCCGAGACCGCTGCCCACCATTATCGCAACCGGAGTCGCAAGACCTAAGGCGCACGGGCATGATATTACGAGAACCGAAATTCCGCGTGCAAGCGCATAGCCTACTCCGTGACCGAGCAGAAGCCATATTACGGTTGTGATTACCGCGATAATTATTACAGCCGGGACGAATATGCCCGAAACCTTATCCGCGATTTTTGCTATCGGGGCCTTTGTGGCTGCGGCGTCGCTGACCATTTTAATGATTTGCGATAGGGTTGTGTCTTCACCTACGTGTATGGCACGGCATTTCAAAAATCCCGACCTATTGACGGTTGCCGCCGAAACCTTGTCTCCTGCGGCTTTGTCTACAGGAATGCTCTCACCGGTAAGCGCCGATTCGTCTACGGCACTTTCACCCTCGATTATTACACCGTCTGCCGGTATACTCTCGCCGGGACGTACTAAGAATATATCGTCTTTTTGTACCGTGTCAATAGGCACGGTCTTTTCTTCGCCGTCTTTTAAAATTACCGCACTTTTTGGTGCGAGCTTCATAAGACTCTTTAATGCGTCGGTCGTTTTGCCCTTTGAGCGCGCCTCAAGGGTCTTGCCCACGGTTATAAGTGTGAGAATCATAGCGGCTGATTCAAAATAAAAGTCCATCATATAGGTGCTTACAGCCTGCATATCGCCGTGTGTCTGAGCGTCTGTCATCATAAAGAGAGCGTAAGTGCTGTATACGAATGCGGCGGTTGAACCGAGGGCTACGAGGGTATCCATATTCGGGGCTCTGTGCCACAGACTTTTAAAACCGCTGATAAAGAACTTTTGGTTTATTACCATAATTATAACAGTAAGCAAAAGCTGAGTAAGTCCCATTGCAACGTGATTGCTGTTATAAAAAGAGGGGAGGGGCCATCCCCACATCATATGACCCATCGAAAAATACATCAGTATTATAAGAAATCCGACTGACCAAAACAGACGCTTTTTTAGCTTTGGTGTTTCTGTGTCGCGGAGTGCGGATTCATCGGCACTCTCGGCGGCTTTACTTCCGCCTTTCTTAGATGCTCCGTAGCCGGCTTTTTGTACTGCGGATATTATAGCTTTGTCCGATGCCGTCCCTTCAACGCCCATGGAGTTGGTGAGTAAACTGACTGAACACGACGTTACGCCGGGCACTTTTGATACCGCTTTTTCAACTCTCGCAGAACACGCCGCACAGCTCATACCGGTGACGTTATACTGTGTCATTATTTTTTTACCTCTCGTGTCTTTACGGAAACAATCTTGTAGCCTGCCGATTCAACAGCGTTTTTGAGCGTTTCGTCGTCAATTTTTCTGTCGAGCGAAACAACCGCTTCTTTTTTGCGAAGATTTACTCTCGCCGAAGCTCCGTCTATTTTGTTTATAGCTCGCTCAACGCGATTTCGGCAGTTTTCGCAGCTCATTCCGTCTATCGAAAATATCTTTTCTTCCGTTACGGGGCCGTCGAGCTTTTTGTGCTCGGGTCTTATTTCTCCGCCGCCTCCGCAGCAGCCGCCCTGACCTTTAAAGTGTTTCGCGCCGGAAACCGCCGCCAATACCACAACTGCTATGAGAATTATTATTAAAACAACATTCATTATATTTTACCCGTCTTTCTTTATTTCATAAGTTTTTGAAGTGTAACCACAAGCTCGTCAATCGCTTCGTCTTTGCCGTTCCTTATATCGTCGGCAACGCATGTTCTGATGTGATTTGCAAGCAGTTCTTTATTAAAAGCATTTATCGCGGCGTTTACGGCGGCGGATTGTATGAGTATATCCGGGCAGTAAGCGTTGTTTTCCACCATGCCCTTTATTCCGCGGATTTGCCCCTCGATTCGGTTAAGCCTGTGTATAAGCTTTTTATATTCCTCGGGGGAACGCTCTTTTTTTCGCTGTGAGCAGTGACAGCACTTTTCTTTTTCCATGAACCACACCTCGTTTCTATACCCTTAGGGGGTATCTTGAGTATATACCCGTGAGGGGTATGCTGTCAAGTCTGATTTATTTTTTTGTTTTTATATGTGACTATGCTATGGCAAAACAAAAAAATACCGGAGTCTTTTTGCGACTCCGGTAAATATCATTAAACCGTATTATTTTTTTATGCTCTCTATGGTAAAGGAATAAGCATATTTCTTGTTTGGATGGAGTATATACGGCTCACGCACGTGTGCGTCACCGGGCATATCTCCGCCTACGCCGAGCTGAGTTAAATCAAAGTTAAACGTCGTAATATCCTTGTGCTTTAACTCATGAATATGCGTGGCTTTCTCAAGCTCATTCTGCGTGTAATGCCATGCGCTGAATGCGAGCGGAGTGTTGTACGGAGCGGTAAATTTAAGACCGTTGCCGTCTTTGTCGGTTATTTCGACATAGCGGACGTCAACTCTGTTGCCGTTTTCCTGCGGACGCATATAGTGGTGCTCAAGGTCGTCAACGCTCATCTCGTGAATAGCTATTTTGCCGCCGGTTTTACGGTCGATATATGTTTCCTGTGGACCTCTGCCGTACCACTTTACGTAGTTGAGTTCGGGTATAAGCCCCATCTGCGTACCGAATCTCAGAAGTGTAAAGGCCTTTGGAGTACCCTCGTGGTTGACCTCGATTTTGCCGTCGGGATAGATAATATATTTCGATTTAACGCCCGAGAATGAGAATACTGCCCAGTCTACATATATGATGATTTCTCCGTTTGCGCCCTCATCTATGGCTGTTATTGTGCCCTGTGCCGTATCGGTTGCGGTTCTCCATGTGTAGTACGGGTGAAGCGGAATAAGGAAGGGAACAAAGTTTGTAAGTGAAAAGTCGTTGTCGATAAGCGCGCGGAAGTAATTCGGCTTCAAGGGAGTTTTTAAATATTCCTTGCCGTCAAAGCGCAGCGAAACTATTTTACCGTCGGTAACCTTTACCGTGAAGTTTTCGCCCTGAACTGTAGCTGTTGTGCCTATCTGAACGCATTGAAGTTTACCCTTTGAATTATCGGGAAGAGCTTCGGGCATCTTCTTTAGAATTATCTGGTCAAACGACTGTTCATAGCCCTTTTCGCAGTAACGCTCCTTGTTTTTTGCGAAGGAATGAGAATGTGATAATGCACTCGGCGTTCGGAAGATTATCGGAAGAGAACGGCACCGTGATGTCCTTTGAAGAGAGTGGGGGAACCGAAAGATTGTCGATAATACCCGATTCAATCTCTTTGCCGTTTGCGGTTACGGTCCATTTAAGGTCAAATTCCGAAAGGTCGGTGAATAAGTGCTTATTTTTAACGGTAAATTCTTTCTTTTTAAGGTCTTTTTCAATAACCTTCATTTCGGCGTAAACCTTTTTGACCTCATATGCCGACGGGTGAACCTTTCTGTCGGCGGCAATTATACCGTTTGCACAGAAGTATGTGTTACTGCCTGTCATAGCGGTTGTGTTGGGAAGCTGGAAGGGTCTGCGCGGCTCTGATTTTTCAAAGTCCGTACCGTAAAGCCAATGATCTCCGTCGGGAGCCTTGTAGCGAAGAGCCTGGTCTACGAAGTCCCAAATAAATCCGCCGCACATATTATCGTATTTCTCGAAGTCATCCATATATTCCTGGAAGTTGCCGAGGCTGTTTTCCATTGCGTGCGCATATTCGCATAGTATTACGGGCTTCGTGTAAGCCTCTTTCGGAATGGGCTTTGAATCTGCGGCGAGCTGGTTTGCAACGTTATCGTAAAGGCTTATGGTGATTGGCTCGCGATTGCCGAGCTTTTCCATAATGTCGGGGAGGGGATACATTCTTGATATAACGTCGCTCTTTGTTAGGTCAAAATCGCCTTCATAGTGGAACTGTCTCGTTTTGTCAAGCTCCAAAGCGGCTTCCTTCATCTTAGCGAAGTTTGTGCCGTCGCCGGCCTCATTGCCGAGTGACCACATAAATACGCAGGCGTGGTTTCTGTCGCGAAGTACCATTCTCTGCATTTTGTCAACAACCGCATTAGTCCATACGGGATTGCTTCCGGGAACGCCCTTTCTGCGGACGCCGTGACTTTCCATATCGCATTCGTCCATAACATAGAAACCGTATTCGTCGCAAAGCTCATAGAAGAACGGATCATCAGGATAGTGAGAAGTGCGGATAGAATTTATGTTGCAGCGTTTCATTATGTCGAGATCCTGATAATATCTCTCCTTCGGAACCGCCCAACCGTGATCCGGGTCGAAATCGTGACGGTTTACACCGCGAATCATCAGAGGCCGGCCGTTAAAGAGAATTTTTTCTCCTACTATCTCAACCTTTTTGAAACCGAAACGGATTGACTTGTATGTTGTTGTTTTATCGGTTTTGAGCTCGATAACAAGAGTGTAAAGCTCCGGAGTTTCGGCACTCCATTTGAGCGGGTTTTTTATACCGCTTCAAGGTTTATTGTTTTGCTGTCTTTTCCGGCAACCGTGAATTCCTCCGAACCCAGCTTTTGCTTTTTGCCGTCTTTTTCAATATAAGCACTGAGCTTTGAAGCTTTGTCTTCGCCTTTCGTAATTTATGATTTTTTGCTTTCAAGCTTCGTATCGCTGTCCTTGTAATCCTTATCAAGGTCGGTTGTTATAAAGAAGTCGCGAAGACAGGTCTTGGGCTCGGCGAAGATATATACCTCTCTGTAAAGACCGCAGAGAAGCCACATATCCTGATCCTCTATGTACTGAGCGTCGCTGTAACGATAACATTTTACGGCTACCTCGTTGATTCCGTTCTTAACATATTTTGTGATGTCAAATTCGTGCGGAGTCATGGAGCCTTGAGAATAACCTACAAAGCTTCCGTTTATATATACCTCGATTGCGGATTTGGCTGCGCCGAAGTGTAAAAATATTTCTTTTCCGTCGAAGTTTTCGGGCAGGGTAAATGCGCGTCTGTAAAGACCGATTTCCTGCATATTGTGATCAATGCAGGGGATTTTGCTCTTTTGACGGCTGATAGCCCTCGGAAAAGTACTTGCATAGTAATACGGAGCACTGCCCGTACCCTCCGTTTGCCAAACCGACGGAACGGTTATGTATCGCCAATCTGAATCATCAAAGCTCGGCTCATAAAAATCAGGCGGACAGTTGTCTATGCCCATCTGCCAATGGAATTTCCATTTTCCGTTAAGAGTTACCTTGTAAGGTGACTCTTTTCTTTCCGCGGCGTCGAGCGCGTTATCGTATGAAAAGGCGATGACGTGGCCGTCCTCTTTGTTTCTTTTGATAACGGCGGGGTTTTCCCAATCGTATCTTTTTTTGATCTCCATTTTCTTCTCCAATCTTTTTATACTGAATTTATACAAACAAATTAATAACAGCTTATTCCTTTTCCGCATCCTGCTTGTATGCGAGATATTCTATAAATTGCCTTGCGGTCCTCGGACTTCTGCCGCCGGCTCTCAAAGCGTGAGCCTCCGCTTTCATTATAAGCTTGTCCTCCGGCATATTTATGCCGTATTTTTTTGCGAGTTCAACAACAATGCCCGAATACAGATTTTTGTCCGGCCTTGAAAACGTAATTTGCAAGCCGAATCTTGCCGAAAGGCTTGTAAGCTCCTGCATCGTATCCTGAATATGAACATCGTCTCCGTCTCGGTCGGCAAAGCTCTCTTTGACAAGATGACGGCGGTTTGATGTTGCGTATATCGCTATGTTTTTGGCTCTGCCGTTTACGCTGCCCTCCAAAATAGCCTTCAGCGCACCGAAGTCCTCATCGTTTTTGGTGAAGCTCAAATCATCTATAAATATTATGAATTTAAGCGGATTGCCCGATATTCTGTCCATTATGTCCGGCAGGGAATAGAGCTGATTTTTCTTAACCTCGATAAGTCTCAAACCGTCATCCTTAAATTCGTTCGCTATTGCTTTTACGGTACTGCTCTTACCGCTTCCGGCGTCGCCGTATAAAAGAACATTATTGCACGGTTCTCCCTTTAAAAGAGCCTTTGTGTTATCAATTACCTCGCTGCGCTCGCGCTCGTAACCGGAAAAATCCGAAAGTTTTTGCGTGTCGGGGTATTTAACAGGCACAATATCACCGTTTTTAATGATAAAGACGTGGTATTTTGCCCATATGCCGTATCCGGTTTTGGATATGTTTTTTATTCTGGAGAGATAAATGCTTTTTACATCGGTTTTCTCGGTAGTCCAGCCGGGTAGAGACTCATTTTCGAGACGCAGGCTCTTTTTAACATCGTCCGACCGCACGGCTGCCAATTCGTTAAGCGTGTCAAGCTCCATATTCAGAGCCTCGTCATAATGGCTACCGAGCTTTTTGTGACCATACTTTAATATGTAAGCGTTTTCGTCCTCAAGAACGGCGTTTAAAACATATTTTGAAAAATTATCGGTTTCCGCAAATAGCTTCGAGAGAAAATCGGCATATAAGTAAACCTCTTTTTTTTCGCTCTTTTGTTCATCGGCAAGCTCGGTGAACGACTTGATGACCTCGTCATTTAACAGATTTCTGAAAATGACAAGAGAAAAGAGCTTGTGCGAAAGCTCTTCAAAATTCAACATAATACAATAACATCTCCGAAAATAATCAAAAAAGACTTGACATATGCCATTGACAAGCATATAATAATAAACTGCTATAAAATGGAAGCATATGCTCTTGTCGTTTTTTTGTATTAGTAGTTTATCACAAAAAATCAATTAAATCAATAGCATATCACAATCAATTATTATAGTAATCTCCCGCCGGGTTGCAATTTGTCAATACCCTTGATTTTTGCGGTCGGCGTTTGGAATAATTTTGCGAACGGAGAGTGATAAGCCCTATGGTGAATGTCAAACCAGTAAAACTCGGAAGAAACACACGCATGAGCTTTTCTAAAATCAATGAGGTAATGGAGATGCCCAACCTCATCGAGGTACAGAAAAATTCCTATCAATGGTTTCTTGACGAAGGTCTGAAGGAAGTATTCCGCGATGTCGCAGATATTACGGACTATTCCGGCAACCTTGTTTTGAGCTTTGTCGATTACAGAATGGACGATGCTCCCAAATATACCGTCAAGGAATGTAAAGAGAGGGACGCGACATATGCTGCTCCTTTAAGAGTTACTGCAAGGCTGCTCAACAAAGAAACGGGCGAAATTAAAGAAAGCGAAGTCTATATGGGCGATTTCCCGCTCATGACAGACAGCGGTACCTTCGTAATCAACGGTGCGGAGCGCGTTATCATTTCGCAGCTTGTCCGTTCTCCCAGCGTGTACTACGGTATGACGCATGATAAAACGGGTAAAGAGCTCTACTCGACTACCGTTATCCCCAACAGAGGCGCATGGCTCGAGTACGAAACTGACCAGAACGACCTGTTTTATGTAAGAATTGATAAGAACAGAAAGATTTACATCACTACCTTTATCAGAGCACTCGGACTTTCCTCAAACGAAGAGATACTTGACTTTTTCGGCTATGACGAGAGAATCAAAGCTACTCTCGAAAAGGATACTACCATAAATACCGAGCAGGCTCTTATCGAAGTATACAAGAGACTGCGTCCCGGCGAGCCTCCCACACTCGAGACTGCTCAGGCACAGATTGATTAATCTCTTCTTCGATCCGCACAGATATGACCTTTCAAGAGTAGGTCGCTATAAATACAATAAAAAGCTTGCAATCTCCGCTCGCATAGCCGGCTTCAAGGCTGATGAACCGATTATCAGCAATCTTACCGGCGAGATACTTGCGGAGCCGGGCGAAACCATAACCCCCGAGCTTGCTTACAGAATAGAGCAGGAGGGCGTTAATACCGCCGTTATAGTAACTCCGGAGGATAAAACCGTTAAGGTCTATTCAAACGGTATGGTTGATATCGGCGAGTATGTTCCCATGTTCACAGAGGCTGAGCTTGAGGATATCGGCATTAACGAGAAGGTACGCTTTACCGTGCTTCAGGAAGTGCTCGAAAAGTGCGGCGACGATAAGGATGCACTTTCCGAGGAGCTTTCGGCTCGTTGCGACGACCTTATTCCGAAGCATATCATAATCGATGATATAATGGCTTCT
>ENA-OQMX01000230-OQMX01000230.1-human-gut-metagenome-genome-assembly--contig:-NODE-230-length-14475-cov-3.380750_pt1 | contig 14475 bp, 9 predicted proteins | sample MGYA00242622_ERZ504866 | MGnify/ENA primary metagenome ERZ504866 (study PRJEB26092, sample SAMD00036422) | human gut metagenome | host: Homo sapiens | study: EMG produced TPA metagenomics assembly of...
AAATGGTCAGATGCCGAATGGCCAGGTTCCGAACGGAATGCCACCGATGGGCATGCCGCCAATGGGACCGAATGGCCAGGCACCGAACGGAATGCCACCGATGGGCATGTCACCAATGGGACCGAATGGCCAGGTGCCAAACGGAATGCCACCGATGGGCATGCCGCCAATGGGACCGAATGGCCCAATACCAAACGGTCCAATGGGATCAAATGGAATGCCACCGGTAGGCGTGCCGCCGATGGAGGAGCCGGTTAAGCCTGAGATGGCTGGAGCACAGCCGCAGGGGGATAAACCGGAGAATGTTGAGACGGTTGAAGCAGAAGCACAGGATGCCAAGCCGGAGATTGTAGAGCCTCCTGTTGAGGCAGAGCCGCAGGATGTCAAGCCAGAGGCAGTAGAGCCGGCTGAGACAGAAGCACAGGATGTCAAGCCTGAGCCAGCAGAGCCGGTTGAAACACAGCCACAGGAGATAAAGCCAATACCTCCAATGCAGGGCAACCCATTTGGAGGAAGACCGATTCCGCCAATGCCACCAATGCCACAGGCACACCAGATGCCAGAGATGCCGCAGAACCCACAGATGCAGCCGGTACCGCCAATGCCACAGATGCAGCCGGTACCACCAATGCCACAGACACCGCCGATGCCACAGGCACAGCCAGTGCAGGGCAATCCATTTGATGGAGCACCGGCACCATATTTCCTTAGGGTGAAGACGGGCGAGAGAATAAGCTTGGACAAGGCAGAGTTCAAGATCGGACATAAGGCAAGACTTGTGGACTATGCGATTACTGACAATTCAGCTATAAGCAGAGTTCATTGTGTTATCACCAAGAGAAATGGCGTGTGCTTCATCAGCGATAACAAGTCTACAAATGGTACATTTGTGAACGGAGAGGAATTGAAGGCGGGCGAAGAAAAGTTCCTGACGAACAATGCGATCGTTATACTCGGGGACGAGGAGCTTGTCTATCACATTAGATAGAATATCCGCAACGAGAGTTGAGACATAAATATTGGGAGGAATGTATATGGGGTTTAGCGCAGTATACAATACAGACGTAGGAATAAAGAAAAAGACAAATCAGGATTCGCTGGCGATCAAGATAGCGGATACTCCAAATGGACAGGTCGTGTTCTCCCTCGTATGTGATGGCATGGGAGGTCTGGCAAAGGGAGAGGTTGCCAGCAAGGAAGTCATAACAGCTTTCTGCAACTGGTTTGACACACAGTTTGTTGAGATGGTTGACAACAACAGCTTTAGTGAAGAGCTGCTGAGATACCAGTGGATAAGACTTGCCGTGGAGCAGAATGAGAAGATTAAGGCGTATGGCGAGCAGAATGGATTTATGCTTGGTACGACCATTTCTGCGATCCTCATATACAGAGAAATGTACTACATTCTCCATGTTGGAGACAGCCGAGTGTATGAGATCACTTCAGGGATAAGGCAGCTCACCGCAGATCAGACGCTTGTTGCAAGGGAGATCGCAGCGGGAAGACTTACACCGGAGCAGGCGGAGACGGACAGCAGACGAAGCGTGCTTCTCCAGTGTATCGGAGCTTCACCTGTGGTGGAACCGGATTTCGTAGTTGGGCAGGCAGCTCCCGGAGCGCATTACATGCTGTGTTCTGATGGATTCAGACATAAGATAACGCCTCAGGAGATGATAGAGAGACTTGGCCCGGGAACATGCGTCGACGAGGCGAAGATGAAGGAGGGCTGTGAGTTCCTCACAGAGCTTGTGAAGTACAGAAAAGAAACGGATAATGTAACAGTAGTGCTTATTAAATCGGAGTAATGGGGATCGATATATGACAGAGTTAGGAACGGTATTAGACGGAAAATACGAAATACTTAAAAAAGTCGGTCAGGGTGGTATGTCAATAGTTTATCTTGCCATGGATAACCGACTTAATAAACAGTGGGCTGTAAAGGAGATCAAGAATGATGGCTCCAAGAGTACAGCCACACTCTTAAAGGGATTGGAGCGAGAAGCAAATATCCTCAAGGATGTGGATCATCCGGTACTGCCACGAATCGTTGATATCATCAATGAGAATGGCACGATCTACGTTGTCATGGACTTCGTAGAAGGACGTCCACTCAGCGATGTGCTCAAGGCGGAGGGAGCACAGCCACAGGAAAAGGTAATCGAATGGGGCAGGGCGCTTGCCAGTGCACTTGACTACCTGCATTCCATGAATCCGCCGATCATATACAGAGATATGAAGCCTTCAAATGTCATGCTGAAGCCGGATGGCTCGGTAAAGCTTATCGACTTTGGAACGGCTAAGGAATACATAGTGGAGAACAATGCGGATACCACGGCTCTTGGAACAAGAGGCTATGCGGCACCGGAGCAGTTCGGTGATGCGCAGGGACATGGAATCTACAACACGGATGCAAGAACAGATATTTACAATCTGGGAGCAACGCTCTATCACCTTGTTACCGGCAAGAATCCATGTGAGCCTCCTTACGAGATAAAGCCTATCAGACAGTGGAATCCGATGCTCTCATCAGGATTTGAGAGAATTATACAGACGTGCTGTCAGCCGAGTCCTGAGGACAGATATCAGTCTTGTTCAGAACTGCTGTATGCGCTGGATCACTACAACGAGCTCGACGATGCATACAAGGCAAAGGCAAAGCATAAGATAGCAGCGTTCTCAGTGGTTGCGGGATTATCGATACTCTCAGCGTGCTGTGCTGTGATAGGCGGAGTAAAGAAAGGCCAGCTCAAGGATCTTGATTACAACAACAAGGTCAACGAGGCGAGGGATGCAGTCGACGAGGGCGATTACAACAAGGCATTTGAGTGCTATAAGGCGGCTGTCGACATAGACCCAACCGCATCGGATGCCTATATAGGCTATATGGAGACATATGCTTACTATTATACAGAGGACGATGGAAACACTTCGGCCAACACCGAGACGGCGGCAGAAAAGGGATAAGACTTGCGCTTAAGAACAAGGACGAGATAAAGGACGACGTAAAGTTCAAGATAGCCATGTTGTATTACGACGAGGTCAAGGACTACAGTGCGGCCAAGAAATATTTCAATATGGTTGATGAGAGCAAGAACTTCCCGGATCAGGCAAAGCAGGCAAAGTATTACGCTGCGATATGTGACAGTAAGATAAACAAGTCAGCAAGCTTTGATACGAACAAGGAAAATATATTTGCATTCCAGGATTACAACAGTGACAACATAGATGACACCAATCCTGACAAATACACCAATTACCTCAACATAGCTTACATATATCTTGGCGAGATATCCAATGATCCGGAGCTTGCGAACAGAATAGAGGTGCTGATGGATGAGGCGATGAAGAACCTGGACGACAACGCAGAGGTGCTGAACAGCCAGTTCCCGGCGGATAGAGGCGTAAAATACTACAATGGCCAGTATTCAGGAGTTATGTACTCGGTATATACAGAACTTGCCGAGAATGCGGATGATGCGGGCCAGCAGTTACATTATTACAACTCTGCGGCGAACAGTGCAGCGCTTTATCTGAACAGTCTGGATATAGAGGGCGAGAATGCGACAGAGACATCCAAGAAAGCATATTCAGAATACTCGGTGAACGAGGCTGAGACTTATATCAAGATGGCAGAGAACAGCGGCGATGACAGCTACTATGATGAGGCAGAGAGAATATATGGCAACGCTGAGACTACACTTGGAACCGATGACAACGCAGCGGTCGTGTACGTAAGCCATCTGAGTTATCTGGTCGATAGATATTCGAATAAATTTGGAAGCGATTCGGCAGCATGGAATGCCAGTGCCACAAGGGCTGTGAGGAAAGTGTACGAGAACGGTAACAAAGTTCCGGCACTTGCAAATGGTCTTAAGCAGGGATGGCAGTCGTTATCCAATGACCTGACAGTTAAGAGCATAGTAAATGGCAGTTCAAGGTCAACGAGCGAGTAAGGGAGGAGTGAAAGGTTATGGCAACAGTTTATAATGTAATGTTATATGGCGGCCTGGCACTTGCGATCGTATTCGCTATTGTGGCGGTGGTACTGTTCTTTGTGTTAAAGATACCGAAGGCGGTGGGAATTGCCACAGGCTCAACAGCCCGTAAGAAGATCGATGAGATCAAGGAGAAGGGCTATGAGAGTGTACAGGGAGGCGGTGCCTCCAAACAGGAGGCGATCAAGAACCATACATCCAGAATTTCGGTAAGGGATGTAAAGTCAACTGCAGCCGAAAAACATTCTGAGAAGGGAATGGCAAATTACGAGAAAGCGATAGCTGATCTCGGGAAAAAGAGACTGGAGGATGAAGGCGAGACTGCAACTGATATTCTCGCGATGATGCCGAGGAGGCAACAGATATTCTGAGGGAAGACGAAGAGAATCTTGACATCAATGGCAGCAGCTTTGAGGAGGCGACAGACATCCTCAGAGAAGATGCGGATGAGGAAGCAACGGATGTACTCAGAAATGACGAGGCAGACGAGGAAGCAACGGACATACTCAGAAGCGATGACGCAGACGAGGAAGCAACGGACGTACTCAGAAGTGATGAGGCAGACGAGGAAGCAACGGACATACTCAGAAGCGATGACGCAGACGAGGAAGCAACGGACGTACTTAGAAGCGATGACGCAGATGATTCCACAGCCGTTCTTCAGGGAGGACGCGCAGCGAGCTCGGTAAGAATGATAAAGAATGTAATTATAGTACATTCCGATGAAGAGATATAGGAGGAGAGGGACATGAAAAAGGTTATGCAGAATAAATCACTTTTGCATCGACTGATCGCGCTTACGATGGCGGTAGTTATGACACTCACTCTTGTGGCGATCGATTCACATTTTCATTTGTTTGCGGAGGAGGAAGATACACAGACCATAGATGTAACGGCCATTGTAAAGGGCGATAAGGCGGATATGGTGTATGGCTTCAAGGATTTTGACAAGGCAATAAAGTTCAAGATCAAGTCCGACAAAGTTGACGGAATCGACAGCAGCAAGTTGGGAGTGGCTGTTTACAAAGGAGCTACAGCGGACGATAAGATCGCTACAGCCACAGATGCAGCAGGAAAGCTTGTCACATTTGATAATGTGTATGAGCTGAAGAATGACACAGCAGTACAGAAGATAGCTATTTACTATTATACAGGTACTGATGAGAGCGGTGATTTCGAGCTGCTTGGAACCATAAAGGTTGCCGTGGATAAGCAGGCACCTACAATATCGGTTGAGGCTGATGATAACTACAATCTTCACAACAAGGTGAGCGATGGCTATTATCTCCTGAACCTCACAAGCAGTGATGCCGACAGAACATTTGTGATAGACGCCAAGGATACCACAGATGCAGCAGAGGAAAATGCCACAGGAATAGACTATGTGGAGTATTCATCAGACAATGGAAAGACCTGGAGCAAGACTGAGAGCACATCCCAGTTTGTTGCACCTGATAAGAGTGGAACATACAAGTTCAGAGCGGTCGATGTTGCAGGAAACAAGTCAGAGGAGACCAGTGTTATCGTCAAGAAGCTCAACGAAGCTCCTGTCATAACAAGTGTTACCCCTGAGATCATACAGAAGAACGGAGTGGATTACAGATTCCCTCAGCTCAAGGTAGATGATGCTTATAAGTTCACTGTACAGGTGAAGAAGGTTACAGCCGGCAGTGATAACACTGAGATAGATGACGTGAGCCTGTACTACAAGCTTACGGGTGCAGCTTCAGCAGTGGAGTGCACAGGCAAAAAGGCTGTGTCCGGCGGATATGAATATGAATTCGAGATAAGTGCACAGTGGTTCAAGAAGGACAATGCAGACAATGCAAAGAAGCTTGTCATTTACGCCAAGGAGAACGAGTTTGGCAATAACTCAGTCGGCGCAGATGAGGATGGCGACATTGTATTTGTAAAGGAAGGAAAGCCTGAACTCACAGTTACAGGCGGTTCCACAAGCTATGTGAAATCCACAAAGCTGACAGTGAAGGCAACTGGAGAGTATTCTTACATAGACACCGTGTCATACAGCGTGGATGGCAAGAAGGAAACGATCCTTGAAAAAGGAACAGGTTCACATACAGCAGCGATGTCCGTGTGAGCGGTGGAGATGTACAGGATTCAACAAAGTCAGACATATATCTGGCTGATGGAGAGCATACCATCACATTTGCGGCAAAGGACTTCGCCGGAATAGATGGCAGGATAGAGACTGTAGTCAAGGTGGATAATACAGCACCTGTTGTAAAGGTTACGGACAACGCCGGAACAGACAGGACAAACAATGATCAGCAGTACACGGTCACAGACGCAAAGGAAGCTGTTCTTAATATAAAGTACAGCGATGCCACATCAGGTGTTGCATCGGCGGTCGCTTCACTCAAGAAGGCAGATGCAAATGGATCATATACATCAGTCAAGAACTGGTATTCAACATCTACAGGTGACAATGGCCTGCAGAGCGGAAAAGAGATAAGCATAGATGGTTCAGGAAGTTATGTCCTGACAGTTGTGGTAACTGACGAGGCTGGAAATAAGACAGAGACGAACACATATGTGTATGTCAATGTGGATGGCCTTTCAGGAGAGAAGTTATCTGCGAACGGTACAGATGCTGACAACGGCGCTATATTCTGGAGGAATGATGATACTCTGACTGTAGAGGGTGCAGTATCAGGCTTCCAGCTTGCAGCAGATGACGCAAAGCTGGTGATCACCAGAACATCATTTGCAGGAAAGAAGGATAAGGCAGTTGAGGTAAAGGGTACAGTTGCCGCTGCATATGACAAGAATACGGTCAACATATCCTACGAGCTTCCAGATGAGGGTGTGTACGAGATCTCACTCATGGCGAGAATACACGATCCGAACAATGCTGACACGAAGTTCAAAGAAGTACAGAGCATAAAGGTTTACTATGATAAGACTGCACCGGCAAATGTGAAGCTGGAGTGTGCAAACCAGAAATACAAATCAGGATCGACATTCTATTACAGATCAAAGAGTGACGTGAAGATCAAGGTCTCTGGTTCCGATAACGATGACAGCAATGGCAAGGTTACATATACAGTAGGCAGAAGCAGCACAGCCGGATCACAGGACATTACAGGAAGCATTAATGTATCAGGAAATGATATAGAAAAGACACTGGATGCAAAGGCCCTTGGCATAACAGATGAAAATACAGAGTACACGATGACTGTTAAGCTGAAGGACAGAGCAGGAAACGAGAGCAAGGCCAGTCAGGAGATACACCTGATAGTTGATACCGTCAAGCCATCAGTGTCAATAGATGGAACTGCCGGCGGAAAGCTGATAAATTACTGGAATAACAGCAATGTGACCATAACAGCAAGGGGAACTGACAATTACTTCGTGGAGAAGTTCGTTGTGACAGGAACACGCGATGGCAAGAGCATAAGCAAGTATGAGCTGGATGCGGATTACACTGCAAATGCAGAAAAGACCACAATATTCAGAGAGCCTGGACTTTATAATATCACGATCGTTGCTGTCGATGAGGTTGGCAATGAGTCGGGTAAGGCAACAACTTCATTTGTAATAGATAAGAAGAGCCCTGAGATATCAGTTGTGTCCGGTGGAAGCAGCAGATTCCTTAACAGGAGCAGAACTATTACATTTGGCATAGAAGACGATTATGGAATGGATACACAGAATGCGACGCTTAAGGTGTACTACAAGACCTACAGTGATTCAAACTGGTCAGAGACCACAGTTCCGTTCCAGACAGCAGATGGCAAGACCACTGCAGCATATAAGATGACAGCCAAGGGCGGCAAGGCAACTGTATATTATTTCACAGTTGAGGGAGCCGATAATTCCGGCAATGCACTGAAGCCGGCAGCAGACGAGGCGTTCGGTGTTCAGGAGGGCACAAGTGCTCTCAAGACAAAGAATTATTACGTCGACACCACAGAGCCACTTGTGTATGTGGACGATGATCCTGAGTACAGACTGGATAATAACAATTACTTCAAGACTTCAATATCATTCAGAGTTGGTGTGGAGGAACAGTTCAAGTCGCTTCAGAACACTATTATCACAGAGAATGATGGAAATGTAGCAGTGGATGAGAATCCGCAATACTTCTATATAAAGAGTAACGGCGGAACATGGGGCAAGAAGTACACATATGATAAGGAAGGTGAGTATGATCTCACCATGACCGTTACCGACAAGTGTGGAAATGAAGGAACAACAGGAACCCATTTCTACATAGACAAGCACAAGCCTGAGATACAGCTTGGAAATGTCAACACTATAAACAACAGCGATGTGACAGTCCCTGTAACACTTACAGATAACATGAGAGGTGGAAAGTACACCATTCATGTAGTCAGAGCAAATGAGGGTGGATCTGTTGTAGAGAACAGAGATATCAGAAAGAATGTTACCTGGGGAACAAAGGGCGATGGAGTCAGCACAGTCAGAGAGGTACTCAGCGGTGTGACATTTGACGCCCAGGGTGATTACACAGTCACCGTGTCCGCAGAGGATAAGGCGGGCAACAAGGCTGTGACCAGAACAGTGAAGTTCAGAATCGATAAGACTGCACCGGTTATATCGATTTCAGGAATGAACGACAGACAGACAACGGCGGTAAATGCAACCATCAGCATAGATGAGGCATTCTCATTTGCATATGAGAACAACAATCTTGCCGCAGATGCATTTAACGTGACAATAACCAGAAAGACGGACGGAACAGCGGCATCGAATATCGCTACGCTGGGAACAAGCAGCTTCTCAGGAAGCAATCCACATACCGCAACTTACAACTTTACAGAGGATGGCGAGTACACGATCACAGCAAATGCAAGAGATCTTGCAGGAAATGTGGCAGCCAGCCAGACCAAGACCTTCAAGGTTGACTCAAAGGCACCTGTTGTAAAGGTGAGCGCAGTGGATAAGAACAACAAGGAAGTAAAGAATTACGACCCAATAGGAAGTATGGATTCTTCCGCACCGAACTATGTTGATATGTCACTGAGCGTTCAGGAGTCATTCTTCTCGACAGATGATGTGAAGATAACCGTGAAGAAGGACAGCAAGGATGTGTCATCATCATACTTTACAAATTACAGCAATTCTTCAGAGCTCAGCACAGGAAGCCAGAGATTCTCTGAGGATGGTGTATACGAGGTGTCAATAACAGCGCAGGATGAACTGGGAAATAAGGCTGATGATTACAGCCTGGTATTCACAGTCGATAACACACCACCTGAGCTCAAGGCTACATCGACACTTGCCGGATTCATGAGCAAGAGCATTGCAAGCGATGACGGAACACTGCTTCTCAATGCATCAGATTTTGCTGATATACGAGACAAGGGCTACGAAGCACTGTGGGATGTAAGTGATACTTCAGACTTCTCGGTTGACGCCAAGATAGACGGAGTAAATCTTATCGATTTCTCAGATATGACAGACGGATATCACAAGATAACACTTACAGTAACTGACAAGGTTGGACACACGGCAACACAGGAATTTGATTATACGTATGATGGTACTGCACCACGAATCATCATAACAGGTGTTGAGGATGGAGAGACTCTCAGAGAGCCATTCAACATGACGATAGGTCTTGAGAATGAGGAAGACGAGATCACATCCATCGTTATAAATGGCAATACCATAGATCCTGCAAGCTATCAGGCAGATAACAAGTATGAGATGCAGGTAGATCAGTATGATACATACACGGTTGAGGTAACAGCCCAGGATAAGGCCGGTAATATAGCGACAACATATGACAGAGAGACCGGAGAGGTATTCACCTTCAAGCTCAGCGAAAAGATGTCACCGGTTGTGCTGATCATAATAATAATCGCAGCGATCCTGCTTCTTGCATTGCTTGCATTCATCATCATAGCTGGCAGAAGAAGAAAGAAAAACGCCGCTGCTTAATGTAGGAGAAAGTGCTATGTACAGGGCAGTTGTATTTGATATGGACGGCGTGTTGGTAGACACGGAGAAGATATACAGGAAGTGCTGGAAGGAAAACGGCATGAGCATAGGGATTCCTGAGGCACAGATGGAAAATGTATGTGACCGGGTGGCTGGAGGCAACAAGACCTCCAACGCCCGGGTATTTAAGGAAATAATGGGCGAAGATTTTGATTATCTTGCGTTCAGACAGAGAACAATGGATCTGTTCGATGAACATGTGGAAAAGTATGGAATAGACATAAAGCCACATGTCGAGGACACGCTGAGATTCTTAAAAGAACACGGCGTGAAGATAGCACTTGCAACCTCCACTGCGAGGACGAGGGCGCAGCAGAGACTTGATAGCGTTGGAATAGCCGGATACTTCGATGAAAAGGTATGCGGAGACGAGATCACCCACGGAAAGCCGGAGCCTGATATATATTTGAAGGCCTGCGGGAAGCTGGGCGTAAACCCAGACGAAGCGGTGGCCGTTGAGGACTCTGTGAATGGTATCATATCTGCCAGCCGGGCAGGGCTATGTACGGTCATGGTGGTGGATCTGATAAAACCAAATGATATCACGCGCGAGCGTGCATACAAAACCTTTTATGATATAGAAGATATATGCAGCCTGTTTGAGTAAACAGGCTGTATTTTTATTAATAAAATGAGGAGGAACATCATAATAATGTAAAGAGTAAAGAATATGGTGGTAGTATGTCTGCAAGTCAGAAATTTATGGGAGTTGTAAAGGGATTGATCCTGTCCTATCTGCTCACGATAATCATGCTGTTTATAACGGCGGTGGTCGTATACAAAGTGGGGATAAGCGATAAGGTGCTCGGTATACTGGTTGTTGTGATATACATAGTGGCCACATTTGCCGGGGGCTTTGTTACGGGCAGAAAAGTCAGGGAGAAGCGTTTCCTGTGGGGGATGGTGTATGGCCTGACTTACATATCGGTCGCATTGACCGTGTCGGTGCTGTTTACAGGTTCAGGCGACAGAGAGGGAATAGCAGTTATAACCAAGTGTATTATGTGCGTTGCAGGCGGGATGCTGGGGGCTATGCTCAGTTAAAAAAACTTTTACTTTATATATCTTTGTGTTATAATCCCGGTATATGACATAAAAAGAGAGGTGTATCCAGAATGAAGAGAATTAAAACACTCACAAACAGGACTATGAAGAATACAATGGTCAAGGGTGGATGTGGCGAGTGCCAGACATCATGCCAGTCAGCTTGTAAGACATCATGCACAGTTGGTAATCAGAGCTGTGAGAATGTTAACAACAAGTAATTTGTAACAGGTTTGTATTTGATCAGCTAAAGGGGACCGTCGTTTATGATGACAGTCCTCTTTAGTGCGTGTATAAGGGTGCCGTGTGTGGCGCCTTGAATTAGAATTTCACGGATAGATCCGATGGAATATATTGAAGGAGAATTATGGTTCATCAGTACAAGAACAATGGTTATAATATAGTGCTTGATGTCTGTAGTGGTTCTGTACATGTCGTAGACGATCTTGTCTATGATATTATTTCTTTATATGAGGAGAATGATAAAGAGCAGATTATAAAGGCACTGTCACAGTATGACAGCGCAGATGTTTCCGAGGCTTATGACGAGGTAGCCCAACTGGTAGAGGACGGAACATTATTTACAGATGACGTATACAAAGATTATATTATAGATTTCAAGAAGAGAAAGACAGTTGTCAAGGCGTTGTGTCTGCATATCGCCCATGACTGTAACCTTGCCTGCAGATACTGCTTTGCCGGTGAGGGAGAATATAAGGGAGACAGGGCGCTTATGTCACTTGAGGTGGCAAAGAAATCCCTGGATTTTCTGGTTGCGAATTCCGGTTTAAGAAGAAATCTCGAGGTGGATTTCTTCGGCGGTGAGCCGCTTATGAACTGGGATGTAGTCAAGAAGACTGTGGAATACGGAAGAAGCCTTGAGGAGAAGTATGACAAGAAGTTCAGATTCACACTTACTACCAACGGAGTGCTTCTGAATGACGAGATCATGGAATTTGCCAACAGAGAGATGGCGAACGTGGTGCTCAGCATAGATGGAAGGAAGGAAGTCCACGACTACATGAGACCTACAAGGAATGGCAAGGGAAGTTATGATGTGATATTATCCAAGTTCCAGGAATTTGCCAAGAAGAGAGCAGGCAAGAGCTACTACGTAAGAGGTACTTACACTCATAACAACCTTGATTTCTCACAGGACGTGCTTCATATGGCGGATCTGGGATTTGACCAGATATCCGTTGAGCCTGTTGTATCACTTCCGGACGAGCCATATGCTATAAAGGAAGAGGATATACCGGTACTGCTTGAGCAGTACGATATCCTGGCTAAGGAGATGATCAAGAGACATAAGGAGGGAAGAGGCTTCAATTTCTTCCACTTCATGATAGATCTTGAGGGTGGACCTTGCGTAGCCAAGAGACTTTCCGGTTGTGGTTCAGGTACAGAGTACATGGCGGTCACTCCTTGGGGAGACCTTTATCCTTGCCATCAGTTTGTTGGTGAGGATGATTTCTGTATAGGAAATGTATTCGATGGAATCAAGAATCAGGATATAGTCAATGAATTCAAGCTGTGCAATGTATATGCCAAGGATAAGTGTAAGGACTGCTTTGCAAGATTCTATTGCAGCGGTGGCTGTGCGGCCAACTCATACAAGTTCCACGGCAATATACTTGATGCATATGACATAGGTTGTGAGCTTCAGAAGAAGCGTATAGAATGTGCAATCATGCTGAAGGCGGCTATGGCCGATGAGGCAGAAGAGGAATAAAAAGGTAAAAGGAGAAGACGATGAAGAAGACAAAGAGAAACGCTGTACTCGTCATCATTGCCTTTCTGCTTATACTGGGTGTTGCTATATATACAGCAATATTCGGTGTTGCAGACAGAGGTAAAGTCGAGTACATCAAGCTTGGACTTGACCTTAAGGGTGGTCTGAGTGTAACTTACGAGATTCAGGAGGATGATTACAGCGACAAGGATCTCGAGGATACCAAGTATAAGATTGAGCAGCGTGTAGAGGCCTACACCAATGAGTACTCAGTCTATGAAGATGGAGACAAGAAGATCACAGCAGAGATCCCGGGTGTAACAAATGCAGATGAGATACTTAATGCTCTGAATATTGAGGGAAAGCTTGAGTTTCTTGATCCGGACAATTATACAAAGTGGTCACAGGGACAGGAGTATGAGGCTGCTCTTACAGGAGATGACATCAAAAATGCCACAGCCGGAATTGACTCAGATAACGGCAATGACAATGTGGTACAGCTTGCATTCACCGATGAGGGAGCTCAGAAGTTCGCTGATGTTACCGCGGCAAATGTTGGGAATATAGTATACATTATATATGACAACAAGGTCGTAAGTGCACCAACAGTACAGTCAGCCATAACAGGCGGAAGCGCAGAAATCAACAAGATCGGAAGCTACGAGGAGGCCGAGCAGCTTGCTACTACTATCCGTATCGGAGCACTTCCTCTTACACTTAAGCAGGTTCGTTCCAATATAGTAGGTGCTACACTTGGATCAGATGCCATCAGCACAAGCCTTAAGGCAGGTGCGATCGGTATTGCACTTGTATTTCTTATCATGATCATAGTATTTAGGATCCCAGGTCTTGTGGCATCATTTGCTCTGGCATTCTACACAATACTTGATCTGCTGGTACTCAATCTGTTCAACGTAACACTGACACTTCCTGGTATAGCTGGTGTTATCCTGTCAGTAGGTATGGCGGTCGATGCCAACGTAATCATATTCACGCGTATCAAAGAGGAGCTGGCGGATGGCAAGTCCGTAAAGCAGGCTGTAAAGGGTGGTTTCCACAATGCCCTGTCAGCCATCATAGATGGTAACGTTACAACACTTATAGCAGCTCTTGTACTTGGAATATTCGGAACAGGTACTATCAAGGGATTTGCGATCACACTGGCTATCGGTGTTGTTCTTTCAGTATTCACAGCTCTGGCAGTCAGCCAGTCACTGCTCACAGCGCTTGTAAATCTCGGCGTTACAGATGCCAAGTATTTCGGCGTTGCAAGAGAGCCAAAGAAGACAAACTTCGTGAAGGCAGGTAAGTTCTGTATGCTCGGATCACTCATTGTGATCATCGCATGCTTCTGTATGATGCCTGTTAATAATAAGTCAAAGGGTTCACCACTTAACTTCAGTGTTGAGTTTGCAGGCGGTACAAGCCTTACAGTAGGTTTTGACAAAGAGTACTCACTTAGCGAGGCTGAGAAAGATATAGTTCCTGTCATTGCAGAGGCAGCCGGTATCGGTGAAGCGGGAATATCAGTACAGACAGTATCAGGTACAAATGAGATCGTGTTCAAGATGCCTGAGCTTTCAGATGACGGAACAGATGACTCACAGATGTCCAAGGTGCGCAGCGCACTCACAGACAAGCTTGGCGCAGATGTCAAGGAGGCAAACGTAATAAGTGGATCAGTCAGCAGCGAGATGTCCAAGAACGCTATATTCT
>ENA-OQMX01000231-OQMX01000231.1-human-gut-metagenome-genome-assembly--contig:-NODE-231-length-14460-cov-2.127747_pt1 | contig 14460 bp, 18 predicted proteins | sample MGYA00242622_ERZ504866 | MGnify/ENA primary metagenome ERZ504866 (study PRJEB26092, sample SAMD00036422) | human gut metagenome | host: Homo sapiens | study: EMG produced TPA metagenomics assembly of...
CAGATCCTGTTCGATCTCATCCATTTCGGACAGGATCTCTTCCTGTTGTTTGTCAAATAACAATTTCTTATTGTACTGATTAATACTTGTCGCAGTCATTTTCCCTCAGGAACTGGATACTGTAATAATTCGTGTTAAGTTCGGTCACGAAAGAGACCATCTCCTGACTGTCTCCAAATGCAGCTTCCATGAAATCAAATGCGTGTTCCAGCGCAGCAAGTGTATGCTCTGTCAGTTCTTCCCGCCCTGCCACTTCATTGCCAAACAATTCCTTTACACGTTCAAATGCTGCTTCTCCATCCAGATGTTCCTCTTTCGTAAGCTGTTCATATGATTCCAGCGTATCCAGTACCTGTTTGCGTACATGATCTTCCTGCTTTGTCATCTGCTCCCAGAATCGTTGTTCCATCCGAAGTGAGCAGTGTACGTCCTTTTAGCCCTGTCAGATGTGGAAATTCCTTCGGACTCAATACCAGTCCGCTTGTGCCAAGTACCAGATCCCCGCCATCATAATTTTCGATAACCATCGGTCGGATCTCATGATCACAAAAATCAGAAACTGTATCCATATGTGCGATAAATCCAAGTGCCGGAATCTCTTTTTTTCCTTCCGTCGCCGGAAGTTTTCCATACAGATAACACTTATCATCAAGGACTACCTCTGTCAGGCCAAGTTCCTTCATTTCTTTTTCCAGCTTCCTCGCCAGATCAAACTGACACACAGAAGACGGAACTGTCTCACTCTCTTCATCACTCGGCGTACGCACTGTCACATAGTTGATCAGTCTTTCCCATGCTTTCATAATATCTGCTCCTTTGTAGTTCTCTGTCTGATGTATATCTCCGGATTGTCTTATTCTTTTAAATATTTCATCATTGTTGGGACAAGAATATTCATATCAACAGGCTTTGCAACATGAGCATTCATTCCAACAGAAAGAACCTTTTGTATATCTTCTGCGAAAGCATTGGCAGTCATCGCAATAATTGGGATCCTGGCTTTTTTTCGTATCCTTCATCTTTCGGATAGTTAATGTAGCGTCATATCCATTCATAACCGGCATCTGGATATCCATAAGGATCATCTTGTAATAATCAGCATCAGCTTTTTCAATCATGTCAATACATACAACACCATCATTGGCAGTCTCAACAATACATCCTTCTTCCGTCAATAATTCCGTTGCGATTTCAGTGTTGATCTCATTATCTTCAACCAACAAAATCCGAACACCGTTCAGGCAATTCTTATTGCACAGATTACTGTTTTTCTTCACCAGAGAATCGTCTTCTGACGCTTTTCGGCAAGGAATAGTTACTGTAAATGTGGAACCCTCACCCTGCTTACTTTCCACTTCTATTGTGCCATCCATGAGCTCTACAAGCTTTTTTGTAATGCCCATTCCAATGCCACTGCCATCAATATGACTTAATGTCGTGTTACGTTCTCTTTCAAAAGTTTCAAAAATACGCTTTTGGAATTCTTCAGACATACCAATTCCATTATCGGTAATGGTAATGATCATATTGCACCAGTCTTCTTTTTCACAGGATTTCTGTACAACATTACAGGATATCATACCTCCTGTATTTGTATACTTTATCGCATTGCTTATAATATTAAGACAGACTTCTGACAGATGTGGTGCATCCATATATACATACGGATACATGATTTGTTCTGTCAGAGAGAGAGTCTGATTTTTACTTTCTGCCTGTTGCTGGAACATAATGATACAATTTTCAAAGCACTCATGAACATTCGAAACAGTGTATTCCATTTCGACCTTATTATTTTCAATTCTTGCAAGATCCAGAACATTACCAAGCATCGATAAAAGTTCTTTTCCGCATATTTGAATTTTTTCAAGATATCTGCCAAGTTTTTCTGTTTCCTGCAAATGTCTGGATGCCAGTTCGGCATAACCAATGATTGCATTCATAGGAGTACGGATGTCATGTGACATATTGAACAGAAATGACGATTTTGCTTTATTTGCACATTCTGCTTTTAATTTAGCTTCCCGCAATTCCTCCTCTTGTCTTAATTCCCGCATTTTTTCATCTGTCACATCTCGATTCGCAATCAATACTGATGTGACATTTCCATTTTTATCATAATTCTGAGGAACTACCATAGAAAGAACCATGATCCTTCCTTCAATTTGAATTCGGAAGACATAGATTTCTTTATTATGAAGCCGTGCCGCCATGGTTTGTATATCAAAAATTCCATATACTTCTGTACAAACGGTTCTGCTATAATCCTTTCAATAGTCTCGACCTGAGGATTCCATTCGATATTATTATCTTTAATATCAACATTCATTTTCGGGTTTTTTTGACAAGTTCAACACGCTTTGTTTTTAAATCCAACCTTAAAATCAAATAATAGGCAGTGCCTAATGCATGAAATGCCTGCCGGGTTTTTTTTACCTGTTTTCCCAAGGTAACAGGGAACTCTTCGCCGTCCATCTGTTCCAAATCTGGTGTTGACTGATGCAAATGCTGAACCAGCCATTTCCCATTCGTCCACTTATAGATAATCGTAAATCTTGTCTCCATTTTAAAACAGATCGAACCATCTTTAAACAGACCAACAAAATCTACTGTTCCGTGTGCAAGAACATGGTCATCATCAAGCCGTTCTTCTATCTGATGTAAATTTTGTACTTCGATTCTGATTTTACCTCTTCGTTTTACATCAAATTTAAATGATTCTAAAAACTCATGTAGATTCGCGAATAACTCATGTTTCCCAGTTCCAATCAGACTGATATTTTCATCAAAATAATTTTCTATACCCAAATCATTTACTGATTCAGCATTACTATATATTTTCATAAGTTGCTCTGTGAGTTTTTTGAAATCATCCATACAGTTTCCTCATACTTAAAAAGTCTTAAATAGCTTTAAGTTTTCTGTTTTATTCGTAAAGTTTATCCGCTTTTCTTATTTCGCAATAAACAGTACTCCCAGAGTTCCCGGCCCACAATGGCTTGAAACCACACCACCGGCGCGCGTCTCAAGAATTTCCTGAAAAATTCCAAGACTCTGCAGATAAGCCTGCACATCTTCCACAATCTTACGGTCACAGCCGGAATGTGTAATAAACACTCGCTCCGGTCGTGCATTTTTAAGGTCTGCCTCCATATCTCTGACATAAGACATGACTACAGAATGTAATTTGCCGCGATACTTCTTAGCTGCATCCATTGCACCGTTTTCTACTACGATCTTTGGATGCAGCTTCAATACACTTCCTGCCATAGCCGCAACCGCATTACAGCGTCCCCACGATACAAATACATCAAAGTGTCTACCACAAAGCTTGCACGCACTTTTGGCCTCACTTTCCTCTAGCGCAGCCGTAATTTCTGCAGCACTTTTTCCTGCCTGTGCCATTACTGCTGCCTCCACGACTTGAAGCCCAATACCTGTTGAAAGATTTGCAGAATCAATAACCGTCACAAATCGGAGCTTCCAGCTCATCAGCAGCAAGACGCATAACATTTCCGGAAGTTGACATACTTGATGATATTGAAAAACAGATAACTTCCCTTTTTTCTTCAACATAAGGTTTCAATATTTCTATCGCATCCACCAGAGATGGTGCCGAAGTTTTGGGTGTTGTCTTATGTGCATCTGACCATGCAAAGATTTCATCCGGAGTTATATTTTTGCCATCCTTATATTCCTTCTCACCAAGAAGAATATGAAGCGGCAAAATATCAATATCATATCTGTTCACTAGCTCTGGCGAAAGGTCGCAGGTGCTGTCTGAAATTATTTTTACCATGAAATATTACCTCCTGCTATTTTATAGACAATATTTTACCACAAATATTAACAGGATACATCTGTATCTTTATTTCTTACTACGATATGCTTCCGCTTCCCAATGTGTAATGAAGTATGTAATATCATCTGTCATCTGTAATGCACCGCCAAAACTTTCAGCATATACAGCAAGTTTGATCGCATCCTTTACCAGAAGCTGTGCTTTTGCAGCTTTTGCCTTGTCATCTTCCATGATAAATGCGCCCACACCCTGTACCAGGATCAGTCTTGGTTCTTTGTCATGCTCTTTCATAAATGCATCCAGTACATCTTTTGCCTGTTCAACATTTTCTACAAATAATGGGTATGGTCCGCAGTATACAATGTGATCCGGAGTAAATGGTTTCAAAAGCGGTGCTGCAGTTGTTTTATCTTTCACAAAGTTATCTGCTTCTGCTGCCGGAACAACTTCTACAGCATGTCCCAGTAACTCGGAAAGTCTCTTTGCAGTCTGTTCTTTTTCAGGTGTAACTGCATCACTTACGTCAGCCGTTCTTTTTACCTGTTTCTCTAATTTGTTGATAACTCCATCAAATAAAACACCAATCTCTTCTACAGTATTCGCTGCAACAAAGATTCCGTGATTTTGAAGCAGGAGAACCTGAACATCTTTTCCGAATTCTTCTTTGTAAGCATTCATTTTTTCATAGCAGATACGTGCCAGCGTGTATCCCGGTTTGCAGATATCGATCCAGAGTACTTCTTTACCAAGAAGCTGTTCACAAAGTGTCTGCGCACCCTTTCCGCAGGTCAGACCATTGACAAGAGTCGGATGTACATGCAATACATAAGTATAAGCAAATAAATTATGAAGCAAGGCCTCTACACTTGGGCGTTTCGTCTTGTCATCATCGGTTACTGCTGCCATAACATCCGCAAGATATGCAGATTCACGTTTCACATCATCTGCAGGGTATTCTGTTTTCATAATCTCATTCAGACGGGCTCTGTCCATTTTGACAAATTCTTCTGCTTTGATCGTAGCAAGCTGTGTACCGGAACCTTTAACATACAGGGTTGTATCGTCTTTGACAGAAGTATTGCCGCCACCTGCCAGGACGTAAGCCGGATTGCTGCCGTATGTGTTTGACATTTTTACTAAAGTTGAAAGATCCATAGTTAAAATTCCTCCCTTGACTTCTCATCTTAATAGTTTCGCTATTACTTATAGTACACCATATAGAAAAAGTTATCTATGCAAATATCGTAGTCACAAAATATAACAAAACTCACCTTATCGTTGGCACAGATACAAGAAAAAAGCAACCAGGACTTAACATCCTGATTGCTTTTTGCTCTCATTATTCTGTTATTGTTTCAATTCAAAGAAATCTTCTACCCGGTTTTTATAATCCGTCATATCATTATACTGCAGCATTGCATATTCCTGAATCAGATCATAATATGGTGAGTTCTTATCATCCACACTGTAGAATTTTCCATCTGCTCCCCAATATCCATTACTGGTCAGTACCGGAATCTCTTTCTGTAGATCCTGCTGGAACTTCTGGAAGCCGGTCAGTTCTCCATCTATCGTCTCCATAAGGATGGTCTGAAGATAATTCATACTTGTCTTCTCTACAGTCTTCTTATCAATATCATAATTAGCCCAGATAAGAAATGGAACCTCATATCGCCGCATCATTTCCTCATCATTCCAATTACGCCACTCTCCATTTGTGATAGAATCCATCGATTCATCATGAATTCTCGGCTGGTGATCTCCTGTCAGAAAGATTACTGTCGGTTCATCTGTATTTTTATAATAATTGATCAGATTTTCAAACATCTCATCTGAATATTTGATAAGACTGAGGTAATATCCCAGATCCGGTGCATCTGCATTCTCTACTACAATTCGTTTATCATCGAAATTATCAAATGGTACATCATAAGAACTATGGTTCTGAATCGTCATAGTATAACCGAAATACGGTGCATCTGTCGATTTTCTCTGCTGTTCATAATCATGTGTGATATTGTCGTAGGTACACTGGTCCGTCGCATTATTTCTCATTTTTACAAACGGGACTATCATATTTGTATAATCATAAAACTTATCAAATCCAAGCAGCGGATATGCCTTGTCTCGGTTATAGTTTCTCGCCTTCTGAAGATGGGTTGCTGAATTTCCTGTGTATCCTTCTCTCTTCAGTTCAGTTACCAACGATGGCATTGCATGCCTCAGATATAACTGAAATGCAACCGTTCCTTTTGGTAAGAAATGCCATAGAATTTCCTGTCAGAAATTCATATTCCGTATTTGCAGTCTGACCGCCTACGATTGATGCATAAGTTGTTCCACTCACACAGTTTCCATTTTTCATCAGATCATGAATAAATGGCATGTAATCTTCATTTGTCTCAATATCTCCAAGAACCTGCGGATCCGAAAAGGCCTCATTAATAACAGCAATTACATTTGGTCGTTTCTTATTTGGATCTACGGTATCAGAAATATATTTTGAAGTAATCTCTTCTACTTTTTTCAGACTGTATCCATTTGGTTTCTCTGGTACAGAAAGCTTGATGCTTCTTGTGAAACAGGCGATACTGCCATATTGCTGATAACTTCTCATTGGATTAAAAAGACTCAGATACAATCCTCTGTTGCTTACCATGTCTGTCATAACAAGCTGTGAAAAACCAGTTACACTCACAACAGCCATTACAGCGATTCCACACAGACGGTGAGAATTTTTTTTGAAAACAGGTTCACATTTTATCACGCGGCCAAGCATTATAAAATCAAACAGCATTACCAGCGCGACTGTTGTATAGAAATTAAATTGTATCTTATAACCGTCTGCGACTTCCAGTGCAGTACCTACGGTTGCAATATCCGATGCCATGGCCGGTGTTCCTCGAAACTCATAAACAAAATGATTTACTATATTAAACATTATACAGATAAACGCCCAAATATCAGTTCCAAGACGCACCCGATTTGTAATAACTATAAATATAAGTTCCAGAATACCAATCAACAGGAAGTTAAATAATAACAGTGATAAATGTTGTCCTCTAAAGCTGTATGTTTCATTAAATACAGCAATTTCCATATTAAAAAAAATGTAGCACGGTGCAAACAGGATATACAGAATATTTATTACTCTGTTCCACTTCTTTCCAAAATCCAGTCTGACAAAAATAAGAACAACGCCAACTATCCAGCCCAGCACAATGCTGGCTATTTTAAATTTCGAACTGAATTCCGGATCATTTTCCAATATAGTTGTTCGGTTTACATAAAAAAAGATCAGAAACAGAAACGAAATAAATAGGCAGAAATAATTTTTCCATCTCTGCCTGTTTTTATTAAAGTCTATATTCTTCAGCACGTATATTTTCCTCTATTCTAAAAATGCAACTGACCCTGAAGCCAGATCGTACCTTTAAACCTTCGGCCAACTGCCGGATCTCCCAGCAGATCCGCTCGATTGATACAGATATCAAATTGAATATTATTACATTCAACTGTCATCTGAACAAGTTCTTCATCTGTAATATTATTCTGTACAGTACGATATTCTATAATCTCACCTAAAATACTATACTGGTCACACTGAATTCCATATGGCATAAAATATGAATCTACAATAGACAAAATATCTTCATGAACAATTCTGTTAGAAATCATAGAATACGTGTCCATTTCTTCCATGGTAAGATTTTCCATAGCCTCTTCGTCACCATTTCTTGCAGCTGCGATCATTGAACTTCGGTTTTTACTGCTTTCCTGTTCAACTTTGACCGCTTCCTTATCCTTCAGTACTGGAAAAAGGATTTTACCTCCCCTGCAAGTCCGGATAAGGTCAATGGCTGATTACCTGTTAACTGCTTTTTGCTTTCTTTCATATATTCAGCTGCATTTTGAAGATAAAAAATCAGCGTGATTCCTATTCTCAGATCATCACAAGCTGCAGAAAAGGCATCCTTATCCGCATGCCTTTCTACTGTTACCTGTTCCTGAGTTGTAATTCCAGTTCCTCTGAAAAAAGGATAATAATATTCCACATGAAATCTGTTGTCATCATCATACTGACCACATACAGTAATACCGCAGTCATTTCCATAAAACCGGGAAAACTGAGCAAAGACACCATCTGGATGATCTTCCACTACGTTTTTTTCATCGTAATTTTTGATAACATCCAGAATGATTTCTTTCATTTCTTCCCGTTTGGTCACTTTAGAAAAACCGACTGCTTTTAAAAAGCTGTGCTAAAAGTACACCTCCATGCCCTTATGCGCGGGTCTTTTCTCAATTCTCTTCATGCCGCCCATGTATGGCTGCAGAGCTTCCGGAATACTAACAGATCCATCAGCATTCAGGTTATTTTCCAGGAACGCGATCAGCATTCTCGGAGGTGCTACTACAGTGTTATTTAATGTATGCGCAAGATATTTCTTACCATCCTTACCATTTACACGAATTCTCAGACGACGTGCCTGCGCATCTCCCAGGTTGGAGCAGCTTCCTACTTCAAAGTATTTCTTCTGTCTTGGGGACCATGCTTCTACGTCCAGAGATTTAACTTTAAGGTCTGCCAGGTCACCAGAGCAGCATTCCAGAGTACGTACCGGAATATCCAGGGAGCGGAACAGATCTACAGTGTTCTGCCACAGTTTATCAAACCACATCGGGCTCTCTTCTGGTTTGCAGACAACGATCATTTCCTGCTTTTCGAACTGATGGATACGGTAAACACCTCTCTCCTCCAGACCATGAGCTCCTTTTTCTTTACGGAAGCATGGAGAATAGCTTGTCAGAGTTTTTGGAAGTTCTTCTTCCGGAACGATCTGGTCGATGAATTTACCGATCATAGAATGCTCACTGGTACCGATCAGATACAAGTCTTCGCCTTCGATCTTGTACATCATAGCATCCATCTCTGCGAAGCTCATAACACCTGTTACAACGTTGCTTCTGATCATGAAAGGCGGTACACAATAAGTAAAGCCTCTATTGATCATGAAGTCACGGGCATATGCAATAACTGCAGAATGAAGTCTTGCAATATCTCCCATCAGATAGTAAAAACCATTACCTGCAACACGTCTTGCACTGTCCAGATCAATTCCGTCAAAGCTTTCCATAATATCTGTATGATATGGAACTTCAAAATCCGGAACTACTGGTTCACCGAATTTTTCAATTTCAACATTTTCACTGTCGTCTTTACCAATCGGTACAGACGGATCAATGATGTTCGGGATAACCATCATATTTTTAAGAAGTTCTTCTTCTACTTCTTTTTCTCTTGCAGAAAGTTCATCAATACGTGCACCGGATGCAGCAACCTGTTTCTTAACTTCTTCTGCTTCATCACGTTTTCCCTGTGCCATCAGCGCACCGATCTGTTTGGAAGTTTTATTTCTTTCTGCTCTCAGAGCTTCAACTTCCTGTTTGATCTCTCTGTTTTCTTTGTCCAGTTCAATAACCTTATCAACCAGTTCCAGTTTATTGTCCTGGAATTTGTTTCTGATATTCTGTTTAACGATTTCCGGATTTTCTCTCACAAATTTGATGTCTAACATGTTTTCTCCTCCTGACAGTTATTTTTCTGTCTTCTTTATTTTTCTAAATTCTTTTCATCTTCACTCATCTCACCCAGTTCAAAATTTACAGCTTTTCGAAGTGCTTCTACTTCCTCCTGGCTGAGCATTACATAAGATTCACCTTTTACAATTTCTTTCAGATACAGGAAACAATTGTCTCTGCTGTGTACTGCATTTAAAATAATACCTGAATTATCTTTATCCAACAACGCCAGCGCAAAAACTGAGTTTGCCACCCACATCATCAAATGCATCGTATTTTTCACGCCATATTTGCTGAAAATAACTTTAAAATGCTGTTCCAGTGTTTTAATTGCATGTTCATGATCTTCTTTTGCTTCATACAGTCTGTCAATCTGTGCAAATTTGCGTACAAAAGTTTTTTTCCAGGGACTGTGCATCGCTCCCCTTCATAAACATCTTATACTTTCGTTCCAAACGAGTCAGACGCATGCCATTACTGATCATTACTCCAATTAATATCACAACTATAGCCAGCAAAGCAATAATGATAATCCCAGGATCGATACCTATACTATCAAAAATCGTACTCATATCATACCCCTTTTAACCAATAGATTCAAACAGATCAATAATTCTGTCTAAATCATCTCTGGAATAATACTCTATTTCTATTTTGCCTTTGTTATTTTTCTTTCTGTGAATAAATACGCGGGTTCCTGTAATACCTTTCATTTTTTCTTCAAGGCTCTCATAAATCGCATCTTCTGTTGGATTTGAAACAACCGGCTTCTTCTTTGTTGGTGTTAAAATACTTTTTACCAGTTTTTCCGTTTCACGAACGCTAAGCTTTTCATCAAAAACTTTCATTGCTGCATTGTATTGCTGCTCGGGATCGGAAATAGCAAGAATTGCTCTGGCATGTCCGGCGGATATCATTTCATCTACCATCATCTGCTGTACACGGGAATCGAGTTTCAAAAGTCTCATCGAGTTTGTTACTGCAGTACGGCTCTTTGAAACACGTTCAGCTATCTCATCCTGTTTTAAATGAAATTCATCAATCAGACGTTTATATGCCATTGCTTCTTCAACCGGATTCAGATCTTCTCTCTGTATATTTTCAATAAGAGAAATTTCTACGATCTCCTGTGTTGAAAATTCTTTGACAACAACCGGAACTTCCTTAAGTCCTGCCATCTTGGCAGCTCTCCAGCGTCTTTCTCCTGCAACGATTTCATAGTAGTCCTTCTTATCGGACACAAGCAATGGTTGCAAAATTCCATACTGTTTAATGGACTCTGATAATTCCTGTAAAGCATCCTCATCAAATTTCTTACGAGGCTGTTCCCTGTTTGGCTCGATCATGGAAATTTTCATCATTCTCTCGCCGTTACTGGTTTCCTGCTGACTGGATTTCTTAGTATCTACTGCAACCTTTTTTTCTTCTTTTACAGTTTTCACTGTCTTAGGTTTACTCTGCACTGTTTTTTCCGGAAACAATGCGTCCAGACCTCTTCCAAGTCCTGACTTCTTTCCAGCCATCATTCACCCTCCCTGTTAATTACTTCTTCAGCAAGAAGTCGATATGCCTCTGCACCTGCCGATCTCGTATCATACAATGTAATTGGCTGACCGTAGCTTGGTGCCTCTGCCAGTCTTACATTTCTCGGAATAATCGTTTTATAAATATTCTGCTGAAGGTTGTCTTTAACATTTTCAACTACCTGTAAAGAAAGATTCGTTCTTGCATCATACATAGTAAATACGACGCCTTCCATTACGAGTTTCTTATTCAGACGTTCCTTTACAAGTTCAATTGTATGTATTAACTGAGATAATCCTTCCAAAGCATAATACTCACACTGAATTGGCACCAATACGGAATTGGCCGCTGTTAAAGCATTAATCGTAAGCATATTTAAAGATGGTGGGCAGTCCATAATAATATAATCATATTTTCTGCGTACCTTATCTATAATTTTCTTCATGATGTATCTTTTTCATCGACACCAATTAATTCAATCTCAGCGCCAGATAAATTCACGTTAGATGGAATCAGGTCTACGTTCTCAACTACATCTTTAACAATAGTATCTTTTGCTTCTGCTTCGCCAAGAAGTAATTCATATAATGTATTCTCAACATTATTTTTATCTACTCCAAGTCCACTTGTCGTATTCCCCTGTGGATCAATATCTATCGCAAGTACTTTCTTCCCTTTTTCAGCAAGACAAGCAGAAAGATTGATCGCTGTAGTTGATTTACCAACTCCGCCCTTCTGATTTGCTACTGCTATTACTCTTCCCAAGATTCATCCTCCCTTCGGGATATCAAATATCAAGACTATACATGTTTATTTGAAAGTATAGCATACTGTTGTTATTATAGCACTTTTAATAGTATTGTTCCACAAAATGTTTCACGTGAAACATTAAAATTCAAGAAAGTTTTCGGGAAATTATTGTTTATATTTTACAAGGGAATTATAGGGCTCGTGTATTTTACGCAATATTAAAGATATCCTGCCATCAACGGGCTTCGTCGTTCGGAAGTCTTAAAGGGCTCGTGTATTTCATGCAACAATAAAGATATCCTGCCATCAACGGGCTTCGTCGTTCGGACGTTCTAGGTGATAACCTGCCTGCTAGATGCATCCATAATAATCACAAACTCGCTTCGCTCAGGCAGTGTGATTATTATGGATTACGCAGTCAGAACATCACCAAGTACTTCTTCGAACTCCTGCAGGAAGTCGATGGCAGGATATCTTTTTATTGCTGTTTATACAGGTATCTAATGTAGTTCACGGCGGCTGTATGGCAACTGATTCGTTAAAGGAATCGAGCCGCTGCTGTTCAATGTTTCACGTGAAACATCAAGTTATAGATCATACAATTCACAAATTCATATTATTGTTGGGGATACTTTTAAATATACTATGGATATCAGAAGGATTATTCCACATATGGCAATAAAGTTAAGGCGAATTGTAATGTTCCAATTATCAGCAGTCACATAGCAGAACAGATATCCAGAACCTAGCTTAGATTCCGTTACGAGGACTGCGCTAGTTGCTGCCACCGAGCGCTCTGTCTGAGCGTTAGCGAGTTTGCGCGAATGGCTGCTAACAAACGCACGGGACGAGTAGGAATCTGGGCGTGTTCTCGTAGCTGCACTGCTATCTGGATGCATGTGAAATAAGCAGAGATAATAGAAGGACTCGTGTATTTTACGCAATATTAAAGATATCCTGCAGGAAGTTGATGGCAGGATATCTTTTTATTGCTGTTTATACAGGTATCTATAGTTGCCGTGGCAGATGGTTGTATTATTATCTGACATTTTTTATTAATTTTCTATCTGTTTTCTATTATTTCAGTAACGGTTTTGTCTCGCATGTAGCAATGTTTTTATCACGCGTACATATGTCTTTTACGTTCACCGATTTCACACCACTTATCCACATCTTCACAAAACAATTTTCATAGGAATCCCATTTTCCTCTACTACTTCACATATCTCCTGCACTTCATCCTCCCCGTTCACGGCTCTTCTTTTACTTTTTATACTTTTCACATCTCCAATATGTATATTTTGCTTATAATTATGCATAGTATATTTCTGCATTTTTATTTTTTCAACGATGCTTATAGTAAAAAACAGCTACTTGTGTACGGTCACGGAGCTGCAATTTATCCAGAATTGAGCTCAGATAATTTCTCACTGTCCCTTCTCCCAGGTACATTTCCGCAGCAATTTCCTTATTGCTGTATCCATTTGCAACCAGACGGATGATTTCCTTTTCTTTTTCATTAATTTCACAGACACTATAATCAAAATTTTCCTTCTTTTGAATCAAATCCGGTATTTTAGACACAATTTCCTGTCCAAATACAGTTTGCCCAGAATACACTGCTCTCAATGCCGGCAAAATGCTTGCATAATCCTGTTTCAGCAGATACCCTTTTGCTCCCAGGCGTAACGCTTTCACAATATATTCATCATCAAGGAACGTTGTAAGAAGCAATATATTAGCCTTTGCGTCTGCTTTTAATATTTCAGCTGAAGCCTCGAGTCCATTCATATTCTTCATTCGAATATCCATTAACAAGACATCTGGCTTATATTCTGCATACAGGCATACCGCATCTCTGCCATCGGACCCTGTTGCCAGCACCTGTACGTCTTCATTCACTTCAAGGATTGTTTTCAAAGCCTCTGTAACCAGGCAGTCATCATCTACTATCACTATTTTCATTTCCTGTAAATCCTCATTTTTCTGCTATTCTGCTCTATTTATTTCGGAATCACAACAAAATACGGAATCCTTTTTCGCCATTGATCTGGAGATTTCCATTCAATGTATTTACACGTTCCTGCATATTTTCAATCCGATTCCTGTTGTATTTTTGTCATAATCTGCGCAGTCCTTTTCCATTATCTTCAATGCATAGCTGATATATTACCGGATGCTCTCTCATAATAATTTTAATCTGTGTCGCAGAACTATAATTTCATAGCATTCGATATAGCTTCTTTTACAATGCTGATAAAACAATATTTTATTTCTCTGGGTATTATTTCGGACATATCCGTATTCAAATTCTACATTTTCTATCTTTATGTCCGTTATAATCCCCTTTATTGTTTCTTGAAGATTCACTGCATCATCATAAAGATCATGCACACTTGAGCGGATACTATCCATGGCAGAATTAAGTGAATTATCCAGCCCTTTTAAAAGACTATCCAGATTCTGATCCTTATTTATGGCTCTGGCGGCCCCGGTTAGCAGAATCGTTCTAGACAGCACATGTCCCACATTATCATGGAGTTTCCCTTTCGTCAATTCTTGTTTCTTTTCTACGGAGTGTCGCCGCATATATTTTCTATAATTTTGTTTTTTCTTATCAGAGCTCTGTTTTTTTCTTGCCAGAAGAAGTGTTTTTTCTTTCTCCTTCATCAATTGTTTTTCGTAAATTCTCTGTCCATTTTATTCGTACTTTTCTGTTTTTTCTTTTCCAAAAAGACACAGCAAGCAGACATCCCAAAAGGCAAAAATTCAGCAGCATTCCATTTTGCAGATGCGTATTT
>ENA-OQMX01000232-OQMX01000232.1-human-gut-metagenome-genome-assembly--contig:-NODE-232-length-14457-cov-3.494417_pt1 | contig 14457 bp, 11 predicted proteins | sample MGYA00242622_ERZ504866 | MGnify/ENA primary metagenome ERZ504866 (study PRJEB26092, sample SAMD00036422) | human gut metagenome | host: Homo sapiens | study: EMG produced TPA metagenomics assembly of...
AAGGTAGGCCTGGGCACGGATTCGAGCTGTCCGTTCGTGACCCAGTACGACATGTGGCGCGAGGTGGCCTATTTTGCCAAGTACGTGGGCGTGAGTAATGCGTTTGCGCTGCATACAGCCACGCAAGTCAATGCCGAGCTGCTGGGGCTGGGCGGCGAGACCGGCACGATCGAGTGCGGTAAGGCTGCCGATATCCTGGTGACGCGCGAGAACCCGCTCGATGACCTGTGCGCGCTGCGTGAGCCGATGCACGTGATGTGTCGCGGTGATCTGATGCGCAAACTCAAGGTGAAGCGTATCCCCGAGGTTGATAACGAGCTCGACACGATTATGGCCATGCCTGCCGAGGCGTTGGCCGAGGAGCTCGCCCGCGACGGCGTGGCGTAAGCGCGCGATATGGCGATGCGACAAAGGGGCAATCCCTTTGTCATAATCAAAAAAAGCCGAGGTCTCAACACGAGGCCTCGGCTTTTGTTTTGTCCCATGGTATGGCGGCTATGAGCGCGTCTCCATCTTGGCGTGGCACTTGGGGCAGGTGACGCGGATCTTGCCCTTGCCCTTGGGGACGGAGAGCATCTGGCCGCAGTTAGGGCACTTGAGGTATGCCGTGGTCTTGCGACCCTTCCACATCTTCTTGGCCGTACGCTTGGCACGCTCAAAGTCTTCCTTGCTCGTTCCGGCTGCGCGTGAGGTGCTGGCCGCTGCGGCCCCGCCGCCCAAGCTGGCGACGAACTTGCCCAAGCCGGGAACATTGGCGGTCGCGGCGACAAAGGCGTCGTTCTCCTTGCGACGTGCATCGATGTTTTTGGACAGGCCGCGCAGCACGCCAATCACGATGACGGCGATGGCGATCCAGCTGAGCCACTGGATGCGGGCCATCGATCCGATCATCGCGATGACGATGCCGGCAAAACCCATCACGATGGTGAGCTCGTCAGCACCATTGCGACCCTTCATAAAGTCATTCATGCAAATTGCCTTTCGTTCGATATGCTGCACGCCTTTATACCCGATTTAGAGCAAGGGGGACAGGTTAATCTGCGCCAATGTGGTGCAAACATACCTGTCCCCAAAACACCAAGACGGTGCAAAGAAGTCTGTCCCCAATGTCCCCAATTACTTGGAGAGCTTGTCGACGACGCGCTCTATCTCGGCGAGCTTGGCGGCCTTGAGTTCCTCGTCGCCCGATTCGATGGCCGAGGCGACGCAGCCCTCGATGTGAGCCTTGAGCACATCGGCGTTGATGCGGGCGATGAGCGCCTGCGTGGCCATGAGCTGCGTGGAAATATCGACGCAATAACGGTCCTCCTCGACCATCCGCAAGATGCCGTCGATCTGGCCGCGTGCCGTCTTGAGCATGCGGGTCACCGATTTGTGGTCTGCCATCATGGCGGGTCCTCGTTTCTGGTCGGGGGGGGTACGTGCGGGTCGTTACGCGGCGGTCACCGAAAGGGCGTGGAACTTCTCACCCGCGGCCTCGACGGCGGCAGTGAGCTGCTCAGCGGTCACGGTGTCGGCGCACTCCACCTGGACGGTCTGGGTCTCGTGATCGGCGTCGGCGTCGGTCACGCCGGCAACGTTGAGCAACGCCGTCTCGACGGTGGCGTCGCAGTGGCCGCACATAAGGCCGGAAGTCTTAATTGTGAAACGCATGGGTATTCCTCTCTGCTGTGTCGGCTTTCCCAGGCACCCGACCTTGACCCTCAAGCCGTCGCTCGCGTACCAAAGTACGCGTCGCTCCTCTTTCAGGTCAATCTCGGGCACCTGGAAAACCCGTTCTAAATGGACTTAATGGTGAGCCTATTTTGCCACTTTAGGCTTAAAGGTTCGCAGGCGCAGCGCATTGCTTACGACGCACACGCTCGACAGACTCATGGCCGCGGCGCCAAACATCGGCGAGAGTTGCCAGCCGGTGAGGGGGAAGAACACGCCCGCGGCGAGCGGAATGCCGATGCCGTTGTAGAACAGCGCCCAGAACAGGTCCTGCTTGATGTTGCGGATCGTGGCGCGCGACAGCTCGATGGCGCGGGCGACGTCCATGAGGTCGCTGCGCATGAGCACCACATCTGCCCCCTCCTTGGCGATGTCGGCGCCGGTGCCGATGGCCAGACCCACGTCGGCGCGCGCCAGAGCGGGGGAGTCGTTGATGCCGTCGCCCACCATGGCGACCTTGCCGCCCGCATCCTGCAGCTCGCGCACGTGGCGTTCCTTGTCGGCGGGCAGGACGTCGGCGATAACCTGTTCGTTGCTCAGCCCCACGCGGCGGGCGATGGCCTCGGCCGTCACGCGGTTGTCGCCGGTGAGCATGCGCACGTCGACGCCGAGCGAACGCAGCGCGGCGATGGCCCCGGCACTCGTCTCCTTGACCTCGTCAGCCACGGCAACGGTGCCGGCAAGCTCGCCGTTCTTGGCAAAGAACAGCGGCGTCTTGCCCTCGGCGGCAAATTGCTCGGCAAGGCCCGCGGGCACGGTAACGCCCAGCTCGTCCATCAGACGTACGTTGCCGGCTACGATGACATTTTGTCCCTCGCGCGCCGTAACGCCACGACCGGGCACAGCGGCAAAGTCCTCGACCATGCGCGCGACAATTCCGCGCGTCTCGCACTCGGCCATAATCGCCTCGGCCAGCGGGTGCTCGCTTGAGCGCTCCAATGCGGCGGCCAGCTTGAGCAGTGCCTTTTCGCTCATGGCGGGCGAGCCGTCGGCGCGCGTGGCTACCACGATATCGGTCACGGCAGGCTTGCCGCGGGTGACCGTACCCGTCTTATCGAGCACCACGGTGCCCACGCTGCGCAGGTTCTCCAGCGCCTCGGCACTCTTGAACAGAATGCCCATCTCGGCGCCCTTGCCGGTGCCCACCATAATGGCGACGGGCGTGGCCAGACCCAGTGCGCACGGACAACTGATCACCAGCACGGCCACGGCGGAGGTGAGCGCCTCGTTTATGCTGCCGGTCAATGCCATCCACACCGCAAAGGCCACGGCCGAGATCGCGAACACCACGGGCACGAACACGCCGGCGACCTTGTCGGCCATGCGAGCGATAGGCGCCTTGGTGGCGTTGGCATCCTCGACGAGCTGGATAATCTTGGCGAGCGATGTCTCGGCGCCCACACGCGTGGCGCGGAAGGTAAACGAGCCGGTGCGGTTGACCGTGGCGGCGTTGACGGTATCGCTGACGGTTTTCTCCACGGGGATGGACTCGCCGGTGAGCGCGCTCTCGTCTACGGCGGAGGCGCCCTCGAGCACCACGCCGTCGACGGGGATGGACTCGCCGGGGCGCACGCGCAGGACCTGGCCGGGAAGGATGGCGTCGACGTCGACGGTGGTTTCGGTGCCGTCATCGGCAACGACGGTCGCGGTCTTGGGTGCTAGGTCGATGAGCGCCTCGATAGCGCCGCCGGTCTTGGACTTGCTGCGCGTCTCGAGGTATTTGCCCACGGTGACGAGCGACAGGATCGTGCCCGCGCTCTCAAAATACAGATTGTCCATGCCCGTCATCATGGCCTCGTGCACCTGACCTGTGGCCAGCTGGTCGGCCATGATAAACATGGCATAGAGCGACCAGGCAATCGACGCGGTGGCACCGACGGCGATGAGGGCGTCCATGGTGGGCGCGCCGTGCACGAGTGATTTAAAGCCGTTGATAAAGTACGCGTCGTTGACATAGACGATGGGGATGAGCAGGACAAGCTCGGTGAGGGCGAGCGTCATGCTGTGGATGTGGTCGGTGAAGATGCCGGGCAGCGGCCAGCCGAGCATGTGTCCCATGCCTATATAGAACAGCGGGATGAGAAAGATGATTGAGATGATGAGACGGGTGCGCATGGCGGAGGCGGTGGCCTCCAGCTTTTTGGTCGGCGACTCCATATGGGCGGCGCCGGACCTGGCTTGCGCGTTGCCACTTGAGTTGGCGGCATCGGTGCCCGTGCCGACAGGCGAGGCCGAATAACCCGCGCGATCGACGGCGATGCAGATGTCATCGGGGCTGACCTGCGCGGGGTCGTAGTCGACCAGCATGGAGCCGGCGAGCAGGTTGACCGCGACGCTTTGGACGCCGTCGAGCTTGTTCACGGCACGGTCCACATGTGCCTGGCAGGCGGCGCACGTCATGCCGCCCACGTCGAACTTTTCTTGAGCCATGGCTTCTCCTTTCTGTAGCTCGGTGTTTGAATTGTTAACCTGCTGATACTATACACCCATACCCCCTGGGGGTGTCTAATGAGGAGAAAAAATGTATGACATTCCATTGCAGATGAGGGTGGCCGCTCAATCGTTGGCAGTCCCTGTCAGACATCTCAATCTGTAACATCTAGCAGGGAAAATGACCTATAAATGTTACAGATTGAGATGTTGCTCGGTGGGGGATCTCTGCTCGGTCCCGACCGCCCTGTCATCTGTGGTTTACGTGGGGGCATACGGAGTACGGGTATACTAACCGGCGGCGAATCTGCTCCATCGCTTAGAGCTGCTGCGTCTGGACGGCGCGTGATAGGGCTGCCAAAGCGATCGCCAGCGTGCTGAGCAACGTCCTCTCTGTGCGCACCCGTTTTTGTATGTATTAGCGCACTACCAAGCACGCTTGCGCGGCCGCATGCCGCGCCCATTGCGCGTGCAGATAAGGAACAACAACATATGCGTAATTCTGTATCCGACGTCACGGACGCCGAGATTCTGGACGAGACCCGCGAGGCCATGACCCAAGCCGCCTTCGATGCCGCCGATGAGGCCAGTGCCGCCCAGGCCGTCGAGTCCGCTACCGAGAGCCTGCCCGCCTTTGACGAACTGGGACTTTCGGACGAGATACTTCGTGCCATCGAGAACCTGGGCTACACGGCGCCGACGCCCGTGCAGGCCGGCTCGATTCCTGTGGTGCTCGAAGGCCGCGACTTGCTTGCCGCCGCCCAGACCGGCACCGGCAAGACGGCCGCTTTTTTGCTGCCGACCATGAACAATCTGGAGCACATCGCTCCTCCCAAACCCGTGCGCGAGCGCGGTGGCCGCAACCGTCGTCGCGGTGCTAAGAAGCCCGAGGGCAACGGCCGCGGCCCCGTGATGCTCGTCATCACCCCTACGCGCGAGCTTGCCCAGCAAATCGACGAGGTCGCGAGCAAGATCGCCGACGTCACCGGCCATGTTGCCGTGACCGTCGTGGGCGGCGTGAGCTACAAGCCGCAAACCGCTGCTCTCAAGTACGGCTGCGACATCCCTGGTCGCCACGCCGGGCCGCTGGTCGATCTGATCGAGCAGGGCGCCTGCCACCTGGACGAGGTCCAAGGTCCTGGTGCTCGACGAGGCCGATCGCATGCTCGAACATGGGCTTTTTGCCCGCCGTCCGCCGCATTGTGCGCGAGACGCCGGCAGAGCGCCAGACACTGCTGTTCTCGGCGACCCTCGACGAGGAGGCCGTGGGCGAGATCACCGATCTGGTGAGCGACCCGGCCCGCGTGGAGATCGCGCCCGCCACGTCGACTGCCGACACCGTCGACCAGTTTGTGTTCCCGGTGTCCATCGAGGCCAAGAACAACCTGCTGCCCGAGTTCCTCAAAAAGGAAGGCCCGGAGCGCACTATCGTCTTTATGCGCACCAAGCACCGCGCCGACAGCTGCTGCCGTCGTCTGGAGCGCAAGGGCATCAAGGCCGCCGCGATTCACGGCAACCGCAGCCAGGCCCAGCGCGAGCGTGCCCTTTCGGCCTTCCGCGACGGTACCGTCGACGTGCTGGTGGCAACCGACGTGCTTGCCCGCGGCATCGACATCAGCGACGTGCGCTACGTCGTGAACTTTGACGTGCCGTCCGAGCCGACCGACTACATCCACCGTATTGGCCGTACGGGCCGCGCAGGCGAGCTGGGCTGGGCCATTACGTTTGTGACCGAGCAGGACGTGGACGAGTTCTACGAGATCGAGAAGCTCATGGACAAGACCGCCGATATCTACGAGGCCGGCGATCTGCATGTGGGTCCCAACCCGCCCGCGGTTGATCCCGAACGTGACCCTGCAGCCTTTAAGGTGAAGAAGAAGACCAAGCGCGGCAAGTCCAAGAGCAAGAAGAAGCTTGAGCAGGCACGTCGTGACGGCAAGCGTAACGGCGATGACTACGGCGATGTGGCCGGTCGTCCAACCGCGGTCGCGACGACCGCCGCGGCGACGGCGAGCGCCCGAGCCGTCCCAAGCGCGGCGGCAAGACCCGCGTGCGCGAGGGCGTTCAGGCTCGCGTGGACGAGGCCGTGGAGAGCGTGGCCCGCGAGATGGCTGCCGAGGAGCGCGGCGGTGCTGGTGCCGTCGAGCAGGCCCCGCGCGGCAACCGTGCCGAGCGCCGTGCCAGGCAGTTCCAGGGCGAGGCACATCGCCGTCGCCGCGAGGACGAGGACCGTGGTGGTCGTCGCCGTGTTGAGCGCGAGGACGAGGGTCGTGGCTCGCGTAGCGGCAAGCGTGGTGCGGGCAACCGCCGCCGTTCCGGTCGCGATGACGAGCGCGGCGGCCGTGACGAGCGTCGCGGCGGCGAGGGCCGTGGTGAGCGTAGCACCCGCGGCGGTGAATCCCGTGGCGGCAAGCGCTTTGAAGAGCGCAGCGGTCGCGGCGGCGAGCGTCGCGAGGGTGCTCGTGGCAATAGCGGGCGCAGCGGCGCCGGTCGTTCGAATGAGTCGCGTGATCGTCGCGATCCGCGTGCCAGCCGCGATCGTCGCGATGATTGGCGCAACTACGACGATACCCGCGAGGAGCGTCGCGGCGGCTATCGTGGTGGTCGTGGCGGCAACCAGACCGGCTCCCGTGGCGGCCGCGCCGGCGGTCGCGATAACCGTGGCAGCTATGGCAACAGCCGTGGTGGCAAGCGCGGCGGCAGCTCCCGTCGTCCCGGTGACGGCGGCGGCAAGCGCAAATAACATACGCATCGCGCGATAAGGCGAGATGAGTTTGGGCCCCGAGCAGACTATGCCCGGGGCCCTTTTTGGTGCAAAGGGGTCAGGTCAATCTGCACCAACGTCTTGAAGTTGCGGTGGAATACGGACTGTTTTGGCCTTTTGAGCGGCTTTTCAGTCCCTATTTCACCGCAACTCACGATTGGTGCAAACAAACCTGTCCACGATGCACCAGAGTGAGGAGTGTCCCCAAGTGCCGGCAGAAAAGGAACGTCCCTAAGTGCCGCATAAATACCGTTTATCGGAGAAAAAATACCGTTCGCCGGTCATAATGATTGTTCCGGCTTTGGGCTTGTCTACAATAACCTCAGTGAAAAGAAATGCGGAAGGTTACCGAGTCCCTTGGACGTGGGCCTAACCAAAGTCTTTGATCGCGTGCGTCTCAAGGGGCGCATTCGATTGATTTTGGTTGGGCTATATTTATGAAGGGACATGCCACCATGGGTTTCTTTTCTCGCCTGATGGGCGGTTCGGATGAGCAGACGACTGCGGCTTCCGAGTTCGAAATCCTCGCTCCCGTTTCCGGCGAGCTTGTTCATCTGGAAAATACCAATGACCCTGCTTTTAGCAGCCGTGCCGTGGGCGATGGCGTTGCCGTGGTTCCCCAAGAGGGAACGGTGTGCGCTCCTGTTTCCGGCACCGTCGCGGCGCTGTTTCCGACTGAGCACGCGCTGGGCATCATGTCCGACGACAGCTCTGCTCAGGTGATGCTGCATATCGGAATCGACACTGTTAAGCTTGAGGGCAAGGGCTTCCATGCGCTTGTTGCCCAGGGTGACCATGTCGACGCGGGCCAGCCCCTCGTCGAGGTCGATTTCGACGCGGTCCGCGCCGCCGGCTTCGATCCCACGGTCTTCGTTATCGTGTGCGAGCGCTCGGAGAACTCGACTCTTCGTGAGCATGCTTCCGGCCCTGTTGCTGTTAAAGAGCCTGTCGTCTGGCTTTCCGAGTAAATTTTTGTGGTGGGTACCGTGGTTATCAAGCGAGTTTTTAACAACAACGTCGCAATGGTCACTTCGGACGATGGCTCCGAGCTCATCGTCATCGGTCGAGGCCTCTGCTTTGGCCGTCATGCCGGCGATGCCATCGACGAGGCGTCGATCGAAAAGACCTACGCGTTGCAGGAGGGAACTTCTCAGGATTCGCGTACGATTGACCGCTTGGCACATCTTTTGGAGTCCATCCCCGCCGTCAACCTCGTGATTGCCGAGGACATTGTTCAGATGCTCCGTCGAGAGCTCAATGTTGATATCAACGACAAGATTCTCATTGCTCTCGCAGACCATATCAGCCTTGCTTTGGAGCGCGAGCGCAAGGGCGTCTCCTGTGAGAATCCGTTGCTGCTCGAGATCCAGCAGTTCTATCGCAAGGAGTATGCACTTGCGGGCCGTGCGCTGCAGATTATCAAGGAGTATATGGGCATCCAGATGAGCGAAGAAGAGCAGGGTTTCATTACCTTGCATATCGTCAACGCCACCATGCCGCAACGCTCCGACCGTTTGATTGTTTCGGTCCAGCTTGTTCGCGACGTGCTCGCGATTGTTTCCGAGCGCTATGCTACGACCCTCGATGACACCTCGTTGCCCTATGAGCGTTTCGTCCGCCACCTGCAGTTTTTCGCACAGCGGGCGCTTGACCCCACGGCCGGGTAAATCAATGGCGACGCGCTGTTCCGAATCGATGAAACGGCGTATCCGTGCGCATTCTCGTGCGCGGACGCCATAGCCGCCCACTTGTCGTCTACCTATAACGTTGTCGTTACCGATGCCGAGAAGAGCTATCTCGCATATCACATTGTTAACCTGCTTGGAGAACCTGGTCTCTAGGCATAACGTGCCCACACATCGATTGATATAAGACAAGGCTCACGGTCTTGTCCAGGGCACATCTGTCTTAATTTGCGGAAAAGGAAGGGGAGTACCGCTATGACCGCAAAAAAGAAGTTCAATTTCAAAGCGCCGTTGGAGGTGTTCGCGAAGTCGATCGTCCAGCCGATGATGTATCTCTCGGTTGCCGGCATCCTGCTCATTGTGGGCATCATTCTGACCAACAAGACCATTTGCGCTTTGGTCCCCGTACTGGGCTCCGGTCCGTTCCAGCTTGTGGGCGCCGTTGTCTACCAGTCGCTGATGTTTATCATCAACAACCTCTCGATTCTGTTCTGCGTGGGCATTGCCGGCGCCATGGCAAAGAAGAACAAGGGCCATGCTTCGCTGATCGCCCTGATGTCGTTCTTCCTGTTCCTGCAGGCTAACAACATCGTGCTCAACGCCACCGGCTCTCTTGCCGATGCGAGCGGCATGCTCGGCCTTACCGGAACCGGCCAGGCCACCGTTATGGGCATCCAGGTGCTCGATACCGGCGTGTTCGGCGGCATCATTCTCGGTTGCATCACCGGCGCCGTGTTCAACAAGTACTCGAACAAGCAGTTCCCCATTGCCCTTTCGATGTTCTCGGGCGTTCGCTTTCCGTTCCTGATCATGATCATCATCTCCTGGATCATGGGCGCTGGCTTCTGCATCGTTTGGCCTCCGGTTCAGGGTGCCATCTCCTCCGTTGCCGGCATCATTAAGGAGTCGGGCAACATCGGTCTGTTTATCTACGGCATGCTCAACAAGCTGCTCGTTCCTACCGGTCTGCACCACCTCATCTACACCCCGTTCCAGTTCTCCGATGTGGGTGGCACCCTTACGCTGGGTGGTCAGGTTATCGCCGGCGCCTATCCCATCCGTGTTGCCGAGATGGCAATGACGGGTCAGCCCTTCTCCGATAGCACCTACTTCAACAGCTACACCTTCAACAATCTGTGGCCCTACATCGGCATCGGCCTCGCCTTTATCGTCACCGCCTACAAGGGGAACAAGGATAAGACCAAGGCCGTTATCATCCCGCTGATCATCACCGCCGTGCTCTCCTGCGTGACCGAGCCCATGGACTTCCTCTTTGTCTTTGCCGCTCCCGTGCTCTTTGTCGTTCACTCGGTTCTTTCCGGCATCTTCCTGGTCCTGCTCAAGGTCCTCTCCGTGCCCGCTTCGACTGCAGGCGGCATCATCAACATCGTGGTCTCCAACCTGGTCCTGGGCGTCGATAAGACCAACTGGCCGGTTATGCTGGTGCTTGGAGTCGTCAACGCCGCGCTGTACTTCTTCCTCTTCACCTTCCTTATCAAGAAGCTCAACCTCCACACGCCTGGCCGCGAGGAGGAGTCCGAGCTCGCCGAGTCCGTTGCCGAGGGCGAGGCCGCCGCGTCTGTCGCAGTGAAGCAGGGCGCCGTTGCCGCGGCTCCCGCAGAGGGCGTCGATGCAGGTATTGCCGACCTGGTCGCAGGTCTTGGCGGCAAGGACAACATCGAGGAGCTCGAGAACTGCTTTACGCGTCTCCGCGTGAACGTTAAGAACCCGGACCTCATCAATGAGGACCTCATCAACCACGTGCCCAACAGCGGCATCAACCGCAACGGCAATAATATCCAGATCATCTTTGGCATGAAGGTCGCCGAGATGCGCGACAAGGTCGAAAACGCAATTGAGAAGGAGCAGTAAACAATGATCATTACTCTGTGTGGTGGCGGATCCACCTTTACCCCCGGCATCGTCAAGTCCATCGCCCTGCGCAAGGACGAGCTCGACGTTGACGAGATTCGTCTGTACGACATCAACGAGGAGCGCCAGCGCAAGGTCGGCGTGCTCGTGGACTGGATTTTGCACGAGGACCTCGGCCTGGACATCAAGCTCACGGTGACCACCGACAAAAAGACGGCTTTTACCGACGCGAGCTTCGTGTTTGCCCAGATGCGCGTGGGCGGCTACGCCATGCGCGAGCAGGACGAGAAGATTCCGCTGCGTCACGGCTGCGTGGGCCAGGAGACTTGCGGTTGCGGCGGCCTTGCCTACGGCATGCGCACCATCTTCCCCATGGTCGAGCTGATCGATGACGTTGAGAAGTACGCCAAGAAGGATTACTGGATTCTCAACTACTCCAACCCTGCTGCCATCGTCTCCGAGGGCTGCCGTGTGCTGCGTCCCAACGCTCGTATCATCAACATCTGCGACATGCCGATTGCGATCATCGACGTGGTTTGCGCCGCACTCGATATCGACAAGAAGGATGTCGAGTACGATTACTTTGGCCTCAACCACTTTGGTTGGTTCACCTCGATCCGCCACAAGGGCGAGGAGGTGCTCCCGCAGCTGCGCGAGTACATCAAGGAGCATGAGATTCTGCTGCCCGACTCCTACCTCAAGGGCATGGGCTCGCTCATGGCAAAGAAGCCCGAGGAGACCGCCGACGAGCACCCCGAGCAGAACCGCCACACCAAGGGCAGCTGGTACTACGTCTGGAAGGGCGAGTACGAGATCATGGAGTGCTTCCCGGAGTACCTGCCAAACACGTATCTGAACTACTACCTGCAGCAGAAGGAATTCGTCGAGCACTCAAACCCCGAGCGCACCCGTGCGAACGAGGTTGAGGAGACGCGCGAGAAGAACCTCTTCGACGGCATCGACCACTACGAGAAGACGGGCGAGATCGACGAGAGCACGTTCTATGCGGGCAGCCACGGCGACTGGATCGCCGATCTGGCCATCGCTCTGAAGAACGACACCAAGCAGCGCTTCCTGGTCATTTGCGAGAACAAGGGCGCCATCCCCAACATGCCCTACGACGCTATGGTCGAGCTGCCTGCCTACATTGGCAAGAACGGCCCCGAGGTCATCAGCCGCGACAACATTCCGCTGTTCCAGCAGGGTCTCATGATGCAGCAGCTGAACTCCGAGAAGCTCGTGGTCGAGGCTACGATCGAGGGTTCGTACGAGAAGGCGCTCAAGGCCTTTACGCTCAACAAGACCGTGCCGTCGATGAAGGTCGCCAAGGAGGTTCTCGACGACATGATCGAGGCCAACAAGGGTTACTGGCCCGAGCTTAAGTAAAAGCAACAGGGTCGCTGACCGCATACCTGGAGCAATGCCCCGTCCACGTGATTGCGTGGGCGGGGCATTGCCGTTTGGTGCAAAGTAACCTGGCCCCTTTGCACCAAAAATAATCCGTTTCCTCCGTCTCCATGGGGCCGGGTGTGGTATTCTATCTGCGGGGTAATACTTAGGAATACCAAGTAATACCAACGCCGCAGAAACAAACTCCGGATGCGGGCCAATCGGGTTGCCTTCACAGCCCGTCGCCCAGCCGCGTGGCCCGCATCTATCCGCACTACCGTCGTTTCAAAAAGGAAGCGCCATGGCAGAACACATGACCCCCGTAGTCGCGAAGGTCTTGCCCGAGGAAAAGGCAGCCTTCGCGGCGGCAACCCAACTCGTGGGCACCACGCCGTCCAACGCCATCCGCATGTTTATCGCCGCGTTCAATCGCTGCGGCACCTTCCCGTTCGACATCTCGCCGAACGGGGCTTTTGGCACTGCGCCCGATTCTCATCAACAATGACTGTCCCAAACTGCCGGCACTTGGGGACGTTCCTTTTCTGCCGGCAGTTAAGGAACGTCCCTAAGTGTCGGGTTTTGAGGAGGTTGGCATGCTCAATGCGATGATTTGGGCGCTTGCCTGTTTTGGCGTCGTCGCTGCCGATATTGCCCTGAGCGTCGTTTTGTTCTCCGCCCTTGGCGTCGCATCGGTGTTCATGGGTTTTTCGATCGATGACCTCGACATTCAATTGCTTCAGGCCGTCGCGCAGACGGCATCGTTTTTGATGGCGCTGCTGTGGTGGCGTTATCTTTGGCCGCGTTCATTTATGGCACGCCGGCAAAGCGAGCATCCGCTCGGCGGGGGAGCGCGTGGGGCGTGGAAGCGCATCGCCTGCGTTATCGTGATTGGCCTGGCCCTGCAGGTGGTCGTTGGCTACGTGACCGACGCCGTGCTGTCGCTGTTGCCCGAGGCCGCGGCCGACTACAGCGAACTTGTCGAGGAGGCGGGCATGGGTGACACGAGCTATCTCGCCGTACTGACTACAGTGCTCGGCGCCCCATTTTGTGAAGAGCTGCTGGTACGCGGCATTATTTTTGAGTTTTCGCTCCGAGCGTTTAACCCGCAGTGCCGCCCACTTTGGAAGCGCCGGCGTCGCGCGAACGCGCAAGACAGCGCCATAGTGCCCTGGGCGGCCCCGAGTACCTGGGGCATCGCCGCGGCGATTGTGCTGCAGGCGGCGATCTTCGGTTTTATGCACATGAATTGGGTGCAGGGTTGCTACGCGGGCGCCGCCGGCCTCATCTTTGGCTGGGTGCTCGTTACGACCGGAAAGCTTCGCTACACGATTCTGCTGCATTTTGCCTTTAACGCCGGGTCGTACCTCATGACGTTGCTCTGGTTTGTGAACACACCGCTCGACGTGGTGGTCACGGTTGCCATCGCCGGCTTTATGCTGATAGAGGCGATGCGCTCGCTCAAACAAGCGTGTCAGACAGATTGTCCCCGCCAGCAAGCGTGATTCCCTTAGGGAAATCACAACAAGAGGCGGCGTAAGCGTGTTTCCCCTAGGGAAATCACGCGTGGGCCGATGAAGCGACTCGCTGGCTCAGCGTCGTGCTAATTGCGGCGACCGCCGCCGTTGGCGCCTTGTCGTCCCTGCGCCGCGCGGTTGCGGCCTGCGGTGTTCTGCGCACGCGACATGCCACCGTGCCCCTTGCTGCCTTTGGGTCCCTTGCCAGCGCCGCCAACGCCACCGTGGGCCTTGCCGCCCTTCTTGCCGGTGCCATGCCCCCCGCCGGCAGATGTCTCGCCCGGGCGCGGCGGCACGGGGCGAATCAGGCAATGCTTGGTGTAGCCAATCAGATCGCGGCGGCCGGCCTTTTCCAGTGCCTCGCGCACGAGCTTGTAGTTCTCGGGCTTGCGGTATTGGATGAGCGCGCGCTGCATGGCCTTCTCGTGCGGGTCGCGCGCTACGTAGATCGGCTCCATGGTGCGTGGGTCCACGCCGGTGTAGTACATGCAGGTCGACATGGTGGACGGGGTGGGGTAGAAGTCCTGCACCTGCTCGGGCATGTAGCCCATGTCGCGCACGGCCTCGGCAAGGTCCACGGCTTCCTTCATCGTCGAGCCGGGGTGGCTCGAGATGAGGTACGGCACCACGTACTGCTTGAGTCCGTATTCGCGGTTCAGGCGTTCAAATTTACGGCAGAACGCGTCGTAGACGGCTCGGCTCGGTTTGCCCATCACGGACAGCACCGCGTCGCTCACGTGCTCGGGTGCCACGCGTAGCTGGCCCGAGACATGGTGCTCCAGCAGCTCGCGTAAAAACTCGTCCGAGGCATCAGCCATGGTGTAGTCAAAGCGGATGCCGCTGCGCACGAAGACCTTTTTGACGCCCGGCAGATGACGCAGGTCGCGCAGCAACTGCGTGTAGCCGCTCTCGTCGACCACCATGTTCTTGCATACGCTCGGCCACAGGCAGCGCTTGTTCTTGCACACGCCGTGCTTGAGCTGTTTGTCGCAGGCAGGGCGGCTAAAGTTTGCCGTCGGTCCTCCCACGTCGTTGATGTAGCCCTTAAACTCGGGATCGCGCGTGAGCAGCTCGGCCTCGCGCATGATCG
>ENA-OQMX01000233-OQMX01000233.1-human-gut-metagenome-genome-assembly--contig:-NODE-233-length-14449-cov-3.628683_pt1 | contig 14449 bp, 19 predicted proteins | sample MGYA00242622_ERZ504866 | MGnify/ENA primary metagenome ERZ504866 (study PRJEB26092, sample SAMD00036422) | human gut metagenome | host: Homo sapiens | study: EMG produced TPA metagenomics assembly of...
CTCATACCGACACCGCCCGATGATGAACAGTCACCGGGCATTTTTCATTTACAGGAGGATTTTGAATGAACAATACCGCAACCAACACCGCCACTTGCCCGACTGTCAGAAAGCAGATCGGCAAGACAACCTATATCGTCCGTGTCCATTTCAGCCAGACCGCAAAAGAGACGATGGAGGACAAAATCAAGCGTCTGCTCCGTGAGGAAGTCCGCAAAATGTGACTTCTTTTTGAATTTGATGAAAAAGTCCTTGACTTTTCGTCTCTGGAAAGACCGCAAAATCCATCCTCATTTCCTGTGGTGCCAGATTAGCCCCCTTCGACATCCAAGAGCTGCGTGACCTCACTATGTACGATGAGCTGCAACTGGACACGCTGGGCGATAGAAAACGGCATTGTTCCTCATCATGAGCGATACGGACAGCACCTTCAACTTCCTCATCAGCATGGTCTACACCCAGCTTTTCAATCTGCTGTGCGACAAGGCAGATGATGTATACGGCGGCAAGCTGCCCGTTCATGTACGGTGTCTCATCGACGAGTGCGCCAACATCGGGCAGATTCCCAATCTGGAAAAGCTGGTGGCCACCATCCGCAGCCGTGAGATCTCCGCCTGCCTTGTTTTGCAGGCGAGAAGCCAGTTGAAAGCCATTTACAAGGATAACGCGGATACCATTGTGGGCAACATGGACAGCCAGATTTTCCTCGGCGGCAGTGAGCCGACCACCCTGAAAGACTTGTCCGAGATGCTGGGCAAGGAGACCATCGACGCCTTCAACACCTCGGACACCCGTGGCAACAGCCCCAGTTACGGCACTACGTTCCAAAAGATGGGGCACGAATTATTGAGCCGGGACGAGCTGGCGGTGCTGGACGGCGGCAAGTGTATTTTGCAGTTGCGTGGCGTCAGACCGTTTTTGAGCGACAAGTACGACCTGACCCAGCACCCTAACTACAAGCTGACCTCGGACTACGACCCCAAAAACACCTTCGATATTGAAAAATATCTGAACCGAAAAGAAAAAATCCACCCCGGTGATGAGTTCATCGTGGTGGATGCTGATTCGCTCCCGTCTGCCTGACCCGGTAGGCGGTTTTATTTTACCCGGACCAGAGAGGTACACCAGCAAGCCCACTCCCGCCGCAGTTTGCGGCTTCATTATGCAGCTTCAGGTGTGTACGGACGGTCTACAACTTTTCATTTATAAAGGAGAAACGACTATGGAATTCTTTAACTCTGCTATCGAAGTCCTCCAGACCCTCGTTGTTGCCCTCGGTGCCCGGTCTCGGCGTTTGGGGTGCTATCAATCTGCTGGAGGTTATGGCAACGACAACCGTGCGATGCGTTCCTGACTGAAAAGGTCAGGCACAAGTTGAAGGACTAAAGAAGTCCAGAATCTTGGAGAACTGATATTTCGATGGATGAAATGAGGGAGTAACGCCCCGAAGCGTCCACACTGATACTCCGACTGGCATAGGCGCGCAACCGCCGATTGTCAGAAGCTCGGTGAAGTCGGCAGAAAGATGTCGTAGTTCTGGCCGCAAGGTCAGAGCCGAAAGCTGTCCAGAGGTGGACGGTGCATCGGATATGCCGGGTGTCAGCCGCCCATGGTTAGTATGTATGGAAATACTGACGAACTTCTGAATGTACAAGTCTAAACGTTGATACCATCGAAATGGTGGTACTCCTTATATGGAGGTATTCGTGGATGAGTAAGAATGGTTGTTATGAAAGTCCATGTGCCGTTACAGGCGGCACGATTCGGAAAGAATTGAATACAGGCTTAGAGGAAGAACCTAAAGGTGGCCCATGATAGAAATATCGGAACGCAGGAAGCTGAAAACATTTAGCCTGTTGCAAGGCTGTGAGATGGTGGATGGGAATACCTTCGTGAGAGGGCAATAACCATTCTTTGTTTCAGTGAAAGTAGTGGCGTAGTACCTGTGAAACCGTGAAAAAGTAAGCGGTGGAGGGACGGGCTGTAGTCAAGAATGTGATGAATAAAACGAAAGGAGCATTATTAACAGACATTATAGGTTCGAGTAGGACTAAGAAAGGCGAATCCGAAAGGAGTGAGCCGACTATGACAACAGAAAAACGGGCTTTGAAGAAAGCAAAGCTAAGACATGCAGAATACTATGATTTTCAGGATATTCAGGACAGGTTATACAGGGATAGCAAGGATGGAAAAGAATTTTGCAATCTCATAGAAGTAATCACCATGCCAGAAAATATCCGTATGGCGTATAGAAATTTGAAGAAAAACCATGGAAGTCATACACCAGGAACAGATAAAAAGACAATCAATGATATTGAAAAGTTGTCTGACGAGCAGTTAATAGGCAAGATACAGGAAAAATTCAGATGGTACAGACCGCAGAGTGTCCGTAGAGTGGAAATACCAAAAGGCAATGGAAAAGTTCGCCCGCTAGGTATTCCGACAATAATGGACAGGCTGGTGCAACAGTGCGTGTTACAGGTATTAGAGCCTATTTGTGAAGCGAAATTTCATGAACACAGTTATGGCTTTAGACCAAACCGAAGTACAGGAAATGCTATCGCACAAACTTATAAAAATATGCAGATGAGTCATTTGCATTATGTTGTAGATATAGACATCAAAGGATTCTTTGATAACGTGAATCACGGAAAGTTGTTAAAGCAACTCTGGACTCTAGGAATCAGGGATAAGAAATTAATCTCTATTATCTCAACGATGTTAAAAGCGGAAGTTGCGGGGATTGGCTTTCCAGAGAAAGGAACACCACAAGGAGGAATTATTTCCCCATTACTGTCAAACGTGGTATTGAATGAACTGGACTGGTGGCTTGCCAGTCAATGGGAGGAATTTCCTACACAATATCCATTCAATGACCGACGAAATCCCAACGGCAGTCCAGCAAGGGGAAATAAATTTGCTTCATTGCGAAGAAGCGGTTTAAAAGAGATAACTTGTGTCAGATATGCCGATGATTTTAAAATTTCACGAACGATTATCAAAATGCAGTAAAACTGTTCCATGCAACAAAAGGTTGGTTGAAAGACCGACTTGGGCTAGATATTAGCCCAGAGAAATCAAAGATTGTTAATCTTAAAGAAAATATTCGGAGTTCCTTGGTTTTAAAATGAAGGTGATTCCCCGTGGTAAACGCAAGAATAAAGCGAATATAGGAGAACCACGATATGTAGTACAAAGCCATGTCAGAGAAAAATCAATAGAAAAGATAAGAAAGGAATTGAAAAAACTGATTTATGCAATCGAGTATCCGCCCAATAAGGCGCATTGCATTTATACCGAAGTAAGTAGGTACAACTCGTTTGTGTTGGGAGTTCATGCTTATTATAGTATGGCTACCAAGGTCAGTGCAGATTTCAGACCAATCGCCTTTTCTGTCCAAAAGAGCCTTAAAGCAAGGTTAAGACAGCGAATAAAAACCGCTAAAGAAGTCAGGAAAAACAAAAAACCGATTCATATCACCAATGTTATCCGTGATAAATATGGGAAAAGTGACCAAATGAGATATGTAAATGACCTCGCACTTGCCCGATAGGATATGTACGGCATTCTCACCCAATTCAAAAAGCGTATGGGGCAAACTCATACACGAAGAATGGCAGAGAATTAGTACACAAAAAGTTAGAAGGAATTGATATGGCAGTTTTGCACGATTTGATGAGAAATCCTATTGAAGGAGAATCCATTGAATTTAATGATAACAGACTGTCGCTGTACTCAGCACAAAAAGGAAAGTGTGCGGTCACAGGAAACCAGATGGATGCGGATGATGTGGTATGTATCAGAAAAACTCCAAAAGAGCAAGGAGGCACTGATAAATACAGCAATCTCCTACTTGTTTGTAGGAATATCCAGAAACTGTTGTATATCAAAAATCCAGATACTTTTATTGCAGAAATGGAGAAGTTAAATCTTGACTTGAAACGGACTGAAAAGCTGTTGAAACTCAGAAGCCTTACTTTTGTTGAGAGCTGTTAAACTGCTAATTTATCCATTCTTGATGGCAAGCCGTGTGAGCTGAAAGGTTCATGCACGGTTTAGAGTGGGGGAAAAGGGGGAGATAATATCAAACTCTTACCTATCACTATTTTCTACACCGCAGGCAAAAGCTCCTGCAAGCAAGGCGGCGAAAACGCTGGATAATCCACTGCTTCACGCATTGGAAGGCGCTGTGCCTCTGCCGGAGCAGGAACCGGTCTTTACGGTATATGACGATATTCGTCAGAAACTCATTGCTCAGGGGATGCCTGCCGACCAGATCGCTTTTATCCATGAAGCCAACACCGAAGTGCGGAAAAAGGAGCTGTTCTCTAAAGTCCGTACCGGTCAGGTTCGTGTCCTTTTGGGCAGCACCGCCAAGATGGGCGCAGGCACCAATGTGCAGGACCGTCTGGTGGCACTTCATGACCTGGACTGTCCGTGGAGACCGGGAGACCTTGCCCAGCGCAAGGGCCGTATCGAGCGCCAGGGCAACCAGAATCCTCTTGTCCATGTGTACCGCTATGTGACCGAGGGAACCTTTGACGCATACCTCTGGCAGACGGTGGAGAATAAGCAGAAATTCATCAGCCAGATCATGACTTCTAAATCGCCGGTGCGCTCCTGCGATGATGTGGATGAAACAGCCCTCAGTTTTGCCGAGATCAAGGCTCTGTGTGCCGGAGATCCCCGCATCAAGGAGCGTATGGATTTGGATGTGGAGGTATCCCGCCTGAAGCTGATGAAAGCCGACCACCAGAGCAAGCAATATCGTCTGGAGGACCAGCTGCTCAAATACTTCCCGGAGGAGATTGAAAAGCACAAAGGTTTTATCAAGGGCTTTGAATCCGATCTGGAGGTTTTGGCAGCGCACCCGCACCCGGAGGACGGCTTTGCCGGTATGGAGATTCGTGGAGACCTGCTGACCGATAAGGAGAACGCCGGTGCAGCCCTTTTGGATGCCTGCAAGGAGGTCAAAACCTCCGATCCGGTGCAGATCGGCAACTACCGGGGTTATGCCATGTCCGTGGAATTTTCCGCTTGGAAACAGGAGTATACGCTCCTGCTGAAAGGACAGATGACCCACCGGGCAACCCTTGGTACAGACCCTCGCGGAAATCTTACCCGTATCGACAATGCCCTCGCCCAGATGCCCCAGCGTCTGGAGGCGGCAAAGGCCCAGCTGGATAACCTCTATCAGCAGCAGGCTGCCGCAAAAGAGGAAGTCGGAAAGCCATTCCTTTATGAAGAAGAACTGACAAGCAAAAACGCCCGTCTGGTGGAGTTGGATACCCTGCTCAACATCGACGGAAAGGGGCAGGCACACACCGAGTCTGTTGTTGCCAAAAGCACACGGCCTTCGGTGCTGGATAACCTAAAACGCCCGGTGCAACCCCGCAGTACAGACAAGAAACCAAAACAGCATGAGGAGGTGCGATAACATGAATACTAACGATCTGAATACAGCTCTTTATGAAAAGATGGCTGCCGAACAGGACAAGTTCCGGGACTGGCTGAAAAGCCAGCCCCCGGAAGAAGTCTTAAACCATGCCTATGAGTACACCATCCGCGAGGACATCGTGATGGCAATGGAGGAACTGGAGTTGACCGACACCCAGGCTCAGGCACTTTTGGAATCTCCCTCTCCGCTGGCGGATGTGTACCGCTATTTTGAAAAGCTGGAGACCGGCTATATGGATGTGATCCGGGACAGCATTGAAAGCCGTGCCGACGATGTGTGCAGGGCGCAGGAAGAATTACGAACTGCCCCTCTCTACCCCCATTCTGCCGCCTATGCGTCCGAGCATGGAGAGATGGCACAATATAACCGTTCGTATCAGGCAAACAGCGCCTGCAAAGAAGCCATTGAGCAGACCATCAGCGCCCACTATGCAGAGAATCGGCTGGATACGGAGGCGGCGGTCAAAGATGTGCTGGAAAAGTTCGGGACGGAACGGGTACAGTTTATTCTTGCCAACACCATCCAGCGCAAGAACTATGACGGGCGTATCTCTCAGGACAATAAAGCATGGGCAAAAAACATTCCTACGCTGGAGGACAGCGGCGCTTCCCGCCACTGTGCCTATCTGGTGGTAGATCAGGTCAATCCCGGTTTGACCGACCTGTTCACCAGACAGTTCCGAAAAGTCGCTCAAGAACAGCAGAAAAGTTCTGTCCTGCAAAAGCTCAAACAGGAGTTGCCCGCCCATAAGTCTGCCGCCCCGAAAAAACGGGAGCCGGAGCGATAACCATGGCAAAGCGCAAGCGGGATGTGCCGGTTTTGTTTTGGGTGTCCGCAGAAGAACTGGAACTGATCCATCAAAAGATGCAGCAATACGGGACAGAGAATTTGAGCGCTTATCTGCGGAAAATGGCGCTGGATGGTTATGTGGTCAAGCTGGAACTGCCAGAGCTGAAGGAGCTGGTCTCCCTGATGCGCCGAAGCAGCAACAACTTGAACCAGCTGACCCGCAAAGTGCATGAGACCGGGCGGGTTTATAATGCTGACTTGGAGGATATATCCCAGCGGCAGGAACAACTGTGGGAGGGTGTGAAGGAAATCCTTACCCAACTCTCCAAACTTTCATAACAGGGATAGATACTCCATTTGCGGAGGGAGGAACGGCGTTTCTTCGCCGCACCTTCCTCCGCTTTTTCTTTTTGTCTGTATCCTTGTCTTTTGCCTGTCCGTACCGGATAATATGAGTAGAATAAGAAGCGTAGCAAAGGAGTGAAAACAGATGCTGACCTTTGAAAAGGTGCTGGAGATTTTTGCGGATTACCTAACCGCAGACGAGACCATAGAAGTTTATATCAGCCGCCATGGATGTGTAAGAGTTGAATTTGACCAAGATTTTCACTATTGCTCTGGCGAGGTGTGCCATACTCCCAAGGAACTGTTCGACCTCTTAGCCGATGATTACCGGACTTATCTGGAGATTGAACTGACCAAAGGAAAACGGGAAGTGACGGAAGATGATGAGAGAGAAGCGGATGCCCTATGCAAACAGTATCTGGAGCGTTGGAAGGAGGAACAGAAATGAAGATTTTGAAATGTCTGCTGATGATCGTAACTGCACCGGTCATTTTGGTGTTGACGCTTTTTGTCTGGCTCTGCACGGGGCTGATCTACATATCCGGTCTGGTGCTTGGTCTACTAAGCACGGTAATTGCTCTGCTTGGCGTGGCTGTGCTGATTACCTATTCCCCGCAGAATGGTGTGATTTTGCTGGTTATGGCATTTTTGATTAGCCCGATGGGGCTGCCGCTGGCTGCGATCTGGCTGCTGAGCAAGGTGCAGAGTTTGAAATTTGCGATCCAGGATTGGGTGTATGGGTAAATGATGTGAATATAATTTGGAATGAAAAGAAGCAGGACAATGGGAGATGAGACCCACTGCCCTGCTTCTCTGTTTATTCGGAACGAACTGTAATATATTTTTGATTGCGACTTTTAGGTTTATCGGGAATAGTCATTTCTAATTGCCCGGATTCTAAAAGCGGATTGATATGCTTCAAAGTGAAGTTTCTTAAATCTTTGAAGCCGCAAAATACTGCAAGCTCTTTCTTGGATTTTGGTGTTGTGCAAAAAGCCAAAATCTGTTTGGACACCGTTGATAGTTCAATATCTTGGTGGGTAACTTGGTGGATAACTTGGTGGATAACTTGGTGGGTGTCATCCTCTAAGTTGTAGTTTACATTTTTCAAGATGACCCTGAAATCTGTTGCTGTTGAGGAAAATTCAGGCTTATATGCCGCTGTATATCCAGGTAGCTTTTCGGTTTCACTGACGATTTTGCGTAGGCCACTTCCACGGCGTTCCATGTACTTCATGCGGTGGAACAGGTCAGCAATCACAGGGTTTCGTCGCATGGAACGGATACTGTAAATATCGTATTCCTGAATTGAGCCGCCGCCAAACATACCGCCCGGAGATGTGATTTCCACCCGATCATCAAACATATCAATATGGATTTCGCTGCCAAGCACAATATAATCACGATGGATAAGCGCATTGACAAGAGCCTCTGTCACAGCTCGTTCAGCATAATCCGGCTTGTCTACACGATACTGTGCCTCTTTGACAAAACGGACTTTGGAATTATTGCGAATAAATTCACTGCCGCTTTTCAGTAAATAAATCAGATTCCCTTCGTATTCTTTATCGTCCAGCGCATCATCAAAGATAGAGCCTTTTTCCAAGCCATTCCACCGGGTACAGAACATACGGGAGTTATAAACCGTGTGCTGATCGGTCATGAGTTTTCCGGCATTGGTCAGGAGTCCATTTTTATCAGTCAAACCAAAGGAAACATAATCGGATGGCTCAAAGCGGAGACCGGTCCGTTCCAGATAGGTTGCTTCCAGAAGTGTAAAGCTGTAATCCTTTTTTACCGCGTCTGTTGTTAGGGTATCAAAGGACTGATTGGTTCCCTTTAAGATCAGTTCATTCACAATGTAATCCGGGGCAATTACGCTTTCATTTCCAACACGGATATATGCCTCCATCACGCCGTCTGCCTTGTAATAATATGGGGTGCTACGGCCGGGAGAAACCTCCAGAGCCAATAGGTTTTTACCATCTTCCTGTAATGGTTTTAAGATAAACTGAGGTAATGGTGTGATTCGTTCTTTAATTAAGCGGCTGATCGCCTCAGCATCCTTTTGAACATCGGACAAGCCGATAGGTTTCCGGTCATCAGAGATTCCGAAAAACAGAGTGCCGCCGATTCCATTGGAAAAGGCACTGACACTTTTTAACCAGCTTTTTGGCTTTTTTATTTCGAGAGCAACTTTGAAATCACATTCTGTTGCTTCAGCAATGAGCTGTTCTATCATAGAAATCCCTCCTTTGAGGTTGTAGAAAGTTCTTTTTTATTATACCCAGCGGAGAAAGTTATTGCAACGATAGAAGCAAAGAGTTCAGCGAAAACAAAAATATTTATGAGAGGAGGGCCTTCTATTATGGCAACTACAAGAATCATGCCGCTTCATGTCGGCAAAGGCCGCACAGAGAGTCGGGCGATCAGTGACATCATCGACTATGTAGCAAATCCACAGAAAACAGATAACGGCAAACTTATTACCGGTTATGCGTGTGACAGCCGGATTGCGGATGCAGAATTCCTTCTGGCAAAGCGGCAGTACATTGCCGCTACCGGACGAGTGCGCGGTGCGGATGATGTGATTGCCTATCATGTGCGCCAGTCCTTCCGCCCCGGTGAGATCACACCGGAGGAAGCTAACCGGCTGGGTGTGGAATTTGCCAAGCGTTTTACCAAAGGCAATCATGCCTTTGTGGTCTGCACTCACATAGACAAGTCGCACATTCATAATCACATTATCTGGTCATCGGTCAGCTTAGAATATGACCGGAAGTTCCGAAACTTTTGGGGCAGCACCAAGGCGGTTCGTCGGCTAAGTGACACCATCTGTATTGAGAATGGACTGTCCATTGTAGAGAATCCGAAACCTCACGGAAAGAGCTATAACAAATGGCTGGGCGATCAGGCAAAGCCCTCTCACCGAGAGCTGCTTCGTGTGGCGATTGACAACGCATTATCACAAAGTCCTGCTGACTTTGAAGAACTGCTGAAGCTGTTGCAAGAGTATGGTTGTGAAGTCTCAAAGCGCGGAAAATCGTATCGACTGAAGCTCTCTGGTTGGGAGAAAGCCGCCCGCATGGACAGTCTGGGCGAAGGATATGGATTGGAAGATTTGCGGGCAGTTCTCTTAGGGAAGAAAGCACATACCCCGCGAAAGAAAACAGTCACACAGGCAGAGCCGCCGAAGGTCAATCTGCTGGTGGACATTCAGGCAAAATTGCAGGCTGGAAAAGGTGCTGGCTATGCTCGATGGGCTAAGGTGTTCAACCTCAAGCAGATGGCGCAGACCATGAATTACCTGTCAGAGCATAACCTGCTGGAGTATGCGGTTTTGGAAGAAAAGGCTGCGGCTGCCACGGCACATCACAATGAGCTTTCGGCGCAGATCAAAGCGGCTGAAAAGCGCATGGCAGAGATCGCTGTTCTGCGTACTCACATCGTAAATTATGCCAAGACCCATGAGGTCTATGTGGCATACCGCAAGGCGGGTTACTCTAAGAAATTCAGGGAAGAACATGAGAAAGAAATTCTGCTCCATCAGGCTGCTAAGAATGCCTTTGATGAGATGGGCGTCAAGAAGCTGCCCAAGGTCAAAGAGTTGCAGACAGAGTATGCGAAATTGCTGGAAGAAAAGAAAAAGACCTATGCCGAGTACCGGCGTTCCCGTGAAGAAATGCGAGAGCTTTTAACGGCAAAGGCCAATGTGGATCGGGTCCTGAAAATGGAGGTAGAACAGGATGTTGAAAAAGAAAAAGACCACGGCCAGCGGTAAGCTGGTCCTGGTCAAAAGCGTTCGCAGAACGCGTAGCCACAGAATGAAATTCTGTGTTCAAAGGGGCTTGGGGGCGCTGCCCTCAACAAGCAAGCGGAGAGGAAAATCACGGAGGGATTTTCTTCTCTGCGGGCCTGTGTGTATTAACACAGGCATTGCTTGCCAGTTTTGTTTGAGGTGCTACCCATACGGGAAGTGTCTACCCTAAAAGTGCGTTCTTGTTAAGCCCGCCGTGAAATGCTACCCTTAACATGAATACACGGAAAGGATAACCACTATGAGAGATATAGAAATCGGGCCTATCCGCCCACCCTCTGAAAGTAACAGCCTGCTGATCCGGGTCACAAGGGGATGCCATTGGAATAAGTGCTATTTCTGCGGGCTTTATAAATCCATGCGCTTCTCCATGCGGCCCATTGATGAAACCATAGAAGATATTAGGCGGCAGGCCCAGCTCAACCGGGGGAAAAAGATTACTTCCTGCTTCTTGCAGGACGGGGATGCCCTGGTGCTGAAAACAGATTATCTGCTCCGTATCTTGGAAGCGATCAATCAGAGCTTTCCTGATATGCAGTACATCACTTCTTATGCCCGCGCCGACAGTATCACCCGGAAAAGTCCGGCTGAGTTAAAGGCGCTCCGGCAAGCGGGCCTAAACCATCTTTACAGCGGAATGGAAACCGGCTCGGATCGGATACTGAAACTTATCAACAAAGGTTTTGATGCGGATACCGTTGTACGAAGCGGCTGCATGGCAAAAGATGCGGACATGATCTTGTCGGAGTTCATATTGCTGGGGATCGGCGGCAAGGAGCTGTCTGAAGAAAATGCTGCTCAAACAGCAAAGGCGTTGAACATCATCCAGCCTGATTTTATCCGTGTCCACGCCACGGGTATTAAGCCAGAGTCCAAGCTGGGCGAGTTTGTCAGGGATGGCTCGTTTACTCTGCAATCGGAGGAAGAAATCGTTATAGAGCAAAAGTTATTCTTGCAGCAGCTACATGAGATGGACAGTTACTATGTGAATGAACACATCGTCAATCTGCTTCTGGAGATCAGAGGAAATCTGCGGACGGAGAAACGGGAAATGCTCTCTACGATTGACCGCTTTCTGGCCCTGCCACCGGATGAAAGGCTTTTGTTTGCTGTCGGCAGGCGGCTCAATATCTTCTTCCGCTTGGACGATCTGAAAAAGCCGAAGCTGCATCAAAAGGCCGGGGAAAGCCTGCAACAGATTTTAAGTAAGAATCCCCATGTGGACTTTGCCGCGCTGTGCAATTACGTCCGGCAGTCACAAATTTAGAGCAGAAAATATACGCTGGGCATAGCCGCTTTTCGTCAGCTATGCCCAGCATTTTATTTGCGGCTTTGACAGCATGGCGGCTGCACATCCAGGCCGTCCAGATAGCTGTTTCCCCATTGGCACATCGCGTCCAGAATGGGGACGATGCTCTGTCCAAATGGGGTAAGAGAATATACCGTCTTAGGTCGGCTTTTCTGGAATTACTTCACGATGAATCATGCCGTTGTTTTCCAGATCGTGAAGCTGCTGCGAAAGCATCTTCGGCGTGGCGTTTGGAATCAGCCGCTGTAACTCCATATAGTGTAATGGATGGTCAATCAGATGCCAGAGGATCAACGGCTTATACTTGCCGCCGATCAAAGACAGGGTTGCCTCAACTGGGCAGTTGAATTGATTTTTTTCACATTTCATAAAATGGCTCTCCTTTCCCGCAAGGTGCTATCTTTTGGGGAAGTATCTTCCGAAAAAAGTGCATTCTTGCGGTTTTGTGTTCAAGTGCTACAATTAGGTCAATGGTTGATTTGATATGCTCAAAATAAAAATACTGAAAGGACTATATATTATGGATTTTATCACGATTGCAAAGCAGCGTATGTCGGTACGCGATTACAAGGAAACGAAGGTAGAGCCTGAGAAGCTGGAGCAGATTCTGGAGGCTGCTCATGTGGCTCCGACCGCTGCCAACCTTCAGCCGATTCGCCTGATTGCCGTTCAGAGCGAGGAAGGTCTTGCGAAGATCAGTAAAGCGGCCAATATCTACGGTGCGCCCCTGGCTATTATTGTTTGCGCCGATCACGATAAGGCGTGGGTACGGCCTTTCGATCAGAAGCAGACCGGTGACATTGACGCCTCCATCCTGACCGACCACATGATGCTCCAGGCCACAGAGCTGGGCCTTGGAACGGTGTGGGTATGCTACTTCAAGCCCGATGTTCTGCACAAGGAATTTGACCTCCCGGCCAACCTGGAGCCGGTCAACATTCTGGTTGTCGGCTATTCCGATGAAGGAACCGGCGACCCCAATCGCTTCAATAAGCAGCGCATCCCGATGAGCCAGTTGGTTTCCTACGAAACGCTGTAATGGAATACCCGCGCAGCCCCTGCAAAACAGCACAGGGGCTGCGTTTTTATCTTTCTGAAATATGAGCGTAGGTTTCTTCAAGAATCCACCGGATATGTTCGTCCTGCAAGGAATAAATCACGTTTTTCCCGGCCTTGCGTGATTGCACTAACCGGACAATCCGAAGCGCACGAAGCTGGTGGGATATGGCCGATTCTGTGACCTCCATCTTTTGTGCCAATTCGCTGACGCAAGAATCTTTCTGCATCAGATACCAAAGTATCCGCATCCGTGTGTAATCGCCCATCGCTTTGTGAAGCTCGGTTAATTGTTCCCATTCGCCGGGGCTTGGAACGGAAAAAGTTGTTTGCTCTGCTTCGTTCATGTATTTTTCTCCAATCTATAATGAAGCTGTTTGACAGACAAGAATTATGTCAGTATCATAGTCATAGGAAGGAGCTGATTTTTATGCCGCATTACAATCTGCCCCACAACCACGGACAGAATATTGAAAAAGTCTTAAATAAGATGCCCTCTGCGGAAGGGTTTAAGGATATATCATTTTTATTTCAGCAGCTTGGCGATCCGACCCGGCTGCGGATTCTGTGGCTGCTGTGCCATTGTGAAGAATGTGTATGCAATCTCGCGGCGGCTGTGGATATGAGCGCCCCTGCTGTGTCACATCATCTGCGGATATTAAAAAAGAGCGGGATCATTTCAAGCCGCAGGGACGGAAAAGAAGTCTATTATTCGCTGTCGGACACGCCGCAGGCAAAGCTCCTACATCATGCCATAGATGCGTTGTTTGAAGTATCATGCCCGACTGAACAATAAGGAAATGCGCCGCAGCGTGTGAAAGTTGCGGCGCATTTCTATTGCGCTTAACCCTGATTTGTGCTGCCCGCTGGCATATCCGGCAGCTTGACCCGCATGGCGCGGATGGCATTGAGAATCGCAATAATGGAAACGCCTACATCCGCGAACACCGCCGCCCACATATTTGCATAGCCCAGCGCACCTAAAATCAGAACCAGGAATTTCACGCCCAGGGCAAACACAATATTCTGATTTGCGATGCGGATCGTCTTACGGGCGATCTTCATAACAGCGGCAATTTTGGACGGTTCATCCGTCATAAGAACCACGTCAGCAGCTTCAATGGCCGCATCGGAACCCAAGCCGCCCATAGCAATACCGACATCGGCCCGCGCCAGTACGGGAGCGTCATTGATACCATCCCCAACAAAGGCCAACATACCTTTTTCGCTTTTCTGCTTCAGCAGGCTTTCCACGCGGTCAACCTTATCAGCGGGCAGCAGTTCAGTATAAACCTGATCCAGATGAAGCTGCCCTGCGACTTTCTTTCCAACGGCATCTGCATCGCCGGTCAGCATGACCGTTTTGCGGATACCGGCAGATTTCAGCAGCTTGATTGCGGCTGGAGCATCGGCCTTGATCTCGTCCTCAATGATGATACATCCAGCGTATTTCCCGTCACAGGCCAGATAGACCACGGTGCCGACAGCCGAGGATGGCGTGTACTTAATATGCGCTTTCTCCATCAGCTTGGTGTTTCCGGCCAGAATCGTTTTCCCGTCAATCACGGCCTGCACGCCGTGACCGGCAATTTCCTGGACATCGGAAACTCGGCTGTTGTCGATTTTCTGTCCATAGGCGTTTTTAATAGAAAGAGAAATCGGGTGGTTGGAGTAG
>ENA-OQMX01000234-OQMX01000234.1-human-gut-metagenome-genome-assembly--contig:-NODE-234-length-14428-cov-3.486400_pt1 | contig 14428 bp, 10 predicted proteins | sample MGYA00242622_ERZ504866 | MGnify/ENA primary metagenome ERZ504866 (study PRJEB26092, sample SAMD00036422) | human gut metagenome | host: Homo sapiens | study: EMG produced TPA metagenomics assembly of...
CTTTTACCATTCTGTCGCAGGAGGTGCTGACAGCATTGAGCATCTTCTGACCCTTTGCGTCGGAAGCATCCTGACTTCTGAATATATCTGTCTTTGTAAAGCCGGGGCAAACAATGCCGACATAGCATTTACCGCGAAGCTCTTCTCTGAGTGATTCTGAAAGAGACTTAAGAGCAGCCTTACTTGCGGAATATACCGAAGTACCTGCAAGAGACATAAGAGAAGCCGAGCTATCGATGTTGATGATTCCGGGAGTCTTTGACTTGAGAATCATCGGAAGAAGCGTATGTATCGAATAAACCGCCGAATAGAAATTGATATTCATAGCCTTTTCAATATCAGCCATTGAATAATGTTCAAATCTGTCGAACTTCGGCAAAATTCCCGCATTATTGACAAGTATGTCGGGATGAATGTCATTATCCTCAAGGTACTTTGCAAAATCTATCCAATTTTGCTCAACCGATACGTCGAAAAGCTTATAGCTGAATTTTTCGGCATTGGGACCGAGCTCCTCAACTACCTTTTTCATTTTTTCTTCACTGCGAGCGATACCGATAACGGTGCAACCATGATCAACGATAAGGGATTCGGCAATTCCCTTGCCCATACCGCCTGACGCGCCGGTTACGATAACGGTCGTATTATTCATCCAATTTTGATCCATAACTCTCTCCTTTGGAATATTGAATTTTTATTCACTCGTATTATTGTAACTCAAAGGTAAATATATTTCAATAGTTAGTTGTCTCAAAATTAACAAAAATATGCACAAATTTTAAAGTGTCGACGTATTTTTGTTAAACTCAGTCCAAATCTACATCCTTTTTATTATCGGAAAGTCCGTGATTATATATTTTTCGATTGTCAAGTGCCCAAAGCCGGCCGGAGAAATCATCCTCTTTAAGCGGTGTAATTGCCTCATGTATCTGATATACTCTCGCATCCATAAGGTCAAGCTCAGAGAGAAGCTCTGCCTCAAGAAAGAGAGGTCTTACCGCTGCCCCGAATTCCGGCTCGCCGTGATGAGACAAAATCATATGCTCAAGCAGCATTTCACGTTTTTTATCAGTTCCGAGCTTGTCGGCTGCCTCTCGTACCATCATAGCACCCATAACAAGGTGTCCTATAAGATTGCCCTCTACGGAATATCCGTTCGCAAGTCCTGTTTCCCCCACGTTAAACTCAAGGGTCTTGGCTATATCGTGGAGAATGGCACCCGACAACAAAAGATCTTTATCCACAAACGGATAAACCTCGCATACGCCCTCGCAAAGCTTCACAATAGACAGAGTATGCATTAAAAGTCCACCGCGTATGGCATGGTGTAACTTATATGCCGCCGGCCATTTCAAAAGCTTTTCTTTGTTTTCTGTAAAGATTGTACCGACAAGCTTTTTCAAATCCTCATCTGAAAAAGCGTTTATTGTCTCCGTGATCTTATTATACATATATTCGCCGGTGTACCCCGCGTGCCTGACATAATCGGTAATATCCACATTATCCTCGGGTGTTACTTTACGCATTTTTTCAACGCGAAGCTGATCGGCACCGTTATACTGTGATATTGTACCGCGAACCTTGACAAACATATCGGTTTCAAATTTTCCGTGTGTATTTTCATTGTAGTCCCAAAGCTTTGCGGAAATTTCGCCGTCGTTGTCGGAAAGAATCATATCAAGATATGCTCCGCCTCGTGAGCTTGTCTTTTTTTCACATTTTGTCAGTATTCCGAACCCGTCAACAAGGCCGTTATTGTTAAGCTTAGTAAAATTCATTTGTTTTCTCCGTTCTTCTCTTCCGTCTTTGCTTCGATAACATAATCGTCCTTTGTATCTTTAACAAACTTATTAAAGCTGTATGTGCCCCACATATCCATAACACCGTTGAAAACAAAGCAGATACCGATAAAGCGGAACGCAAACATAGCAGTTTCAAAAGGTCTTATCGCCATAATGAGTCCGAGCACAATCGCTACAACGGCGAAAAGCAGCGACAGCCACCACATCGGAAAATGATTGCGAGCAAGCATTACGGCACGTTGGATATTGATAAGTCCGTCAATTATGGCGACTATACCGAAAATGAACGGAATTACAGAGTAAACAACGTCTTGCTTAAACATAAGGAAAATGCCTATTGCGGCAATTATAATTCCGCTGACAAGAGTTATAGAAAACAGCGACGAAACAGAACGGCATGAAAAGAATTTAATTACGAGATAAATACCCGCAAGAACAAAAAGGCCGCCGAAAAGATAACATGCCACTTTAGCTATCTGCTCGGGAAAAATCATAAGAAGCATTCCCGTGACAAGATAAATTGCCGCCGAAGCAAAAAAGCTTGCCTTAAGGTTTTTAAAGAATTTTTCAAGTTGGGTCATATAAGCATCTCCTTTTAATATTTTAATGCCTTAGCATATTCGCGCGGAGTCACACCATACTCTCGTTTAAAGCAATATATGAAATAACTCTCGGAGCAAAATGACAAATAACAGCTTATCTCGCTGTAATCATATTTGCCATTGAGCAATGATTTTGAAAGCTCCAATTTTTGTCTCAAAATAAAACGGCTGATATTCTGACCCGTCGTTTTTTTAAACAACGCGGAAAGATAATCCGGTGACAAAGAGCACACCTTTGAAAGCCCGCCGAGCGTAAGCTTTTTTTCAAGATTTTCCTTGATATAGCTTATACACTTTCTCACAGGCGGCGGATAATCCTTGCCTATTGATGAATAGCGTACAAGATTTGTAAGCTCTATTGCCTTTTCCTGCAAAAACGGCGGTATACTCTCTGACGAAGTCATGGAATCGACGCGGCGTATCATTTTGTCACTCATCTCATATGCCTCGGATTCACAGAGCCCTCCTTCAATGGCATACCGTATAGCAGGGTTATACAGCTTACCGCCCAATACTGCATTTGGCGCAAGTTGTTTTCGGAAAGCTTGCCTATTACGAGCCCATTGCTAAAAAATTCGTCCATGGTATAGCTGAGACGCTCTGTGTCTCCCTGTTCGATACAGGTATAGAACAGTTTTTCCGCCTCATATGCAGTATGAGCTTTGCTTTCAAGTTCATTGTATATAGGATTTGCGTTTTTTTCAGGCAAAATCTCAATTTTTTCAAGACGAAATTTTTTCATATTGCTCCCCTTCCGTGATAAATAATTGTAACACTAAGACCTGCAATTTTCAACGGCATCTTTATATAAAAATAAGAATTTTATAAAGCAGGAAAAACGAAAGCGTGTCCAAAAGGACACGCTTTCATTTTTTATAAAATCAGTTTTCTTTACCGGTTTCATCGGACGAATTTTTCTTTTCATCCGAATCAACTTCCTTTTCCGCCTCTGAGGCTACATCCTTCGTAAGATATTTCTTTTCGTCGTTGAAATTATCTTCAAGGTCCTTTACCGCCTCGTCCGCATTTTTATCATCAACGGCTGACGGCTTGTCTTTTTCGACAGTCTCGGTTTTATTTTCAGCTTTTTCACTCTTTGGCTCATAAGGGGGAAGAGTTCCGCCCTCCATAAGAATTTTAAACTGCTCGGCGTCTATCTTCTCTCTCTCGACAAGAGCCTTTGCAACGGCGTGAAGCTTATCAATGTGCTCATTTAAGATTGACTCTGTACGGTCATAAGCCTTGAGAATTATCTTCTCAACTTCCTCGTCTATCTCGCAGGCAACCGCCTCGGAATAATTGCGCATATGATTGTAATCTTTTCCGAGGAAAACCTCATCGTTTCCTGTACCGAAGGTTATCGGTCCGAGTTTTTCGCTCATACCGTACTTTGTTATCATCTTACGAGCCGTATCGGAGGCTCTTTCGATGTCGTTGGACGCACCTGTTGAAATATCGTTGAAAATTATCTTTTCGGCAACACGTCCGCCGAGGAGCCCGACTATATCGTCAAGCATACGGGACTTCATAAGATGCATCTCGTCTTTTTCAGGCTGATACATGGTAAAGCCGCCTGCCATACCGCGCGGAACAATCGAAATATGCGTTACAGGATCCTTATGCTCAAGATAATACGAGGTAACGGCATGACCTGCCTCGTGATATGCGGTAATTTTCTTATCGCGCTCTGTCATACGGTGCGACTTCTTTTCTGTTCCGACAAGGACTTTCATTGCAGCCTCTTCAATGTCGGGCATTGTAATAGCTTTCTTTTTGCGCCTTGCCGCCAAAAGAGCGGCCTCATTAAGCAAATTTTCAAGATCGGCACCCGTAAAACCGACAGTCTGCGATGCTATTGACCTCAAATCAACATCGGGTCCTAAGGGCTTACGCTTCGCGTGAACCTTCAAAATAGCCTCTCTGCCGTCAATATCCGGATACGAAACAGTTACCTGACGGTCAAAACGACCTGGTCTTAACAGCGCAGGGTCAAGTATATCGGGACGGTTTGTTGCCGCTATAACTATTACTCCCTGATTTTCTCCGAAGCCGTCCATTTCAACAAGCAGCTGGTTAAGGGTTTGCTCACGTTCATCGTGACCGCCGCCCATACCGGCACCTCTGTGACGTCCTACGGCATCAATTTCATCTATAAATATTATAGATGGAGAGTTCTTTTAGCCTGATCAAAGAGGTCACGGACTCTTGACGCACCTACGCCGACATACATTTCAACGAAGTCCGAACCCGATATTGAGAAAAACGGAACACCCGCTTCACCGGCGACCGCTTTTGCAAGAAGAGTTTTACCTGTGCCGGGAGGTCCTACAAGGAGCACACCCTTCGGTATTCTTGCGCCGAGCGCGTTAAATGCCGACGGATTTTTAAGAAATTCAACTATCTCTTCGAGTTCCTCTTTTTCTTCATCGGCTCCTGCTACATCATCAAAGGTTTTTTTCTGTTTGCCGTCATTGGCATCTTTAACCCTTGCTTTTCCGAAAGAGAGTGTACGGTTATTCTCGTTTTGGAATGACTGATTCATTTTGCGGAACATCAGCAGCATAATGACGGTCAACACTATCATTATGACAACCGTAGGCAACAGGCTTACAAGCCACGAGCCCGAATTACCCGATTTGTAATCCATTTTAATCTGATTATCGGGATTTTGCTTATTATATTCAACAACGCTGTCGTGAATATCGTCAACAAACATCGAAACATTCGGCACGGTATATTTATAAGTAGTGTCGTCGTCCCCGAATAACTTGTACTCCAAGCTTCCACTTGCAAGATTCAAGGTGTACTCTGACACCTCGTTATCTTCAAACAAATCAACTATTTCGTAATATTGTTTTTTATCTCTCTGCGTATCGCCCATTGTTGCGTAAATCGAAATACACAAAACAAATATAAGCGGAATTACGATATACGGAGCTATTGCTTTCCAGTCAATTTTTTTCAATTCACTAATCACTCCTCAGAGTTGTAATTTTGCACTATCGGTTGTTACTTTTCGTAAACCTTAGGCTTTAATATGCCTACATACGGAAGATTTCTGTACTTTTCGTCATAGTCAAGGCCGTAGCCTACAACAAAAGCATCCGGTATCACAGCGCCGCTGTAATCAGCCTTGAGGTCTACAAGACGTCGCTCCGGTTTATCAAGCAAGGTACAAATCTTAAAGCTTGCCGGATTGCGGCGAAGAAGAATATCTTTAAGGTAACTCAACGTTTTGCCGCTGTCGAGAATATCCTCAACTATAAGCAAATCTGCGCCCTCAACAACATTTGTGTCGAGGTCCTTGATTATTTTAACTACGCCGCTTGTTGAAGTACCCGAGCCATAGCTCGATACCGACATAAAGTCTATACAGCACGGAATATCTATGGCGCGCATAAGGTCGCCCATAAATACCACCGAGCCCTTCAACACGCTGACCAAGAGTAATTTTCTGCCGCTGTCGCGGTAGTCGTCGCTTATCTGCTTACCGAGCGACGTAACTATTTCCTTTAATTTCTCTTCGGACAAGAGAACACTCTCAATGTCATTCTTATAGTCTACCTTCATTAATTCTCCCCCGTTAAACCTGTTATAATTATAAATCTTCTTGTACATTTATCGACGCGAAATTCAGATGATGTACCGAAGCCCTCAACCCAAACGGTTTTTTCTCCGCTGCTGACAACCGGTATACAAACTCTCTTCGGCTGCGGAATTTTCGCTTCGTTAAACAGCTTTTTAAGCGTCTTTGTATTCTTTCTGCGCGCAGAAGAGAATTTATCCCCTTCTTTTCTGCTCCGCACCGAAAGAACATTGCCTATTTTATCACAATCCACGGCATTATCCAATAGTACTTTGTTAAGATTTTGTAAATCTTTTTGAGTGAAAATCTGAATTTTAAGCTTACCGTACGGATATTCCACGATGCCGTCTTTTACATTGAACGTTACGGAAAATGGTAAATACTCCTCTGTTTTTTCGGAAAGGACGAGTGAACCGTCCTTGTGAGCGAGTATTATTTTACCCGGCAAGGTTATGCTTTTAGCCGTACCCACCGTATTTTCGGCATCATATATGTGGACTGCGGAAATATCCTTTTTAATATTATCGCTTAAAAACTTCATTAAGATCCTGCGGCGCAATGCCTTGGGATAACCCGAAAGCTTCTCTTCGTCCAAGCCGAGCGAAGTTTTACATTCGGAGTATTTAAGCTCTGTGATTTCTTCTATCAGTTTTTCGTCATCCGTCGCATTTTCAGTAAGTCGGGAAAATGCCGAAAGAACGGACGGATTCATTTTTTGCAGAGTCGGAAAAACTACGTTTCTGATAACATTTCTCTTATATTCGTTTTGAAGATTTGTGCTGTCGGTAACAAAATCAAGAGAATTTTCTTTACAGTACAATTCAATATCGTCGCGCGAAGTCATAATGAGCGGTCTTATTATATTGCCGCGTATCGGCGGTATACCGCAAAGTCCCTTGCAGCCCGTGCCGCGTACAATGTTCAAAAGTACGGTTTCGGCACTGTCATTAAGATTGTGTGCCGTTGCGATTTTTGCGTTTTCGCCTGCCGTGTTTTTAAAGCACTCATACCTTTTTCGCCTGCCGCACTCCTCTTCGCTCTCGCCCGTCTTTTTACACTCAAGCGGTATGTCAAAGCGGAACACGGTCAATTTTATTCCAAGGCTTTTGCAAAAATCGGAACAAAATTTTTCATCTCGCAAAGCCTCTTCGCCGCGTATACCGTGGTTTACGTGAACAGCTTCGACTTCAAGCGAAAGCGAATCCCTGAGTGAAACAAGAGCATGTGTAAGACACACCGAATCCGCTCCGCCGGAAAGCCCCACAACGATTTTATCGCCGTAAGACAGCATATCATATTTTTTTGTTGCCGATAATACGTCACGGTTCATTTCTGTTGTACTCCGCGGTCGTAAACAAGGTATACTGACCGTTCCAGTTAAGGTCTACGTCGGTAGTGCCGCCGTGACGGTTTTTGGCTATTATGACCTGCGCCTTATTCTCGTCTGCAACAACGCTTTCGCCCTTGTCCTCATCAAAATACGATTCACGGTACAAGAGTAAAATTATATCGGCGTCCTGCTCTATTGAACCCGATTCACGAAGCTCCGACATAGTGGGCTTGTGATCCTTGCCCTTACCCGACGCCGACTGACGGTTAAGCTGTGAGCAGGTAACCACCGGTATTTTAAGGTCTTTTGCCATAAGCTTTAAGCTTCTTGTGATTTCAGCTACCTCCTGCGCACGGTTATCGGTACGCTTCGTTCCGGTCATAAGCTGAAGGTAGTCAATAACTACAAGGTCAACATCTTTAAGGCGGCGCACTCTTGCTTTCATTTCGGGAACGGTTATATTTGACGTATCGTCAAAATATAGCTCCGCCTTTGAAAGCGCGTCGGAACACGTGGCAATTCTGACCCACTCTTCGGGAGAAATGTCGCCCGTTCTCATTTTTGAGCTTTCAATTCTCGCTTCGGTGGCAAGAATACGCTGAGCTAGCTGCTCTTTTGACATCTCAAGTGAAAAGAAAAGAACTTTTTTACGCGAAGTAACCGCGGCATTGCGTGCAATATTCAGCGCGAAGCTTGTTTTACCCATCGCAGGACGAGCTCCGATAAGAATAAGGTCGGACTTGTTAAGTCCGGTCATATATTTATCAAGCACGGAAAATCCCGTAGGAATACCCTTTCGGTCCTTGCCCTCGGGAGTTGAAAGCAATGTCACGTTGGGGATAACGTCATTTATCACTATATCGCCGAGCTTAGTCGGTCCGTCGGTTGTTTTGCCCTGACGAATGTTATATATGCGCTGCTCCGCCGAATCGAGTATAGTTTCGGCATTTTCCGATTGTTCCGAACACTGGTGAAGTACATCGTGCGAAACATTCATAAGCTCACGAAGAGTGAACTTTTCCTTAACGATTTTGGCATAATTCATAACGTTTGCCGTTGACGGTACTGCCTGAGCAAGCTGTGCCAGGTAATTTTTGCCGTCGGCATCGTTATAAACTTCGTTCTTTTTGAGCTCCTCAAGAACTATCAACGGGTCTATCTTTGAACCGAGAGCGTCAAGCGTTACAATAACCGAATAGATATCGCGGTGCTGCGGAATATAAAAATGCTCAGCCTTTAGTACCGTCATTACATCCGAAAGACATTGCGGGTCTATAAGCACGGAGCCCAAAACAGCCTGTTCCGATTCAAGCGAATACGGCTCTGTTAAATTGTCAAAAGTCAGGTTGTCCATTTATTTCACATCCGGTTATGTTTTATTCTCCGACTTCAACGTAAAGCTTTGCGGTAATTCCGTTGTAAAGCTTCACCTCTGCCGTATATGTGCCGAAATTTTTGATGTCGTCCATAGACATCTTGCGCTTGTCAACGGTAACGCCGAGCTGTTTGCCGACTGCATCTGCAGCTTCTTTAACCGTGACCGAGCCAAAAAGCTTGCCGTTTTCACCGGCCTTAGCCTTAAGTTTTACAGTCTTGCCATCGAGCTTTGCCTTTGCTTTATTTGCATTATCTATTTCGACCTCTATCTTATGCTGCTTGGAGGATTCGCTGTTGCGAAACTCCGTGAGAGTCTGAGCATTTGCCTCAACTGCAAGTCCCTTAGGAAAAAGAAAGTTACGGGCATAACCATCGGACGCCTTGACTTTTTCGCCGGCTTTGCCGAGTCCCTTTACATCTTTTTTAAGAATGACCTCCATATTTATCAATCCTTTCTTTTATACGGCACCCGTTTTTCGGAACCGAAATCATAAATTACTGTAATAATTATCAATGGCGGTTTTAAGCATATCTTTAATTTGACTCTCGGTAATATCCTTGAGTTGAACCGCCGCCATGGTCTGATGTCCTCCGCCACCGAGCGCCTCCATTATAAGCTGGACGTTTACCTTGCCCATGGAACGCGCCGATATATTTATGATATCATCAGTCTTAAATATAACAAATGACGCATCGACACCGCTTACAGAAAGAAGCTCATCCGCAGCTTGTGCGCAAACCACACGTATATCGTCAGATTCAATATCGGTAACCGAAATCGCACAAGCACGATACATTTCTGCATTCATAACAACCATACCGCGAAGCTTTCTTGACTCCATGGAATTTGCAAAAAATGATTTTACCGTTACGGTGTCCGCTCCACGGGAGCGAAGATATGCTGCCGCCTCGAAAGTACGTACTCCGGCTCTTAAAACAAATTCCTTTGTATCAAGCATAATACCCGACATTAAGGCCGTAGCGCAAACTGAGTCTGCAACAGGATGCTTGCTAATATACTGCAAAAGCTCCGTCACCATTTCACACGTTGAAGAAGCATGCGGCTCGTGATAAAAAATAACAGCATTATTTATGTAATCGACTGTTTTCCTGTGGTGATCTATAACTATTACATTTTGAGCTTTTTCATATACATTTTTCGAGTCAACGAAATCCGCCTTGTGAGTGTCGACTACAATAAGTAAAGTCTTTTTGACCGTGAGACGCTCACCCGTTAAAGGAGAAACGAAGCAATCATCGTCACTTTTTCCTATATAGTCAATAAGAGGTTGGGCAAGCGTTGTTTTTCTGTTTACCACTATTTTTGCGTCTTTACCGAGCGCCAAAGCTGCCTTGTACATACCGTATGCGGCACCGACGCTGTCAAGATCGGAGAATTTGTGACCCATTATAACTACATTAGACGCATTTCTTATAAGCTCCGACATAGCGGAAGCCACGACTCTTGTGCGAACCTTTGTGCGCTTTTCAACGCCCTTTGAAACGCCTCCGAAGAACGTGTACTTATCGTTATCCTTTACCGCTACCTGATCGCCGCCGCGACCGAGAGCCATATCGAGAGCCTGACGTGCGGCACCTTCGGCGTCGCTTAAATTATCTCCCCTGCCGACGCCCGCGGAAAGCGTTATTCCGACAGTAGCACCGTTATAAGTATAGCTTCTGACGTTTTCAAGCACATTGAATTTTTTTGAAATCATCTTTTCAAGCTCGGATTCGGGTACTATTGCTATAAATCGCCCTGTTCCGAGTTTGCGGAAAACGCCGCTGAATTCAGAAAACCAGTTTTCGGTAAGTCTTTCAACAGCACTTGTTATTTCGGCATATTCACTCTCTTTATACACTCTGTAAAACTCGTCTATGCTGTCAACCGCAACAAGAGCTACGGCCGGCTTTGACATACGATATTCTCTGACTATACTCTTAAGGTCGGTATCATCTACAAAATAAAAAACCGTACAGGACTCTCCGGAAGAGTCAAGCGTTTCACTTATAACGGTGTAATCTCGACCGTCATAAGTCGCTGAAAATGTTTTTTTTGCGGCAAGCTCCGACAAAGCCTTACCGCCTATAAAAACGGATATATTATCTTCTCTCGGCTGACGGTTTCTTATAACGGCAGCTTTAAAAAGGTCGTTAAACCAAAGAATTTTCCCGTTTGTCTTGCATATTACGGCAGGAAGTGGAAAATATTTTAACATATCCTTATCCGACAGCGACGCATTGAGTGAAATCACCGCATTTTTTATTATACGAAATTCGTTGTGCATTTTAAGGATTGCGGAAACCGCAAGCACAACGGAAAGAGCCGCCTCGCCTATGGCGAGAGGCAAAAGCACTCCTTTTGCCGCCGTCACAGCTGAAGCCGTAAACAGCGCAATAACCGCAAAAAATGTAATCGGATAGGTTTTTACAAGATGACTTATTTTGAATTTCATTTTTACTCCCTTTGGCACTGCGGCGTAAAATCAAAGCTTTAACTATTAAATCCAGACGAACCGCGGCACTCTGTAAAAAGCAAATAAAAAACAGTTATATTTCCATTATAACGGGAAGTATCATGGGACTGCGCTTGGTCTCGTGGTACATAAGGTGAGAGACTTCGTCGCGAAGGCGATTTTTAACGGTAGTCCAATCGTGAACTCTCTCAAACATACAATCGGCTATAACGCTGTCGCAAAGCCGTCTCGCCTTATCAATAAGCTGCTCTGACTCGCGTACATAAACAAAGCCGCGAGAAATAACTTCTGGTCCCGAAAGAACGTCTCCCGTTTCTTTATCTATTGTGGCGACAATAATTATAAGACCGTCCTCGGCGAGTCGCTTTCTGTCTCGCAGCACAACCGAGCCTACATCTCCGACGCCTGAGCCGTCAACAAAGACCATACCCGCCGGTACATCGCCTGAAATTCTTATTTTATCCTCCGTCAACTCAACCTCCTTACCGTTGTCGGCAATAAGGATGTTCTGAGGAGGTATTCCGACACTTTTCGCGAGTCCGGAATTTTTACGCAGATGCTTTTGCTCGCCGTGCACGGGGATAAAATACTTGGGTTTCGTAATGCTCATCATTATTTTGAGTTCTTCCTGGCAGGCGTGACCCGAAACGTGAACATCATACATTTTTTCGTACACTACCTCTGCGCCCTGCTTTAAGAGCTCATCAACTACCTTGCCGACCATTTTTTCATTACCGGGAATAGGTGTTGCAGAGATTATTACATAATCATTGGGGCAGATAGCAACACGTCTGTGCTCGGAAAACGCCATTCTGTAAAGTGCTGACATCGGCTCGCCCTGGCTGCCCGTGGTTATAATAACAAGCTTATCCGCAGGATAGCGGTTAATACTGTCGATTCCTATAAGTATGCCATCGGGAATACGGATGTAACCCATCTCGGCTGCTATCGAAACAACGTTTTCAAGGCTTCTGCCGGAGAGAGCGACCTTTCTTCCGAGACTTTCGGCAACATCGATTATCTGTTGCACACGGTGAATGTTCGACGCAAAGGTTGCTACGATAAGACGCCTGCCGTTAGCTTTTCTGAACTGCGTTTCAAACGTCTCGCCGACCTTCCTCTCGCTCTCGGTAAAGCCGGGCTTTGCCGCGTTTGTGGAATCGGAAAGAAGTGCGAGCACGCCTTCCGTTCCGAGCTGAGATAAACGAGCTATATCAATAACTCCGCCGTCTATAGGAGTTGTATCAATTTTGAAATCGCCCGTCTGTATAACGGTTCCGGCGGGTGATTTTATAGCAAGGGCTACGGCATCGGGAATCGAGTGGTTTACGTGTATCAGCTCAACGTCGAAGCAGCCAAGCTTTATATGATCGCCCGGATTTGCAACATTAAGGCTGCACTGCTTTAAAATACCGTGCTCTTTAAGCTTGCCCTCGATAAGGCCTATTGTAAGGCGCGTTCCGTACACGGGAATGTTAACCTGCTTTAAAAGATACGCAAGCCCGCCTATATGGTCCTCGTGACCGTGGGTTATGACTATACCGCGTATTTTGCTTGCATTCTCGGTTACATAGGTAAAGTCCGGTATTACAAGGTCTACACCGAGCATTTCCGTATCCGGAAATTCAAGTCCGCAGTCAACAAGCATCATATCGTTGCCGCACTCATAGAGCGTCATATTCTTGCCGACTTCATTGAGTCCGCCGAGAAACGCAATTTTAAGCGGCACATTATTCTTTTTGCCGCGGCGCTTACTCTGACCCTTTGAGTTGCCGGCTGCTTTGGTTGTCTTGCGTTCGTTTTTCACAGGCCTTGAAGCACCGTTTTTCTGAACGGATTTTTGCTGTGTTTTTGAATTTTGGTTTTTGTTTTTGCGGATTTTGTTTTTCTGCCCGGCGGAATTTTTCTTGCCGGAAGTTGGTTTTTTGCTGTTTTGCGGTTCTCAAGACTGTTTTTTTCGGTAGAGAGAGCGTTTTGTTTCGAGTTTTTGGGTACAGTTACCTTTCCGCGGCTGACCTGCTTTTTAGGCTGATCCGACTGCGGAATAGTCTCTCTGTTTTTTTCTTAACATTAAATATCTCCTTAATAAAAAATGAATATATGTATCCTGCTTTTCAAAACGTACAAAAAGCAGGTAAAATCCTAATCAAGATACGGCACCACTCCACGCATAATCATGGATTATAATATAATACATTTTTTGCCTCGGATGTCAATTGAGAACAGAGCCTAAATCTCTCAGTTCATTTTCAATATCATCACACAGCTCACACGACACCTCATAGTTCAGTGCCTCTGTGACTATCTCGATTGTTTTCCGTTTTCAGACGGCTTCAGCATCACTCTGCCGCCGCTGCGATACATTACCGCCCCGTTATGAGACGGATAAACGGTGTCATTTGGGAAAGCTCTGCAAATATCCTCGGGAACGGATGAAAAGCTGACGGTTTTGTGTTTTACAAAGAATTCAGGTATCTGTGAAAGCAGTTTTGGGAAAGAATATCCGGTCTCGCGCATTATACCGAGTATTTTTACCGCCATAAACAGCCCGTCACGCAAAAAAATCTGTTTTGATGACAGATATTTGAGTTCATCGCGAACAGGCGTCTTCGCCTGCACGGGGTACCGCAAAACACGCTTTTCATATCCGTCTGCCATATCATTTATAGCTGCCGGAGCATCATACGGCACGGCAACATCATGTCCGCACTGAAACTCATACAGACAGCACAACGAAAGCAGTTTATCCATATTGATCCACCCGCATTCACGGCAAAATGCAGAAACCTCCGTGCCGCCTCTTGTTATCTTAAACGTGATGTCATCGCCTTTACCGCAGCAGAGTGATAAAAGACAATCCTCCATAAGTAAAAGTATGTCCTTATTATCGCTCATTACATTGGCCGAAACACCCGAAAGCATATCTCCCGATTGTCTCAAAAGTTCTCGGCGATACATACTGCTCATGCTTGACATATCGGAGACGGCTCGCATATTCTGTGCCGAGCAGCGGCGAAATTCGCCGTTTTCCGCACGGTGCTCAAGTTCCTGCTCAAAATCAGGCGATAACGGCAATCCGCCATTTCCGTAAAACGCCGAATGAATACCGTTCTTTTCCGAATAAATGTAAATTCCGCAGCCGAGAGAACAAAAAGAAGAGAAAAAAGCGACTTCTGACAAAAAGCATCTGCCGAAATCAAACACGTGCGAGCCCGAGGATATAAGTCCCGCCGTAACGGCCTTTACCGCCGCTG
>ENA-OQMX01000238-OQMX01000238.1-human-gut-metagenome-genome-assembly--contig:-NODE-238-length-14297-cov-2.759704_pt1 | contig 14297 bp, 13 predicted proteins | sample MGYA00242622_ERZ504866 | MGnify/ENA primary metagenome ERZ504866 (study PRJEB26092, sample SAMD00036422) | human gut metagenome | host: Homo sapiens | study: EMG produced TPA metagenomics assembly of...
AGATGAAGAAGATACTTATAGAATGTAAGGAGGAGCACGACGCAATAAAACAGGAGATACAGAAACTACTGGATGAGTACCATGACGATGGCAAGGATCCAAATCCAATAGCAAAGGGCATGTCCTGGATCAAGACAAATGTGAAACTCATAGTGGATGAGTCTGACAATACCATAGCGGAGCTTATGACGGATGGCTGCAATATGGGTGTGAAGTCGCTGAATAAATATCTAAACGAATATAAGGTGGCGGATGACAGGGCGAAGGATAAGACGAAGAGACTCATAGAGCTTGAGAAGAAACTCTGCGAGCAGATGCAGCCTTTTTTATAAGTGCTTGTTGACTAAAAAAGTTTTATTAAATATACTTGTAAATATGAGAACCCAACATGTCTGTAGATGACGCGGATCATGTTGGGGATTTATTGTTTTAGGGGAACAGAAAAAAATGATATAAGAAGGAGAAGATATATGAGCAGACAGGTTTACAATTCCTTTTTGCCGCTGAATGAGTACATACCGGACGGCGAGCCGCATGTATGGGGCGACAGGGTTTATCATTATGGATCTCACGATAAGGAGGGCGGTTACACGTTCTGTATGCAGGATTATGTGGTGTACTCCGCGCCGGTAAAAGATCTGACAAGCTGGCGATGCGAGGGCATTACATACAGGGCGAGTCAGGATCCGGCATACCCGGAGCTGAAGTATATGTACGCGCCAGATGTTGTGAGGGGGAATGATGGCAGATATTATCTGTATTACTGTATGGGCGGTGACTACGGTTACGGCGGATACACAGGTCCGATCAGTGTGGCTGTGTGCGATACGCCGGCGGGTAAATACGAATATCTTGGCCATGTGCATTACAAGGACGGCACTGTGATGAAGAAGTACATTTGCTTTGATCCGGCAGCCATGAATGATGACGGAACCATCAGGATATTCTACGGAACCCAGTACGGATACGAGGAAGAGCCTGATTTTCTGACAAATGGCAGGCTGGATGATGAGGTATCTATGTTTGGAAGAACAAAGGAGGAGATACTTGGCTATAAGGACAGCATCATGGGACCGATCATGGTGGTGCTTGAGGACGACATGCTGACGGTTAAGGAAGAACCGAGGCACATCATACCTTATGCCGTGAAGGGAACATCATTTGAGGAGCATCCATTTTTCGAGGGTTCATCCATGAGAAAGGTGGGAGACAAATACTACTTTGTTTATTCGTCATGGCAGAACCATGAGCTGTGCTATGCTGTGAGCGATTATCCGGATCACGGATTTACATTTGGTGGCACTATAGTGTCAAATGGCGATGTGGGATATAAGGGAAGAAGTTTCGAGAACAAGCTGAATATGACCGGGACCACGCACGGAAGTATAGAGTGCATAGATGGTCAGTGGTACGTGTTCTATCACAGGCTCACACATAAGTCGGACTACAGCAGACAGGCCTGTGCCGAGAAGATCTATATAGCTGCGGATGGACACATAGACCAGGTGGAGGTTACGAGCTGCGGTCTGAACGATGACCCGCTTGTGGCAAATGGCACGTATCCGGCGGTGATAGCATGCAACCTGACAAATGGACATATGCCACACGGCTCCAACAGTATATACACGACAGAATTCCCTAATGTGACGAACAAGGGTGAGGATAGATTTATTGCGGAGATAGAGGATGGAACACTCATAGGGTATAAGTATTTTGCGCTTGAGGACAGCAGTACATTTGGCGTGAATGTCAGATATGAGACGGATGCGAATAAGGTGGTGTACGAGGGACCTGTCAGGGTAGACGAGAGATGTGAGAATCAGGAGCAGATCAAGGATGCAAACGACCTGGCAGAAAATGTAGAAGGATACTTTGACATATGCGTGACAGAAGACGGTGAGAGTATTGGAAGAATAGATATACCTGTATCTGAAGATATCTCAGAGACAGAGTGGAGATGGTGCGAGAACAGAGTGGATTTCCCGGAGGGAGTCCACGCGTTGTATCTTGTATACCGTGGCAGAAGAAAGGTTCAATTAAAAGATATCCGATTTAGGTAAAATATTGAAAGAAGAGGGAGAATTATGAAGAAGTCAAATGGTGCGGCACTGATACCTATATACGTCTTTCTTGTCCTGTATCTGGGACTTGGAATACTGTTTGAGTACGTGCTGAAGATCCCGATGGGATTTTACAATATTCCAATAGTGGTCGCCTTTATGGTGGCGATATTTGTGGCATGTCTGCAGAACAGAAAGGTAAGCTTTGATGAGAAGCTTCAGATCATGGCAAATGGACTTACAGACAAAATATTATAACCATGCTGCTCATATTCCTGACGGCGGGAATATTTGTGGGAGTCGTGGGGCGGAGCAGTGCCGAGAGTGTGGCATACTTTATGCTGAGTATCATTCCGGCGAGATTCTCCGTGGCGGTTCTGTTCGTTGTAGCATGCTTTGTATCAACAGCTATGGGAACGTCTGTTGGAACAATAACACTTCTGACGCCTATAGGAGTTGCGGTTGCCGATGCGTCAGGATTTAATCTGCCGCTCTGTGTGGCGTCCATAATGGGCGGTGCGATGTTCGGAGATAACCTGTCGTTCATATCGGATACGACCATAGCAGCATGTAATGGTCAGGGGTGTGCCATGAAAGATAAGTTCAGGGCAAACTTCTGGATAGCATTTCCTGCGGCGATTGTGACGCTCATAGTAATCTTGGTTAAGTCATTCAATACTGAGATAGGCGGAGTAGTGCACCATGATTACAATATGATACAGATCATTCCTTATGTTCTGGTACTCATAGGAGGAATAGTGGGATTTAATGTGTTTGTAGTCCTGATAGTTGGAATCGTGTCAGGCTCCATCATCATGCTTGCCACAGGGCAGACGGCAGCAGTGGATCTCCTGACGAATATGGGAAGCGGTGCAGCGGGAATGTTCGAGACGAGTATGGTAGCTGTACTTGTGGCTGCCATGTGTTCACTCATCAGAGAGTATGGCGGATTTGAGGCGCTGCTTTCGGCTATAAAGAAGGTGTTCAAGGGTGACAAGGGAGGTCAGCTCGGAATCGGACTTCTGGTTGGAGCCATGGACATAGCCACAGCCAACAATACGGTCGCGATAGTCATGGCAAATCCGATAGCAAAGGAGATGGCAGAGGATTATGGTATATCCCCGAAGAGATCAGCGTCGCTGCTTGATACATTTTCATGCATATTCCAGGGAATCATTCCTTACGGTGCCCAGATGCTGGTTGCAATATCAGCGGCGTCGGAGCTGGGACATGAGATATCAGCATTCCAGATAATTCCAAATCTGTTTTATCCAATACTTCTTCTTGTCAGTTCGCTTGTGTGGATGCTTATAAGAAGTAATGACAAAACACATCTGGCAAAGAGACGGTAAAGAATATAAATTGACGAGATTTCGCAATATAATAAATAAATATTCGAAAAAACACGCAAAAAAGCAAGAAAAATCTTGAAAATGCGTGTTTTTTCGTTTTTATTTAAGAAATTTTATGCTATAATTTACACTTGTGAATTATAAATAAAAAACAGGAGGAGAAACATGGACGCATTCACAAACTTTTTAGGCAAAGTTGATGATATTGTCTGGGGCTTGCCACTCATAATACTCATCATCGTCTGCGGAATCTATCTGACGATCAGACTTAAGTTCCTTCAGATAGTTCATCTGCCAAAGGCACTGAGATTCATGATCAAGAATGAGGAAGACGGTACAGGAGAGGTGACGAGCTTTGGCGCGTTATGTACAGCACTTTCAGCAACTATCGGTACAGGTAATATCGTAGGAGTAGCAACAGCTATAGGTATCCTTGCCGGTGGTCCCGGAGCACTTTTCTGGATGTGGATCGCAGCGCTTTTTGGAATGGCAACAAAGTATTCAGAGGGACTGCTTGCTGTAAAGTACAGAAAGATTGACGAGGATGGACACGTTCTCGGAGGACCTTTCTATTACATTGAGAGCGGTATGGGTCACAAGTGGAGGTGGCTTGCAAAGATATTTGCATTCTTCGGAGCATGCGTAGGTCTTATGGGTATCGGTACATTTACACAGGTAAATGGTATTGCTTCTGCAGTTCAGGCTTTCTTTGATCCTGACAAGGCCAATACAGTATCAATCCTTGGAAATGACTACTCAATAGCCATCGTCATCACAGCATTTATACTTGCAATCCTTGTAGGACTTGTCGTAATCGGTGGAATCCAGAGAATATCAAAGGTTTCTCAGGTTATAGTGCCATTCATGGCAGTTCTCTACATTGTGGTGTGTCTGGTTCTTATCATAGTTAATATAAATAAAGTTCCAGCTGCATTTGCAACAATAGTCAAGTGCGCATTTAAGCCTATGTCATTTGCAGGTGGTGTTACAGCAAGTCTTGCAATTGCCATGCAGAAGGGTGTTGCACGTGGTATCTTCTCGAATGAGGCTGGTCTTGGTTCTGCACCTATCGCAGCAGCAGCCGCTCAGACAAAGGAGCCTGTTCGTCAGGGACTTGTAACAATGACAGGTACATTTATTGATACTATCATCGTATGTACAATGACAGGTCTTTCAATCGTTATGATGGGAAGCTGGCAGGATGGCAGCCTTGAGGGAATCGCAGTCACAACTGATGCATTCCAGAAGGGACTTTTCTTTATGCCAGGTCAGGTTGCAGCATTCATCCTTATGATCTGCCTTGTATTCTTTGCATTTACAACTATCCTTGGCTGGGATTACTATGGTGAGAGGTGTCTTGAGTACCTCACAAATGGCAGCAAGGTTTCAGTTCAGATCTATCGTTGGTTATACATACTTTGCGTATTTATCGGACCATACATGACAGTTAAGGCTGTATGGACTATCGCTGATATATTTAACGGACTATGGCGATTTCCGAATATCATAGCACTTGCTTGCAACTCAGGCAGTGTGGTTGTGGTCAAGAGTACAAAGGATTACTTTGCACGCCACAAGGAACTGTAAGGGTTCAAATAGAAGTAAATATTTATATGTAATAATTGGGGAAGCACCTATCAGCAGTCAGGCTAAATTTTGTCTGGCTGCTTTTTTGCTTACAGTAGAAATGACCAATATGGAGCTGGTCCTAGAAAGTAAGTTTTGCGATAGATGATAGGGAAACTCTGTATTGTAATATTTAATGGAGGAGTTTATTATGGGAAATACAATAACATTTTTACTTATAGTATTGGGAATTATGTTCTTGAGTGGCATTGCTATGGCAATACTTGCTCTATATTTCAATATCAAGAGGAAACATCCAATATTTTCAATCATATTTTCGATTATACTAATACCGCTGATTTGTATTCCGATACAATTCACTGTTGGTTTTATGATTTCACGATTTATGTTGATAATTGTATTGATATATAGTGTGGCAATGATTGCAATGACGGTAAAAAATTTCAAAACAAATGAATGAAATTGGATATATCAATTAAGTATTGAATATTATTGTTTGCTATAAGGTGTCTTCCCATCGATATATGTTTGGCATGAGTGAGGCTTGATGCTAATATAATATCAAAAGGTGCTACCGATAGACGGTCAATATCTTGGCTATCCCGTATATGATGATGGCTATGTTGTGCTGCTGGTAGTGAATTTTTCAGAAAGCATGATACATATTCTTCGATTTTTGCATCAGCAAGAGAAAACGCAGGAAGTGGCAAGGCTGTCTTTTATATAGAAGAATAATACGATGCAAATGGCATCCGCAAACACATCATCAGGTCTTAGAAGATGTGTTTGCGGGTGCTTTTTTATTTGCGGGATTTTTTTTGATTTATAAAGCAATAACAGTTGACAATAAAGTTAGTAGCGACTAACATTGTGGTTGTTAAGAGAATTGGATCAGGGGGATGTAACAAATGAAAGGTTCTGAAACTATAAAAGAAACACTGCACAAGGCGGATTGTGTCTTATATCCGGTTGGTGACAGAAGAGATAAAGTTGTCATTGTGTTATCAGGCAGCGAGGGCGGTCTGGAGCATACAGGAAAATGGAGGAAAAAGTTGTGAAAAAACAGTTTTTTGAGATCGAGAAGGACGGATTCTATGGAACATACTACGAGAATCCAAATGGGGCTGACTGTGCATTCATAGGACTGTTTGGAGATGATCCGAATGATTTTATGGCGAAGTGCGGAGCAAAGTGGCTGCACAAAAATGGTGTGAACGCACTCTGCATATCTCCTGGAAAGAAGAATTACAGCCATGTAAATAATCCGCTGGAGAGAATAGAGTCGGCTATCGCATGGCTGAAAAGTCATGGAAACCGGAAAATAGGAATCATGGGAATGAGTACAGCTGGCATGGATTCCCTGGTTGCGGCGTCGTATTTTCCTGATATCACATTGACATTTGGACTTACGGCAAGTGACTTTGTATGGCAGGGATTTGAACAGGGCAACAAAGACGGATGTAAGGAATGGCCGATACCGGGTGCATCGACTCTTTCGTGGAGAGGCGAGCCTCTTGCTTATATGCCATTTGTGTATGAGCATCCTGTGTACTGGCAGAAAATCGAGGAGGAGACAAAGGGCTCCGGCGACATTGAGCGCAGTACCTGTCTGTTTATCGATTCGGAGAAGGCCAGAGAACACACAGAAGAGGAAATGATCAAGGTCGAGAACATAAGGGGAAAGCTGTTTTTGATTGGTGCAGACGACGACTCGTTCTGGGAGGCGGGCAAATACATCCGCAGAATGGATCAGCGACTGAAGGAGCGTCCACATACATGTGAGTATGTGCCGCTTGTGTATGAGCATGGAACTCATTTTGTCTGCCGGAATCGATGCTTCGTATGGCACTTCCGGTTGGACTGAAATTCGTCATGAAGTTTATATTCAAGGCTGCAAAGGATTATCCAAATGAGTGCGAGGCGACGAGAAAGGATATAGACAGAAGACTCTCAGCCGCACTTAAGGAATGGATACAGGAATAAAAAGGGCAGGCGATTAAAATGTTGAAATATGGAATGTATGCAAAAGCTGTGGAACTGCTGTGTTTTAAGCAGGCACTTGCAAGGCTTGCGCAGATATATCCTGATATGGACATGAAGAGATATAAAAGATCCGTGAAGAGAGAGTACAAGGAGATGCTTCTCAGAACTCCCGATATAGGTGGAAGCTCACTGGAGATGAACCTGTATATCGCAGCATTTGTATTTTCACTGCACAAGGCAGAGCCGGATAGGATCACACCTGAAGTTGTGGATGAGATGGTCACTGCGGTGTTCGATTCGCCTTTCATGGTGAAGGCGCATGAGAACAAGAAGTGTACGCTCTTCACTGACAATGTTCAGGACAAAAAGGTGCAGGAGAGCATAGCAAGCCAGACATCAAAGTATGAGCTTGACTGGAAATTCCACTACGAGAAAGGTGTAGACGAATTCTATAACACTTATACGGAATGTGGAATATGCAAACTGGGCAAGAGGGAAAACTGCTTTGAATTCGTTCCGTGCCTGTGCAATATGGATGAGAGAAATTACAGAAATGAAGGAGGCCAGCTTCAGCGTACCAAGACCCTTGGTCAGGGTGATGAATGCTGTGATTTCCATGTCACACTGATAAAATGACGTTAAAATGGACTAGAGTCCAATGTTCACAATGTTAGCCTGTGGATTTACGATGCACTTGCAATTCCAGGCAGATTCGAGGAATATGGATTCTACGAGGAGTCATTTGACCAGCGTTTCCTTGATCTGATTGCGGCATTTGATAAATGCGGCAAATATTTGTATGAGGGGAGCTTGAAATGGTAAATACAATAGCATTTTTACTTATAGTATTTGGGATTATGTTTCTGATTGGTATTGCAATGGCAATGATTGTAATGGCGGTGAAAAATATCAGAGACAATTGTTGAATATGCACTCTTTATGCGAATGCCCTCATTGAGCCGGCAGGCGGCATGATGGGGACAAGTGTATCAGCATGATGCGTAATTGTTGAGCGTTGAATTGGATCATGATGGCAAGAGTTTAATATTTTCATCATGATCTAAAGAAAGAATATGGTATGAGGAAGGAAAAATACAATGACTATCCATGAGTTCGGAAAAGAGAATAAAGAAACGATAATATTGATACATCCATCTGTTGTGAAGTGGGATTACTTTGAGAATGTAATTCCTCTGTTAGAAAAGAATTATCATCTGCTGGTTCCGGCACTTCCGGGTTATGATTTTGACAATGACAATGACTTTACAAGCGTGGAGCAGATTGCATCAGACTTAAATAACTGGATCAAGGCGAAGGGATTCACGGAGATATATGCTGTATATGGCTGTTCTATGGGCGGTTCCGTTGCGCTTATGGTTGCGCTGGGACAGAAGGTTAGAATACAGCATTGTGTAATAGACGGCGGAATCACACCGTATCAGTTGCCATGGATCGTGACACGCTTTATTGCGCTCAAGGATTATCTAATGATGATGATAGGCAGAGCAGGCGGTGTGGCTTTGCTGGAAAAGGCATTTGCTACAGATGACTATTCCAAGGAAGATCTGCAGTATGTTGCGGATGTTCTGAGACATTGCAGCAGCAAAACACTGTGGCGAACATTTGAATCGTGCAATAACTATAAGGTGCCGGATCCTGTTCCGAAGATTGATACGCACATCCATTATTGGTACGCAAAGAATGAAGAAAAAGAGCGGAAAAATGATATAGCGTATATCAGGCGCAGGCTACCTCAGACGGAGTTTGAAGTATTACCGGAACTCGGACACGGCGGACTTGTCTTACTCAGGCCTGAGTTGTTTGAGGAAATGATGAGCAAGTTTCAGTGAGATATGGAAAATATGAGTTAATATACGTTTGACATGAAGGGGGTGGAGAATGCTAATATAATATCAAAAGGTGCAACCGATAGACGGTTAGCCCTGATATTATTGGATACAAAAGTAACCGCTAAAGTTTGTTAGGACTGGGCGGTTATTTTTGTGTCTTATCATTGCTCTTAGAGCCAACGGCATAATCAAGAGCAAAGCAAGTGATGCATAAAGCTGATTATGGCTATAAACTCCTGTGATGAAGGCTAACCGCCTACCGAATAGGGTAGCACCAAATATACTATAACAAACATATGTTCGGCATACAACATAAAAATAAATGGCGAGCTTGTGGAATAGTGTAGATGAAATTGAAATTAGAAGATGTATGTGAAAGAGGTTCTTCTAGTTTAAAACAATCAGATATTTTGGGGATGACAGGTGATTATCCAATTTATGGGGCCTCGGGTTATATAGGAAATGTGGATTTTTATCATCAGGAAAAACCATATGTTGCTATTGTTAAAGATGGGGCAGGAATTGGAAGAACTACGTTTCATACGGCTAAATCGTCTGTTATTGGAACAATGCAATATCTTTTTGCCAAAAAGATAATGTGTTGCCAAAATATCTATATTATGTTGTAGGGCATATGCATTTGGAAAAGTATTTTTCTGGTGCGACAATACCTCATATTTACTTTAAAGATTATAAAAGTGAAGAGTTTAATTATGATTCACTCGATAAGCAAAAAAATATCGTGGAAATCTTAGGACGATGTGAAAAAGTAATTAGTGCAAGAAAAAGGGAGTTAGAGTTATTAGATAGCCTTATCAAAGCCCGATTTGTAGAGATGTTTGGTGATGTAAAATATGGATCTGAACGATGGGGAGGAAAGCCTTTTAAAGATATTACTATTAATCTTGATTCTAAGAGAAAGCCAGTAAAAGACGCAGATAGAAAAAGAATGCAAGGGATATATCCATATTATGGGGCAACTGGGATTGTAGATTACATAAATGATTATAGACAAGACGGTGACTTCCTTTTGATTTCTGAAGATGGAAAGGCTTTAGAATTGCGTAGTAAACCTATTGCTTTTTTAGCGTCTGGAAAAATATGGGTAAATAATCACGCGCATGTTCAGCAATGTACCGATGAATGTAATATGATTTATTTAATGTATCATATCAACTTCATGGATATTAGTATCTGGGTAACAGGAATTGATCAGAAGAAGTTAAATAGGGCAAATTTGGATACAATACCCATTGCCTTACCACCAATAGAACTTCAAGAACAGTTTGCCGCCTTCGTCCACCAAGTCGACAAATCAAAATTGCTCTCTCTCATCAAACTACTGGAACAACTGATTACTTACCTATATAATGTGTTTATAATATACCGACAAGACAAAGGGGAGGAGGTAGAAAAGTATGAATAATTTTGACTTCTTAAGGGATGAACCAAGATTTGCCACATTTGCTGGGATTGCAATATCGGCTGAGAAAATAATCCTCATGGATCCCGATGCATGTATACTCAATTGCCGCAGGGCTATGGAGTTTGCTATAAAATGGATTTATTCAGTTGAGACATCACTTGAAGCGCCGTATCAGGATAATCTTCACAGTTTATTGAATTCAGAGGACTTCAGAGATTATGTGGGAAATGATCTGTGGAGACGATTGGATTATATACGAAGAAAAGGCAACAGTGTGGCTCACAATAACAGGCGTCAGGGATTTGACGAGGCTATGCTTTGCCTGGAGAATCTGCATATATTTATGGACTTTATTTCATGTTGTTATGTACGGGGATATGAGCAGAGAGAATTTGATAGAAAAGCCATATTGAACAGACGTGAAAATGCCAAGAAATCCAGGGAGAATGCTGAGAATGCAAAGAGCCAGCTCAAAGAACAGGAAGAGTTGATTCGCCAGAATCAGGAAGAGATTGAAAGACAGAAGATAGATCTAAAGACATTGGCTGAGGAAAATGCAGATCTCAAGGAGAAGTTATCTGCACGCAGTCAGGTACAGAGGAAGCGTTATAAGCAGCATCCGCTTGATATATCTGAGTTCGAGACAAGGAAACTCTATATAGATGCTATGCTTGAGGACGCAGGATGGGTACAGGGTTCAGACTGGATTGATGAAGTTGAAGTTGACGGTGTTCCTAGCAGGTCAGGAAATGGACGGGTGGACTATGTGCTCTATGATGATACACAGAGACCACTTGCTATTATAGAGGCAAAGAAGACATGTGTCGGAGTTGAGGCAGGCAGATATCAGGCGAAGGAGTATGCTGACAGCATTGAGAGAAAGTATGGCAGAAGACCTGTTATCTTCCTTACAAATGGATTTGAGACGCATATTATTGATGGACAATATCCGGAGAGAATGTGTTCGTGCATTTACTCTAAGAGGGATCTGGAAAAGTGGTTTAATCTGAGGTCTATGAGGACAAGTCTCAGAAACGTAACGGTAGATAAGACAATTGCCGGACGTTATTATCAGGAGGCAGCGATAAAAGCAGTGTGCGATGCATTTGACCAGAAGAACAGAAGAAAAGCATTGCTAGTCATGGCTACAGGTTCTGGTAAGACACGAACAGTAATCGCACTTTGCAAGATACTGATAAATGCCGGATGGGTGAAGAATATTCTGTTTCTGGCAGATAGAAATTCGCTTGTCACTCAGGCAAAGCGTAGTTTTATGGACAGGTTGCAAGACTTGTCCTGTACGAATCTGGTGGAGGAGAAGAATAATTATAATGCAAGGTGTGTGTTCTCCACATACCAGACCATGATCGGATGCGTTGACAGTGCAAGTGACAAGGACGGAAGAATATTTACCTGTGGACATTTTGATCTGATCATATGTGATGAGGCGCACAGGTCAATATATAACAAGTATAAAGATATATTCACTTATTTTGATGCACCGCTTGTGGGACTTACGGCGACACCGAAGGATGAAGTGGACAAGAATACTTATGATATATTTGAACTTGCAAATGGAGTTCCTACATATGGCTATGATCTTGCACAGGCTGTTGAGGATGAATATCTTGTTGATTATATGACAATTGAGAGCAAGGTAAAGTTCCTTGATGAGGGAATTGTATATGAAGAACTTTCGGACGCAGATAAGGAAGAGTATGAGAAAACATTTGTGACAGAGTCTGGGGATGTAACGGATAAGATAGAGTCCGCTGCGCTTAATTCCTGGTTATTCAACAAGGATACAATAAGAAAAGTCTTACGTGTATTTATGGATAATGGAATCAAGATAGATTACGGGCAGAAGATAGGAAAAACAATAATATTTGCAAAGAATCATACTCACGCAGAGAAGATATTTGAAGTATTCAATGAGGAATATCCGCATCTTGTTGGGTACGCGGAAGTTATAGATAATCAGACTAAATTTGCGCAGAAAGCAATAGATGACTTTTCTGATCCTAAGAAATTGCCGCAGATAGCAATATCAGTTGACATGCTTGATACGGGAATAGATGTTCCAGAGATACTCAATCTGGTATTTTTCAAGAAGGTAATGAGTAAGGCAAAATTCTGGCAGATGATAGGAAGGGGAACCAGACTTTGCGAAAAATTGATGGACGGCAAAGATAAAAAATTGTTCTATATATTTGATTTCTGTAGTAACTTTGAGTTCTTCAGGGTAAAGAAAAAGGGCAAAGAGGCTGTAAATGTGATGCCTATACAGGGTGCGATATTCCAGAGAAGATTTGAGATAGCGTATAAGCTGCAGTCACTTACTGATAGGGACGACAGGGTGAATTTCTTCTTGGAAAAACTGATATCTGACATGAGCAGTGAAGTGCAGAGATTGTCGAGGGATAACAGGGATAATTTTATAGTAAAGCAGCATCTGAGATATCTGGATAAATACTCGGATGAAGTAAACTACCAGAATATAACGTTTCCTGATGTCAATATCGTAAAGGAAGAAGTATCGCCTTATATTATGGCAGATGGTGATGAGCCGAGTGCTCTGAGATTTGATGCGCTTATATATGGCTTGGAGCTTGCACATGTGGCGGGAAAGAATGACGAGAGAGCAAAGAGAGATCTTATAAAAAGGGCTAATGCACTTTCAAGACTTACAGGAAAACATATTGATGAGATTGATTGCAGAAAAGAAATCATAGATAAAGTATTGTCGGATAGCTATGTAGATGGTGCTGGAATTATAGAGTTCGAAGAGATAAGGACAGGACTTAGGGATATCATGAACTTTATAAAAAGCACAGTACAAACATACGACACTAACTTTGATGATGATATCCTATCTACTGACTGGCATGAATCAGAACTTGAGAACGATGATCTGAAGAATTATAAAGCAAAGGCTGAATTCTATATAAAACAGCATCAGGATAATATTGTAATAGCAAAACTCAAGACAAATAAGCCACTTACTACTGGGGATGTGAAGGCACTTGAGGATATCCTTTGGAATGAGATCGGAACGAGAAAGGATTATGAGGGTGAGATCGGTGACAAGCCTCTTGGTGAATTTGTCCGTGAGATAGTAGGGCTTGATATGAACGCTGCAAAGGAGGCGTTCAGTGAATATCTGAATGAAACAAATTATGACAGCAGGCAGATATACTTTGTCAATCAGATAGTTGAGTATGTGGTGCACAATGGAATGATAAAGGATATGTCAGTGCTGATGGAGTCGCCATTTACAGACAGGGGAAGTATAACGGATATATTTAACGCGTCTGTATGGATGGGCATAAAGAAAGTAATAGATCAGATAAATGCAAATGCTAATGTGGCTTAACGGACACTAAGTAAAACTTTCGGGGGAATCACATGACTTTATACATGAACATAAAACAGCTTGGCAAGCGGAAGAACACAGTGCACAAGGTCCCATTTGAATATGACACAGCACCGAGCACGCTGCGGGAACTCATAACAGAGACAGTAAAGATCTGCGTGGCACAGTACATATCCCGCATGGATCGCGGCGATGCAGTGCTGACAGATGAACAGATCGATGATATGGGAAGAATAGGAAAGATAGCGTTCGGGATCGTCTATGGGGAGAAGAAACCAGATGTGGATGAGGCAGCGAAGACAGCCATTCAGGGATTTGAGGATGGGCTGTTCAGAGTGTTCCGCGGTATGGATGAATTAACGGAGCTGGACAGGGAAGAGAAGTTTAACGAAGGGGATGAGATCACATTTATCCGCCTCACAATGCTGGCGGGCAGAATGTGGTAGAACATAAAGAAAGGGGTTACAATGGCGGTGGACAAGAAGACAAGGTTTGAGCTTGAGGAGCAGAAGAAGATCGCAGATGAAGTGAGAGAGGCATTTGACGAGAATTCCACGAAGCTCAGAAAGAGCTATAGTGCGGATGCGCAGAAGCTTCTTAAGGAGATGGATAATTACTATGGAGATGTAAAAGAGTCAACGATCGGCAAGAGACTTGAGACATTTC
>ENA-OQMX01000240-OQMX01000240.1-human-gut-metagenome-genome-assembly--contig:-NODE-240-length-14228-cov-3.157436_pt1 | contig 14228 bp, 15 predicted proteins | sample MGYA00242622_ERZ504866 | MGnify/ENA primary metagenome ERZ504866 (study PRJEB26092, sample SAMD00036422) | human gut metagenome | host: Homo sapiens | study: EMG produced TPA metagenomics assembly of...
GGCAGAGCCAGCTTTTCTTTTTGTGTATCTGCACATCGTGAAAGCCTGCCTGCTCCAGATACGTCTTCAGCTCGGCATCCTTGTAGATGGTCATGCCGCCGATAATCTCCGTCCACTTCTTGTCCTTGTCCGTATCGCCGTTTGCTTCGTTGCAGATGAGTAATGTCCCGCCGGGCTTCAGCACCCGATAAACCTCTCGGAAACACTGCGGCAGATTGGGCCAGAAATAGACGGTCTCAAAGGCCGTGACCGCATCAAACCAGTCATCTGCGAAGATCATATCCGCCACGCTGCCTTGCAGAACGGCGCAGCGGCCCTCCGCTATAGCGGCGTCGTTGACCTTTTTCGACTTCTCCACGCTGACGGGGGAATAGTCAATGCCCTTGACGATGCCCTGCGGACATTTTTTTAGAAGTCTCTTGATGTTCGCACCGCCGCCGCAGCCGCAGTCCAGCACCTTGGCGTCCGGAGTAAGCTCCAAAAAGCGAAGTCCCCACCGTGCCACAGGACTGTGCCCCAGGTTCATCATGGCGACCATGATTTTCCCGCCAAGCCCCACAGGCTTTCTGGTGTTCTCAAAAAATGACATCTTATCACACCTCCGATTTCACACATTCGGTATAAGTTAACGGAAATGACGCCTTTAGAACAGCGCTTTTCCGCACCGCCCAGCCATTCTGACTTAGAAAGCGCAGGTATTCATCGCTCGTCCACTTGCTGCGGAGAGGAAAGCCTGCCATCTTCATAAAAAATGCCCTGACCTTGCCGGTAAACGAGTTCTCTGCGTGGGTAAAGGTCGGCGCAATCAACACGCCGTCATCCTTCAGAACCCGCTTGATTTCTTGTAGGGCTTTCTCCGGCTGCGGCACGATATGCAGCGCGTTGGACACGATCACCACATTAAAAGACTTGTCAGCATATGGCAGGCGGAACATATCCTGCACGGAGAAGTGCAGCTTGGCAGAGCTGGTATCACGCTTTGCCTCGGCGATCATCTCCGCGGAGGCGTCCGTCGCCTCGATGTGTGCCGCCGCGTTTACGATGTTTTTTGCAATCAATCCGGTGCCCGTTGCGAGTTCAAGCACCGTCTTATTTTTCACAATCGGTCGAATAAGTTCGTACATCTTTTCATATGCTGCCCGATCCTTTCGCATAAAGCGGTCGTAACGTCCGGCATTTTTGTCCCAGAAATTCTTGTGTTCTCGCATTGCTGTCATTCCTTTTCCCGTCAGATTTGTCTAACGGATATGTATGTGTTATACGGTTAGTCACGGCTAACTCGCACGTCTTTGAAAAGCTGCTCTGAGGCAGCCGCTTATTTACTGAATGCTGATTTTAATTTATGTGTGTTGAGAATCGAAATTCGAAATACCGTATATATCGTAACATAAAATATACGGCTTTTCAATAGGCAACCGAAATTAACCCGAATTGTTAAATCCGTTTGGTTGATACCGAGAGAATATGTGCTACAATAATCTTGTTGTAAGACAATGTGCACGGCAACAGATTTTAAGGAGGCATTAAATGGATATAAATCTCGGTGAAAATCTCAAAACCTTGAGAATACGAAGTAGGCGCACGCTTGAAGACGTTGCGGAGATAATAGATGTTTCGAGGCAGTCTGTTTCAAAGTGGGAATCGGGCGAGAGCTATCCCGATATAGAAAAATGCGTGCGTTTGTCAAAGCTCTATAACGTGTCGCTTGACGCCTTAATTAACAAGCCGCTTGAGGAATTGATAAATGAGGACGGAAAAAGGGACAGATACGTTTTCGGACTGACGGTTCTCGGCAAAAACGGAACAATCAGATTGCCGCAAAAGGCAATAGAAATATTTGAAATAACCGAAAAGGACGCGCTTTTGGTTGTCGGCGACAAAACGCAGGGAATCGCGATTGTAAAATGCGGTGGAACAAATGACTTTATAGATGAAAACAGCGGAAAGGAGATAAGATAATGAAATTTGTCCGAGTTGAATATGACAACAATAGAGTTGCCGGCGCAGAGCTTACCTCTCACAGAGAGGTGATTGAAGAATACACCTTAAAAGGGTATAAGTATCTCGGCTTTGTACCCGTAAAGCTCGGTCCGAGCGGCAAAATACTTGCTCTTGACCTTGTATTTGATAATAAATAATGCAGCGTGTGCAACAATGCTGTGATAACAATGAAAAACGGTCCGCACGGCCTTGAGCCTTGCGAACCGTTTTTTTTGAAGCCTTGGGCTTTTATAAAAGCTCAATACAGCCGGTCTTGTTTGAATTTACCGTGTTTTCGATTACGGAATTCTTGTCGATGAGAGCCATATAGCCGCTCTTATTATACATTTCGGCAAATTCTTTGTTTTTCTCTATTTCTGCCAAAATCCCGTTAAGCGCCGAAACGGCAATGCTTTCATGTATGCAAAGTCCAACCTCGTAGCAGCTGCACGTTATATTGCGAGCTTTAACGTTGTCAAATGTGAATTCGATCTCGTTCGTTCCGTAGCTTTTGCCGTTGCCCATATTTACAACGGCGGAAACCGCGCTTTTATCTATGCAAAAATACGGTATTACATTGCTGAGGCTGAGCGGCAGCTTGTCACAAGTAAATTCCGGATCTGAAAGCTCGGCTTCGGTTCCTTCACCGTAAGAGCATGCAACGTCATCTTCGATGTCGGGACGGACAAACCACGGTAATATTTTTTCTTTCGGTATTACGTCTTCGTCAAAGGCTGCAAAGAAGTCGCCGAGCAAATAGAGCTTGCCGCGAATCTCAGTGTCAACGCGATATATTACGCGCTTGTATTCGGAAAGCCTGATTTTAAAGCAATAGCTGACCTCCGTGATAAAACCCAAAAGTCCCTCGAGCTTGCCGTCAACGTAAACTCCGTCGCCTTTTTTCAGGTCGAATTTGTCGTTATAATATGAGCAGGCGAAGCCTCTCGCCGGAAAGTAAACTCTTACCACGGATTCTTTAGCTTCCGTTTTTTCGGCTTTGAATTGCGTCGTTTTGTTTTTCTGTTCTTTGGATTGCTCGTTTTCTGACCAAAAGCCTATTTTACGCATCGTCAAAACTCCTTTCTTATCTCTATAATAATTCGTCCGATGTCCGATTAAGCGGACGTTTGCTTATACATTGTTTTTTGTGCCGAATTGTGATACCATACTGTCGGCAGTATGTGACGGCGATTATGCGTAAAATTGTCTGCCTCGCGGCAGCGTTAAAAATATGATTCGTAATATCGACGTTTAAAGCTTCTGTTATTCATATTATTAAAAGGGGTGACAATATGATATGTGCCGCCTGTCCGCGTGCCTGCCATACAGACAGGGAGTATGACAAGCCCTCGCACGGCTTTTGCAAAATGCCGTATAATGCCGTTATAGCGAGAGCGGCGCTTCATATGTGGGAGGAACCTGTTATAAGCGGCGAAAACGGTTCCGGAGCAATATTTTTTTCCGGATGCTCACTCAGATGCGTTTTCTGTCAAAATTACGACATAAGCCACGATGGCTTCGGCAAAAGTATATCCGAGGAGCGCTTTATTGATATTATGAAAGAGCTTGTGTCGAAGGGCGCGCATAATATAAATCTCGTAAATCCCACTCATTTTGTGCCGTTTATCCGCGGTGCACTTGAAAAGTATAAGCCGCCCGTGCCCGTGGTTTACAATACCGGCGGCTATGACAGGGTAGAGAGTATAAAATCACTTGACGGCCTCGTGGACATTTATTTGCCGGACTTAAAATATTATGACGCGGATGTTTCAGCGAAGTATTCTGCGGCTCCCGACTATTTTGAAAAGGCCTCCGAAGCCGTACTCGAGATGAGACGTCAGACCGAAACCGATATATTTAAAGACGGTTTGATGCAGAGGGGACTTATAATCCGCCATCTCGTATTGCCGGGCAATACGGCTCAGTCCGTAAAAATACTTAAATGGATAAGCGAAAAGCTGCCGTGCGATACCTTTGTCAGCATAATGAGCCAATATACACCGTGCGGCGAGGCATTTAAGTATAAGGATTTGAGGAGAAAAATCGTATCCGCCGAATACGACAAGGTCATAAACACATTTTTTGACTTGGGACTGAAAAACGGGTTTATGCAGGAAAAAACCGCGGCAAAAACGGTTTTTATACCGAAATTTGATTTAACCGGGGTTTGATTTTTTTTGAAAATGTGCTAAAATCAATTAAATACAGCGGAATGCTTGAAAATCGGGCGAAAATCTCACCCGGATGTGAGGGCAACGGGATAGGAGTGCTAAAATGGCAAAGAAAAACGGGTTCGTTAAGGAATTTAAAGAATTCATCTCTCGCGGAAGCGTTATAGACCTTGCCGTAGGCGTTATTATAGGCGGTGCGTTTCAAAAGATAGTAAATTCGCTCGTGAACGACATCATTATGCCGGTGATAAGTCTTGTGACAGGCGGTATAGATTTCAACAATTGGTTCTTGCCTCTCGGCAAAGGCGATTTTGCCACGGCGGCGGACGCAAAAGCCGCAGGTGTAGCCACTTTGAATTACGGCACCTTTATAGGCACCGCGCTTGATTTCCTTATTATGGCATTTATAATATTCCTGTTTATCAAGGGAATAAATGTGCTGAGGGAGAAAACTTCAAAGCCGCACGAAGAGGAAAAATCGGCGCCTACAACCAAAATATGCCCTTATTGCAAGAGTGAAATTGATATAGATGCAACGAGATGCCCCAACTGCACCTCGGTGCTTGAAAGTGAGGAACAGCTGAAATGAAAATAGGATTTTTCGGTGCGGGAAATATGGCTTCCGCTATTGTCGGCGGAGCGGTCTCGTCGGGTAATTTCAAGGCGGAGGATATATCGGTATACGATATAGACAACACTAAGGCCCGTCTTTTGAGCGATGAATTTTCAGTGTGCGTCAGCGAAACTCCCGACAGTCTCATAGATTTTGCGGATGCGGTGGTTTTGGCTGTAAAGCCGAACATTTTTCCGACGCTCCTTCCGTCAATATCCAAAAAGCTCCGTGAAAACAACAGCTTGGTTGTGTCTATCGCGGCAGGAAAAACGACGGAATTTATAGAGAAGCTCCTCGGGTTTAAAGCACCCGTAATCAGGATTATGCCAAATATCAACGCAACCGTGCTTGAGGCCATGAGCGCATATTGCTGCAGCGAATCGGTAACCGACGACCAAAAGGAATTTGTGAATAAACTTTGCTCATCCTTTGGCAAGGTTATGCCTCTTTCCGAAAGCTATTTTCCGTTGTTTTGCTCGATTGCCGGGTGTGCGCCGGCATATGCCTATATGTTTATAGATTCGCTTGCGAGATCTGCTGTAAAAAACGGTATGAATAAATCCGTGGCGCTTGAGATAGCGGCTCAGACCGTGCTCGGCAGCGCGAAAAAAATACTTGAGAGCGATGAGCATCCGTGGGAGCTTATAGATAAGGTATGTTCTCCGGGCGGAACCACAATTGAGGGAGTCGTATCACTTCAAAAGGACGGCTTTGAAAGCGCGGTTTGCAATGCCGTAGACGCAGCGCTTCAAAAGGATAAAAAAAGTTTGATGCATATTAAGCTTTTCACAACCAAATGTATATTTTTCGGACGACCGCTCGGCGGTCGTCCTTTTTTATGTTATGGCTCTTTTGCGCTTCGGGCGGTGCCTGCGTTGCGTTTTCACATAAAAATAAGCCGCGCGTATTAACAATTTATTTACAAATAAATTCCTGTTTTGGTATTGACAAAGCATTGTTTTGGGGATAATATATGTATAGTTTAGCACTCAGAGATAAAGAGTGCTAATAGTGCTAAAAAGAAAGAAGGCGAGCGATATGGAAATGACAGAGCGAAAGAAAAAGATTCTTGCCGCCGTTGTAGAGAGATATATATTGTCCGGTGAACCTGTCGGCTCAAAGGCTCTTGTGGATTTGCCCGGGCTTTCCGTTTCGTCCGCTACCGTTCGTAACGATATGGCCGACCTTGTCACGGCAGGTTATCTTGAGCAGCCTCACACTTCGGCAGGCAGAATTCCTTCAAGTGAGGGCTATCGCTATTATGTCGATAACCTTATGGGCAGATATGAGCTTTCCGATAAAGAAAAACGCATTATTGACTCAAAGCTTGAGGGCGTTCCGTCCGAGACAAAGAGTGTACTCAGAAAAGCCGGACTTGTTTTATCGGAGCTTACGGGCTGCGCTGCCGTTTCCACAACGCCTGCCGACAGTCAGGCGGTTATACGCCGCGTTGAGCTTGTCCCCATAGGCACAAAAACCGCGATGGTCGTTATGCTGACTTCGTCGGGTATACTCAAAAGCCGCGTGTGCAGAACAAATTCCGAGATAACCCTTGATATAGTCGAGACATTTTACAATATAACAAAACAACATTTTATCGGTAAGCCGGCGGCGAGTCTCAGCATCGCAAAAATCCAAACGGTGGCACTGTCGCTCGGTGATAAATCGTTTGCGATGACTCCGCTTCTTGTAACACTTGCAGATTTGGCAGCTTTGACGGAGCATACCGAACTATTGCTTGAAGGTCAGTCAAATCTTCTGAACTATCGCGAGTTTGAGTCAAACGCATACGAGCTTATGGAGTTTCTCCGCCGCTCGGAGCCTTTGTCGCAGGTATTCAAAAAGTATACCGAGAAGAAGGGGACGGAGGATACACCGAACGTCTTAATAGGCCGCGAAAACCTGTTTCGCGAGCTTCAGAATTCAAGTATGATATTCGGTGAATATAAGGTCGGCGGCAGAGACAGCGGTACTATCGGAATTATAGGCCCCACGAGGCTTGATTACAGCCGCCTTATTCCGAGCCTTAAGTATTTAACTGATATTGTCAGCAGAATACTCTCGCACAATATTGATGATTAGCTTTTAATTCGGTAACGAATTTAACATAACCTGTTCATAATGAAAGGGCTGAAAACAATGGCAAAGAAAAAGAAACAGAGCCTAAAGGCACTGATAAAAAGAACGAAAAAATCAACGGCGAAAAGACCGATAACGTAGAAATCGAGGTCGAAAAAGAGGTGTCCGAGGCCGAGAGCTTAGCTTCTCAGCTTAAAGACGTTAACGACAGGCTTTTACGTACACTCGCCGAGTATGATAATTTCCGTAAGCGCTCTCAAAAAGAAAAAGAGGCGGCGTACAGCGATTCAAAGGCACTTGTTTTGGCGGAGCTTTTACCCGTAATGGATAATTTTGAACGCGCCGCGGAAAACAAAAACGCATCGCCCGAGGATTATATGAAGGGGATTGATATGATTTACAATCAGTTCTCCGAGGTGTTTAAAAAGCTCGGCGTTGAGTCGTTCGGCGAAAAGGGCGATTCCTTTGACCCAAATCTCACAATGCGGTTATGCACGAGGACGATAGAAAAACGAAAAGGAAAACGTCATTACCGACGTATTTTCAAAAGGCTATAAGCTTGGCGACAAAATATTGCGTCCCGCAATGGTCAAGGTTGCCAATTAAATAATAAATAATGTTTTGGAGGAATAAATTATGGCTAAGGTAATAGGTATTGACTTAGGTACTACAAATTCATGCGTAGCGGTTATCGAGGGCGGCGAGCCTGTTGTTATCGCAAACGCCGAGGGTGCAAGAACCACTCCGTCGGTTGTCGCTTTCTCAAAGACCGGCGAGAGAATGGTCGGCCAGGTTGCAAAGCGTCAGGCAATCACAAATCCCGAGAGAACCGTTTCTTCGATAAAGAGACATATGGGCTCGGATTATAAGGTTACCATAGACGATAAAAGCTACACTCCGCAGGAAATTTCCGCAATGATTCTTCAGAAGCTCAAGGGCGACGCAGAGAGCTATCTCGGCGGCAAGGTTACGGAGGCTGTCATTACGGTTCCCGCATATTTCACCGATTCACAGCGTCAGGCTACTAAGGACGCAGGCAAAATCGCAGGTCTTGATGTTAAGAGAATAATCAACGAGCCGACAGCCGCAGCTTTGGCTTACGGCATTGATAAGGAATCCGACCAGAAGGTAATGGTATATGACCTCGGCGGCGGTACATTCGATGTATCAATCATTGAGATGGGCGACGGCGTTCAGGAGGTTCTTGCTACGGCTGGTAATAACCACCTCGGCGGCGACGATTTCGACCAGAGAATTATCGACTGGCTTGCAGATGAGTTCAAAAAGGAGCAGGGCGTAGACCTCCGCAATGATAAGATGGCTATGCAGAGACTTAAAGAAGCTGCCGAAAAAGCCAAGATTGAGCTTTCCGGCGTTACCACCTCTCAGATAAGCCTTCCCTTCATCACAGCCGATGCCACAGGCCCCAAGCATCTTGAAACCACTCTTACAAGAGCTAAGTTCAACGAGATGACCGCAGACCTTGTAGAAGCTACAATGGGTCCCGTTCGTCAGGCTCTTTCGGACTCGGGTCTTAAAGCGTCCGACCTCAATAAGATTCTTCTTGTCGGCGGTTCTTCAAGAATTCCGGCAGTTCAGGAAGCTATAAAGAATTTCACGGGAGTAGAGCCGTTTAAGGGCATCAACCCCGATGAATGCGTTGCAGTCGGCGCGGCTATTCAGGGCGGCGTTTTAGGCGGCGACGTTGAGGGTATACTTCTTCTCGATGTAACTCCGCTTTCACTCGGTATCGAGACTATGGGCGGCGTTTCCACCAAGATTATCGAGAGAAATACCACAATTCCCACAAAGAAGAGTCAGATTTTCTCGACTGCTGCCGACAATCAGACCTCTGTTGAGGTTCACGTGCTTCAGGGTGAAAGAGAATTTGCTAAGGATAATAAGACCCTCGGCGTATTCCATCTCGACGGCATTATGCCCGCTCCCCGCGGCGTACCTCAGATCGAGGTTACATTTGATATCGACGCAAACGGTATAGTTCACGTTTCGGCTAAGGACCTCGGCACTCAGAAGGAACAGTCCATTTCCATAACCTCCTCTACCAATATGTCCAAGGACGATATTGATAAGGCGGTTAAAGAAGCTGCTCAGTTTGAGGAACAGGATAAGAAGCGCAAAGAGGAGATCGATGTACGCAACGAAGCCGATCAGATGGTTTATCAGTGCGACAAGATTCTTTCCGAAAACGGCGATAAGATAAACGAATCCGACAAAAAGGACGTTGAAGATAAGCTCAACGCTCTTAAAGAGGCCTTGAAGGGCGACAATGCCGATGACATCAAGGCTAAGAAAGAAGAGCTTACTCAGAGCTTCTACAAGATTTCGGAGGAAATCTACAAGCAGGCTGCTGCGGCTCAGCAGGCAGCAGGCGGTGCTCAGCAGAACCCGGGTGCCGGCGCACAGGGCAATGCTCCCGGTCAGGACGGCTATTACGAGACAAATTACACCGACGTTGAGGACGATCCCAACAAGAAATAATCACTTTTATCCGCTTTCTCTCCTGCCCTTTTTTGGGGAGAAGGCGGTAATGTGTTATTTCAAATATACTATAAACAGCGGCGCCGACGGCGCCACGGAGTGATTGTTATATGGCAGAAAAAAGAGATTATTACGAAGTCCTCGGCGTAAGTAAAAACGCCACCGAAGATGAGATAAAAAAAGCATATCGCCAAACTGCTAAAAAATATCATCCCGACTTAAACCCCGGCAACAAAGAGGCCGAGGAAAAGTTCAAGGAGGCTAACGAGGCATACGAGGTTCTCTCTGACCCTCAGAAAAAAGCGCGTTATGACCAGTTCGGCCATGCAGGCGTAGACCCGAATTACGGGGCAGGAGCGCAGGGGGGAGCATACGGCGGAGCAGGCTTTGATTTTGACCTCGGCGATATATTCAGCAATATTTTCGGCGGAGGGTTCGGCGGCGGCTTCGGCGGAGGCAATTCAAACCCCAACGCACCTCAGCGCGGTACCGATACTCAGGCTACTGTTACCGTATCGTTTGAAGAGGCGGCAAAGGGCTGTAAGCGTGATGTCACATACAGCAGAATAGAGGTCTGCGACGAATGTCACGGCAGCGGTGCCGCTCCCGGTACTTCTCCCAAAACGTGCCCGGATTGTCACGGCAAAGGTCAGATTACATCTTCGCAGAGAACTCCGTTCGGTATGTTTCAGACTCAAAAAGCCTGTCCGAAGTGTAACGGAAAAGGTACGATTATTGACTCGCCCTGCAAAAAATGTCACGGCGCGGGAAGAATTCGTAAGACCGCAACGCTCACCGTTGATATTCCGGCGGGTATTGACGACCGTCAGATTATAAATGCGCGCGGTCAGGGCAACAAGGGCGCAAACGGCGGCCCGGCAGGCGATCTTCGCATCGCGGTAAACGTACGTCCTCACCCGATATTCGAGCGTGACGGCTACAATGTTTGGGTTGAGATGCATATAAGCTTCCCTGCGGCAGCTCTCGGCTGCGAGCTTCAGGTTCCGACTCTTGACGGCAAGGTTAAATACAACGTACCCGCAGGCACTCAGAGCGGAACGGTATTTAAGCTTAAAAACCGCGGTATCCAGAGCCTTAACGGCAGAGGTCACGGCGACGAGCTTGTCAGAGTTATCGTTGATGTTCCGCGAGAGTTGACTTCGGAGCAAAAAGAGCTTATGAAACAGCTTGACGCTTCTTTCGGAAATCCCGCAAATTACGGTAAGGAAGAAGAGAAAAAGGGCTTCTTCGGCAAAAGAAAAAAATAACTTTAAAACATAACGTGTTTATGTTAAAATAAAGGATAGTGTTAAAACTATCCTTTATTTTTTTCAGAGAGGAATTTGTTTATGGAAACCTTAAAAATCAAAAAACTCGACCCCGACGCCAAGGTCCCCGAAAGAGCAACCTCCGGCAGTGCCGGTCTTGATTTGTGCGCTCTTTTAAAAGAACCGCTCACCCTTTCCTGCGGAGATACTGCGGTGATTCCGACGGGTCTTGCCATTGAAATACCGTCAAGCGAATATGCGGCGTTTATTTTTGCGCGCAGCGGTCTTTCGGTAAAACACGGCATAGGACTCCTCAATTCCGTAGGCGTTATAGACAGCGATTACCGCGGTGAGCTCAAGGTAGGCGTTATAAATCAAAAACGCGAGAGCTACACAATTATGCCGGGCGAGAGAATAGCTCAGCTTGTAATAATGCCGGTATCGTGTATGCCCGTTTGCGAGGTTTCGGAGCTTTCCGATACAGACCGCGGCGAGGGCGGCTTCGGCTCCACCGGCAAAAAATAATAAAAGGACTTTAAAATGAATTGGACTGAAATTTCACTTGAGATAAACGCCGATGACATTGATAAGGCGGCGGCAATTGCCAATATGACCGTTCCCTACGGAATATACATCGAGGATTACAGAAATCTCGAAGAGGAAACCTGGGAGATTGCAAATATCGACCTCATTGATGAAGAGTTGCTGAAAAAAGACCGTACAAAGGGCTTTATCCACATATATATTCCCGAAGACGAAAATCCGAGCGAGGCGGTTTCGTATCTCAGCGAGAGGCTGAAGGCGGAAAATATACCAAATAAAATAGACCTCTCCGTTTGCAAAAACGAGGATTGGGAAAATAATTGGAAAGAGTATTTCAAACCGCTCAAAATAGGCGATAAGCTTCTTATAAGACCGCTGTGGATTGATGATTACGATAATTCCGACAATCGTGCCGTGCTCTCTATAGAGCCGGGGCTTGCCTTCGGCACGGGCGGACATAATACCACCAAGCTATGCCTTGAAGCTCTTGAAAAATATGTGAAAAAAGGCTCGTCCGTTCTTGATACGGGTTGCGGAAGCGGTATATTGTCAATTGCGTCGCTTCTTTTCGGAGCGGAAAAAGCGGTCGGTGTTGATATAGATGAGCTGGCTGTTAAAACCGCCCGTGAAAACGGCAGGGTAAACGGCTTTACCGAGCCCGAATTTACGGTTATATGCGGCAATCTTGCAGATAAGGTAACGGGTAAATTTGACGTTGTCGCGGCAAATATCGTGGCGGATGTCGTTATGATGTTTTCGTCACAGGTGGGTGCGTTTATGAAGGACGACGCCGTTTTTATTACTTCCGGCATTATAGCGCCGCGCGCGGACGAAGTAAAAGCAAAGCTCTGTGAAAACGGGTTTAACATAATCGAAACACGCCGTGACGGCGATTGGTATTGTTTTGTATGTAACAGACGCTGCGGTGAATAAATCCATGTAAAATCAAACGGCGGTTTTTCCGCCGTTTTGCGTGTTTCAAGGAGAAAATACCTTTGCCTTGCGGCAAATGACATCAAAAAACCGAAAAGGAAAATTGTGCTGTTGCTAAATATCACAAATTGTGATAATATTTATAAGTTGTTTTGCGGCTTGCGGCTTTAAACTGTATTTGGGGTAGCTTATTAAAAATCCACCGTTATGTACGGAAAAGGAATTTGCTTATGTCACAAGGGAGCAAAAAGAAGAAGGGGATAGCACTTGCATTAGTACTGCTGCTCGTGATGTCGGCTCTTGCTGTCGTTGTTTTCGGCAAAGGCTATATACGTAATAAGAACAGGGGCAGATCGCCGCATGTTATTTCGGCGTCATCGGCGGAGCAGATAGCGGAGCGAATTATATCGGAAACATCTCTCGCCGGCATTGTGAAGCTTCAAAATGAGCAAGTCGGCAATTACTACGGCGTGCCTGTCGCAATTATTGAGAATTCAGCGGTATACAAAAGCTCATCGGCGCTGTCAGCGGATGAAATCGCGGTGTTCAGGGTGAGCAGCGAGGCCGAAAAAAAGATTGCGGCGTCGGCTGTTGACGGCAGACTTTCGGATTGCCGCAGCTCTTATTCCACACTCAGCTCCGACGAAAACAGAAAAATAGATAATTGTCTTGTCGAGGTAAGCGGTGACTATGTTATTATGGTTATTTGCGGCGACCCCGGTAAGGCGTCCGAAGCAATATCGGAATTTTATAAATAAAGGATGTAAATTCATAATGAAACTTGGTATCGTAGGTTTGCCGAACGTAGGCAAGAGTACGCTTTTTAATGCTATAACCAATGCAGGCGCCGAGGTTGCAAACTATGCGTTCTGCACTATTGAGCCTAATGTAGGCGTTGTGGCTGTGCCCGATTACAGACTTGACGAGCTTGCCAAAATGTATTCGCCTAAAAAAATAACTCCCGCGGTAATCGAATTTGTCGATATAGCGGGTCTTGTAAAAGGTGCCTCCAAGGGTGAGGGTCTCGGTAATAAGTTTCTGTCGCATATCCGCGAGGTTGACGCTGTTATACACGTTGTACGATGCTTTGATAACGACGACATAATGCACGTCAGCGGCTCGGTTGACCCGAAAAGAGACATTGAAACCATAAATCTTGAGCTCATTCTCTCCGATCTTGAGATTCTTGACCGCCGTATAGACCGTACCGCAAAGGCGGCTAAGGGCGATAAGAGCCTTCTTACGGAACTCGAGTTTTTAAAACGTCTTAAAACGGAGCTCGAAAACGGCGTCAGTGCCCGTGCTGTGGAGGCGGACGACGATGAAAAGGCCATATTGGCGGATATAGGTTTGCTTTCCGCAAAGCCCGTAATTTATGCTTGCAATATGAGCGAAGATGATTTTGCTTCGAATATTGAAAATAACGAGAGATATAAAGCCGTTTGTGAAATAGCAAAGGCAGAGGGTGCCGAAGTGCTTCCGATATGTGCCGAGCTTGAAGCGGAAATTTCGTCTCTCTCAAAAGAGGAAAAGGAAATGTTCCTGTCGGACGCCGGCATTGAGAGCGGCGGACTCGATATGCTTATACAGCGTTCATACAACTTGCTCGGACTCATATCTTACCTCACCGCAGGCGAACCCGAGGTCAGAGCGTGGACAATAAAGAAAGGTACCAAGGCTCCTCAGGCGGCAGGTAAAATACACTCCGATTTTGAGCGCGGCTTTATTCGTGCCGAAGTTATCTCTTTTGACGAGCTTATGGCGTGCGGTTCGATGCAGGCTGCAAAGGAAAAGGGCAAAATACGCTCCGAGGGCAAGGACTATGTTATGCAGGACGGAGATATAGTTCTTTTCAGATTTAACGTCTGAGATATAAAAATGCTTCGTGCGGTCGATATGCTTCGTCCGCACGAAGAAGTTGTGTTTTATTTAATATGCGCCTGTAGCTCATTTGGATAGAGCGTCAGACTCCGACTCTGAAGGCGGCTGGTTCGAATCCAGTCAGGCGCGCCAGAAAAGGACAGATTTCGTTAGAAATCTGTCCTTTTCAACTAAATCCACCCTTGCGGGTGGGTGAAATATTGCTTCGCAATATGAAATACGCTTTCAGCGTATGAAATCGCTGCGGCGATGGGTGGATTT
>ENA-OQMX01000242-OQMX01000242.1-human-gut-metagenome-genome-assembly--contig:-NODE-242-length-14152-cov-3.365348_pt1 | contig 14152 bp, 14 predicted proteins | sample MGYA00242622_ERZ504866 | MGnify/ENA primary metagenome ERZ504866 (study PRJEB26092, sample SAMD00036422) | human gut metagenome | host: Homo sapiens | study: EMG produced TPA metagenomics assembly of...
GCCCGTAGAAGGGCAGATTGTCAAAATCGATCCACGGACGGTACTCTTTTCCAGCTTGAGCCACTCGGCGTTGCGCTGTCGGGGGTCAGGTCGGGGTTCTGATACATGATGTGCTGGAACTCGTCCACGGCGCAGCCGTAGGCAAGGAACACAAAGCTGTCCTCGGCGTGGAGCAGGGCGTACTTCTCGGTATCCTTGCCGAACAGCAGGTGGTGCCACGGCGCGGTGAGGAACTCCATCGCCATGGAGTGGATCTCGGCGCTCTCCATGGCGGGGCATTCCAGATCGGCAGGCACGTTGGGGTCGCGCTCGGCCACATAGCCCTCAAAGGCGTGGCCGCACTCGTGGGTCAGCACGTCCACATCGCCGGAGGTGTTGTTCCAGTTGGCAAAAATGAAGGGGGCCTTGTAGCTGGGCAGGCTGGTCATGTAGCCGCCGGACATCTTGCCGGGGCGGCTCTCCACATCGAACAGCTCGTTGTCCTGCATAAAGTCGATGAACTCGGCGGTTTCCGGGCTAAGCTCATGGTACATGGTGCGGGCGGCATCCATACGGGCTTTGTAGCCGGGAATGGGCTTGGGATTGCCGTCCTTGAACATGATGGGCAGATCGGTGAAGGTGGGGCGGGCAATGCCGGTGCGCTTTGCACGCATGGCCATCACCTTTTGCAGCTGGGGCACCACATCGTTTGCCACCTGATCGCGGAATTTCCGGATCTCCTCCGGGCCGTAGCCGATGCGGTTCATGCGCACATAGGAAAGCTCGCTGTAGTCGTGGTAGCCCATCACCCGGGCCTGTGCATTCAGGTTTTTCACGATCTCGCCGTACAGCTCGTCCAGCTCGGCGCGCATGGCCGCTGTATGCTGGGCCACAATCTCGATATCGGTCTGCTGCGCCATGCCCGTGCCTCCCATCAGTTGGTGGATGAGCACCTGCGCGTGACGGTACACCTGGCGGTGGTCGCCGCAGGCCAGGATCACTGCGGCCATCGAGGCCACGACGCCCTCGCCCACCGTGATCACGGGGCAATCGAGCGACTGCATGGTGTCGATGAGCGCTAGTCCCGCCGTAACGCTGCCACCCGGGCTGTTGATGATGAGGGTGATGGGCTCGGTGGCGCTTTGATGCTCCAGCACCAGCATTGACTTAATAATGCCGTTGCAGGTCACATCGTTGACCTCGCCTTCCAGCAGCAGCACACGGCTGTTAAGCAGCTCGCTTGCCATATCGACGGCAGCAACGCGGCCGTCCTTGGACTTCTTGATAATGCTGGGCTCACGATACATAACGGACATGGTAATTCCCTTCTAACAGAATCGGTAAAGAGGCAAAACGGGGCCGCACGGCTAGCGGCCAATGGAAGCCGTGCGGCCAAATAGGCAAGATTGAGCGCGCGAAGCTGCAAGGACTAATCCCTCAGCCACTTGGCCGCATTGGGATGGTCGCCGCAAAAATACTTCTTGGCACGGAAAGGGCGCATGCCGGTTACTTTGACCAGGCAGTCGGTACGCGGCATAAGCCCCACCTCGCCCGGGGTTATCACGCAACCGCGCACATCGACGGCAGTGCGCTCGGCGCCCACGTAATTGGTGCCCAAAACCGACTCGCCGCACAGATTGCTTATGTACTCCTGTGTCGCGATGTTGCTGCCGCCGCCCATATAGATCAAGCTGTCGCAGTTATCGAGGATGGTAAGCGCTGCGTATTTGCCGTACACACCATCGAGCTGACTCAGCGATTGCGCGCACATCAAAAAGCTAATGCCACGGCTGCGCACGGTCGCGATACTCCGCTCAAAATCGGGGATGCGGCCCACATTGGGAAACTCATCCAGAATAAACTGCACGCGGCGCTGCAAATGCCCGCTGGGGTTGGCATCGGCGCGGCGCTGGGCTAGGTTAAACAGCTGCTTTAGGGCAACGTTCGCAAGCCACGCATTGGTCGAGTCGTTGTCGCTCACCTTAAGATCGATCACGCGCTTGCCCTCGTCGATACGGTCGAGGCGCATCTCATCTTTCTCAAAAACGCGCATGAGCTGAGGTGTCTTAAGCCGCGAGATAGTTGCATTGAGCGTGATCAGAATACTCTTAAGCGTCCTATCTGCCGCACCTCGAAAATCGCGATACTGCTCAACGCCATACAGATCAGCGTTCTCCGCACCAAACTTATCGAGAAACTCCCTGGACTCCACCTCTTCTACAAGGTAGTCCAACGGGAATCGCCCCTCACCATCTCCCGTAACCTTGATGAGCGCAGCCAGTTTAAAGACGTTGTTCATCTTAAGGAAGCGGCGCGGAGCATTGGGGTCCTCGCCCGGCGCAAGGGTGCCGGCAAGACACTCCAGGAGATACAGGATTCCAATAATCGCTCGAAGCAGCAGATCGCTCGCATTGTCCCAAAACGGATCGTCCCTAAAGCTACGCCTGTCAGGATCGACCCCCTCCATGATTGACGCCACTGTGGTGGGGATATCCTCGACATCCATCACGTAGCGCAGGGGATCGTACCCAGACGACTGCTCGGGATTGATGGTGTCGAGAACCGTTACCTCGTAGCCGTCCTCTTCGAAGCCCTTCCCCGTACGGCGCAGCAGCTCGCCCTTGGTGTCCGTGACCACATAGCAGCACTCGTGGTGATTGAGCAGGTTGGGCAAAACAAAACTCGCCGTTTTACCGCTGCCAGTACCGCCAAAGGCAAATACATTGTTGGACACGCTTGTCTCCCAATGCTTGTCGCCCTCGTAAAAAGCCACCGTGGCACCTTGGGCCAAGATCACATCGCGCCGCTCGTCGCCGGATGACAGCGTCTGCATTTCCTCCTTGGTAGCCCACTTCTTGGTCTGATACTCCGTTTGCTGCGCGGCCTCGTAGCCGTACATCTTAATGACCGACATGGCACGGCCCCTTTCTTGTCGATAGTTCTGCGTGGTTGTTAGGAAATACGGTCGACGTCTACGTCCTCCTTGGGGCTCGTCGCACACGGCAACTTGACCGCACCGTCAATCAGACGCTCGGTTTGCGCCACATAGCTCTCGCGCGCCGCGATTGAGACCGACCCGTCGCGCAGATATGCAAGCAATGCATCAATCATCAGCTTGTCGAGCAGGTCATACTCTTTGGCCTGAGCGAAGTTGAGGGTGTAGCGGTCCTGGAGCTCCCGTACCTTAGTTGCCAAATCGATTTCCATCTTTCCTCCATGCAATAAAAGTTCTGCCGATTGTCCGAAAGTGCCTCAAACGGGCGTTTGACGCATAGTTCAAAGTTGAAACGCGGACTGGTATCGAACACGCGTCTCTGCACCTTGAGGTAGCGCTTATAAAACATGACGGCATCGTCCTCGTCCGCCGTAAAACCGCGCGACCCATCGCGATGCACGTGGTCGCAGGGTCTTTTGTAGTCGATGCTTCGCACAAAGCGAGACAGAATATATCCACCTTGTTCGGACGAGTACTTCATACCTGTCGTAACCTGCTCGAACATGCGCACACCGCTCGACTTAAAGCGCGGATTGCTTCCGTGCTCAAACATGCCAATTAAGATGGCCATGCAGTGCGCGCAGTTATCGCGCTGGGGAAAATACAGTGACAGCAGAGCGAGCGACGCTGCGGCCAAAAGCTCGCGGGCCTCGTGCACATCGTCTCGATACTGCTCGGGCACCAGCCCGGGAATATCGGGCGAGTGCTTTTCCAGCACGTCAACGAGTGCCTTGGCCAAGCGCTCGGTATCCTGCTCGCCGCAGTACGGATACGGAAGCGGCTGCTCTGCCTTCCCGTCTTTTCGCACATGATGCGGAGATCTTCGTCGATCGTGTTGAGAAACACCTCGTAAATGCTGTCTTCATTCTTCATGAATGCCTCTTCCTGTCCGGTTGCGGATGTTTGTCGGTAAGTCTGTTCTAGGTTTTAGAATGGTCTGAGGTATGGACGATGACAATCGACCTAACCTGCAGCTTCGTTAGTGAAATCACCCTGCTTGATAGCGCGGTTTGCCTAAAGGCTGTGTAGCGATTGCATCAAGTAGTTGGTATTGAGTTGGTTTTGGATTGCTTCGAGGATAGCACAGTGAACTGTTCTCGTCATTAGAAATTTTCATTTTTTTCTGCTAATATAAACCCACTAAGAAGAAAGGGCTCTATACATGCGTGAAACTACATCATCATTGCCACGCCTCACCGCCGCCGCCCTCTCGCGCGCGCTTAACCTGGAACAAGGCAGTCGCCTGCTCACTGTCCGTCTGCCTGGCGCTGTGGATGCCGAAGATCTCGCTAAGTGCTTTACCCTAAACGGTAACGGCGTGCCCGATATTTGTGAGCTTGAACCCGGAAAGCAGAATGCAAGCGATGATGATGCAGCGCCGGTGTTTGTCGATGCATCAAACTACTACCGCGCAAATAAGCACGATATCGAAAAAGACAGTGCCGCGCTCATCGATTATTTGGAGCCTGGCTACCTTGATTTTTGCGACTGGGGTCCTTTTATTTGGTGCCTGTATGCTCTCGCCCTTTCGGGCCGCACTCGAGCAGCCGTGGTACTTCCCGCCGATTTACTTGATAAAGCTGAACAAGCACGCACGATTTTGATACGCGAAGGGCTCATCGAGAGCGTCGTTTATTTGCCACTTTCCGAGCCCAGGCCCTACATGACAAGCGCGCTCCTCATACTGTCTTCAGGAAATCGCAGCGTCGCATTTCGCAGCGCAATTGAGCCCGGACCGTGTTTTCAATATGTGACTAAAACATCGTATTACTCTGATATCACCTTTTCTATCTCTCCTGACTGGGCCCGCATTGATACCAATACGCCAAGATCGACGCCAATCGAAACGTCCACTTTTGCCACGCGCGAGCTGCTCCAACACCACGCCGCTCTCTCAAAAGGCAAAATCAGCCTCATCGCCATCACCCGAAACTACAGCGCCACACTCGGTGACTCTTTTACGCGAGTCGCGCCATTCATGCCCCGCGAGAGCACGACATCGAACGACATTGACGCAGTCGAGGTGCGCCGAATCTCATCTCAAGATTTTCAGGACGGCAATCTTCTGCCCGTAGATGCTTCAGATAATCAAAATAGCTCGGATTCTAAATTCGTAAAGGTGGACCCCAGCGTTCTCGATCGTTATGAGCTCCGCGCTGGAGATATCGTCATGCCGCGCATGCTGGGTCGCTACGGCGCGTCCAACCTGCTCGTCGTCAGCTCCGATGACGCTAAGCAGCATCTGGTTGCTTCGCATAACACCACCGTCATTCGCCCGTCACTTCCAAACGATGACCGAAGATGAGCGCGTAGTGTTTCGGAGATAATTGTTGGATACCTTACCGAAGGCCACGGGGCGCAGCTGATTCAAGCATTAACTGAAGCAGCCAGCATCCGCGCCATCCGTCCTAGCGACCTGTTTGAGATCGAAGTCCCGCCGGCGCTCGACCCGCGCACACGCGAGTATAGCGAATCCATCAACCGCTTTGCCGAGGTCGTAAGGACAAAGAAACAAGCCGAGGCCGCTGTCGCCCAAGCCCAGCGCGACCTCGAAGGCGCAAAAAAGACCATCACCGAAGTGCTCGACCAAATCTGCGAGTAACACATAGGCAGCAGTAACGCCCCAAGCCGGCGGCGGGACCAGCTCCTGCCGCCGGCTTAACTGTCTGGACTACTCCCATCCCGTAGTCTGGGGATTCCATTTGCGCACATTCTCCGAACGATCGAAGCACGGAGCATACAACCGATTGACGACCTCTTCTGCTCCAGTGATGCTCCCCGCGAGATCAAGTACCCCCGCCTGCCTAGCCATCTTTACATACTGCGCAGAACCATTTTGTTTCCACCAGAGAGGCGCCACGAACTCTTCCGGCATTGCCACCTTGCGGACAGACGCTTCTTTCTCGACTCTCTCGATAAGTGTAGCCCCATCGATGAAGCAAGTTTTCGCGTACACCAAGATGTCGACTATATCCTTGATTCGCGATGAAGCACGGCCCTCATGTATCTCTATCATTGCGAGCAATTTATCTGCAAGGGCGCTCTCCACTCGGCATACTCGATAGTCGCAGACTGGGAGCCCCTCGATATTCAGACGATCGATCGGCGCAAGAACCTCAGGCTCAAGTCCCCGCACTTCATCAATTACCAAGTCAATTGAAATTGGCTGTAGCTTCTTGGTTCCCATAAAGGGGGTGAACCACACCTTCGCACCGCACCGATACTCATCTTCTTCTTTGATCTGCTCTGCACGATCAAAGACGAACGAAACGAAATCCTCCAGATCAATCGAAGCAGCCTGCACCAGATCGACAATAGCCTCTTCGAGACTCTCCTCTTGAGCAACCAAGTCAATATCTCTTGTGACACGTGCATCGAGTGTTCGCGCCAGGACGCTTTGACCGCCCTTGAGCACAAAGCTGCCGTCATCTTCTGAAAAAACGCGACATAGGAAGCGATGAAAGTAGAAACCAACGATTGCCCGATTAGTATCCATTGGTGATTCTCTTGCGGCATTCCTAACAGCCATCTCCAATGCGGCAGGCGTTTTGTACTTCACCATGTCCTCCGTTTCGCATTACCCGTTCAGTACCATCAGCAAAGGCCTCATGAGTTCGCGTCGTTTGACGGTTTTAGAGTTCTCTTCTACGAGATCTTTCAGCCGCTGTGCATCGAGCCCACGCCCAAGCGCGTCGCGATAGGCATCGATGATTAATGAAGGGTCCTCGCAATCGAGGCAAAGATCGACAAGCGTGCGCTCGGGTTTGGTTACCGGCAGGCCGTCGAGCCAAACGATGTCCTGCTCGGCGATCTCGCGCTTTACAAAAGAAAGGGATTCGTTTCTTGTATTGATACGCGCGGGCGCGGTCATCCTGTAGGGGGACAGGTAGAAATCGCCCATTTGCTGCAGGTTCGCCGCAGTCGTACCGCTCACTGCAATGCCGTCCCACTGGCGCTTTCTCTCCCACGCGCAAAGGGAGGGATTGGTGAGCTTCCAAAAAGCGTTGAGCTCATCGGTGTCTCGGCGCTGTGTTCCAGACATTCGGTAGGCGCCGTGGCATATCCGCTCAAGACGCCCGGCACGGCATGAGTGTGCCAGTGCATCTCGAGAGATGTCCATGCGAGCCGCCTGGGCCGTGGTGAACACGCCCTCGCTCTCGGAAAGCTCGCTTATCGCCGTTATGTTGCTAAAGTACTTCATGCTGCAATTGTAGGATATTTTCATACTTTTGCAACAGGCTTTTGATTTCATATGATCGCCGCACTTTGCTTATCTTTTTTGCCGCCGGCCTGCTACCGGCCCATCATCCCCCGCTATCGAGGTCTAATACTTTTCCCGAGAAGTGAACGCCTGTTTTTGAACCCCCGAAGCATCCACATTTTTCGATGGCAAAATCGCAGGATTCCAGCATCAAAACCGCAGGAAACGGCACTCTCGAAGTGTCGATGCTCCGGGAGTCCGATTAGGCTCGTTCACTTCTTGGGTAAAGTATTAGACCTTGATTCTTGGCTGTTCCGAGGGCTCGTCTTTCGCCTTCTCTGGAACCCTCACTTGAACTGCGTCCCTATTCGTTACGATCACATGCACGCCTATAATGAGGCATATTTCCTGATGAGAAAGGAATCCAGATATGGACGAAGACAAGCTCGCCAATTTGAACGAAATCCAGGACTTTTTCAACCGTGTCGATAGGCCTTCTGTCGAGTCGATAGGCGTCAAGGACTTTATTGAATGGTGCAACAATCCTTGCAAAAATATTTCCGAAGACAGTCCTCATAGTGACCTAGCCTATAAGCTGGGCGAAACCGTACGTGAGCTAAATAAACTTAATGAAAATAAGCTTAAAGAAATGGAATCTGCCCTTAAAGAAGACAGATGGGATGAATGGTGCAAAAACAGCGGCATAAAGGAGGCATCAGCAGACGATGCCGTTTTCTACCTTGTGCTCAAGTGCCGCACCGACGATCAGCGACATTACAACTTTTACTTTGACAAAGATGCGGTTGCTGAACTCGACGCCTTTGACCCCTTTACTGAAGACGAGAATGGTAAAGAAGTTTTAGATCAGCAGTGGCACGTACTCATCTCCCTGCTCGCCTACCTCGATGTCGCTCACGCTTTAAGCAGCGATCAGCACGAATACCATTGCCTCTATCCGTACCTCAGCCGATACGATAAGGGAGACTTAAACGAGGGAAAACTGCAGTTAAAGAGCAGTCTCTCGCTAAAAGTCATCAGCGGTGTAGACTACAAGTCCAAGCCCATGATGACTTGGGTAAAGAACGCGCTGGTCAAGCAGGAAGCTAAGTAAATGAGGTCGGTCACACGTTAGGCGTCCGCAACCTACTCCAGCCCTTGCCCGCTGTACTTCCCTGTTTCCGAGTCGTAGCTCAGCACGGCGACCTCGCCGTTCTTCATGACGTTCCCGTCGATGTAGTAATGGCTGGCTCCGTCATGCCATATACCGCGGTAGCCCGTGATGCCCGAGACCGCCTCGGTATTGATGTGCCCGGCGATAACATCCAGATAGAACTTGCGCCCCACGCAATCGGGCGGCATCATGGTTAATGACTCGACAGACGTGCCGAGTTTCCAATCCTCCCCGGCTTCCTCGTCAATGCCGGCGTGCACAAAGACCTGGCCGAAGGGACTCTCATAAAAGTAAGGGAGTTTGCGGACCCACGCGATTATGTCCGCGTGCTCGGCCTTTATGCGCTCAACCGTAAAGGCGTAGGACTCCTCGAACTCCCTGAGCCTCAAAAGGTGCTTAACGTGCTTGAATGCCTCGGCGTCTAAGAAGCTCTTGGCCGTTGCCAGATTGCTGTCGGCAAGTATCCATGCCTGCGTGAAATTGGGGTCCTTCACCTCGTCAATGTACTCGAGAAACATCTCCTCGTGGTTGCCGCGCAGCGCCACGACGCGATCGCCGTAGCACTTTTGCAGGTCCATGACGAGCTCGAAGACCCCGAGCGAATCGGAACCTCGGTCGCAGTAGTCGCCAAGCAAAACCAGCTTGGAATCCTCGGCATCGAGGTCGACAGTGGAAAGCGATGCCTTAAAGGCGTCCAAGCACCCGTGAATGTCGCTCATAGCGTAGATATGCACGTATGACCCCCTGTTTGCGTCGGGACCCTACTCGTTTGCGCCATGCGGCACGGCGGCCCCTCTGATTTCGCGGGCGCCATGCGGCTTTGCCCTGACGCGCCCTCAACGTTGACAATAAGTATATCTCGCCGTGCGGACACAAATTAACCCTTGGGCTCTAGCCGCTCGGCCTGCGCTTGCCTCAAAGGCTGCCTGTGCCCACCGCCACCCAAAAACTCATCCAACATTAATCTTGGCTCAAGAATCGCTTAATCTATAACCTGCACTATAGAGTTCGACCAAGGGCGGGGCGGCGCCGCGCAACGCAGGCCGCCGAACGCAACGCTCGCGCCCGGGCAAGTCGCCCGGCGTCGCGCCCATCGAACGAAAGGACAGGTCATGGACGACCTCGAAAAAGTTGAAACCATCCGCACCAAGTGCAACGTGAGCTACACCGACGCCAAAGCCGCGCTCGACGCCGCCGACGGCAACGTTCTGGATGCCATCATTTGGCTCGAGTCGCAGGGCAAGACCCAGACCACGTCAGCGCACGCCGCCACCGAGTCTGAGTCGGTCGATGAGCCCTCGGCCGAGATGGTCGCCGCGCAGGCCGCCTACGAAAAGTCGAGCGAAAAGACCGACTTCTACAAGAAGATGGACAGCGTGTGGGAGTACCTCAAAAAGCTCTTCCGCCTGAGCTTGGACACCAAGTTTATCGCCACGCGCCGCGATGCGATCATCCTCAACATCCCCATCCTGATCCCCATCATCGCCCTGTTTGCCTGGGGCGCCACGATATGGCTGATGCTGATCGGCCTGTTCTTTGGCATGCGTTACCGCATCGATAGCGACGGCGACGTGCCCGGCAGCATCAACAATCTTATGAATCACGCCGCCGACGCCGCGGACGACATCAAGCAAAATCTCAACGACGACAAGTAATCGCAGACGGGGGCACGCATGGCACGAATCCTGATCGTAGAGGACGAGGAGAAAATCGCCCGCTTTGTGACGCTCGAGCTGGAGCACGAGGGCTACCAGGTAGAGCACGCCGCCGACGGGCGCACCGCCGTGGACCTGGCGCTGGAGCGCGACTACGATCTGATTCTGCTCGATGTGCTGTTGCCGCAGCTCAACGGCATGGAGGTGCTGCGGCGTGTCCGCAAGCACAAGGATGTGCCGGTGATTATGGTCACCGCGCGAGATGCCGTGATGGACAAGGTGGCCGGGCTCGATGCCGGTGCTGACGATTACCTAACCAAGCCGTTTGCCATTGAGGAACTGTTCGCACGGATCCGCGTTGCGCTGAAGCGCTCGGAGGCCGTGCGGACGGCTTCGGGCGTTGGCGGCGGCGGGGCCGGGGCTGGCGTAGCGAGCGGCACGGCCGCCGGTATCGCCACAATGTCCCCGGCAACCGACACGGCCCAGACCGCTGCCGCGCCCTCCCCCGCCGCACTCGCCGTGGGCTCGGTTGTGCTCGACCCCGACCGCCGCGAAGTCACGGTCGGCGGCTCGCCCATCGCGCTCACGGCTCGCGAGTTCGACGTCCTCGCCCTGCTTATGGCGCACGCCGGCACCGTGCTCACGCGCGAGCGCATCGCGCACGAGGCGCTGGGCTACGACTACGTAGGCGACACCAACAACGTCGACGTGCACATCGCGCACCTGCGCGCCAAGATCGAAGACGCCGGCGGCGCCCGCATCATCCAGACCGTGCGCGGGGTGGGCTATGTCTGCCGCGCGTAATGCCGAGGCCAAGCGCGTCACCTCCATCGCCCGCGCCATCAACTGGAGCTATATGTGGCGCCGCCTGATGAGCTACGTCTGGCTCGATCTGTTGCTGTTGGTTATTGCGGTGGCGATCCTCGTCTATGGATACAACCGGACGCTGCCCAACGGCGCGTTTACCGCAGGATGGATCCCCAGCACCACCGTTCGCAGCATGTCGCTGACGCCCGCGCGCGGCTGGGACCTGACAACGCTCACCTATACCGTCGAGCTTGCGCGTACCACCAAGACTTTCCCCCTCGCGCAGGACCTCGTCACGCTATGGCCTCTCTACCTTGTCGTTGTGGGTTGGCAGGTCATCAGCGTGCTCAACATGCTCGGCGGCGCCCGCCGCGTGCGCCGCACCATGGCGCCGCTCAACGATCTGGCCCTGCGCGTGGACGAACTCGGCCGCATGCAGCTCTCCGGCGGCAAGATGGAAACGCTGGAGCAGGCCATCGAGCGCGCAAGCGTCGACTCGCCGAGCGTCACCACCGGCGACGCCGACCTGGCAAGCATCGAGGTCGCGCTCAACCGCCTGCTGCGCCAGATGCAAGAGGCCAAGCTGCAGCAGATGCGCTTTGTCAACGACGCGAGCCACGAGCTGCGCACGCCCATCGCGGTGATTCAGGGCTACGTGAACATGCTCGACCGCTGGGGCAAAGACGACCCGGACGTGCTGGCAGAATCCATCGCGTCCCTCAAGGCCGAAAGCGAGCACATGCAGGAGCTCGTGGAACAGCTGCTGTTTTTGGCACGCGGCGATGCCGGGCGCACGGTCCTGCGGCGTGCGCATACCAACCTGGCCGCACTGGTCGGCGAGGTATGCGAAGAATCACAGATGATCGATACCGAGCACACGTATCGGCTGGCGTACGACACCACGCTTGCCAACGACCCGCGCTGCGACGCATCTGTCGACGTGGCGCTCGTGAAGCAGGCTCTGCGCGTGATCGTGCAGAACGCCGCCAAGTACTCGGATGCGGGAACGACCGTCACATTTGGCATAACGCCCAATGCGGGCATGGGCACGATCGACATAAGTGTTGAGGACGAGGGTATCGGCATGAACCAGGAATCCGCAGCTCACGCGTTCGAACGGTTCTACCGCGCCGACAACGCGCGCGATGCCGGCGCACAGGGCTCGGGTCTGGGGCTCGCCATCGCCAAGTGGATCGTCGACAGCCACGGCGGCGTCATCGGTGTGACCTCAGTCGAGGGCGTCGGCAGCCGCTTTACGATTCGCCTGCCACGATAGAAAGCCCCTCGGCATAAATAAAGGGATAAGGCCATGCGGCCCTATCCCTTTTTGCTAGCTATAGCAGCCTGTGCGCTACTCGCGGCACAGGTGCACGGCGAAGCCGGCGAACTCGCGCTTAAAGTACACGAGCTTGGTGCCGCCGTCGGGCAGCAGCACGCGCGACTCCTCGTTGACCTCGAGCCCGCGCTCGGCAAACCACTTCTCGGCCGCATCGATGTCGTTGACGGCAAAGCCGATGTGGCCCTTGGTGCCACGACCGTTCTGCTTCATGACCTCGATCAGCGAATCGTTAAAGTACGAAACCGGGGTCTCGATAACGGGCAGGCCCATCATCGTCGAGAACAGCTCCGCGATCTCCAGGGCATCGGCCGGGTCGGTGGCGTTAATGCCCACGTGGGCGACGCGCATGCCAAAGAGCTCTACCGGGTTGGCGTTCTGCTCATTCATACAGGCAGCGCCTACTGAGCCATAACGTCGAGAACGGCCTTCTCGGCAGCGACGCGGTTCATGCCGGTCATGAAGGGCACGCCACTCACGTACGGGCAGGTGAGGCCCTCGGGGGCAACGGTGGTGGCGATCAGCAGGTCGGCGCCCTCGTCGCAGTAGTCCTTGGCCTCGGAGATGGCGCACTGCACGATCTCGTACTTGCCGGCGTAACCGTTGGCGTCGAGCAAGGTGGCGACCTTCTGGGCAACGAGCGTGGAAGTAGCAGCGCCAGCACCGCAAGCCAAAACGATCTTCTTCATAGGTAATGTCTCCCTTCATGGTTTACTTTAGGTAAGTGTACCGCAGCGAGCGATAGCACTCGGCCTCGATGAGCTTTTATGCCAGTTTGCTTGCGCGCTGCGTATAATACATCCAGTACGTGTTGTCATACCGCTCGCTTTATGAGTGACTAAGGACCCTAATATGCCCGATTCCCGCACACTCTGGACCGCCGTCGTTATCATCTGCATCGCCGTGTCGGTGTTCTTTAGCGTCAAAAAACGCACCACGTTTAAACGCCTGCAGCAGCTTATGGCCGCTAAGCAGTGGGACGAGTTCGATCGTTTGCTCGACGGCAAACTCACCAGCATGCTGTACCCGCGCTACAACCGCGACTACCTGCGCCTGAACTCCTATCTGCTGCGCGAGGACCACAAGCGCGCCGATGAGATGTTCGATTTGCTGCTGGGGCTCAATCTGCCCAAGATGCAGCGCGTCGACCTGGTCATTAAGGCCTTTAACTACTACGTTGGTCAGGAGGACCGCAAAAAGTCCAAGGAATTGCTGCGCGAGATCAAAGGCTTTGAGGGCGGCCAGGCCGAGGCAGTCGCGCACGAATGCCAGCTGATGTATGACACGATGATCCTCAAGCGCCACAACGACATTCCCGAGCTGGAGCGCATGCTCAAGGAGGCCGGCGACGACCCGGTCAAGCGCTGCCGCCTGGAGTATCTGCTGGCGCTGCAGTACCAAAACAAGGGCGACGAGGCCAAGTTCCAAGAGTTCCTCGAGAAGTCGGGCCAACACTCGATGGCCGTCAACGCGTAACGGACGGCTTGTGCTAGACTTCTAGTCTCACGGGGGCGTGGCGGAATTGGCATACGCAGGAGACTTAAAATCTCTCGCCGCAAGGATTGTGGGTTCGAGTCCCACCGCCCCTACCATGTATTGTTTACGAGCCCGTGTCCCCCAGGGATGCGGGCTTGTTTCTTTTGGATGCCGGTGGGGCTCGAACCCGCGAGGGGCGAGCGTCAAGCGGACGCGCAGCGTCCGTAGCGAGCCGGCGAGGGCGCCGGCAGGCAGCCGAAGCCGGTGCGGATTTGCGCAGCAAATACGCAGACGTCCCACCGCCCCTACCATGTGGCTTTTACGGGCCCGTGTCCCCTGGGGATGCGGGCTTGTTTCTTTTGGATGCCGATACAGATGGTGAGTTGCGGTGGAATAGGGACTGTTGGGGGTGCGGACGATTTCTTGGACCGCGCCTAGGCGTATCCAAGCTTCCTGCGGTACTCCATCGGGCTCAGCCACTCGAGGGACTTCTTGATGCGCCCGTCCCGATAGTACACGAGGTAGGCCTCGA
>ENA-OQMX01000244-OQMX01000244.1-human-gut-metagenome-genome-assembly--contig:-NODE-244-length-14074-cov-3.837886_pt1 | contig 14074 bp, 13 predicted proteins | sample MGYA00242622_ERZ504866 | MGnify/ENA primary metagenome ERZ504866 (study PRJEB26092, sample SAMD00036422) | human gut metagenome | host: Homo sapiens | study: EMG produced TPA metagenomics assembly of...
CCGTAATCAAAACGGTTGGCGGCGAGGGTGCGCTGAGACTGCGTTTCCTTGATATGGGGCTTATTCCGCATACGGCCGTCACTCTTCAAAAGACCGCGCCCATGGGCGACCCGATAGAAATAAGGGTCAGGGGATATGAATTGACGCTCAGAAAGGCAGACGCGAAGCTTATAGAGGTAGAAAAAGCATAAAGCTTTTAATTCGGAAAGGTCAAGGATAATAAATGATATTTGCACTTGCAGGAAATCAAAACTGCGGTAAAACAACACTTTTTAATGCGTTGACAGGCTCAAATCAGCACGTCGGAAATTTTCCGGGCGTTACGGTTGACCAAAAAAATGGGAAGCATAAAGGGGGCAAAAAAACTGCTCCGTTGTTGACCTTCCCGGTATCTATTCGATAAGACCGTATACACAAGAGGAGATAGTTTCGCGAGACTTTATACTCGACGGCAAGCCTGACGGGATAATCAATATAGTTGACGCCACAAATATTGAGCGGAATCTCTATCTGACCTTGCAGCTTTTGGAGCTGAACCTGCCTATGGTGCTGGCACTTAATATGATGGACGAAGTCAGGGCAAACGGCGGAACGGTCAATGTCAAAAAGCTCAGCGAGAGCCTCGGCATACCGGTAATTCCGATAAGTGCCGCAAAAAACGAAGGTGTTTCGGAGCTTGCGGATAAAATGGTATATGTCGCAAAAAATCGTATTTTGCCGAAAAGAATAGATTTTTGCTCAGACGGCCCCGTACACCGCTGCATTCACTCGGTAGCCCACGTGATAGAGGACCATGCGCGAAACATCTCGGTCCCTCCGAGATTTTGTTCCACAAAGCTCATAGAGGGCGACGAATATTTTGCCGACAAGCTTGAGCTTGATAAAAACGAACGAGAGCTTATTGAGCACAGCGTTGTGGAAATGGAGCATGATACCGGTCTTGACCGTAATGCGGCTCTTGCCGATATGCGATATACGTTTATCGAAAAGGCGGTTTCCGAGTCGGTGGTTAAGTGCCGTGAAAGCCGTGAACATAAACGAAGCGTGAAAATAGATAAAATACTCACGGGAAAATACACGGCGCTGCCGGTGTTTTTCGGCGTAATGTTCCTTGTATTTTGGCTCACCTTTAACGTAATAGGCTCGCGCCTTTCGGATCTGCTGTCACTCGGAATTGACGCGCTGACGGACATATGCGACAGGGGGCTTACCGCATACGGCATAAATCCCATAGTACACAGCCTTATTATTGACGGTATATTCGCCGGAGTCGGAAGCGTTTTGAGCTTTTTGCCTATAATAGTTACGCTGTTTTTCTTCCTGTCAATTCTCGAAGACACGGGCTATATGGCGCGCGTCGCTTTCGTTATGGATAAGCTTCTCAGAAAAATAGGCCTTTCGGGCAGAAGCTTTGTTCCGATGCTCATAGGCTTCGGCTGCTCCGTGCCTGCGATAATGGCGACGAGGACTCTCTCGTCAGACCGTGACCGCAAAATGACTATTCTTTTGACTCCGTATATGAGCTGTTCCGCAAAAATACCGATATATGCCGTGTTTACGGCGGCATTTTTTACAAAATACCGCGCGCTTGTTATGATAGGACTTTATGCCACGGGTATACTTCTCGGCATAATTGTTGCGCTGATATTAAAAAGGACGGCCTTCCGCGGCGAACCCGTACCGTTTGTAATGGAGCTCCCGAATTACCGTATGCCATCGCCGAAAAGCGTCTTTTTACTGCTTTGGGAAAAAGCGCGTGATTTCCTGCAGAGAGCATTCACCGTAATATTTATTGCGACGATAATAATTTGGTTCTTACAGTCGTTTGATACAAGACTCAATGTTGTGGACGACAGCGCGGACAGCCTGCTCGCCATGATAGGTAAATTTATAGCACCGATATTTAAGCCGCTCGGCTTCGGTGATTGGCGAGCCGTAACGGCACTTATATCGGGCTTTACCGCAAAAGAAGCCGTTGTAAGTACGCTGTCTGTTCTTATGAATACGGGCACGGCGCAGCTCGGCTCTGTTCTTCCGAGCCTGTTTACGGGGCTTTCGGCTGTCAGCTTCCTTGTGTTTACCCTTTTGTATACACCGTGCGTTGCGGCTGTTGCCACCATTAAAAAGGAACTCGGCTCGCGCATTAAAACAGTCGGCGTTGTATTTATGCAGTGCGCCGTCGCGTACATAGCGTCATTTATAGTTTACAGCGTCGGAGGCCTTTTTGTATGAGTATCGCCGACATTGTGATTATCTGCATTTTGGCGGCGGCTGTGGCGGCGGCAACGGTCTTTATAGTCAGGCGCCGCAAAAAAGGCAAGTGTATAGGCTGCTCCGGCAATTGTGCCGCTTGCGCCGCATCGTCAAACAACAAAAACGCTGATTTAAAAAAGCTTTGACCGATAATAAAAAAAGGAACTGTAAAAACAGCGGTTTTTTCCCGTGTGCTGATAAGACAGTAATTTGAAGGGATTACGAAATCGGCATCTGTCAAACAGGATTGGACAACAAAACAGACGACATTCAACTTCGGTTGGGTGTCGTCTGTTTTTGTGCGTTTAAGGGTTGAAAATCACTTATTTTCTGCTCTGTGATGCATTGTTCAAAGACGGGCATATCTGACTTCATTTATTCGTTCGATTTGGTCTGAAAGCGTGAAAATTGCTATTATTCAGCAAATCGACTACACGAATTAAAGAAGCACAATCGGGTGAAAGATTTTCGTTCTGTGGCAAAGTTTTTTTCGAAAACCACAACAACCATGTTTTGGTTGCCAAAACAAGTGAGAACATTCTTTCTTACGTACTATTTGAGCATTTTTCTTGAACTAATTGTAACTTATTCTTAAAGCCTCTTGACAAGAAAACTTGGAATTACTATAATGTGTAATAGTACAATAAAACTTGGAATGGTGCTGAGTATGAATAACGAAAAGATATTAGAAGCCGCACGCAAAAACAAAAATAGAGGCAAAGAATTTGAACAAAAGGAATCTACTCGTAGTAGCCTTTTGGGCACTCTCGTTGCCTTGCTTGTTGGTATAGGCTTGTTTTTGCTGGAATATTTCATCAATGATACTGTGAACATAGGATTTATTGCGGTTGGAATGACTGCTTCGGGGGTACAGTCGCTTTACGAGGGGCTTAAAGTCAGGAAACTTTCTCTAACTGTAATCGGTGCAATTCAAACGCTGATTGCTTTAATTGCTATTTTAGCATTTGTTGGGCAGGTGGTGTTGCAGTGAATTCGCATCTTAAATTAAAAAACAAATTAAAAGAGTATCGGCAAAATGCAGGACTTACGCAAAACGCAGCTCGCAGAAAAAGTTGCTTCTTCAAAAAATACAATTAGCTCAATAGAAACTCGTCAATTCTGCCCGACGGCTTATCTTGCGGCATTACTGTGCGTTGCTCTTGACTGCAAATTTGAAGATTTGTTTTACTTCGAAGAGGATTAAAGATGTTATTTGCAAGCGATTTTGAAGATAATCGTGTTCACATAGATGATACACACAGTAATCAAGAATACTATTGCCCTTACTGTGGTGCGCCTTTGGTTACTAAAAAGGGCGATATTCGTCAGCACCATTTTGCCCATAAACAAAGCCATGTTTGTTCTGATACATGGGCTAATGGCGGTAGCCATGGTTATGATCTTTCACCATGGCACAATGAGTGGCAATCCCTCTTTCCCAAGGTGAACCAAGAGGTGAAATTGTGTTTAGGTGAAACAAAGCATCGTGCCGATGTCTTGGTTGATAGGACAGTTATTGAGTTCCAACATAGCATTATGCCAGTAAAGGCATTTGATGATAGAAATAACTTCTATTTCAATTTGGGTTATAAAGTTATATGGCTCTTTGACTTGTCCGATCTTTATTCAATTGGACAACTAACTTATAAACCTATAAATAACGGACTGTTTTTTACATGGAAGAATCCTAAGAAGGCTTTCAACAACTACGACATTCAGAGTGGTTGCATAGACCTTTTCTTCCAACTTGGCAGTAGCATTGTGCGTGTTACCGATGTTTCTCCTATGGGATTTGAATCGTTTTCCACGACACCTCTTATGGAGAAAAATGATTTCTTGACCTATGTAGGATTGTGCGACGGAACTTGCTTGCCTCCATGCCGTGATGATTTGGAGCATAATCAACTATATCACCAATTCAAGGAACAGTATCATATTAGCCTAAACAAGCAGCAAGAGCGAGCGCTGCAGGCTGTAGAAGGTTCTAATCTTTTATTGGCGGTACCAGGTTCCGGAAAAACCACTGTCCTCGTTGCGCGATTGGGCTATATGGTTCTTAATAAGAATATCGCTCCGGAGAGCATCCTTGCAATCACCTACAATAATTCGGCTGCAAATGAGATGAGGGAACGCTTTAGCTCTTTGTTTGGAAGGAACATTGGTAGGCGAATTGATTTTAGGACAATTAACAGTTTATCGCAATTGATTTATACTGATTATTGCCGCAAAACAGACCAGCGCAGCAAAACACTTATTGAAGAGAAAGAAAGGAAAAAGTTAATTCGAAACATATTTAAGGAGTACCACCATAAATATGCTTACGAAAACGATTTGCAAAAACTATCTTCTGCAATTGTATATATCAAAAACATGATGCTTGCGGGAAAGCAGATTCTTGACATTGAAGCAGATTATCTCCACTTGAATGATATGTATAACGCTTATCAATCCGCACTGGACAAGCAGAATCAAATGGACTTCGATGACCAAATGATATTTGCTCTCAAGATATTGCGTGAGGATGGTGATGCTCTGCATTCATTGCAACAGCGATATAAATATATCTGCGTGGATGAAGCGCAGGATACATCCAGAATCCAACACGAAATCATTCGCTTATTAGCCTGTGGCAATAATCTATTTATGGTCGGCGACGAGGATCAAAGTATATATGGTTTCCGTGCCGCTTACCCCAAAGCTCTGCTAAACTTCAGATACGATTATCCCAACCCATATATTCTGCGTATGGAGCGCAATTATCGTTCGACCAATCAAATTGTGGAGAAAGCTCAAACGTTTATTTCTCAGAATAAAGGTCGATATGAGAAAAACATGACAGCAGCGCGAGGTGATGGCGAAGATGTTTCTCTTATAAGTGTTGCTTCGAGAGAGGCACAATATATGTATTTGCTCAATGTAGCGAAAACAGCAAAAACAGAAACAGCATTTTTGTATCGCGATAACGAAAGTGCCATCGTTCTTGTGGATTTGTTTCTAAGGAACAATGTACAGTTCAAACTCCGCAAGCCGGAAATGAATTTCTTCGAAGTTCGCATCGTTAAAGATATTGTTGCCTTTCTTTCTCTTGCGATAAATAATCATGATGCTCGTCTGCTTGATCAAATATGCAACAAAGGGATTTTGTATCTTGAAGAAAAACAGCGTTATTGGGCTAATCGAAATTGTCATGAGAAACACATATCCGTTTTTGATGCAATTGATGAACGGATGCAATATGTCGCTCCTCGCTATCGCAACCGATCTTCTCGGTTTCGCGATATAATAACTGAAGTATCTAAAGCGAGTCCTGTTGAGGCGATTTCTATTCTGTTGGAGTCTGGATATGGAGCATATCTTAGTGAAAAGCATTTCGACACAGGAAAGATAGAGATTTTACAGATTCTTGCAAAGCAGGAGTCAACGATTGAAGGTTTCTTGAATAGGCTGCGAGATTTGGAACGACTCTTGAAACAAGGTTTTACTTCCGAACATGAAAACCCAATCATCCTCTCAACAATCCATTCAAGCAAAGGCTTAGAATATGACACTGTCTATATGGTCGATGTTTATAAAGGGCGGTTCCCGTCATTAAGATCCAATATTTTTTGTCGTTCTAAGGATAGTGCTGATGGTGAACAAGAAGAACGACGCCTATTCTATGTAGGTATTACACGAGCCAAAAATAAACTGCACTTGTTCGAGATTAACGAAAGAGAAAGTCCATATATTGATGAACTCTTTCCCGAAGCAAGAATGCTTCGACTTCAAAAGCAAGAAGAAAAACAAAAAAGTTTGTGGAAGAACGGGAGCAAATGCGTGCTGAGCAAGTGCGTATACAACGAGAACGTTACCTGCAACAACAAGAAACTTTGAAAAAGGAACGAGAAGAAGCTGCAAAAAAAGCTCGTGAAGATCAAAAGCAACGTGCTGAGATGGATTATATGAAGCGCTACAATGAAGTTAAAGGAAAATTTGTTCAACAGGAAACGCCAATTAAAGATTCCTCTGGGCGACGCTGGGTACAATGTGAGATTTGTCATGAAATAAAAGAAGAAAGTGAATTCAGCTATTATGGCGGAATGAATCAAGTTAATCTCGGAAAATGTTCCAAGTGTTCACGAAACTCATCTTTATAAATCAAGAACTGATCTGTCCCAATCAAAAAATCAGCACCAACGGTGCGCAGCCAATTCCTCTGAAATTGTTAAAGGGCTTGGGATGCTTCCCAACAAGTACGCACAAGTGGGTACTGCCGTGCCCTGCTTGCTACAGATGATTGCATCTTAGCAAGCAAATCGAAGATTTCTAATTTTTCGCAAAATCGGCAAAGCTGATTTTTGCAAAAATCGCAGAGTGTACGTACACCTGCTGTGCTTGCTATTCCTCGTTTTCCATAATAGCAAGCGCCATTTCCTTAAATGAAAATCGGCGGCAACCGCCGCCTTGTCTGCCCAAAAGCGAAACGGACGGACGCTGTCAATGGCGGCGAAGCCGTTCATCTTGACCGTTGACAGCGTTCGTCTGTTTTGCTATCTACACGATATTTAATTGAAACGAATCGAAACGAATGAATGAAAAGGAGGCTTGACGAAATGAGTCCGAAAATCAAAATGAGCGATATTCACGATAAACGTGATGACGATATTATCGAATTGTCCGACGAGGAGCTGAAAGAGATTTTAGCCGATGACGATTTTGATGATAGCGAGGGGGACGGTGAAATCCACTCTTTTGTTTTCTCCAATCCCGACCCGTATGCCAAGGTTGAGCCTCGTCCCGACGATGCCCCCAAGAGGGAGTTTCCTTTCGATGAAAAGGACAACATCGTGGTGAAAAATCCGTCCGCCTTTTGGCTGCCCGACGTCAAAATCGTGGATGAACGCTTCGCCATGATGAGCAAGAACTACACCGAGGAACAGAAAGACCTCAAAGCCGAGGTCAAGGGTCTGCAATAGCAAATCCATGAACAGGAACAACAGGCAGAGAATATAGAGCAGTTTGTTCAGCGGGTAAAGAGGAACAGCACCGTCACGGAGCTGACCCCCCTATGCCCTCAGAGAGCTTGTCAAGGCGGTCTATGTAGATGCACCGGATAAGTCCAGCGGCAAGCGCAGGCAGAAGGTACATATCGAGTACGACCTTGTGGGTTATATTCCCGTGGATGAGCTGCTAAAAGCGGAACAGGCATGACCGAAATCATACCTGTTCCAAGAAATTTGAATTTTGCTGTCTTACCAGCAGGGAGCCTTACGGCTCCTTTTTTCTTTAATTCGTGTGCTTATTTCTTTTCGTAGCTTTTGCAGAAATGCGGATCCTGAATCTGCTGATTTGTGCATGAGCAGTCATGAGTTACCTCGATAACGCTTCTGTCGCAGCCGCAGCCGGCGGTGTTGTGTACGCATTCGCATACATCGCATTTTACACCCTTATTTTCCATAATGTCACCTCCTGTAAGATGATATTATATTTTGCGCAGTTATAAATTCTTTATACGGTAAAGAGACAAGTAAAAACGTATTTTTCGGATAAAATTTCCAATCGAATTTTTTATACGGCGGAGCGTTCAATTCGCGGCGGCATTTTTGATTTGCTTGCCGGCGGAATCTATTTTGTAATCGCCGTCGTATATAAGCTCGCTTACCGTAACAAACGAATAGCCTTTTTTCTCAAGTTCCGTGAGAATTCGGTCGAGCGCGTCGGGCGTGTTTTTTATATCGTTGTGAAAGAGTATAATTGAACCGCACTCGGTCTTATCCGTTACGCGCTTTACTATTTCATCGGTGTCAAGTCCCTTCCAGTCAAGCGAATCGACGGACCATTGTATTGTTTTCATATTGAGCTTTGTCGCCGCGGTTATCGTGTCATTTGTATAATCCCCCGACGGAGCGCGCAAAAGAACGGGTGTAATTCCTATGGCTTTTTTTACCGCTTCGTTACAGAGTGTTATGTCTTTTATGATTTCGCTCTCTGTAAGACTCGAATACATATTGTGCGATGCAGAGTGATTTCCTATCTCGTGTCCGGAGGCATAAAACGCCTTTACGCTGTCGGGATATTTTTCCGCCCATTCCCCGACGACGAAAAACGTAGCCTTGGCATTGTGATTTTTTAAAATTTCTATAAGCCTTTCCGTGTCGTCGGCTCCCCAAGCAGCGTCAAAGGTGACTGCGACCTTTTTTTCGTCCGTCTCAACGCAGTAGATGGGCAGAAGCCGTTTGCCCTCCTCGGCAGCGGCAGAGCTGAGTGCGCTTTTTCTGCCGCAGATTCCGAATACGATAAGCAGCGCGGATAATGTGACAGCGGTTATCGCCGTAAGCCCTCTCTTAGTCAAAATTATACATTTCAAAAAAAACACCCCCTCATACTAAATGTATGAGGGGACAAGTTTTTAAGACTTTATTCGGCTACCGGCTCGCTGTCTTTTTCACGGAGCTCACAAAGCTCTTTTTCTATGGCTTCCTCCATAGACGGATCTGTGGCTTTTTTTGTTTTTGAATTTTTTTGGACACTGCAATATTGATTATGACATTTGCGAGGAACAACGCTATTCCTACCGCAAAGAACGGGGATACCGAGCCTGTGATTATGTTTACGCTTGTTTCGGCCGCGGCATTTAAAAAGGCGTAAACAAAGTATGCCGAAAGACTCCAAAAAACGGTGCTGAGGATGTTTAATACCGTGTCGGCTTTGCTGCTGAGTGACATTGACGCTATAAGCACAACGAAGAAATTTACAACTCCGAGCGCGGCGGCCAAAAACGCAAATCCCACGCCGAGAAACATTTTTGCAAAAACACCGCCGAGCGCCTCGCCGTGCATCAGCGAGAGCGAAGCCTTTATATCATATTTGGTCAAATAGTTAAGTATAAACGTGAGAAATGAAACACTCTCCGTTTTTTCGTAAAACGGGAAGCAGAGTGTGATTTTTACAAGCGGCACAACAAGAGCCACAAGCGGCAAAAGAGTAAAAACAAGGCGCACTATCATAAGCGGAGAGCCTATCGTGCCGTATTTGAAGTTACTCATTTTGTAATGCAGCTTTGCGAATGATGTCTCGGCCGTATCGGCATCATTTTCAAGCCTCTCTTCCCATTTGTAGTTGGGGATATTAACTCCGCAGTGCTTACATTCGGCACGGAAGTCGTACCAATGAAGCTTTGCTCCGCACTTGGGACATTTTGCCATAATTCTCAATCCTTCTTTATTATTTGTTTTTATAAAATCTTATAACATTCCATGAAAACGGCTTTAAAACGGCGTGTGCCGTCTTGCCGTCAACCGTGGGGATTTCTCCGTTTACGGGGAAGACGTTTATTTTGTCGAATCCGTTGACAGCGTTTTTGTCAAAGCCGCACATTTCAATATGCTCCTTGCCCGAAAAGTCTTCAAGATCCAAAAGCTTTATGCACATATCATAGCTTTCGTTCGGGTCTCTGTTTACCGCAAATACGGTAAGAGCGTTGCCGTCGTCACTTAAAACCGCCACGGAGTCCACGTCCGGAACATCGGTAAACTCTCTTGTGTCGTGCTTGCCGCATACTGTGTTTGAGAGTAAAACGGTTCCTCTGCCGTAATTTGACGCGTGCATAAACGGATAGAATATAGTCTGCTCAAAAATTCCGCCGCCGTTTTCCGTCATAATGGGGGCTATGACGTTTACAAGCTGTGCAAGACACGCGACCTTAACCCTGTCGGCATGCTTTAACAGAGTTATCAGCATAAGCCCGACCAAAAGTGCGTCCTCAAAGGTGTATACGTCTTCAAGCTGGTGCGGAGCGGTGCTCCACTTCTTTACCTCGTCGCCGTTTGAGTGGAACCAAACGTTCCACTCGTCAAAGGAGAGATTGACGGTGTGCTTTGAATGCTTTCTGCCCTTTACGGAATCGCATATACAAATTACCGTTTTTATGAATTCGTCCATAGCCATGCTCTTAGCGAGGAAGCTCTGCGTGTCGCCGAGCTTGTTGTCGTAGTATTGATGAAGCGATATGTAATCTACGCTGTCATAGGCTATGTCGAGGCAGGTATCCTCCCACTTGCCGAAGGTTTTCATATGATCGTTGGAGCTGCCGCAAATTACGGTTTCAATTGAGTCGTCCGTGAGTTTCATTGCCTTTGATGCCTGATCCGCCAAAAAAGCATATTCCTTCGCTTCCTTGTGGCCGAGCTGCCAACCGCCGTCCATCTCGTTTCCGAGGCACCACAGCTTTATACCGTAAGGGCTTTCGGCACCGTTTTTACGTCGCATATCGCTGTAATATGAGCCGGACGGGTGATTGCAGTATTCAACAAGATTTCTTGCGTCGTCGACTCCGCGCAGACCGAGGTTTACGGCCATCATACAAGCTGTGTCCGCCTTTTTGCACCACTTCATAAATTCATCCGTGCCGAAGAGATTGGGCTCCGTGACGCCCCAGGCGAGCTCAAGCCTTTTCGGCCGTTCGCTTACGGGACCCACACCGTCCTCCCACCTGTATCCGGAAACAAAGTTTCCGCCGGGGTAGCGCACTATCGGTACGCGAAGCTTTTTAACCTCGTCGATAACGTCTTTTCTGAACCCGTCTTCGTCGGCACAGGGGTGACCCGGCTCATATATTCCGCCGTAAACAGCTCTGCCGAGGTGTTCTATGAACGAACCGAAGATCCTGTCGTCAACCTTGCCTACTTTAAATTCGCCGGCAAGTGATAATTCAGCTTTTTTCATATTGTATCTCCTGAAAAATTATTTCTTTTTGGAATTCTCCGTTGTAGTCTCGTTATTTGAGGTGTCCGCCTTTTCGTATATGAATGTGCGCATTGCCGAAACGTTTTTATCCATATCTATCGAGAGCACGTTGCCGGCTGATTTTTTTAACGCTCTTCCAGCTTCCGTCAATCGGAACCTGCATCTGAGCAAGATCGTATTTCATATATTTTACGGAGCCCTTTGCGAGATTTACAAGCTCGTCCGTGGTAAGATCCGTTTCAATCATCGGCATAACCTTTTCGGCTATCGAATAGAGTGCCGTCGGATTTGATTTTGCCTTATCTATAATTGCCGAAATGACCTTGCGCTGACGCTGTGTGCGGTAGAAGTCGCTGTCGAGATAGCGCATACGGCTGTACCAAAGAGCCTGCATACCGCTGAAGTGATTTACACCTGCGTTTGTGGTTCCGGGGAAAGCGTCTTTTTCGGCCTGAGTCATATTGTAACGCGCGTTTATGTAGTTTGCCTCTTTTTCGGTTACTTCAACATCTACGCCGCCGAGCTCGTCGATTATAGTGGTAAACATATCAAAGTTCACAAGCATATAGTTATCTATATCCACTTTGAAATTGTATTCTATTGTGTCTACAAGCAGCTGCCTGCCGCCGTGGCTCTGCGCCGCGTTTATCTTGTTCCACTTCCAGCCCGGAATTTCAACATATGTGTCGCGAAGAATGGAGGTGAGCTTTAACTGCTTGTTCTTTTCGTCAATGGAAAGAATCATCATGGTGTCGGACCTTGTGCTGTCTGAGCTTTCCCCCTCGCGCGCGTCAACGCCTATAAGGAGAATGTTGCGTACCGAATCCGAATGTGCGAGCTTTGAAGAATCTATGTATTCGTTTTCCTGAAGCGGAGAGTAGTTGACCTCGCCGAGCAGCTTCTTTGCCTGATGGTATGTAACTGCGGCAAAGGCGGCGCAGAGCACCAGTAAAATCAATATGACTATACCGATTATCTTGCCTGCGCTGTGTCGGTGAGGCTTTTTTTCTTTCGGCTGCTTGCCGCTTGAAATATCGGTAAAGCCGTGCTCGTCGGAAACCTTTTTGGCTCTTGAATTTGCGGCTCTGTTATAGTTGTAGCTGTAAGGTTTTACCTCCGGGCTTGTGTTTATCTCTCTGTGGCGCGGAACGGGAGTCTCGTTTCCGAAATCTTCGTTGTCTGATTTGTCGTCTCTCCCCGTAAAGAAGTCCTCGAAATCGTCATCGCCCTTCTTGTCGGAAGAGACTGCACGTCCCTCCTCCTCGCTGTCGCTGTATATATCCTCGTAACCGTCCTTTTCGGAAGAACTGTAAATATCCTCAAAATCGTTATTGCCGAATTTCTTGTCATCTGCCATAATTGACACCCTTTCACACAACAGCTTAATATAATGAGTATATTTTATCGTAAATTACTGCTTTTCACAATCCCTTTTGATTAAAATTTTATTACAAAAACAGTAATTTTAATGTCAATTTAAACATTGAGGCGTGATTTGAGACTTAATGTTTAAATTTGTCTTGAAACGAGCGAAAAAAACCTGTATAATATTTTCAGATTTTTCTAAGGAGAACCACGATGCTGGGAAGGTTTGTCAAAGTGAGGGTCACAAGACCCATAGGATTCTTTGACGGCAACAGCAAGACGCAGTACCGCCTTAATTACGGTACCGTCGAAAGCGGGCTTGAGCCGCACTCTCCCGTAAAGGGCGCCTTTATTATGGGCATAAATCACCCCGTAAGAAATTTTGACGGCAGGGTAATAGCCACCGTTAAAATACCTAAGACAAAAGGCGTAATTATTGTTGTGTCGCCAAAGAGTAAAAGATTTATAGTAAATGATGTGCGTGACGCGCTCGCGTTTATGTACAAAAAAGGCTCCTATTCGATAGATTGTCTTTATGAGCGCAGCTGCGGCGCGATAGTTTACCGGGAAATAGCGGGCGAAAGAAGATTTTTGCTTATCAAAAACAAGCGCAGCGCAAATTGGGGCTTCCCCAAAGGCCACGTCGAAGAGGGCGAGAGCAACGAGGATACCGCAAGACGCGAGGTCCTTGAGGAAACCGGGCTTCATATAGCCATTCTTCCGGAATTTAAGAGCCGTTCGGAGTATACGATTCAGGGCAGAATAGAAAAAACGGTTATAATTTATATCGCCTCCACAAAAGATACAAGAACCGTTATTCAGCCGGAGGAAATTGAGGACTACATTTGGTTAAGCTATGATAATGCTTATAAGACCCTTAATTATGAAAACGACAAGGCTATTCTCAAAAAAGCAAAGGCTTATTTGACGGAGCACTCTATCTGATTATAAGGAGAATTATATGCTGTCTACATTTTCGCAGTACTTTATGACGCTGTCCGCGACAGAAAATCTCGCGGAAAAAATGGTGCATCTGTTCGGAGATACCATACCGTCATGGCTTACGGTGTTTATAATTTCGCTGTTCCCGATTCTTGAGAACCGCGGCGGTATGATAGCCGCAAGACTGCTCAATATGAATATGCTTCAGGCATTCATCATCTCGTATCTCGGGAATCTTGTGCCGATACCGTTTATCCTTTTGTTCATCAAAAAGATATTCGAGTGGCTGAGAAAGATAAAGGGCTTTGACAAAATAATAAAGCACTTTGAAGCAAAAGCCGAAAAGAATCGAGATAAAATAAACCGCGGTAAGCAGTGGGGGCTTTTGCTGTTCGTTGCGATTCCGCTTCCCGGAACCGGCGGCTGGACGGGCGCGCTTATGGCGTCGCTTTTAGAAATACCGCCTAAAAAGGCATTTCCGATAATCGCCCTCGGCGTGCTTATAGCCGGGCTTATAATGACCACCGTGACATACGGCATAGGCTGGATAGTTTCCGGCTCGTAAGTCTTATATGGTTTTATGATTCCAAGACCTGTTTTCGCTTTGCGGCGAGGGCAGGTCTTTTAAGTGCCAAAAATTTTTTTGATTATTTGTGAGTATTGCCTATTGATTTTTCAAAAAACGGTTGTTAAAATTTTAACGTAGATGGTTAAACGTTTACCCACGTTGCCGTTAAATTTATTTTATTGAATACGGAGGAATAAGTTATGGCTAACAGATTTGTTCTTA
>ENA-OQMX01000245-OQMX01000245.1-human-gut-metagenome-genome-assembly--contig:-NODE-245-length-14074-cov-2.639636_pt1 | contig 14074 bp, 20 predicted proteins | sample MGYA00242622_ERZ504866 | MGnify/ENA primary metagenome ERZ504866 (study PRJEB26092, sample SAMD00036422) | human gut metagenome | host: Homo sapiens | study: EMG produced TPA metagenomics assembly of...
ACAAATGCTGTGAGGGCATTTATATGGTGGACGAATATGGACAAATGCGATTTTGAGTCCTATGATTCCGGAAGGATCGATATAGATCTGTCGGCGGCTATATTTGACGAGAACTGGAACTACATGGAGCACGTGTCATATACCAATCTGAAATCTGCAAAATATAAGGCATGCCATTCGGGCGACATTGTAAATGGCGGCCCGGTGGACGGCGATGGTGTCAGTGAGTTCCTTGATGTGGACGTGGATTCCGTTGTGAGATGTGGGGCAAGGTATGTGGTGTACCAGGTGTACAGCTTTACCTGTCAGACCTATGCGGATATGCCTCACGCAATGTTTGGATGGATGGAGAGAGCTGATGTGGATTCGGGCGAGATATATGAGCCAAAGACGGTGGAACAGAAGCTTGATCTGACGGCGGACAGCATGGTGTGCATTCCTGTCATATTTGACTGTGTGAAGAGGGAGTTCATCTGGTGTGACATGAATATGTCGCTCAGTGGCATCCATGCGAATATCGGTGGTAATAATCTGGAGAGCAATCTATCTGGAGTTGCGGCGGTATGCTATTCCATGGTGAATGTGAAGAAACCAGATCTCTATGATCTTATCGCGCTCAATGTCATGGGCAGAGGAGTGCTGGTGGACAACAGGGAGGATGCTGACATTGTGTTTGACACTGAGTTGTATCTGAATAATGACACAGTGGAGAATGAGCGTGATAAAATGGTGATAACCCCATACGACACGGAGCTGTTCATGGGTGAGTATCTGTAATTACATTTTTAGAGAACAGAATGAGCTGCGGCAGCAGTTCCCTTGTCTTGGTCAGGTCACCCCTGTATGTCATGGAGAGGTATCGTCCTGCTGGAAGTACATAGTTGCAGTCCGAGTTCTCAAGGTATGGGGCGAAGAAGAATACGTTCTTGGTACGGTAATACCTGGACTTGGGATTGCTTCCTGGGATGTCAAGTGTATAGCAGTCGCAGGCTCCTATGGTGTCGATCCTGGTGTTGTGGCTCTGCATGTATTTGACCACATACATTCCGTGCAACCCATGTCAGGATGCGTGCCCGAAGGGATGTATAAGCATAGGCGCAAATATTACATCACTTCCAACGGTGACGGAGAATCCATGTATAGGATGTGGTATGTGTGTTGCAAGCTGTTCAGGACAGGCGATATTCCTGGTGGACGAGGATACCGGGGATGGCTATGGAACGGTTACACTTCAGTATGAATTCTTGCCTATTCCTGAGAAAGGAATAAAGGGTGTGGCACTTGGCCGTGATGGACATGAGGTGTGCGAGGCGGAGGTCGTAAATGTCAGGAGTGCTTCATCCTGGAAGATGCGTTGATGTGATGGAAGAGACAATGGGACTCATGGAGGATGGGGATTTCCTCATGGGCGGCCCGTATAATGATGCCCATGGACTTATGTTATATTTCCCTAAGAAGTCGCCTATAGAGAATTTCCCTGTCAATAATGCAAGAGACAGAAGATTCATTGCTATGCCTGCAGATCAAGTCTCAGAGCCATCATGTCACAGAGATTTGACATAGACACCATCAAGATAAAGGGTAGCTCTCCAACATCGGCAAATGCGATTAAGATGAAAGAGTACATAGAGGAAAATTATCCTCAGGTAAAAAATATAGTTCTGTGCAAGGATATGGAGGAGGCGCTTAAGGATGCCGACATCATAACCGAGGCAGTTTCATGCAAGGAGGGCGAGTGGCCGGAGTACAAGCGTGAGTGGCTCAAGCCCGGAGCGCTGGTCATATCTACAAGTACCTTCAATATGGAGCATAAGAGCATTGTTGACCTGAAAAAAGTTATAGACAACTACGGAATGTATGAGAATTATGCAGAGGAAGATAATGTTGGATATGATGAAAATGGCGATAGACTCCACACAGGCTGCATGGGAGAGGACTTCGTATACATGGTGCAGGATGGATTGATAGAGAGGGATTCCCTTACTACATTCGGGGAGATAATCCGTGGCAAGAAGCCCGGCCGTGAATCTGACGACGAGATCATCCTCGTGTCCATAGAGGGAATGCCGACAGAGGACGTCGCCTGGGCATATGAGTGTTACACCTACGCCCTTGTACATGATATCGGCACGAAACTCAAAGTCTGGGATCGCCCATATGCATTTTGACGGACGGTTACAGTCATATTTACCCAAATAAAGTCCATGTAGGTACATGTTCAATCACGTTCTACATCTGTCACTTCAACAGTTTCTATATGCATGCGGCTCTGCACGCGATAAGAGCGTTTGCGTGCGACGCCTTAGCACAGAAACTGCCGAAGTTCGGATGTATTCACTACCGATTGCCCATGTACCTACATGGACTTATATTTTTAGGTAAATATGCCTGTAACCTGTTATGCATTTTGAGTGATTGTGGCATAGATATATATTTTCACGCTTCAAACAATTGGTGACAAAGTTTAATGGTTTCAGGGTTTGTGCTGCTGCTGTAGAACTCCACAGTGCCCTTCTCTATGGAAGGCGTGAGAAGCTCAGCGATGCGCAGTCTCCTCTGAAGCTCCAGGGCGGTGCCGTGGGCTCCATTGAAGATCTTCACGTCAGGTCCGGCAATACGCTGTATAACCTTCTCCACAAATGGATAATGAGTGCAGCCGAGAACGATGGCATCCACATGCTTCTCCAGAGATGGGGCGAGCAGTCCCTTCAGGAATTCTGTGATCTCCTCACCATCAAAAATTCCCTTTTCCACATAATCCGCAAGTCCCGGGCATGGAACTGGGTAAATATCGGACTCCTTTGAATAATGTTTCATGAGTTCATGGAATTTAGGTAGAGCCAGTGTGGCAGGGGTGGCCATGACAGCTACCTTGTCGTGCTCCTTCCACAGAACCGCAGGTTTCAGAGCCGGTTCAATACCGATGATCGGTATTGAAGGATACTGCTGTCTCAGTGTCGAGGCTGCAACACTTGTGGCGGTGTTGCAGGCGATGACGATCGCCTTCACATCCTTTGCGAGAAGAAAATTGGTACACTGCTCCGATCTCTCAAGAATAGCCTCTCTGGTCTTTGTTCCGTAAGGTGCGTGTGCCGAATCGCCAAAATATATATAATTTTCACAGGGCATGAGCTCCACGATGTCGCGGAGAACGCTTATTCCGCCGAGCCCTGAGTCGAATACTCCAATTGAACGTGTGTCCATAATAAAATCTCCAATGTTTTGTATCACTTGTATTGATAGTTTATCTCCAACCTAAAATTATACTATTATAGTCAATAAAAAACAACTTACGGAAGTATATATTATAGAAGTAACAGAAAATCCGGGCGTAAGGAAGATTAAATGTTTATAAACTGTATAGACTATTCACAAATAGTGGTGTTAGAATGATACGAGTCATAAAGAAAGGCGGATGATGACATGGCACGAAATTTTGTTTCTATAGTAAAAGAGAAAATGATTGAATACTATGCCGGGGATTCCAGACGGGTACATCACTTCCTGAAGGTTCATTCATTTGCGAAGCTGATAGCTGAGATGGAGGGCATGGAGCCCGACGAGATGCAGGTCCTGGAGATCGCAGCACTTGCCCACGATATAGGCATAAAGAACGCAGAACTGAAATATGGATATAATAATGGCAAGCTGCAGGAACAGGAGGGACCACCTGAGGCAAGACGGCTGCTCAGAGAGGCAGGTGCAGAAGATGCCGCAGTGGAGAGGGCATGTTATCTGGTGGCACATCACCACACCTACAGGAATATAGACGGTCTGGATTATCAGATACTGGTGGAGGCCGATTTCCTCGTCAACATGTATGAGGATAAGGCGGACGCAGATACTATAAGGACGGCATACGATAATATATTTGCCACGGAATCCGGCAAAATGCTGTGCAGACAGCTCTTTTCGCTGGAATATTGAAAAAAAGATGAATTATGTTATACTTAACAGGTCAGAGATGGTGACAGTGTAGATGCCACTGTCAGATTTGGAGGAGAAAGATGAAGCTTTATATATCAAAGTTACTGTCTACAGCTTTGCCAATAGTAGGAGTGCTGTGTATATTTGGATTTGCATTTGCAGGAAATATAAGCATGGGCTGGATTCTGTTCGTAGTGCTTGCGCTTATATCAGGCATTATAAACACCATATTCTTCAGATGTCCGCACTGCGGCAAATCAATACCGGCAAACTGTACGGTCAACCAGAAGTATTGTCCTCTGTGTGGAGAGGATCTCGGTATGAAGCCTTCAAGAATAAGCTACTACGGAAAATGCCGCAAGAATAAGAACGGAGTTATGAGAGGTTATTCCACAGTTGGACCTATGGTATTCATAGTAAGCCTGCTCATATTGTTCCTCATTGTGGTGGCTGTATTTGGAGTGGACAGTCTCAATAAAGGTATGGGAAGGATTGCAGTCATACTTGCATTCTGTGTGAGCGCTATACTTGCGATATTCTGCAGGATAGCGGTATCATCGGCGGTGAAGATGGATGACAAGGCGATATATTTCAGTAAGATACCATTTATGTGGAGAAAATACGAGATAGATGATATAGTAGAGAATGAGCGCGTTGTAGAGCCGTTCTATCATGTGAACAGAGGATACATATTTGCAACCTCAAATGGAATGGTGGCTATACCGATGGCATCATATGCAGGTGGCCAGGAGTTCTTTACGGAATTTACCTCAAGGATAGGTCAGAGCATGCCGGATGTGAGACCGGATCTTGTGTTGTCCAAGAGATCAGATCAGGCAAAGGCTGATGAAGAGCACTATGAGGAAGCGGTGAAGCTTTACAACGAGCATTACGGTGAGAAGAGATAATACACAATTAATTAATGAAAGGATAACGAGATGGACGTAAAAGACATTGGAAAAAAGATTGAGAACGTGGAGCTTGTTGAGGCTATGCACGCAGTTAGAGAAAATGAGAACAAGGATACACTTAAGCAGCTCTTTGAGTCAGTGGTTCATGCAGTATTTATAGTTCCTGCAAAGTTTGACCAGGAGCCAAAGCCTGATGAGAATGGAAAGGTTACATTCCAGGACGGAGTGAAGATCAACTTCTCACTTCTGACAAATGAGCAGGGAGACAAGGTACTTCCATGCTTCACAGATTATGAGTCGATGGCTTCATCGCAGTTTAACGATGGCTTCCAGAGAATAATACTTCCATATAAGCAGCTTGAGGATCTTGTGTTCAATTCAAATGGAAACATAAGCGGAATAGCTATGAATCCTTTCACTGAGAACTGCTTTATATCAGGAGAGTTTATCCGTCAGTACAGAGAGCGCTCACGTACAGGACTTGTACAGAGCAAGATCAAGCCAGGCGCAACAGTCAAGCTCAGAACACCAAAGTATCAGCCGATACAGATGCTTGATGCTGCAAGAGAGTATCTGGCAGACAAAGAGAATGTTGACAGAGCGTATATACAGATGATGGAGGAGCAGGGACAGGAGGATAAGTATCTTGTTGCTCTTGAGGTAAACGGAGACGAGAAGCCTGTATTTGCCGGACTCATACCTCTTATGAAGCCTCATTCATTTGGCATCGAGGTGGCACTGGTCAGAGCAGACAACATGCTTGGTAAGAAAGTGACAGAGGTGACAGAGCCGTTCTATGTTAGAGCCGGACTTGAAAATTAAATGAGAGGATCGTTATGTTAAAAAAATATCTGACTATATTTCTTATATCCATGGTACCAATACTTGAGCTTCGAGGCGCCATACCGTATTCGGTGGGCTTTGGACTTCCGAGTATACCGTCATTTATAGTGTGCGTCATAGGCAATATGATACCGGTTCCATTTATATACTGGTTTGCAAGACGTGTGCTTGAGTGGGGAAAAGACAAGAGATTCATAGGCAAATTCTTCACATGGTGTCTTGTGAAAGGGAGAGCACGGCGGACAGAAGCTCATGGCAAAGTCCGGCACTGGAGTGTATATCGCACTTCTGCTGTTCGTGGGAATACCACTTCCGGGAACCGGGGCGTGGACAGGAACACTGGCAGCCAGCTTCCTTGAGCTTGACTGGAAGAAAAGCGTTATCATGGTCATGCTGGGAGTGATCATGGCAGGAGTGATCATGTACCTTGGAAGTATAGGATTGTTCGGAGCGATAGGTCTTTTGAAATAATACTGATATAAGTAAGATTTACAGAGAGGTTGATAAATATGGCATTTAATCCGGGAATGATGTTTAAGATCAAAGGAGCCTGGGAGCGGTTCGTCCAGAATCATCCAAAGTTCCCTATGTTCCTCAGAGCAGCCGCTGCCACAGGAATAAAGGAAGGCTATATAATAGAAGTGAAGATCACAGATACAGAGGGCAAGACCATTTGTACCAATGTGAAGCTCACAGATTCCGACATGGATCTCATAGATGTCATAAAAGACATGAGTACAAACGGAAGATAGACGGACAGGATCAAATATACTAGAAATTATATAAAAGACTTCTTGACTTGCATAGGTCGATTGTGTTATTGTAGACTTTGCGATGAAAGAGGTCTTTTTTTTGTGCCTTAAAATAACAATGGAGGTAAGTGGAAATGCGCGTTAAAATAACATTGGCATGTCAGGATTGTAAACAGCGTAATTACAATATGACAAAGGATAAGAAAACGCATCCAGACAGAATGGAAACAAAGAAGTACTGTAGATTCTGCAAGGCTCATACAGTACACAAGGAGACAAAATAGTCTGAACCAGTAAGGAGGAATAGAGTTATGTCTAAATCTAGTAAAGAAGAAAAGTCAAATACTCTCAAGAGAAGCTGGTTTCAGGAATTAAAGGGAGAGTTCAGAAAGATTACATGGCTTGACAAGAGCTCCCTTGCAAGACAGTCATTTGCGGTAGTTGTTTCCTCAGTCGTACTCGGCTGTATCATAGCTATCGTAGATTGGTTGATCCAGATTGGTTTGAATTTCATAGTTGGGTAAAGGATGGTGAAGAATATGTCAGAGGCAGAGAATGCAAGATGGTATGTTGTTCATACCTACTCAGGATATGAAAACAAAGTAAAGGCTGATATTGAGAAAACAAAAGAAAACAGAAATTTACAAGACCAGATTTTAGAGGTAGTCGTTCCGGTTGAAGATGCCACAGAGATTAAGAATGGTAAGCCAAAGTCGATCGAGAGAAAGATACTTCCTGGTTACGTTCTCATCAACATGATCATGAACGATGTTACATGGTATGTTGTACGTAATACCAGAGGAGTTACAGGATTTGTCGGATCAGATCCAAGAAAGCCTGTACCACTCACTGATGAGGAGCTGAGCAATCTGTATCAGACCTCAGAGGAGGTTGTCATCGATGTTGAAGTGGGAGACTCAATAACGGTTACTTCAGGTGCCTGGGAAGGCACAGTAGCAACAATTAAGGCAATTAATACTGCAAAACAGACCGTAGCCATCGAAGTAGAAATGTTTGGTCGTGTGAATACTGTTGATATTGCGTTTGCTGATATCAAGAAGTTGTAATTATCAAGTGGATTGTACCACAGTATTTTGGAGGAATGCTAAAATGGCAAAGAAAGTAGAAGGATACATCAAATTACAGATACCTGCAGGAAAGGCAACTCCTGCACCACCTGTTGGACCAGCTCTTGGTCAGCACGGTGTAAATATCGTTGCTTTCACAAAGGAATTCAATGCAAGAACAGCTAATGAGGGTGACATGATCATTCCTGTTGTTATCACAGTATACCAGGATAAGAGCTTCAGCTTCATTACAAAGACTCCACCTGCATCACTTCTTATCAAGAAGGCATGTAACATCAAGTCAGGTTCTGCAAACTCAAAGAAGACTAAGGTTGCAACAATTTCTAAGGCTAAGGTTCAGGAGATCGCTGAACTTAAGATGAAGGATCTGAACGCTGCAAGCCTTGAGTCAGCTATGAGCATGATCGCTGGAACAGCTCGTTCAATGGGCGTTACAGTTGAAGAGTAATACAGATATTTAGTGGGAGGGTCGCTCCCGATATGACCACAGGAGGTTTATAATAATGATAAAAAGTAAGAAATATGTAGATGCAAGCAAGCTCTATGATAAGACCGCTGCTTACGAGGCAACTGAGGCAGTTGCTTTAGTTAAGAAGATGGCTTCAGCTAAGTTTGATGAGACAGTAGAGGCACACCTCAGACTCGGTGTTGATGGACGTCACGCTGATCAGCAGGTTCGTGGTGCCGTAGTTCTTCCACACGGAACAGGTAAGACTGTTAAGGTTCTCGTATTTGCTAAGGGTGCAAAGGTTGACGAGGCTCTTGCAGCAGGCGCTGATTACGCTGGTGGAGACGAGCTCGTGCCAAAGATCCAGAACGAGGGATGGTTAGACTTCGACGTTGTTGTTGCAACACCTGACATGATGGGCGTTGTAGGACGTCTTGGTCGTGTACTTGGACCAAAGGGTCTCATGCCAAACCCTAAGGCTGGAACAGTTACTATGGATGTAGCTAAGGCTATCTCAGATATCAAAGCTGGTAAGATAGAGTACAGACTTGACAAAGCCAACATTATCCATGTGCCAGTGGGAAAAGTTTCTTTCACAGAGGAACAGTTAAACGAGAATTTCCAGACTTTAATAAATGCTATTGTTAAGGCAAAGCCAGCTGCTGCTAAGGGTCAGTACCTTAAGAGCGTTGTAATTGCTTCAACAATGGGCCCTGGTGTAAAGATCAACACAACAAGCTACGTATAAAAGCCGGTTGACCTGAGCATCAGTCACACAAAAGCCCCACACCACTATGAGATATCTTCAGGATATTGCGTAGGGTGTGGGGCTTTTTGTATGCAAAAAACGATGACAATAAATACTGATCAACATAAAATAGATTATCTAAATACATATTGACAACTATATCCAAAAGTAAGATACTGTATATAACATAAATGGAGAGGATGAGTATGGCGACAAAAATAAATATTAATACAAAACAGTTACATGCGGATATAAAGGCGTTGAAGGACGATATTGATGCGAGTATGCGCGAAAGACTTGTTATTCAGTGTGGATATGAAGAACTTGCGTCACAGTGGAGCGGGCCGGCCGCAAAAACTTATGATGAAGGATTTCGAAATGCTATGACCAATATGAAGGCTTTATATAGTGATCTTAAGGATAAGATAGATGGCGTTTATGACATGTGTAAATTGTTTGAGAAGTGTGAAGCTTCTGTATTGGATAGGATTCAGGAACTCTGATCGAGCAAAATTCAGGAAGGAATGGTTATGTGAAAAGCGATACAGAAATAATAGTGGTGCCATTAAGGCAAATGTTGCTATTTGAAAACTATTTGCGCAGAACTATGCGGATATGCTTGTACGATTTGGAAGTATTATAGAAACGTGCAACAAAATAAATGGTTATTGGGAAAGTGATGGATGGACAGAGATTTATGAAGATATGGCAGACAAATCAGATCGTATGAATGAGATCGTAGACGATATGACTAATTACTATAAGGATATTGTAAATATTACAGAAAGCTATGATGCTGTGGAAGCAATTAATGTGGATATTGGAGAATCTTTGTCGGGAGACGTAATTAACTAAAAGGATATTGGGTTAAAAAGTAATATTAAGGGGTAAATGATGGACGGCACTGGTATAGAACTATATGTACATCTTGAGAAGCTGGAGGACGAAGTAGAACAATTTAATAACGTCAGTAAAAACTTTGGGGATTACATAGATATGTATAAAAGGCAGATGGATATTATACGATACAGCAAAATGGCAGATGAGTTATATGACATGCCAGCACTTATAAGAACTTATGATGAGTTTGTGGAAGAAGCTGATCGGTTGAACAAGTTTTCAAAAGCTTTGCAAGATATATACAAAGAGTATAAGACGTGTAATGATACATATACTCAGATGGGTATAGATCTTGGAAATCAATATGCAATTACCCCGTGGACAAAGACAAATGAAGGAAAGATAGTCATTGGAACGAGCATAATAGTGGGATTGCTGGTGATTGCTATTGTAGCACCAGAGGTTACTGCTGCAGCGATGTCTACTGGCACAATGACAAGTACAACAGCAGCAACTATGATAGAGACAGTAACGGCAGATATGGCGTTTTATTCTGCGTCAAATGCGATGATATCAGCAGAGGAGGCATGCTTAGAGGCATGTCAAAATGGAACTGATCCAATGGCAGCTTTTGCTGATAGCTATATGTGGGGAGCTAAAGAAGGAATGTTAAATGGTGCATTGCAAGGGGTGGGTGAGGCTGCAATTGTAGTTAGATGCGCAAAGACAATGACAAATACTGCGGCCTTTTTAACCCCATATAAAATAACAGGGTATGTAAATGCTGTTAATTTGGCAGTGATTGGAGGTAATTCGGCTATATCGACGGCATTATATAGTGATAGGGAAAAATCACATTGTAGAAATGTTTCGTTTGAAGAATCTGTGAAATATTATAATGGCCAAGTGCTTGAATCTTTAGAGGAGCAGATGTATACAGATTCATTTGTAAATGGTGTAGAAGCTTTGAAAACGTCAAAATCAAAAATGAAAACTAATGGAAATAAAGAAAGTGAAATTGGTAAAATTGCATCAAAAGAGAAAAGTGTTCGAGAAATTACAAGTAAAAGTGAAGGATATAAACAGAATCAGACTTTTTTGAATGGGGAAAAAGCAATACGTAATACTCAGGGAAGCATAAGTCCGACTTTGTATAAGGATGGAAGTTGCATTGATGTCAGAAGTTATAATATTCAAAATGAAAGTGGAAGGGCAAGGCTTATCAAAGACGTTACGATCAGAAGTCAGAAAATGAAAGATAATTTACCGGAAGGAACAAAGCAGACAATAGTTATTGATGCGAGGGGACGACGTATAGCAAATAGTGATTTAAAAAAACTGTATACGAAAGTAAAATGTGCATTAGATAGTGATGTTGAAATCAGATTTATCAGGTGAGTAATGTTTAAAGAAAATATGAATAATAAGGTTTTTACAAAATTTTCGGGCGTTGAGAGTGATCTAAAATTACAGGATATTCCCAAATTCAATAGATATAGCAATGATGTAAAGAGAGACATAGGGATTATAACAATGATGTTAATGGCTTTTGCTGTGTTATGCTTGCGTGGCTATTACGTACATTTTAATCCGAAAACAGGAAGACCGTTGGGGGGCTATACGCTAAATATGTTTGTTAAGGCTTTGGCAGCAGCGGTTGAAGGAATAATTGTAGCCTGGGGAATCCTACGCATTGATATTCGCATCAGAAAAGAAGAAAAAATTCCCAGAAAGGAAATAAAAAGACAGAGAACAAAATATATAGAGGGTATTAGCAAACAGATAATTTTTTACAGAGAAGCTGTTTTGGGGTGGATGAATGAAAAATTCGTACCTGCTGAAAATTTGATAGCTAGAATTATGAGGGGAGAGAAAAAGATTCGTAATCAGGGAGATGTAATGCTTACATATAGACTAGGAACAGGTGATCTGGATATATCAGAGCATATCATACTTCCCAATATGGTAAATACACCACAGAATATTAAATTAAAGAGAACCTATAAAAAACTCAAAGAGGAATACGGAATAATACATGATATCCCTAAAGCGATAAGTCTGGACGAGGTGGGATTACTTGGCGTAGTAGGACACGGTGACAAGAGGAAGGCATACGATATAGTTAGGGCATTGTCTACGCAGATTTTGGTAAGTGAAGTGCCGGAGGATCTTAAGGTTGCATTTGTGTATGATAGTGTTAATAGTAAGGGGTGGAATAAATATGAGTCGTTCACGAGAACTCAGATGGAGACGGGCATTAGTCTTGTAGCAGGCACTCCTGAAAAAAGAGGAAAAGTATTAGACATGCTGGCACAGGCAATCGAGGAAAGAAAGGCTTTGAATGGAGTCGGCGTAGAAAATATGAAACCGCGGTACATAGTGTTTATAGATGATATGGCTTTATTGGAAAATCATAGAATTGTGGAAGCACTGCGTGATGATCTGTGTGTCTGTGCATTTACATTTATTTTGGTGGAGGATTGTATAGAGAAGCTTCCGGGGAATGTTGAATATGCACTTGTTGATTCATCGGAATTTTCAGGAGTCTATTCTATGTCAGATGGTTCATGTATGCCGGTGGTATTTGATAAATTATCAGAGCAAAAATTTGATAAATATATAAAGTACATGAAGAGTGAAAATAAAAACATTGCGGGGAGGTGATTTGTGTTGGAAAAAATAACAGATTATGAGTATGCTCAAATAGAGTCTGCTATAAATGGTATATTGGGAATCCGAAATAATATAAGTCAATATATTCTAGATAGTTTATTTCAATCGGCAGAAAGCTTTAACAAGAATTGGAAGGGCGAAGCGGAGACCTTATTCGTAGGTAAACTTGAGCTGCTATACAATGCAATTAGTGACACAAATACCGCAGCATATAATATGGCAATGAGTATGAGTGAGCAGGCATCCGAAATTTATAAAAAACAAAATGAGAAATAATTTAATGGAAAAGGGAGAGCTAAAACAATGGCAGATACAAAGAAATATGGTTGGAATGTACAGATAGATGGTGTTCAATATCTGGTGGAGTACATGAAAGGAAGTATATTTATTAATGGTGGTGAGGCATTCAAACTCAGATCACTGGAGAGAACAGGCACCTTAAGAAAAGATAAACAGTTGAACTATACAGTTCCGTTAGCAGGAAAAGAACTGAATCTGGTTATAAGCGCAGTGAGTGGTATCAGTCTCATTATGGATGGAATGGATCTGGGAACATATCCAGATGGTGCAGGAGCTAATCAAAAAGCTCCTGCCTGGACAGTAGTATTTTATGTATTATATTTTATAGACTATTGGGGGATAATGGGTGGTGCCGTTGGCGGTGCTATTGGAGGCTTGCTGCTCGGAACTGCGGCAGTTGTGACGTTTATGGTTGCTAAAAGTGAGAAGCTTTCTACGGGCGTGAAGTTGGTAATATGCATAGCATTATACGTTGTTGCTACTGCGTTGGAGCTGGTTATAAGATCTGCATTAGTAGGGGTGTCTGGCCGGTACAGATAAAATAAAGCCACATACCATATGAAAAATCTGTAAGATATTTCGTGTGGTATGTGGCCTTGTTCTTTATCTTGTATAACTAACTAGGAAATTAGGAAATAGTTCCGTTAGCTGAACATGATATAGTAACTGATTTATTTACTGTCTGAAGCAGTACGCCCTTTGAGGAATACTTTTTTCCAACTGCAGTTGCGGTTGCTTTGTTGCCGGATCTTGAGCAAGAAGGTGCGGCTACCTTCCAATATGAGCTATTAGATGATACACCAGCTTTGGCTGATGTGCATTTGCTGGATGAACCTGTATAACTGAATGTTGCGACAATCCTAAGGCTCCAGAGAGTATTTCCGTTAGAATCATTGCAGTATACAGTCTTGGTAGCGTCTTTTTGTTTTGTGGCTCTACTCAGAGATGGCTGAGTTGGCATTTCCTCGATAACTTCCACAAATGTAAGAGTGTCATCACTTGTATCTTCTTCTGCGGCCTTAACAGTTGGAACATTTACTGTAGACAAACAGATGAAAATCATACAACATATAGCTAATAATCTGCGTAATTTTTTATTCATATTTATTCCTCCATATCTGTATTATTGTTAGTATTATCATTTGGAGTTTCCGTGTTATTGGTTGAAGGCACATCTCCATCAGATGATCCTGTCCATGTATACTCTGAAAGATCATTTGGCGCTACACCATATTGAATGACAATAGTAGTTGATGCAATGTCAGTACGCCTGGATATCTGCCATTCCTTATACAACATAACTGATATACATATTGCAAAACCCAGTATAACAGAAAGCGCGGTAATGAAAATATATTTTCCATATTTCTTTCCGTTCATGTTGTGGCATATAGTATCTGTGCCTAAATATTCAATATATGTATTGGCACAATCCTTGGGACTTCCAAACTTTTTAGACAGATGTGATACTGTGATCAACTCGCCTTCAAAACTTACTGCGTAATCATACATAGAACTACGCAGCATCTTTAAATATCTCTTTT